>ERZ795053.5490-NODE-5490-length-13044-cov-5.501501_pt1 | contig 13044 bp, 12 predicted proteins | sample MGYA00375137_ERZ795053 | MGnify/ENA primary metagenome ERZ795053 (study PRJEB30182, sample SAMN05720284) | activated sludge metagenome | isolation source: Anaerobic digester | place: Hong Kong | collected 2014-12-17 ... | reverse complement strand
AGCAGAAACCGAGAAATGGCTGACCGGCGTCAAGAACAATCTGGCCCGCAAGCCCGCGGGCTGTGATCGCGATCAGGTCAAGGCCATCTACGCCGGCGAGTGTGATATTGCCGTTGGCAACACCTATTACATGGCGGCGATGGAAACCAGCGACAAGCCCGAGCAGCGCGAATGGGCCAAGTCCGTCAAGCTGCTGTTCCCGAATGCCGATGGGCGCGGCACGCATGTCAACATTTCCGGCGCTATCTTAGCCAAATTTGCACCCCACAAGGACAACGCGAAGCTGTTCATCGACTTCCTCGTCTCACACGAAGGCCAGCACATCTATGCCGAGAAGGTCAACGAGTACCCGCTCGATTCCGACATCCCCGTTTCCGACCGAGTGGCCGCATGGGGAACACTTAACCCGGACAAGCTGCCGCTGATCGAGGTTGCCAAGTATCGCAAGCAGGCGTCCGAGATCATGGACAAGGTCGGCTTCGATCAAGGTCCTGGCGCCTGAGAGGGCTGTTGAGACCGTTGGAGACCGCGCCCCGAACATGACGGCGCCTGTCCCATTCCTTCTTGTTATGAAAAGCCGCGTGCCTCATTGGGTACGCGGCTTTTTCGCTTTGCGCCCCCCCCTCCTGGGGGGTCGATCTCGCGCCAGCGCGATGACGGCCCTACCCTCGTGAGATAAGGCGGGCTAGAGGGCTGCCGAAACCAACATGACCACGCTATAAGAACGGGCCGAACAGCAAAACAACAGATAAGAACCGCAACAGGAAACAAGAGGACGCCCCCCACATGAAGCTCGTGCGATTTGGACCCGTTGGTGAAGAAAAGCCCGGATTGGTCGATGCCCAGGGAGCCGTTCGCGATCTCTCGCAGCATATTGCCGACATCGACGGGCGCACGCTCGGTGCCGCTACCATCGCCAAGCTGAAATCCATCGATCCATCGACGCTACCCGCCGTGCCGCAGGGCGTGCGGCTTGGCGCTCCGGTCGGGAACGTTCGCAACTACATGGCGATCGGCCTCAATTATGCCGATCACGCCGCGGAAGCGGGCCTGCGCGTGCCACGCGAACCGGTCATCTTCAACAAGATCGGCAACTGCATTGTCGGGCCTCATGACGACATCATGATGCCGCGCGATGCACAAAAGCTCGACTATGAGGTCGAGATCGGCTTCGTCATTTCAAAGCGTGCCCGCTACGTCGAGGAGAAGGATGCCGCCGACTACATCGCGGGCTACCTCGTGTGCAATGACGTCTCGGAGCGGCACTTCCAGACCGAACGCTCGGGCCAGTGGGTGAAGGGCAAGGCGGCCGAGACATTCGGGCCGCTCGGCCCCTGGCTGGTCACGCCCGACGAAGCCGGCGATGTCGACAACCTGGCGATGTGGCTGGACGTCAATGGCGAGCGACGCCAGACCGGCTCCACCGCGACGATGATCTTCAAGATCCCCTACATCCTGTCCTACATGACGCGCTTTATGGTCCTGGAGGCGGGCGACGTCGTTGCAACGGGCACGCCACCGGGCGTCGCACTCGGCATGAAGGAGCCCAAATGGTTGCAGGTGGGCGATGTCGTAACGCTGGGCATCGACAAGCTTGGCGAGCAACGCTCAAAGATCGCCGCGTTCAAGATGTGAACGCCCTGCACTTCATCTCACCTCATCATGACATCCCGCGGCAAGATCCGCGGGACGTTGATGGGGCCCGCGAAAGTGATCAATAGCTCTGCTGCATCTTCGACTTGTGCTGGTCATAGCGCATCGACTTGCGGGTCTTGTCCCAGCTTTGTGCATCCAGATTGGCGGCCGCCTCGTTCTGCTTTTTTTCAAGATCGCGCAACTCCTTGACGGTCGCGGGCGAAGCGGCATCCGCGCCGACACCATAAAGTTCGCGTGCGCTCTTCAGATACATGGCATTGCCTTGAAGAAGCTTGCGCGCGCCTGAGATGTCACCCTTGTCACGCAACTCAACGGCATGCTCGCTCGTCTCGGTGGCGACCTGTGTCGTCACCTGGCTCATGACGGCTTTGTTGATGCTTTTATCTGCCTCCTCTTTCGAGGCCGAATAGCGCGCCGTTGCCGTGGCCTCGGCCTGACGGCGATCGCCGGAGCTCAGATCCAGATAATCGACAGAAATGCTGGCCACCTGTGCATCACCCGGCGTGCGAACCTCGGGCTGCTCCAGCTCGACGATGAAATAGCGCTCGTTGGCGCCCTGCAACTGGTTCAGCTTCAAGCGAATACGATTGCCCTCGATTTGCGCTTCGCGACCCAGAACGCGCACCGGCTTGAAGCCGATGCGGCACTCGATCATGATCTCGATGTCCTTGGCCGTAATCGACAGCGCATCGCCGAATTCGGAAGCGAAGATGGTGGACAGATCCTCAGGATCCTCGACAAAGGCATGGTTGCCGTCGCTGGCGGCGGCAAGACGCTGCATCAGGTCCTCATTGTAATCGAGGCCGAGACCAATGGTGCTGACGGAAATGCCCTTGGCGCCAAGCTTGCGGCCCAGTTCGCCCAACTCTCGCGGGCTTGATGGACCGACATTCGCCATGCCATCGGACAGCAGTATGACGCGATTGACGCGCATCTCATCGAGGTTGCGCTCGACTTGCGTCGCGCCCGACGCGACGCCGGCATGAAGCGCCGTGCGCCCCTCCGCGGTGAGTTTTTCTATTTTTCCGTTCAGCGCATGGCCATCGCCGCGTGGGGCTGAGGGCTGCAGCACGTCGACCTCGTGGTTATAGGCGACAACCGACACCAGATCGCGCGCCGACAAGCGTTCAAGCGCGGCGTTGGCGGCGGCCTTGGCAGAGGCAATGCGCGCGCCCTTCATGGAGCCGGAACGATCCAAAACGAGCGCGACATTGACGGGCGGGCGCTCCTTTCGAGTGGCAATCGGGAGCCCCTTGAGTGACAGGCGCAGATAGATCTTGCCTGACGTGCCCACCGGCAGGACCGACTGGCCCAGTTCCGCATTAAGTTCGACCGCCGCGGCCGATGGAGCAGATTCCGCCAGGGCCTGGAGTGGACAGAAAGATACAATACCGATCACTCCGGCAATCGCGGCCACACAACGGTCCAACATCCTTGCTGCAAACATAACTCTTCCTCCAAAATCTGGAGCAAGGCATAGGCCCACGATCGGGCGGAAGCGGGCTCAAGAGGCGGCCAAAATGAGGAATTGCGGCAACAACAGATGAACGCACGGTCAAGCGACAGCAATCCCCGGAATTGATCGGTATTTTAGCAAATTTGCTAGCGTTCTGGATCTGACGTGTCACGTCCCGGGCACAGATCGTCAAACGTCAGCGAATCCAGAACACAAATCACTGATGTCTAGGGTCCCCCCCGGGGCTGACGTCTGGGGACCCGATAGGGAACCAAGCGTCAGAGCCGGAACACTAACCAGTAGCCGCTTTCAACCGTTTACTTCGCGATGAAGCGTTGGCCATAGGAAAGCAGCTTGCCAACGAGTAGCGCTCGCAGGAGCTCTGATCCCGCACTACCGGTATCTATTCTGAAAAAATAAAATAGCTGGCGCCCACAGGTGAATTCGTTGCTAGCAAAGACAAAATCGATACTTCTCAGCGTCTTGGCATTCTTGCCCGACGCACATTGCAGAACTGTGACCTGGCAACCTTGCCTCATCCACCAAGAGGTTCCGCAAAGTCGACAATTCGAGCCAAGGACCGATCACCTACTGCAACTCAAACTCCAGCAGAGAAATCCCCTGCCTGCGAAACTCACCTGATTGATCACGCTCCAAAGGACGGCGAGGTTTCTCTATTTGAATGTCGACGTCAATCGTAGATTTCTCACACCCGCGAGGGTGCAGATCTATGCTCAATGTACGATCAGTTGATACTTTCCCCTGAAAGGCAACCACCCCTCCATGCCGTACCGTAATTCCCTGGTTACCAAAGGGATGGATCAACATCTTCAGTGAAAACAGCTCACGAGAAAAATAGAAATTATTTTCTGTGCAAGGTAGAGTCAATCGCGCACGCCGCCCCCCTGCCCAAGCTCCAAATCCTTCAAAGTTTGTCCAACCTTCCGACAATATGAAATTACCGTTCCCCTCCGAACCCAAAACATATCTTCCAGAATTGATATGCATACTTGAATTGATACTCTGCTCTTCAGTAAGCCAAAAATAAAAAGGTTGTGAACTTGGTCGATCACTCGCAATCGATTCGGCAATATTCCGAAGCACTGTTATATCTTTAAAACATTTGGCTGGCGAAGCCACCAGACTTCTTTCCTCGCCTGGAAACACTAGCAATTTTCTGCAATCCGGCCCTAGAATTGCTCGCGGGTTAAGGCTGTTAATTTGGTCGCCGTAAGTCGAATATCGCTCGGCAAACACCTCATGTGGCGGGGAATAAGCTGCACTCAAATATGTTTGTATAAACGATGACAAATAACTCGGACTTGAATAACTTTCATCTTTTTTCGGATTACTTAGAGAGAAATTATACCACCCCCCGAAAACAACCGCCAAAATCGTCACGGGAAGCAAACCTTTCCTTCTATAGACTACAGAAACGGAAAACACTAATAATGGAAACAGGATCGGTAAATACCAAAGGGCATACCGAGCAGGTCCGCGCGATGCTCCTGAATTCAAATTTATAGTCGATGAGTGTGCATAGAAATTTATTAAAAAGAAAAAAATAACGAAAAAGATCAAAAATAAATGTTTTCGTTGAAATAATTTAACAATACCATCCCCGCCCCATCGAGAAAATGCCAACCCAATTACAACCAAATAAACACCCACAGGCCAAGATGGGAATAATCCTAAGTCTGGATCAAACAACCAAATATAAAAATCGCCTATATTGCCCCCCAATGAAACACCTCCTGCAAAAAGTTGAGGCGTCGGAACACCGTAGCGAAAAAAATAATAAACTGGATGAATGATAACAAGCAAGGCCGTCCCAATTGCGAAAACAACCTCATTGCTTGTAAACTGCTTGTAGCGCAGAATAACAAGCCTGTAGAAGAATGGTATGAAAGCAACTATTGCAAAGGAAGGGTTCTGCGTAGACGCCACAGCAAGAAAAAGGGATCCGGCCAAGTAATGGTGTTTAAATATTAACGCAACCGCCAACAAGCTAAATACATAAGTAAACAACTCGGTATGCACTTTGTTTAGATACCAAAGCATAGGTGAAAGAAAAGTCATGATGACTGCCACGGCCAATCCACGCCATCCGTAGAGCCGATAAAGAACAAAAAAGAGAGCCAAAAGAAGAGTAAAGTGCAGCACCAAAAAACTGGAATGAGCGCTAGGCGATAATCCCAAGATATGCAATGGCGCTGAGACAATGAACGCAAGGAAGCTATAGAACCAGAAATGATTAAAGTCAGCTGTTTCCCCAACTCTCAGTTCTGGCCAAGCCTGTGCCAGCGCTTCGCTAGGAACTTGATGCAAAATCCCACTATGTTCGACAAAATCATGATAAGCACTGAAAGACTGAGCCGACATCCAAGGTCTGAACGTATCAATCCACGCAAAGTAGAGTGCGTAGTATTCTCCGCCATCTCCGACACGGTAAGTCACAATGCTGCTTAAAATATAAAAATACAGCCCCAATGCAACTGCGATCAATATATAGGGCATACCTTCGCGAGCAATCTTCATAAATCAGCTAGCTCCTTAGCTACAGATCTTCCTTCTCTGATTGCGTAATTTGTTCCCCGATCCTCAGGATAGATTTGGGCCATCGTTGAGACAAACGCATTTTCAAAGGGCGTGGCCCTGCCTGGAATATAAGATGAGTAGTTTCGCTCTGTAACAGGTTGCGCATACTCGGACCGCCAAACCTTGAAATCAATCACCCAAGTGTCATTCATTTTTGGAAACATGCGCTTTAAGTGCTTCATTGCGAACTCGTAATACTGGTCATCCGAATAACTCCAGACAACATCGTTCACCGCAAGATATCGCGAGAGATAAGCAACATGAGACCCGCGGTAGTTTTCTGGCGTATCAAAATTGGTATGTTCAATTACGCCAACGAAAGGAAATCCTGGATCGTTGACGTTGAGCCAGTAGGTTTCCGACAGGCTATGTTTAAGCCGTAGAACCAAGCACATATTTCCCAAATACTTGATACGTTTAAGATCAGAAACCCACCGCGACTTTTCTTGATTCTCAAATATTTCAGCAATTATTGGAAATGGGGCCGTGAACAGAAAGCTTTTTCCCTCAACAACCCCCTTGTCTGTAATTAATTTTGTGACCCTCCCTTGCAGGGTTTCAAGACCTCTAACGCGTTGCCCAAGACTAACTTCGCCACCATTGCTACGAATAGCCTCAACCAGCTTCTCCGCCAAACGCCCAAAGCCGCCCTTGAAATAGGCCAACTCTTCACCGCCTTTGTCGTTTCTTGTGCTGCCGCGAAGCACCAATTTCTTCCACATCCAAACTGCATTTACGGCCTCTGCATAGATGGAAAATTTTGCGGTGATCAGGGGTTCCCACACGACTTTATAAACTGATTTTCCGCAAAGAGGCTCAAGCCACTCTCGAATGCTGAGATGTTCAATAGTTTTCCAATCTTTTATCCGGCGAACTTGAAAAACCAAAAGCCCAAGTCTGATCCGGTCAATTAAAGAAAGAGCGTTAAAGCGCAGCAGATCAAGTGGCGTGGAAAGCTTCCATAATCGCCCATTAAAATACATGCCTGTTCGAGTAGGCAACAAAATAACATCACCCTCAAGCCCAAGCTCTTTCACGAGCTGCGGAACATAGACATCGTTGTTGAACCAGTGGTGATAGAACTTTTCTACTTTCACGCCGTCGTCAAAATTAAAAGTTCCTGCCAAACCTCCCGGCGCCTCATCGGCCTCAACCACATGGACCTTCTTGCCTTGCTTGGAAAGCACATAGGCCGCCGTCAAGCCCGTAAACCCAGCACCGATGATTACTATTTCAGTTTTTTTCATGTGTATTGGCTCTGCTCTGCTTCGATACGGCGCCTCATCTCCATCGCCTGGGCGAGCAGGTGACGGGGCGTCAACGGGTCGCCATCACATTCCATTTGCTGCACCATCCCAAATAGCTCGAACGGGACCTCGCTGTGACGCCCGTGAACGGGCCTATCCGCTCATTCAGACGACTTGCGTAGGCGTTGAAGTTCTGAATCGGGAACCCCTCGTAGACACGCTTTCCCCAGCCCGCGACAACGGCGACATGCAGCATGCCACGATCGAAAGCGAAGGTGTCGTAGCTCGCCCGGCCGTCTGAGACGTGCACGGCGTCGCACCTGCACAGTTGCGCGTGCGGCGTGCCGGCCAGCGCCACAGCTTCGTTAGCCAAGCCCTTACAGGCGAATACCGCAATAAGCGCGACAGGCTGAACCTCGCAAATCTCACTTAACTGTTCGGCAAAAGCCTGGAATTCCTCCGCGTTCATGGGTGCCGCACTCTCAGCCGTGAACCACACTCGGTTTGGAGTTATGCTACATCCTATCAGAACAGAGACGTTGTCTTGATCCAGAATTTCATCTTTTAACAGCTTGTGATTTTGCAATCCGGAAAAGCTCCGGCCTCATCCATATCGCCACTAATCCAGCAATAGTGGTGGGAAGCCACAGCGACAGATGAACGATCACAGCATAACTGCCGGCCTGTGCTGCGGGACCTCCAACAAGCGAGATGGCTGTGAAGGCAGCAAGATGAAAAGGACCGACATAGCCGGGAGATGACGGCACCAACGTAGATAGTGTTGCCATTGACATCACAAGCATGGAGATGACCAGAGAACTCTCTACGCCCGCACCCATAAGGACGAAATAAAAAAGTCCAGCTTCACCCAACCAAACGAACACCGACATAATCATCACCCGGATGAGGATGGCTGGTCGTGACATTGAATTGAAACCATCAAGCAATCCAGCCGCTGTTTTGCAAACAATCTCCAACTTCGTGAATGAATCATTTTTTTTTACTAGGTCGCCAAGCATACGCGACAGCTTTTCGCTAAACATAAACCCAAGAAAAAGGCAAATTCCACAAAAAACAGAAAGTGTCACAGCTAATGACTTGAGTTCTGACGGAACAGCAACGGTATGTATAGCAAATAGGCCGATAGCAAAACACGAAAGAAGCGATATCAAATCTATCAATCGTTCCATAATCAAGCTGCTTGTCGCCGCAACTCGCGAAACCCCCATCGAATTGGGAAAGACTAATGCACGCACGACATCCCCGAGACGCAATGGTAAAACGTTATTGAGAGCAATCGATCCGAGAAATGGAGCGCTACATACCGCAAAGCCTGCTTTTGCACCAGCAGATTGAAGCAGAACAGACCATCGAAAAATGCGCATTGCATATCCGAACGACAAAGAGATTAGGCCAACAACAAGGTAGCCCCATTGAAAGTTCATGAATGCATCGAGGATTTCTCGGAAATTAACCTGCTTGAAGAAAACGATCAAGCAAATGGCGGTTATTAAAAACCCAATGAGATGCTTGACCCAGCGTCGGGAAGGCGAATTTGGACGGCTTTTCATGCCCTGCCCCAGGCCTGCCACGGAGCCTTTCCTGTTGCCCATAGGGCTTCCATCTCCCTTTTATCCCGAAGGGTGTCACAGGGCTGCCAGAACCCAGCGTGTTGGAATGCAGCCAATTGGCCGTCTTTGGCAAGATTGGAAAGAGGTGAGCGCTCCCATGAGGTCTGATCCCCGTCAATATATGCAATCACCTGTGGTTCTAATACAAAAAATCCACCATTAATCCAACCGATCTCATCACTAGGCTTTTCCTGAAAGCTCGCTACTTCATTTTTGCCATTGATATTCAGGACCCCAAATCGACCTGGCGGCTGAACAGCCGCAACAGTAGCCAGCTTCCCATGCTTCCGATGAAACGCAATCTCAGCTGTAATATCAATATCGGAAAGACCATCCCCGTAGGTCAAACAAAACGTGTCGCTGTCTAGATAGGGGGCTGCACGCTTGAGGCGACCACCGGTCATGGTGTCCGAGCCCGTATCTATAAGTGTGATACGCCAATCTTCGGCCTGGCTGTTTAATATCTGATGGTCGCCCGTTTTTAGATCGATCGTCATATCCGCCATGTGGCGGTAATAATTGAAAAAGAACTCTTTTATCACGTAACCCTTATAACCAAGACACACGATGAAGTCGTTGACTCCATGGTGGGCGTAAGTCTTCATAATATGCCACAAGAGAGGCTTCCCTCCGACTTCTACCATCGGTTTAGGCTTCGTATCTGATTCCTCCGCGATACGTGTTCCAAGACCACCTGCAAGAATGACTGCTTTCATCAGGATTAACCCCAACTCAAAGTTTCAATTCATTAGGTTCTAGGTTTACACTCTGCTCGACAATTGCAATAGGCTCGGCGCGAAGCACCAAGTAGATTCGCAAAAGGTATTCGCCTATGATTCCAAGCAAAAACGCATTGAGTCCGATGCCAAATAGAACAAGCACATGTATGCTCGCCAAACCCTGCGGAAATTCAGGATGCAGCAGTTTCAAAACTACATAGTACAGCGTTCCCAATATGCTGGCGGCAAGTATCGAAGCTCCCAAAAATGATGCCGCACGCAATGGTACTGTTGAATGGTTAAAGACAGCGGTTAAACCCAAACGCACAAGGCGCGATACGTTGAACTTGCTTTTGCCCGCGAATCTGGCTTCACGGTTATAGGGAATGCCAGCCTGATTAAATCCCAAGCCTGCAATCATTCCCCTAAGATAGGGATTGGCGGTTTGTAACCGACTAAGGGCCTTTATTACTTTCTTGTCCATCAGGCGAAAATCACCAACATCTCGCGGAATTGGATGTTCACTAATTTTGTCGATCACCCAATATCCAAATTTTCGAAACACCTGGAGAAATGTATTTTCCGGGCGTTTTTTTCTAATTCCATAAACTACCTGATATCCGCTTCTCCATTTTTCAAAAAATTCCTCCAGCAATTCCGGCGGATCTTGCAGGTCTGCGTCGATCTGCATGACAGCATCACCGCGAGCATGAAGATAGTTGGCGAGAATTGAACGCTGGAAGCCAACGTTTTTTGAAAAACGAATAGCTCGAACCCGACTATCCCGCTCGGAGAGCTCACAGAGCATTGGCCAAGTCTGGTCGCTTGAGTGATTGTCCGAAAAGAGAAACTCCAAATCGCAACGGCTGTGCATTTTCTCCGCCAGCTTTACTAGGCGGCTGTACAAAATTTGGATATTTCCCTCCTCGTTCAACACCGGGATGGAAATCGTTATAAGCGGCTTGGTTGATTTCATCGTTATTCTCTGCCAACAGCAGCGAAGCAATGCTTCATGTATGCATTAATCCCCGTTAGAGGATCTCTGAATTTAATTTCAGCAATAAGTTTATTGACCTGAAACACTCGATCGTAATTTTCTTCGGCTGGCTCCGGCAATGCACCAAGGCGCAAGAGATGGCTTTTTCCGAGAGCTTTAAAAACACTCCATGCTATCGATTTCAGAGAAACAGGCATGCCATGACTTAGATCAATAACACCAGAAATCGATGAATCCGCTATCAAACGAATCGCAACCGCTTCATCTTCTAAATGATGATATTCTCGAAGCTGCCGCCCTGATGTCATCTGGAACGGCCGATCATCTTTGATGGCAAGGAGCATCTGACCAAGGAACATGAAAGGACTAGGAATAGAGATGCCGTAAAGTGTATGCAGTTGAATGTGTTTGATTAACCCCCGACTGTCGGTCTTCATGTCGACATAATTGCTGAGCTCGGTCTTGCTTCGCACATAGGGGTTTCTTGATTGGAGCAATCCTTCCATCACTGTGCCGAAAGTAATGACCTTTATGCCAATTTTGGAAGCGGCGTCGATTATATTTTTCGGCAAGGCATAATTGACCGCCATCAAATCTTCTGGTGCTGCACCTGGATCCAATAAGCCGGACGCCACAAAAACTGTTGATTTTCCACCCGCATACTGTTCGAAGTATCTACAGACTTGGTCAGCAGCACTGACCTTGGACCATCCCTCATAGATAGATCTGTCAATCACATTGGGATTGCTGCTGGCATATTCAGTTGCTAGGGCCCGGCCCAGGCGCCCTCTTCCTCCAATTATGTAATTTTTCATCACTGGTTTTGACGCCATGCATTGATTTGAGCGAGGGTAATTGAACGAGCCGACGCAGGACTAGCAACGTAATCACGATACCAAGCGGCAGTCTCACGAATCACGCGCTCTGTATTCCAGACTGACGTCCAATTCAGAATGTTGCGAGCTAGTGAGCTATCAAGCGCCAACGCCTGTGCCTCGGGCAAGGGGTTATCCATAAAATTCAGCTCGGGACGCGTCCAGCACTCACTCATCAGCTCAAGAACATCTCGGACTGAGGACTGTTTTGGATCTTGGGGTCCAAGATTCCAAGCTCTTGCAAAGTGATCTGGTTGGGCTGATGCCAGTCCCGCTAAGATCATCAAGTATCCATGAACAAGTGCCAACACATGCTGCCATGGCCGGGTGGCATCGGGGTAGCGTAATGTAAGCGCTTTTCCACCAACAACAGCTCGAACAAAATCAGGAATCAAACGATCTTCAGACCAATCCCCACCACCGATAATATTGCCACCTCTTGCCGTGGCAATGGCAGGCCCTTGGCCATCATTGAAAGGATATGAGGCAGCATAGCTCTGTATGACCATCTCTGCTGCCGCCTTTGATGCGCTATAAGGATCATTGCCCCCAAGTTGGTCATTTTCACGATAGGGCCAAAGCCACTCATTGTTTCTATAAACTTTGTCTGTAGTAATGCATAAAACACCTCTCACGCTTTTTACATTTCGGGCTGCTTCCAACACATGCGCAGTACCTTGAGCATTAACGAGAAATGTTTCGACGGGTTCACGATAAGATTTCCGAACCAGTGGCTGTGCGGCCAGGTGGAGTATGAGGTCGGGCTGAAATCTATCAATTTCTTTATACATATTTTCGTAGTTGCAGATATCGCCAAACGTAGATTGGATTTCCTTCTCTAATCTGAGGTCTTTAAAAAAAGATGGGTTCGTATCAGGCTCAAGTGCATACCCAAAAACTTCAACCCCAATCGATTTCAGCCACAGACATGCCCACCCACCAGTGAAACCGGTATGGCCCGTAACAAACACCTTTTTGTCGGCTAATTGAGTTTCGAAATCGAAGGCCATCACAAATTTTCCCCGCCGCTTCTAATAACTGGTAACTCTAGACTGCAGGGAGGGGGTACGCCAACCTTTCCGCATGCCACTACCACCGTCTTGGTGCATTCCAGCGTTTGGAGAAGGCGTCGAGGCATAGACCAAAGCCTCCGCTCTCCTTCGTCGGACCAAGCCGGCGCCTTTTGCCCACCGCCCAGACTCACGTCATCAGCGCACCAGTCGGAAATCACGGCGGCAAGTTTGTCAGGAGTTTAGCTCACCCTGCTACTTCCGATTGACCGATGTCGCACCGCTCGAGCGCCGCTTCACGCCGGATGCGACATGCCACAGCGAAGGTCCACAGCGATGGTGAGGTTCACGCCTTCAGCGGCCTTGCCAGCACCGTTCTCGAACTTTGCCAGCATTTCCCCCGTACACATTGGGGAGCGCTTTACAGCTTCGCTATTGTCGGTTGCCTCAAGTGACCGCGTACGAATGCGGTCCGCGAAGACCTCGCAGACTTCCCAAGTTTGCCCAACCTTACGACAGCGCGGTCTTTAGCAGGCCGCTGAAAAAGGGTTTTCGCCCCTTGGGTCACGGCATCTGTGGTCGAACACGCTCGTGTTCATTCTGCTCGATCACAGCCCTCGAACGGGGAGTCTCTGCAACCGAGCCCCCTGAGTTTTTCAGCGGCCTGTTAGAGCCTTCCTAAAAGGTATGACCCTCAATGGCCCGCACACGGAAATAAAGTCGCGTTCTGAAGTCACGACGAACTCCGAGACTCCTTTGAAGATCTGTAGTTTTTGGTGGGGTATGGATTTTGAGAACAAATGGTGCCCAGAAGAGGACTCGAACCTCCACGCCTCGCGGCGCTGCTACCTGAAA
>ERZ795053.5489-NODE-5489-length-13047-cov-4.740225_pt1 | contig 13047 bp, 10 predicted proteins | sample MGYA00375137_ERZ795053 | MGnify/ENA primary metagenome ERZ795053 (study PRJEB30182, sample SAMN05720284) | activated sludge metagenome | isolation source: Anaerobic digester | place: Hong Kong | collected 2014-12-17 ... | reverse complement strand
ATCACCGCATGGATATTCAAATTGCAGTTCATAATCATTCGTTTGCCTTACATTTCCATTTGTTTTTAATGCCCGCCGGCTTGTTATCTCTGGAGGATAGTTGTAATCAAATTTCTCTGAGAATTGATTATCCGTAAAAACCTGTTTTGCCGAAATTAAAGCAGAATAATCCGCCGGGGTCAGGTGCACTGTTACATTAAAGTCGAGTGGCATATCTCCTTCGTTGACTATCTTCAACAGATGCGAAGTGATTTGGGGTGGGTTCGGGTGGCAGATATCAAAAGATGAAGGTTCCACAACCATTACCGGATTGTCCTGAGCCGATCCGGTCATCTTACGTGCATATTCAGATTGTGCCGTACTGCCTGCACTTGTAAGCAGGATTAACAAAATTACAAAAAACTGATTGATTTTCATATCTTTAAAAGTAATTTGAGAAAAAAACCTGTGCAGATTATTTTTCGAAAAATACAAAAAATAATTGTAAAACAACTTTTTTTGATAAAACTTCACGACAGGAAAAACGGTAACTTTTCCCCTTTTTTCAGAAATATTTACCGGAAATGATCAAGACTTGCTCAAAGATGACAATTCCGGTTATAAATGAAATAACGAAAGTAAAATTAACAAACCCCGGTACAGAGCTTTTATACTTTATACATAGATCCGGAAAATCCGCTTATCAAGGAATACGGTAACAGGCACATGATAGTGTAAAGCACCAGCTCCGAATTTATCGGGGCATACGTGGCGGAATATTGGCAGAACAAAGAATTGCAATGAAGTTCAAAAGGTGCAGAGCACCTAAAATATTACCATTCTTTTGGTATGATCGCCAGATTGAACAGGTGTCCGGAGTTTTTCAGCAAACCCAAATAACCATAGGGTAAAAAGGAAAAACTTAGCTCTGCCCTGCTTTATCTGCGGGAATTTGAAATGAAATCCGGAAAAATCAGGTTATAAAAAACCTTATACCTTCAGCCAGAGATATTCGAACGGGTCGAGATGAATGGTTTGTGAAATTTCATCATAATGCGCCTGACGCCCGAAGAGATCAATCCAGGCTGTTTCGGGTAAAAACTGCAGTCGTGCACTTTGCGTTTCCGACGAGAGATTCTGAACGATAAGCAACCGCTCATTGCTGTATTTCCTGATAAAAGCCATCACCGAATGATTGGGGGTACCGTCGGCATTAGTGGGTTCCATCCAGAAAATAATTCCGCGGCCAAATGCATTGTAACGTTTGCGCTGCCAAATCATATCTTTTACCTGTCTGAATACTCTGGCAGCGTAGGAATCATTGTTTTTCAGGTCAGTATTCAGTTGCTGCCAGTCAATATATCCGCGTACCAGGAATCGGGTATCGTCTTTACCGGTTTCTTTGATTCGTGATTGATAATAGGCTTCATCGTTAAATTTCCCGAATTCATCACCATAATAGATGATCGGCGTACCCGGCAAAGTCAGCAAAACCGAAAAGGCAAGTGCAATTTTCTGCGGATTTCGCCCCATCAGTTCCGACAACCTTGCTGATATACCTTCACCCTGACGAAAATCCCATTCCGGACGATGACAATAATGCCGGTGGATGAATGCGCGGTCGTCTTCCGACACATATACCCGTTCAAGACTGAGCTCGTCGTGACAGCGTAAAAAGGTGAACCATTGTGCATTGTCGGGAATATCAGGAGTTATCTCATTACTGAGGGTTTTCCTGACAGGTTCGTAACTTTCGAGAGCAATCGCCTTGAAAATCTGAGGCATTAGCGGAAAGTGATAACCGGCATGACACTCATCACCCGAACCGAAATATTTAACAACCTCTGCCGGCTGCTGACAGGCTTCAGCCAGTAACAGGGTGTGTGGCCTTACATAATCAGCCACAGCTCTGAAAAACTTTACAATAAGATGGGTTTTAGGCAGGTTTTCGCAGGTTGTCCCTTCTTCTTTCCACAGATAAGGAATGGCATCTACCCTGAAACCATCAACACCCTGACGCATCCAAAAAAGCAGATTCCTGCACATTTCGGTCAGTACTATCGGATTTCTGTAATTCAGATCAGGCTGAAAGTTGAAAAAGCGATGGAAGTAATACCAGTCACCATCCTGCTCCCAATTGCTGGTCTCCATCCCCTTGAAAATGATCCTTGCCTCTTTGTACAACGTGGTGTTGCGGCTCCAGATGTAATAGTTCCGATAGGGATTATCCTCTCCTTTGCGCGCTTCCACAAACCAGGGGTGCTCCTCAGAAGTATGATTCATGGCGATGTCAAAAATCACCCGGATATTGCGCTGATGGGCATGGTCGAGAAATTTACGGAATACGGCCTGCTTTTCTTCTTCTCCGGTACCGGCCGGCAATCCGGTCAGCTCATCACGTATTTTGTTGTAGTTACGGATGTCGAAACCAGCATCCCGCATGGGCGAATCCAGAACAGGCAGCAACCAGATGCAATTGATGCCAAGATTCCCAAGATAGTCCAGCTTTTCGGTTAATCCCACAAAATCATGATTGAACAAATCCACATAAAGGGAATAAACAATGGCATCTTTATACCATTCCGGTTGCTGTGGCTCAGGAGTATATTCACTTTTAAACTGTTCCAGAAACTGAAAAAAATCTGAGAGAACATCTGTATGCCTGTCCCCGTAAATCTGTTGCCAAAGGTCGTTGAGTGTAGTTGGAATATTCATTTTATTAGCTCTTTTAGGTGAATAATTTATTGAATAATTTGCAGGTTCATTTTATTATCTTTCATGATAAATCTGATGTACAAGCGGTGGTTATCAGCATCGTAATAAGCAAATGGTAATTCCGGCAGCCGTTCCGCTTCTTTATGGTCTGTCAAATGAACAAACGTTTTTTCCAGCCTGACTATTTCCGGTATTTCTTCAATGGCATGAATCACAAGTTCGATGGTGCGTGTTTCGGGCATTCCGGTATAATTGGAAAAAGTATGACGGGCAAGTGAAAAAAGGATAAAATCATCAACGAGGGTTGCTTTCATTTTCAACAACTCATACCGGCCTTTTTCGTATGCATTTTTCGTTTTCCCATCATCGTCGTACATGGTAAATGATGAGTTGATCACTTCTTTATCGAAATAATAATGTACCTGCAGATTTTCCGAAGAATATTTTTCGGTATTGGGTATAGGATCAATCATGGGAATGATACTTCCTCCTTTTACAAACACAGGAATATCGTCAAGAGTTACCGGCACTTCAATCCACTGACCTCCGGAGAATTTTTCATCACTGACGAAATCGAACCAGTTTCCGGCCGGCATATACAAACGACGGTTTTTTAATCCTTTATCAAACACCGGAGCAACCAGCAGGCTGGAACCCCACAGATAAGTATCGTCGGTTTCGGAAATTTCAGTGTTGTCAGGTTCTTCAAAAAACAGCGGACGGGTCAGAGGGGTTCCCTTAATGCTGTTGAGCCAGGCAAGTGAGTAATTATACGGAAGCATCCGGTATCGCAGATTGATGTACTCTTTGAGGATTTTGCGGGCTTTGTTGCTGTAAAATACAGGTTCTACCGGTGCATTGGTATCACCATGAGGGCGATAAACCGGATTGAAAACTCCATATTGCAACCACCGTACATACAATTCTTCGTCCGGTACGCCTCTGGCAAAACCGCCCAGATCGCTGTGCATGTATGAAAAACCGCTCAGTGTCATACCCAGTACTGCCGTTGGTTGTGCTTTCAATCCATTCCAGTCGCGTGAAACATCGCCTGACCAGGGATATACCGAATAGCGCTGAGAACCTGCAAAACCTGCCCGGTTTAGATTAAAGGGACGTACTTCCGGATATTCCCTGCCGTAATGATCCCACAACATTTTGTGCCAGTAATGGCTGTATATGTTGTGCACTTCATCGGCAGCACCGGCTGCATGGATCATGGCTGCAGGATGTTTTTCGGGTTCGCCGAGGTCACCCCACCAGCCTGCAACTCCAATTTCGTTCTGGGCTTTGTATTTATCCCAAAACCATTGTCTGGCAGCAGGCTTGAAAATATCAATCAGGCCTCCCGGACCAAACCAGAAGTCTTCGATCACATAAGTGTTGCCCTCCGGATTCAGTGCCATCAATCCTGCCTTTGATGCAGGTTCAAAATTTTTGGATTCTTCCAAAATAAAAGGCTCAGTAATAAGAATGGTTTTTACCCCTCTTTTTTCAAAATCATGAATCATTTTTTGAGGATCAGGCCAGTTTTTGCTGTACCATTCCATATCCCCCATGTAAAAATGATTGTGTTTCCCCAGCCCAAACCAGAAAAGGTCAATCACAACAGCATCGAGCGGATAGCCTGCCTTTATCAGGGTATCCACAATGGCTTCCGTTTCAGCCTGTGTGCGATAGCCAAATTTCGACTGAATGTTTCCGAGTGCCCACCGGGGCGGCATGGGCTGAAATCCGGTAAGTTTTCCGTACTGAAAAAGAAGTGAATCATAATTATCTTCGGCAATGATGAAATAAGACATCTTGCCTCCAATCGAACTAAACTCCATCATATTTTTTCGGTACACATCCAGATCGAGCCAGCCTCGTTGTGCATTATCAAATAACAGCCCGTAACCGTTGGAGGAAATTACAAAAGGAACCGAAAAATTTAGGTCAGGAGCATTGAGGTTATAGGCATAAACTGCCTGATTATAAAGCTCATATTTATAGCCTCGCCGGTTGGTCGGCGTAGTCCGGAATCCTGCACCATAAATCTTTTCATCAGGCGTCAGAGCAAACCTGAACCCCTTCTTTTCCCTGCTCTGAAAATACCCCTTTGATTCGGAAAGAATGAGTTTGTCATTTTTAAAAAATGAAAGCAGAAATGGAGACTTTTTTACCTCCACACGCAGGCTGTCGCGAACAAAAAGCAGTTGTTCATCATTTTCGGTGAATGAAATGGAATGGCCATCAGGCAAAAGAACAACTGCATGTGAAGTGTCCACAGGCTGTTCATCGGACGCTGTAAAATTAACTTCAGCGATCGAAGCATTGTAAAACTCCACCGTGTATCGGCCAAGTGAAGTCTGGATAAGCAGTTTGTTTTCACCAATCACATGCGAAAGATAGCTGTTGTATTGTTCTCCGCTGCTTCCTGAATATTGCGTAACCAGCCTGAACGACAAATAGATAACCAGCAAAAAAACCAGCAGAAAAACGTAAGGCAGAATTCTTTTTTTCATCGAAAATAATTTATCCCTTTTTATATGGAGCAAAAATAAGTTATTGTTCGCAGTTGGCTAATACTGCTTCCCTGCCCATCATCATGTTTATTGTTTATCTGATTATCAGTTAAAATAGCTATTTTGCGGGGATTTTCAGGCAACAATCCTGATTTTTCTGTCATCTTCGTCAATCTGCGGTTATTTACCGTGAGCATGCGCAACACAGCCCACCTTTCAGGCAAAGTGAAAGCATGATTGAAAAATATTCAATCTTTGCATTTTTTAATAGTTAAGCATCTATGTCGTTATCCTGCGGGACAGTAATTCTGCCAACAGCTTACCTTCCTCCTGTTCAATGGTTCGTCTGTCTGATGAATGCACGTAAAGTCCTTATCGAACAATACGAAACCTATCCTAAACAAACTTATCGCAATCGTTGCGAGATTGCCTCTGCCAATGGTAAACTGGCACTGACCATCCCGGTAGTGAAAGTGAACGGGAACCATACCAAGACCAACAAAATAGCGATTTCGGATGCAGAAAACTGGCAAATATTACACTGGCGGGCTTTGGAAGCTGCCTACGCCAATTCGCCCTATTTTCTTTATTATCGTGATGAACTGGAACCGTTTTATACCGGTAAATTCAACAATCTGCTCGATTTTGATCTGGAGTTGATCCGTTTGATCCTGCAACTTACCGGCATCGAAAAAACCCTGGAAATGACTGCTTCATTTGAACTTCATCCTGCCGAAGCTTTGGACCTCCGCCATATCATCACCCCGAAAAAGCCATTTACCCTTTTTACCCTGCCGGTATATTACCAGGTTTTTGAAGACCGCAACGGATTTCTTCCGGGCATGAGCATCATTGATCTTTTGTTTAACTCAGGTCCCGAAACCAGAGATGTGCTCAGCCGGGTGAAGATAAACAATCTGCCGGTTTAATCAGAAAAACCGATTGGATAACCTGATTTATTTTTCTAAGACGGATATTCGATCCTGATGTGATAAATGTTCATCAGCTTGCGCTTGAGGATTTTTTTTACCGTGGTAATGTCGCGCAGGGTGATGTTTGAATTGGAAAACTGACCTGTCTCTACCTGTTTGTTGATAATAGTTTCCACAAGATTGCTGATGGTTTTTTCATCAATGAGTTTCAGGCTTCTTGAAGCAGCTTCCACCGAATCGGCCATCATCACCACCGAAGTTTCCTTCGAAAACGGAATAGGACCGGGATAGGTGAACTGACGTTCGTCAATAACTTCGTCAGGATTGTCTTTTTTTTGCATCAGATAAAAATACTCCACTTTTCGGGTACCGTGATGGGTGCGGATAAAATCAATAATCTGTTCGGGGAGCTTGGCTTTGCGGGCTTTCTCAATACCATGTATAACATGATCGATGATAATTCCGGCACTTTCTTCAAAAGTCAGCTCATCGTGCGGATTGACGCCGGTTACCTGGTTTTCGATGAAATAGAGCGGATTGTCCATTTTCCCGATATCATGATAAAGTGCGCCGGTACGTGTTAATAAAGCATTCCCGCCAATCACATAGATACATTCTTCAGCCAGATTGGCCACCTGCAACGAATGTTGAAACGAACCCGGAGCCTTCATCGAAAGCTCACGCAGCAGCCTGCTGTTGGTATCTGAGAGTTCGAGAAGGGTTACATCGGTGACCAGACCAAACAACTTCTCAAAAAGGTAAATCAACGGATAAGCCAACAGAATCAACAGGGCTGATCCTGAAAACATGGCATAATTAATCGTCTTTATCCCGTCAAAACTACCCTCCTGAATCAGGTTCAACCCAGTGTAAATGAGCGAATAGGAAATAAAAATCACCAGCGACGTAAATAAAAACTGTGAACGGCGCTGAAGACTTACAATGCTGAAAATAGTGATAATCCCTGAAATCAGTTGCATAAAAACAAACTGAAAACTGTTGGGTACCAAAAATCCAATCAGGATTATGGTAATGATAAAAACATACAAAGCCAGCCGGGTATCAAAAAATACCCTGATAATGATAGGTACAATACAAAGCGGAACCAGAAAGATATATTCCTGTCCGGTATTCAGAGCTATACTGGTTGCAAAAACCATCAGGATGATGGTCAACAGAATGAGTACCACTTTTTTGTTGTCGTCCAGCACATCTTTTCTGAAAAAATAAAGAAAAAACACCAGCACAAGCAGCGAGAGCATCACAAGGATGATCTGACCAAAGAGAATTAAAATGTAATTGGTATCCACACCTCGTCGTGCTTCATATTCCTGACGGAGTGATTCAAGAATCTGAAATTTTATCGGTGAGAGCACCTCTCCTTTTGATATGATCCGTTCTCCTTCCTGAACCATTCCTCTTGTCAGCGAAATTTGCTCCATTCGTTTTTGCAGCCCGGCGTTGGTCATGCGCTCGTTGAAGGTTACATTGTAGGTAATGGCATCTTCGAGAAGGCGCAGGAGCAACTCTTTGTCAATATTGTCAAAATTGTTGAGCTGCTGTATCATCTCCGTGTAAGCCGATTGAACAGTGTAAAAGTCCGACAAAACAGCCTTTTCAGCAATTTGACTGATAATGAGGTTTATTGGAAAATCTTCGGGTTTGTCGTCCACCTGCGGCACCATTTGAATAATTCCGCGGGTATATAATTTTGAAAGGATACTGAGCCCTGCTTTTTCGGTAGCTGCTTTTTTCTCTTTGTCATTCTGTCCGGGACTGTATTTTGCGAGCCATGCCTTCCTGAATTTTTCAGTAAAGGTTTTTTGTTTATTCAACATCACTTCGGGCTGAAAATCGAAATAAACTTCGGTGCTCATGATGATATCCTGCTTTTCCTTTTCGATTTCTTCAGCAGATTTTAAGATGGCAAAATCAAAGGGAGCAATCAGGTCCTGATGAGGCCAGGGGCGGCCACGGGTGTATTCATATTTGAATTTTCCCTCTTTAGGGAAAAAAGATACCAGCACTACCAGGCTGATCAAAAACAGCACTACTTTATAAATAACCCTGTAGTTGCGACTTAGGGTTGACCAGAAATCCTTCATTAGTTCAAATGAATTTTTCAGCTAAAGTAAATTATTCTCGTGAGATAATTTCATACAAAACCAAAGAGTTATAAAAATAATCCGAAAATGATGTGTTAAAGTTTGAACTTACAAGCTACTTTTTCTTATTTTTGTTCATCTTCTTTAAAGATTCACAGGATAAAAAAGACCTGACTTTCTGTTAAAAGCATTAGAATTGTGTAAATGACTTATTTTTGTAAAAAAAAGAACCATTGAAAATTGCAGTAAACACAAGGCTGTTGTTAAAAGGGAAACTCGAAGGCATCGGATGGTTTACCTACGAAAATCTAAAACGGATCACCACCCAGCATCCCGAACATACGTTTTATTTTTTCTTCGACCGGCAATACGACGAGGAGTTTATTTTTTCGAAAAACATAACCCCTGTGGTCATTTTCCCGCAGGCCAGGCATCCTTTTCTTTACTACATCTGGTTCGAACATGCCATTCCCCGTGCATTGAAAAAAACAGGAGCTGATTTATTTTTTTCACCCGACGGGTATCTTTCGTTACGGACTGATGTGCCTTCGATGAATGTCTTTCACGATCTGAACTTTGAGCATTATCCAAAAGATTTACCCTATGTTGAACGCAGATTTTACCGGCATTACTTTCCTGAATATGCCCACAAAGCATTGAGAATTGCCACTGTATCAGAATATTCGAAAAAAGACATTGTGAATTTGTACGGAGTGGATAAAGATAAGATTGATGTAGTATTCAACGGTGCCAACGAATCGTTTCATCCTGTGGATGAGGAGGTAAAAAAAACAACACGGGAAAGATTTTCATCCGGCAACCCTTATTTTTTGTTTGTAGGTTCTCTGCATCCGCGCAAAAACCTTGCACGACTCTTTCCTGCATTTGACCAGTTCAGGGAAACCGACGATCAGGGTACAAAGCTTTTGATTGTGGGTGAGAAAAAATGGTGGACCGAAGCCATTGAAAATGCTTATGAGCAGATGAAGTTCAAATCGGATGTGATTTTTACCGGTCGGCTCGAAGTCAGCCAATTGCACCGGGTCATTGCCTCTGCACTTGCCATTACCTATGTTAGCTATTTTGAAGGTTTTGGTATTCCCATCCTCGAAGCTTTTTACTGCAATACACCCGTTATTACATCCAACGTTACCTCTATGCCCGAAGTAGCCGGAGATGCAGCACTGCTGGTTGACCCCATGTCGATAACTTCCATCGCTGAAGCAATGACAAAAATGGCTGGGGATGAAAATCTGAGAAATCGTTTGATCGAAAAAGGGCGTGAACAATCTAAAATGTTCTCCTGGCAAAAATCGTCAGAACGACTGTGGCAGTCCATCGAAACAGCATTACTGCAAAGTAAAAAAGGAAAATGACTGCCTGTCGGATAAACAGAAAACATCCGTTCGGTTATTCGCTTATAATCGTTCTAAAGATCACAAAATCACTTATCAAAACTCAGGAATCCCATTTCCTTGAACCTGTTCCGGCCTTTTGAAGCCGTGCATGATGGTTCAGCAGCCCGCCTGGTACTTTACTGATATAAGCTTATCAGTCGGAGATTACCTCCTCGTCCAAATGCACTTCAGGGCAATCCCTGCAATCGAGACTGCGATTGTACATCTTCATGGCGCGCAGGCTCATACCCATGCTGGAGAAACCGCCGTCGTGAAAGAGGTTTTGCATAGTCACCTTTCGGGTCAGGTCTGAAAAGAGCGTGATGCAATAACCGGCACATTCGTCAGCAGTTGCATTACCCAGTGGTGACATTCGTTCGGTAAAATCCATCAGATTATCCATCCCTTTCACTCCGCTTCCTGCTGTAGTTCGGGTTGGTGACTGCGAAATAGTGTTTATCCTGACTTTCCGCTCACGACCGTAGATATAGCCGAAGCTGCGGGCAATGGATTCGAGCAGCGCTTTGGCATCGGCCATATCGTTGTAACGGTAAAGTGTACGTTGAGCAGCAACATAGGAAAGAGCTACTACTGATCCCCATTCGTTGATGGCATCGGCTTTAAAGGCAGCCTGAAGGATTTTATGAAATGAAACCGCCGATACATCCAGTGTCTTCATCAGAAAATCATAATTGAGGTCACTGTAAGGCCTTCCCTTACGAACGTTCATGGACATTCCGATAGAATGAAGGATAAAATCAAATTTTCCACCAAAATGTTCCATCGCTCTGGCAATCAGTGTTGCAATATCTTTTTCACTGGTGGCATCGGCAGGTATAACAATCGCCTCCGTTTTGGCAGCCAGTTCATCAATTTCACCAAAACGCATAGCAACCGGGGTATTGGTCAATACAAAACGGGCACCTTCGTCATAAGCTTTTTCAGCTACCTTCCATGCAATGGAAAGGTCGTTGAGTGCTCCGAAAATAATCCCTTTTTTCCCTTTAAGTAAGTTATGTCCCATGATGTTGAAATTAAAATTGCACAAAGAAACTAATTTTTCAGGAGTTCTTTTGCCGTTTCCATTGCCGGCAGAGTGACTATGGAATCGCTAAGCATCTTTGCAATTTCAACAATCCTCTCCTCCTGTTCGATGTATTTAATGTAGGTTTTTGTCTGTTGTTCTCCGGTTTCTTTAAAAACCACGTAATGATGAGCTCCACGGGCAGCTATCTGGGGAATGTGTGTAATAGCGATCACCTGCATGTTCAGTGCCATTTTCTGCATAATGATTCCCATTTTCCCTGCTGCTTCACCTGAAATACCGGTATCAATTTCATCAAAGATGATGGTTGAAAGTGAACGTTTACCGGCAATGAGCGATTTTACGGCAAGCATGAGCCTCGAAAGTTCACCGCCTGAAGCTATGCGCGACAATTCCTGCATTTCGCCGCCTTTGTTGGCATTGAACAAATAAGTCAGTGAGTCTGCACCTTTTACCGACAACTCCGGCAGGGTTTGCGGCACAATTTTAAAATGTGCAAGTGGCATCCCCAATCCGGAAATAATTTCCCCGATTTCATTTTCAAATTCAGGGATGGCATTTTTTCGGATCGAAGAAATTTCTTCAGCCATATCACCAAGTTCTTTCTTTAGCTTCGAGAGCTGAAGATGCAGTTCTTCAATTCTGTTGCTCAGCGAAGTGTATGCTGCTATTTTTTGCCGGTAATCTTCTTTCACTTTGAGCAGAGCTTCCACACTACTGGTGCGATGCTTCTGATGAAGCCTGTTAATAAGGTTAAGACGATCATTCAGCTGTTCGATCTGCCCGGGGTTGGTCTCTAATCGTTCGTCTAATTTGCCTATTGCTGAGGAAGCATCTTTGAGTTCAAAATAACTGCTTTCGATGATCTTGTAAACAGCAGCAATGTCAGCGTAATATTCGCTCACAGGCCGGAGTTCATGCATCACTTCGCCGATCAGCTCCAGCAAGCCCTGTTCGCGGTCGAACAAAGTGCCTGCATTTACCAGCCGTGATTTGATCTCTTCAGCATGCACCAGCAATTTGAGTTCTTCTTCAATCTGTTCCTGCTCACCGGGAACCAATTTTGCAGCTTCGAGCTCATCAATCTGGAAACGATAGAAATCCTGTTCCCTGGCCGCTTCTTCTTCCCTTGATTGAAGGGTACCGAGCTCATGCCTGAGACTTTGCATCCGGGTATATTTCTGGCGGTATTGCATAAGTTTTTCATCCAGACCGGCAAAGCTGTCGAGAGCCTCCAGCTGAAATTCCTCATCCTGCAATGAAGTTACCTTATGCTGTGAATGAATATCCACAAGCTTTTCGGCCAGCTCTTTTAAAACATTCAGGTTGACCGGTGTGTCGTTGATAAAGGCACGGGATTTCCCTGAAGGAAGAATCTCGCGGCGCAGGATGGTTTGGTCTTCATCCAGGTCAAGATTATTCTTTTCAAAAAAACTGCTCAGGGGGATATGGTGTGTCGAAAAAATACCTTCGACAATACATTTTTCATTTTCATCCATCAGCGATTGCAGGTCAGCCCGCTGACCAAGAATCAGGGCAAGAGCGCCAAGAATGATGGATTTTCCTGCACCGGTCTCTCCGGTAATTACCGAAAAACCGGCATGAAAATCAGTCTCAAGCTGCTCTATCAGCGCATAATTCCTGATGGTTAAATGTGTCAGCACTGCTTTAATATTAATCTTTAAACACCGGCAAACTTAGATAAAAAACTTTTTCGGTCAGAAAATAAAAACCGGGCAATTCGTCCAATGTATGAAACGAAACCGCCAAAGGGTGATACCGGATTATGTTTTTTTCTTTGAATTGTAGAGTAGGCATAAGGTGCAAGTTATCAGGCGTTAGTATTATTTTTGTTATTTGTAGTCAACGATTTTATTAAACCGCGAAGGATTTTGGATATTTCGTTGGCATGTTCAATAAGAGAAGTAGCTTTTTCATTTTCAAGGTATTTCAATCGTATAGAAAGATATAGCAGAGATTTCACCTCACTACAAGAGCCCATTGCCATACAGACAAAGCGGGCAAAATCAGCATCAGTTCTACGGTCAAACCCTTCTGCAATATTATTTGATATTGAAACAACAGCTCTGCATATCTGGTCTTTAAAACCGAAGTCCTTCAAATCTTTAAACACAGCATAAATTTCAACAGCAAAATCCTGTGCTTTCTGCCATCCAATAATATCTTCAAACTTCTGTATTGCCATAATATTATATTATTAATTCCTTCCCCCTCATTCCTCATCCCTTACCCCTCATCCCTTATTCCTTACCCCTCATTCCTTTCCCCTCATGCCTTCCCCCTCATTCCTTATTCCTTATCCCTTATCCCTCATTCCTTATCCCTTATCCCTTACCCCTCATTCCTTAC
>ERZ795053.5487-NODE-5487-length-13051-cov-4.359341_pt1 | contig 13051 bp, 10 predicted proteins | sample MGYA00375137_ERZ795053 | MGnify/ENA primary metagenome ERZ795053 (study PRJEB30182, sample SAMN05720284) | activated sludge metagenome | isolation source: Anaerobic digester | place: Hong Kong | collected 2014-12-17 ... | reverse complement strand
CCAATCAGCATGGGCAAACCGGGCGAAGAAGCCTTCCAGGCGGTCTATCAGATTGAACAGATCGAGAAAGTCAAGCAGAAACGACATAGTTGCCTCCGTGTGATCACAAATCAAATGAGAATGGCGAACTCATTATAGAACATATGTTCGTTCATGTCAAGCAGTCCATTCTGGCGGCAACGTCGCCGCCAGCCTCGGGCTGCTTAGGAGGGATTTCGTGGATATCGTCAGGCAGGTGTTGGTTTGGATCGGTGAGTTCATCCAGGCGATTATCAACGTGCTTGCACAGTTGATTCTGGGCTTGTCTAGTTCGATGGTTGACATGACTGAAGCCCAGGCACAGTTGATTGCTACATTGATTGTGGGCCTGATTGTGCTCGCTTGGGTCGCGCGGCGTACGATTTGGAGTGATGGGTTTGGTATTTTCAAACCAATGACCATTACTCTTAAAACGGAGAGGACGCCCTGGCAGGTATTGAAGGACGACCTCAGAAGCTGCCTGGTTACAATCCTGGCGTTGATCGTTCTCGTTGTGTTTCTGCTTTCGGTCGCATTGGCTCGGTGAGATTCATGATGCGGTCTGAAGTGTTGGTGTATCGTACTTCCTGTAGGTGCAGATCGTGGATAGCGAGATCCACCCGCAGATTATCAATGAGCTTTACCCACAGTTAGGAGTGTTGAAATGGCAAAGTCAAACGAGTTACCCAAGGACGATCTGTACAAGCTGCGCCACAGTGCAGCCCACGTTATGGCCGAGGCGGTGGTGGAGCGCTACCCCGAGGCGCGGGTCGCGATTGGCCCGCCCATCGAGGAGGGCTTCTACTACGATTTCGATCTGGGCAGGAATGCGGACGGTTCGGTGCGCACGTTCGCGCCCGATGACCTGGAGTGGATCGAAGGGCGCATGCGCCAGATCATTGGCGGCCGCTTCCCGTTCGAGTACCGCGAGGTCAGCGCAGCCGAGGCCAAGGCGCTGTTCGCCGATGAGCCGTACAAGCTGGAACTGATCGAGGGACTGGAACGTGGCAGCTTCGATGAGTACGGCGATCCGCTGGAAGAGGCGCCGGTCATCAGCACCTACAAACACGATACGTTCGAGGACCTCTGTCGCGGGCCACACGTCGAGAACACGGGCAAGATACCCGCGGACGGATTCAAACTGCTTAGCGTGGCCGGCGCCTACTGGCGCGGCGACGAAAAGCGGCCCATGTTGCAGCGCATCTACGGCACGGCCTGGAAGAACAAGAAGGACCTCAATGCCTATCTGAACCGGCTAGAGGAGGCCAAGAAGCGCGACCACCGCAAGGTCGGCAAGGAGCTGGATCTGTACAGCTCCGACTCCGACGACGTGGGCGGCGGGCTGATCCTGTGGCATCCTAACGGCGCGCTGATGCGCCACCTGGCCGAGGAGTTCTGCAAGAACGAGCACCTGGCCCACGGCTATGTGCTGGCCTACACGCCGCACATCGGCCGCGCCAAGCTGTGGGAGACCAGCGGACATCTGGGGTTCTACGCCGACAGCATGTACTCGCCCATCGAGATCGAGGGGCAGGAGTACTACCTAAAGCCGATGAACTGCCCCTTCCACGTCAACATCTTCAAGAGCCGGCTGCGTTCTTACCGCGACCTACCGGTGCGCATGGCGGAGTGGGGCACGGTCTACCGCTTCGAGCGCAGCGGCGTGCTGCACGGGCTGGCACGCGTGCGCGGCTTCACGCAGGACGACGCGCACCTCTTCTGCCGGCCCGACCAGATGCCCACTGAAATCGATCGGGTGCTTAACTTCTGTCTGCACATCCTGCGCAGCTTCGGTTTCACGGAGTTCAACGCCTATCTCAGTACCAAGCCAGAGAAGTCGGTTGGTCCAGAAGATTCCTGGATCGCGGCGGAGCATGCGCTGGAGGAAGCGCTCAAACGAGCTGAGATTCCATACGAGATCGACCCCGGTGGCGGCGCGTTCTACGGTCCCAAGATCGATCTGAAGATGCTGGACGCGCTGGGCCGCGAATGGCAGCTCAGCACAATCCAGTTTGACTTCAACCTGCCGGAACGCTTCGACTTGCATTACATCGGCGAGGACGGCATGCAGCACCAGCCGTACATGATCCACCGCGCGCTGCTGGGCAGCATGGAGAGGTTCTTCGCGGTACTGATCGAACACTACGGTGGCAACTTCCCGGTGTGGCTGCAGCCGCAGCAGGTTGCCGTCATCCCGATCACCGACCGCAACAACGAGTACGCCTATCAGGTGCAAGGCACGCTGGAAAAAGCCGGGCTGCGGGTCGAGGTCTACGACAACAGTGACCGCATGCAGGCCAAGGTGCGCGATGCCCAGCTGTTGAAAATACCCTACATGCTGGTGTTGGGCGATCAGGAAGAGGAGCAGGGTCTCGTCAATCTGCGCCTGCGCACGGGCGAACGGAAGGGCAACATGACGTTGGACGACTTCATCGCGATGGCGCAGGGGGTCGTCGCGAGCAAAGCGCTGATCTGAGCCGCATCTATTGCTTGGTTGTCGCTCGGGCCGGTCTGCGACCGAGCCAGGGCAGTAGTGACAAAAAGCAGGGAATGGCCAACGAGGCTGTTTCCTGCTTTTGTTTGCGGCCGCCCCGTAACCTTACACCCAATTGCTGTACCGCACCGAGTTTTAAGGTGTATGTGAAATAAAAGCTGTTGATTATGGCTGGTGGGTGTGATATGATGGTTCGGTCAGCTTCCCCATCCATCCTTCGCAAACCAACCCAGCGCCTGGGCCGTTTTCTCTGGACCCAGGCCAATATCATGCTCGCCCGAATCCGCCATGGTTGACCATGGGTTCATTCGGGCAGCGTATCGACCAGGTGGCAAGCCACAGGCAGGCCACGCAGCTACAACAGAAGGAGTATTTCTTATGAGCGAACCGTTCCTTGCCGAGATCCGCATCGTCGGCTTCAACTTCGCGCCGCGCGGTTGGGCTACATGCGACGGGCAGATTCTGCCTATCAACCAAAACCAGGCGCTCTTTTCGCTGCTGGGCACCACCTACGGCGGCGACGGCCGCACCACGTTTGCATTGCCCGACCTGCGCGGCCGCACGCCTGCCCATGTTGGCGACTCTGGCGGCGGATGGGCGATCACACAAGGCCAGAAATCTGGCGAAGAAACCCACACCCTGAGCGTCGGCGAGATCGCCTCCCACACCCACCAAGCAATGGGGTCCAGCGCTCAGGCCAACAACAACGACCCCACCGGCCACGTCCTGGCGCAGTCTGGGACGATCTATGGTCCAGCCAGCAGCCTCACCCCGATGCGGGCCGGTTCCATCGGCAACGCCGGCGGCGGGCAAGCCCACGACAACATGCAGCCCTACCTTGCGCTGAACTTCGTCATCGCGCTACAGGGTCTCTTCCCCTCCAGGAACTAAGGAGTTATTCATGTCAGAACCATTTGTCGGCGAAATCAGAATGTTTGCCGGAAACTTCGCGCCGCAGGGCTGGGCATTCTGCGATGGCCAGTTGCTGGCCATCTCCCAGAACGATGCACTGTTCTCCTTGCTGGGGACGATCTACGGCGGCGACGGCCAGACCACCTTCGGCTTGCCCGATCTGCGCGGCCGCATCCCCGTTCATATGGGCAGCGGGCCTGGCCTGTCGCCGCGGCAGCTTGGCTCCAACGGTGGAAATGAAACCGTCACACTGACGGTCAACCAGCTTCCTCCCCACAGCCATGCACTGAACGGAACGGACGCGGCGGCCACCGCTAATAGCCCTGCCGGCAACGTGCCGGCCGCGTCCAACACCATTGATCTGTACGCGACGGCCGATCCCGTGGCCAGCGATGCGCTGGCGTCGTCGTCGTTAGGAAACAGCGGGGGAAGCCAGCCGCATAGCAATCTGATGCCCTTCCTTTGCGTCAACTTCATCATTGCGCTGTTTGGCATCTATCCGTCGCGCCAATAGCCGAAGGTAATCAGTGATCAGTAATCAGTAATCAGTAGGCAGAGGACGGCCTGTCAAGTTCCGCCAACCGCCAACCGATCACCGATTACTGATTACCGATTACTGTCCGCCGACCATTGATCAAGGAGTCAATATTCATGTCCGAACCTTTCATTGCGGAGATCCGCATCTTTGCCGGCAACTTTGCGCCGCGCGGCTGGGCCTTATGCGACGGGCAGTTGCTGCCTATTTCGCAGAACACGGCCCTCTTTTCCCTCATCGGAACCATCTATGGCGGCGACGGGCGCACCACAACCGCCCTGCCCAACCTGCAAGGGCGCGCGCCCATGCATCCGGGCCATGGGCCTGGCCTGACAACACGCCAGGTAGGCCAGCGGGGCGGCACTGAGACAGAGACCCTGACTGAGGCGCAGTTGCCCAGCCATAACCACGGACTGCAGACCGCGCTGTCACGCGCCGGCGTCGGCAACCCGGCCGGCAACGCGCTCAACCGTTCCACGGGCGAGCAAGCCTATCAGACCGACGCCAGCAACAACCTGGTTCCCATGGCGTCGCAAATGGTGGGCAACAGCGGCGGCAGCCAGGCCCACAACAACATGCAGCCCTATCTGGGCTTGAACTTCATCATTGCGCTGGTGGGTCTCTATCCCAGCCGTAGCTAGATCCAGGTGACTGGCACTTTGACTCGCTCCGGTCGGCGACCAACTGCGAGACAGAAAAACGCTCAGCGATTGAAGTGCCAGTCACCTTCAATGAGGTGGGTTTTGGGCCGGGATACACGAAATGAGACCCCTCTTGCGGGCTGCTACTGACACTATCTTGAATCCTGCCGCCGACCGGGCAGCCATCCGGTCGGCGGTGTTTGAACTTCACGAACTGTTCTCCACCATTGGCGGAGTTCGGGAAGACCATGGGCGCCCGGAGCTTGACCGCGACGCGTGGCTGGCCGGGGGAATGGCGGTCTCGCCGCTGCTGGCCGCGCGCTGCCTGACCGAGGTATACCGCACGGCGCAGTTTCTGCGCGGCGTCTACGCAGCCATCGGCGCAGCCATGCAGCGCTTTCCCGGCCAACGCCTGCAGATTCTCTACCCCGGCTGTGGCCCCTTTGCCACGCTGCTGCTCCCGCTGACCTCGCAGTTTGGACCGGAGCAGATCGAGATCACCCTGATCGAGGCTCAGCCGCAGTCCGTGCAGTCGGTTCGGCGGTTGATCGACGCGCTGGGGCTTGACGCCTGGTTCGCCGCTGTGGTCCAGGGCGACGCGCTGGATTACCGCCATCCGCCCGGCCAGCCGCTGCACATGCTGGTGCTGGAGGTCATGCAGGGCGCGCTGGCGCGCGAGCCCCAGGCTGCGCTGACATTGCATCTGCTGCCCCAGCTTGCCCCCGGCGGCATCCTCGTCCCGCAGAAAATCGTGGTCGATGCCTGCCTGACCAGCCAGGCCAGGGAGGATTTCGCCACCCTGGAGCGGCGGGACGCCACAGGGTTCCCCGTGGACCACAGCAATCTGGCGCGGCAACGGATACCGCTGGGCCGGCTTCTGGAGCTGTCCAGCGACAGCGCCGCTGGTTGCGGGAGCAATGGCCACGCCGGCCGGTGGCCGCCGGTGACCGTCGCCGTGCCGTCGCGTCCGGCAGAGGAAAACCAGTTCATGCTGCTGACGACGGTCCATATCTTCGGGGACGTGGTGATTCGCGACTACGAGTCTGAGGTCTCACACCCGGTCATCCTCTACGATCTGAACAGCGTTGCCAGCGGCGCAGAGATCGAGTTTACCTACGCGACCGGCAGCAAGCCCGGCTTTCACTACACGGTGGCAGAGTCCCGGCCATGATCCAATCCACTACCCTCCGCCCGGCCAGCGACAACGACCTGGAGTTCCTCTACCGGGTCTACGCCAGCACGCGCACAGAGGAACTGGCTGTGGTTCCCTGGAGCGCGGCAGAGAAGGACGCCTTTCTCAGGATGCAGTTCGAGGCGCAGCATCGCTATTATCACCAACAGTTTGTCGCCGCCAGCTTTGACATTGTGCTGCGTCACGGGGAGCCGGCTGGCCGCCTTTATGTCGAAGAGCGTCCCGACGAGATCCGCATCATCGACATTGCCCTGTTGCCCCGCTACCGGGGCCGCGGCATCGGCTCCGCCCTGCTGCAAGACATTCTGGAGCGGGGCGCGGCGCTGGCGCTGCCGGTGCGCATTCACGTCGAGAAAAACAACCCGGCCCTGAGCCTCTACCACCGGCTGTGCTTCCGGCAAGTCGAGGATCAGGGCGTGTATTACCTGATGGAGTGGACGCCAGCAAGTCCACAACCTGGAAACGAAGGAACGAATGGACACCCTTGACCAGTTGGAGATGGCCGATTTCGCCGGACATCTCAATGAATCGTTTGCCGTCCAATTAACCGATGGTGACGCCTACGCCCTGGAGCTGATAGAAGTATCTGAACTGTCCAGGCCGCCGGATCAGCCGGGCCGGCAGCCCTTTGCGCTGATCTTTCGAAACGCGCGTACGGACGCGTATCTTGCCCAGGCTACCCACTTGTTGACGCATGAAGACTTGGGTTCGCTGTCGCTGTTCCTGGTGCCTCTCGGCCCACAGCAGGATGGCATGCACTACGAAGCATTGTTCACCTAGTAGTTGTTGTAGGACTGACAGTCCTGGTCAATCACCAGAGCTGCAAATGACGCGACAGTCAGTTTGTCGCAAGACCAGGACTGTCAGTCCTCCGCAGCCTTACGTAGTTACATTCTGTTGGAGAAGGAGATACCACCCATGAATCGTGTCGTTAGCATTAACCTGAAAGCGTTGACTTCGTTTCTTCGGCTGGCGCTAATCGCCGTCCTGATGCTGTCGTTGCTGCCGGCGCTGCCCGTTGCAGCAGCAAACGCCGCTGTCCCGGCATCTGTCGAACATCGCACGGAACTGGACGCCCCCGCAGCCGCGCCACTGCCAGCCTTCGGTGCAGCCGGGGCGCAGATATCGCGCGCCGCGGCCCGCGGCGCGAGCGTGCTGTCCCTGCCGGTTGCAGCGCCGGCGCGCGCGCCCGACGCGCCCGTTATCACAGCTACTAAGACGGACGCGCTGTTCAACGACCTGCCGCCGGCCGGCCCGACTGCCGGCGACACGATTCGTTACACCATCACCGTAGTCAACAGCGGCAGCACGGACGCTCTTAACACGGCCCTGGCGGACACGATCGATTCGCGCACCACGCTGGTAGGCGGCTCGCTGCGCACCACGCCCATCGCCCGCAACGATGGCGTCTATCAGGTGCTGGGCAACGTAGGAATCACGGTCCCGGCCGCAGGCGGTGTGCTGGTGAACGACAACGATCCCGACGGCCAGACTGTGTCCGTCGTTCCCGCTGCCGGGGGTACCGTCAACGGTGGCGCCTTTGCCATCGCCAGCGATGGCAGCTTCTCCTATTCGCCGCCGGCCGGCTATGAAGGCCCCGACAGCTTCAGCTACACAGCGCAAGACTTGGACGGCAACCAGGACTCCGCGACGGTGACGCTGAACGTCAGCAGCATGATCTGGTTCATCAACAACACGGCTGGCGCCGGCGACGGTCGCCTCAGCTCCCCGTTCAACAGCCTTGCGGCGTTCAACGCGGCCCAGGGCGCCACTCAGCCCAACGCCAAGCCGGGCGATTCGATCTTCATCTACAGCGGCAGCGGCGCCTACGCGAGCGGCATAGTCCTGCAAAACAGCCAGTTGCTCGTTGGCCAGGGCGCTACCGCCACGATCCAGGCGATCACCGGCATCACGCCGCCTGCCTTCAGCAACGCATTGCCCGCGACAGGCGGAAGCAAACCGACCATTCAGAACAGTGGCGGAGATGGCATAGCGCTGGCTGCCAACAATTTGGTGCGCGGCCTCACAGCCGGCAACGCCAGCGGCTCCGGCCTGGCCGGCAGCAACGTGGGCACGCTCACCGTCAGCGAGGTGATCGTCAACAACGCTACCGGCGGCGGCATCGAGGTGGCTACGGGCACGCTGGCTGTGACGTTGCAAAGCCTGACCACGACCAGCAGCAGCGACGAAGGGATCGACCTGACCGCCGTCGCCGGATCGTTCACCGTATCCGCCGGCAGCGTCAGCAACACGAACAGCCGGGCGATCAACATCGACGGCAACCCGTCGCTGGCGCTGAACGTTACCCTGACCAGTGTCTCATCCAGCAACACGACCAAAGGCGTTCAACTGCGGGACACCACCGGCAGCTTCACCGTCACCGGCACCGGCGTAACTGACGGCACCGGCGGCACGATCCAGACCATCACCCAGCGCGGTTTCGAGGCCATCAGCGCCCAGAACATCGCGCTGAGCAACATGAACTTCACCAACGCCACCACGGCCAACGGCGTCGCGCCGGGCACGGCGACCTGCAACATCGCCGAGCCGAGCGGCTTCACCAACACCGGCTGCAACGCGCCCATCTACCTGGAAACGGTCACCGGCGTCAGCCTGACCAATCTGACGATCAACGGCAGCGCGCAGAACGGCATCAACGGCAACTTGGTCACCAACTTCTCGCTGGTCAACTCCGACCTCAGCAACATCGGCAACGAGAACCTGGAGAACGGCGTCCAGTTCCTGAACCTGCTGGGAACCAACACCTTCAACAACGTGTCGATCGTCGGCTCGTTCACCCGCAACGCGTTGATCGAGAATGTCCAGGGCTCATCGACTATCAACCTGCTGAACTCGACCATCAACACGGCGCTGGGACAGGATGGCTTCTTCGTCAAGGGCGCCAGCCGCGACGGCAACAACGCCACCATCACCTTCAACGTCATCGACAGCAGCTTCACCCAGAACCAAGCGTCGCAGCTCAAGGCGCACGCCGAGGAAAACAGTCAGGTGACCGTTGACATCACTGGCAACTCGTTCACCGGCAACGCGGCCGTGGTCGGCAACTCGGGCATCGACCTGGCCGCGCGCGACTCGGCGACCCTCAACTTCGACGTCATCGGCACGGGGGGCAATCCGCAGACCTTCAACAATGGGCGCAGCCATGCGGTGAACGTCTTCATCTCCGGCGGCGGCACAGGCATCGGGACGGTCTCAGGCAACACCATCAACGGTTCGGTGGTCGGCGCCGGCGTGCGGGCAATCGCTGAGGTGAGCGACAGCGGCAATCCCGCCCTCACCATCAACATCAGCAACAACGACATCAACGCTGTCGCCGGAACAGGGCTGGCCGCCATCGATGTCCGGTCCCGGCAAGGCGTTGTGGCAGCTACCGGTGTTGCCAACGTGCAGGCCACCATCAGCAACAACGGGGTGGACGTCACCAACACCGCCGACGCCAACATCCAGTTCTACATCAACAGCGGCAACACCCTCTGCGGCAACGTCACGAACAACACCGCGACCGGCGTGCCTTTCTTCACCGACTCATTCTATGTGGGTAACCCGGTCTCCGGCGACTCCAACGGGCCGGGCATTGCCCAGTTGCAAGGCTGGACCGGCAACATCGACACCACCTGGAACAACAACGGCAACACGCCGGTCAACTCCGCCTTCAACGAGGGCACCGCGCCGGTGGCCGCGACGTGCGCGACGGTTCCGCCGGCGCCGGCGCACGAGCCCGAGGGTGGCACATCATCGGCGGAAGGTAATCAGTTATCAGTGATCAGTGATCAGTTGTCGCATGGGGCCGGAGTGGAGCAGCAGACGGACTTCCGGCTGGCGGCGGCGTTTAACTTGTCCATCGACCAGCCCGCCGCGCCCGTCTCCAAGCCAATCTACCAGGCTCCGTCCGACAGCCGCGCGCCCGAGTCAGGCGAGACTGTCAACGTCGCGCTGGGTACGCTCAACCCCGGCCAGCAGGTCGTCATCACCTTTGACGTGATCATCGACACGCCCACGACGCCGCAGCAAATCGTCAGCCAGGTCTGCAACCAGGGTACGGTGTCGGGCGTTGACTTCAGCCCCGTGGATACCGATGACCCAGACGTGGGCGGCGCGAGCGACCCAACCTGTACGACCATGCAGCCGGGCAACATCACCATCGTCAAGGACGAGATCCCCAACGGCAGCACCATCTTCGGCTTCACCAGCACGATTCCCGGCAACGCCAGCTTCAATGTTACCGGCGACACTTCGCTGCCGATCAACAACGTCGCGCCTGGCATATACACCGTAATCGAGGACGCTCCGACCTCGCCCTTCAATCTGATCGCTCTGTTCTGCAACGACGGCGGCAGCCATGTGGCCAGCACATATGACGTAGCGACACGCATCGCCGGCATCAACCTGGAAGCGGGCGAGACGATAGTCTGTACGTTCAGCAATTCATCCTCACCTACAGGAGTTACCCTGGCCAGCTTCGAGGCGACTGCTCAGGCCGACCATGTGCTGGTCACCTGGGAGACGGTCAGCGAACTGAACAACGCCGGCTTCAATCTCTATCGTACGGAGACGGCCGATCCGCCATCGGCGGCCGATCTGCTGACCTTCGTACCATCGCAGGGGCCGGGGAGCGCGCAAGGGTTCTCGTATAGCTACGAGGATTATTCAGTTGCGCCTGGTCAAACCTACTGGTATTGGCTGGAGGATGTGGACTTCAACGGTGCAACGACGATGCACGCCCCTGTCAGTGTCGTCTTTGGCTCACCGACAGCAGTCCTTGTCAGCGGGCTGGAAGCGTCTTCCTCAACTGCGCCATCGGCGCTGCCGATGCTGCTGGCAGCGCTGCTGGCAGTTGGAAGCGCCTTCGCCTGGCGGCGTCGCAGGCGCCGTCTCGCGCCATAAGCTGAGAAGACCGATGCGCGCAACGCGTTCAGTCAGGTAAGGACGAACACGCTCCCCGCGGCAATCCCGCGGGGAGCGTGTCAAGTCAGTGGACGCCGTACACGAAGTGAAGGCAGGTGAGCAAAGTGTTCGAAAGCGTTCTTCTTGCGCCGCGCTGAAAACGGTGTTATACTCGCACTGACTGGTAAAAGTACTTAACCCGACGGGGCGCGCGCCGTGAAGAAGTTCATCCCACTCACTATCCTCCTCCTCACTCTGGCGTCTCTGACCAGCGCATGCGCCGGTGTCACGCTTCCTTGGGCCGCGGCGCCGGCAGCTGATCCCTTGGCCGACTTCCGTATTGCCATGGCGCCCGGCCAGCAAGACCTGCTGGACGACCTGCCTGCCATGCCCGTGTACCGCATCGAGACGCACATCGATCCCGCCGATCTCAGCCTGACAGGGCGGATGGAGGTTACCCTGCCCGCTGTGGAGGCCGATGCGCTGCCCGAGGATCTCTTCTTCCGACTCTATCCCAATCTCGCGCACTATGCCGGCAGTATGAGCGTCGATCTCGTGTCGGTCAATGATCACGGCGCACCCTTCAGCTACGAAGCCGCCAACACCGCAGTTCACGTGGTCGTGCCGCCCGATTCGGTCGTGGCGGGCAAGCCGATCCGCGTTGGCATGCAGTGGCGACTGGGCGTGTTGCCGTTCGACGAGGAGCGCTATACGCTGCTTGGTTCGGCAGGCGGCGTGCTCAGCCTGCCGCTTTTCTACCCGGTGCTGGCTGTGCAGGATGCGGGTGAGCAGGGCCAGTGGCATCTCGACATCGGGCTGGTGCAGGGTGACGCGGCCTACACGCAGGCAGCGCTCTACGATGTGACTGCGATTGTGCCCCCCAACTACGCGGTTGCCGGCAGCGGCTCGCTGATGACCGTCACCGATGCGCGCGGGCCAACGCCTGAGGCGGCCGACGCGACGGCGCCTGTCTGGAAAGCCTGGCACATGGTCAGCGGGCCGGCGCGGGAGTTCGCACTCTTCGTCAGCGACCAATATCAACAGGCTGAGACGGATGCCGGCGACGTGCGGGTTGTCTCTTGGTATCGTCCCGGCGAGGAAACGGCCGGCCGCGCGGCTGCTGAATATGCCGCGGCCGCGCTGCGCATTTACAGCGATCTCTTTGGGCCGTATCCTTACGCCGAGTTGGACGTGGTAGCCGGCCCTATCGAGTTCCGCGGCATGGAGTACCCCGGGCTGTTCGAACTGGGCTACAAGCTGTACAACGCGAACGCCGACGAGCTTGAGTTTCGCATCGCACACGAAGCAGCGCATCAATGGTGGTACAACCTGGTCGGCAACGATCCGGTCAACGAGCCCTGGCTGGACGAAGGTCTGGCCGAATACGCCACCTATTTCTATCGCGAGCGGACCAAGGGGCAGGTATCGGCGGAACGGCTGGCGGCGCGGCGCTGGCAAGCCGCCTGGGAGTTTACCCGCGACCGCGGGCTGGATGCTGTGGTAGACCAGCCGGTCGAAGCGTTTCAGGGCAACTACGAAACCATCGTTTACGGCAAGGCGGCGCTCTTCCACCACCTGTTGCAGCAGGCCATGGGCGAGGACGCCTATCTGACGCTGCTGCGCCGCTATGTTGAGCAATACCGGTTCCGCGAGGCGACGCCGGAGGATTTCATGGCGTTGGCGGAGGAGATCGGCGGTCCCCAGGTGCGTGAGCTGTACGACAAGTGGATCGAGCATGACGACGAGGGCCGGCCCGCCGTCGCACCGCAGCCGACGCCAACGCCCGCACCCGAATAGAATTGCACCGCCATACAGCGAGGACGGACCGTAGCACATGCCTTGCGCCGGTCCCGCCCGAACACCCACAAGAGGCTATCCTACCGCACTACCGCACAACCGCACTACCGCATTACCGAACTACCGCACTACAGCACTGAACCACTCCGGGAGCAACCATGGCAGACAACATCGAACCCACCAATATAGAAGAGCACCACACCTGGGCCGAGGTCGGCGGCCTGGAGGCCGACTATTTCACGGGCGACTACCCGGAGTCAACTGGCCATCGCGGCGTGTCAGCCGGGTTGGTCCCGGATCAGGCTGCGCCGGTGTACAATGCCAGCAGCCCGCAGGAGTTGCGCGCGTTGTGGGTGACCCGCTGGGATTTTCGTACGGCCGAAGACATTCGCATCATCGCCGAGCGGGCCGCCGATGCCAACTTCAACGCGCTTTTCTTCCAGGTGCGCGGCAATGCCGATGCCCTGTACCGTTCGCAGATCGAGCCATGGTCGGCGCTGTTGAGCGGCGGCACGCTGGGCGAGGATCCCGGCTGGGACCCGCTGGAACTGGCCATC
>ERZ795053.5486-NODE-5486-length-13052-cov-14.384089_pt1 | contig 13052 bp, 15 predicted proteins | sample MGYA00375137_ERZ795053 | MGnify/ENA primary metagenome ERZ795053 (study PRJEB30182, sample SAMN05720284) | activated sludge metagenome | isolation source: Anaerobic digester | place: Hong Kong | collected 2014-12-17 ... | reverse complement strand
ATTTCACGGGAATGGTGAATTCCTCAGCGACAGCGGGGAAGAGCGACATCGTGGGATTTCCTTTTTGGTTAAGGGCTTTCAAATCAAGATTCGGTTGGTTGGTCAGGCCGGCGCTGGTCAGCCGGACAATGCGCTGGCTGCCCTTTTCGTATTGGAAGACGGGCGATAAGTAGCGGTATTCCTTCGCGGTAATCTGCTGCCGAGCGCGTTCTGTCCAGTCGATTTGACCCCAGACCGAAACGCCGCCACGCACTTCCAAGCGGGTAACCCAGCCGGCGGCGGGCGCGTCCAGACCTTGCGGGGCGCGGTGTTCGCTGGCGTGCTCAAAATCGACAACGAGGGGTGTCCGCGTCTGGTTCACCACGGCATGGGGCATGTCATTGAGCCAGCGCCGCCCGTCATAGCCGGTGATATCTGTGGCATCGGGGAGCAATTGAATCCACGTCGGCGCGGCGCTGGCGCTAGCCGTCGCGGGCAGGGCGGCGTTGAAGGCAAAGGTCAGCATGGGGGTTTCCATCCTTCCGGTAGGGCATAACGGGCAAGTCCGGTTCCATGATCCTGACTCGCAGTAATCGGCCAGCCTCGGGCGCGCAGGCGGTGAATGAGGCTACTTAAGCGCCAGATCGAATGACGCGAGGCGGCGGTCACAGCATCAACCGGTTCGCCACTCAAGAGGTCGGCGGCGATGGCGTCAATCTGGCGGCGTTTCATGGCGTCGGAAGTTGCAGCGTCTTGATCAGCCGGTCCCATCCGGCCTTGGCGTTCAGAACCAACTGCGCAAAGTCGGTAAGGGCAGCTTGGGCTTCCGGGCTGAAATGAGCAGGCACCTGCATTTCATCCATACGGCGCAACTGGATCACGTAATGACTCATCATGGATTTGCCGATGGTGACGCCACGTTCTGCCAGCCAAGCGCACAACCCTTGAAGGTCGCCATAGCCACGGCGGCGGATTTCCGCGTTCAGGGCGGCGCGGTCGGCGGGGTTCATCCTGCGGTCAAAGCGAGCGCGGGGCATCAGAGGCGAGCCTCCCCTTGCTGTACGCCGTTGCGCTGATCAAGCCAGGTGAAAAATCGGCCTTCGTCGATAACGATTCGCCGACCTACTTTGAGAAGAGCGCCGACTTCTTTTAAGCCATTGCCGGGCAGCTTGCCCTTACTGCGGTCGCGTTCATCGCTGCAATGAATCAGATGCCGGATACTGGCTTGGCTGAATGCGGGGTGTCGTTCGGAAAACTGCTTGACAGATAGCAGGACTCGCGGTTGCGGATGGTTCATGATTTTGATTGGCCTCTTGCTCGTGGTTTGTGCGGCCAATCATGACGGGGTGTTGCGGGGATGTCTTACCGATTGGAACCAATTGGAACCAATTGACCAATTGGTCAATTGACGGCTATTTGCGACGAGTTTTTATCTCAGCTAACCATTTATTTATTGCGCGCTTTTCCGCAGGGATAGGAATGCCTTCAAGCTCTAAATCTTTCATCCATTTGTATGCGAGAGTTTCAACATCACCATCTAACCAGTCTTGTCCATATTGCTGTGATAACGCAGCATCCAACATTTTAAGCAGGGTTGATTTGGCTCTGGGCGGGATGTCTTCATTACCACATGAAACGATAGCAGCGTTATCAAGAGGCAGGGGTTCCCGGTATTCAGGAAATAGAAACAGTGGCTTTTGTCCTATCCTTTCCGCCCAACTTCGTAAAGACGCGCGTTCATAGTCTGGGCTTTCTTGAACCCAAGCTTCCATTCGCTTGCCGTGGCTGTCCGTATAGTAACGGCGTCCAGTGTCGCCAGTTAAAAGTAATTCACTGCGTAATTGAGTTTCACTTAAGGCAAGCACAAAGCTAGTTATATTGCCGGGATGATCATTACCGTAATTGGGTTGAAGACCAAACCACAAATAAGCAACTTCGTGTGCGGTAAATATTCTCCGTAGGTCCCATACAAAAAAATCGGTTATCCTATTCGCTTCCATCTTTTTGTCCTGATGAGTACGCCGGAATCCTTGCCCGAGGGTTCCGGCATTTTTGTTTCTGGGGCTATTCGCCGAAAATCTTGGCGTTCATGCGGTTTACCACGCTGGCGGTATGCGGTTCCGACAGGTGGGTATAGCGTTTCACCATCGCGAGGGTTTTATGGCCCAGGATGGCGGCGATTTCTTGGAGAGTTGCGCCGCTCATGGCCAGGTAGCTGGCGGCGGAATGTCGTAAATCATGCCAATGGAAATCCTGAATCTGGGCCGTCTCCAGTGCGGTCGCCCAGGCATGGCGGAATTGCGCGGGCTGATTCGGATAGCGGCCAGGAAAGACCAGGTCGGAATCAATGCGCCGAATCTTGGCTCGGTCGCGCAACAGATCGAGTGGCTGTTCCCCCAAGGGCAAGGCGCGGCGCTCCCCATTTTTGGTTTCCAGCAAGGTGACGGTTTTACGAACCAGGTCGACCTGCGGCCAGCGCAACCCCAGAATTTCCATACGGCGCGCGCCGGTCGCCAATGACAAGAGCACGGCCAGGTAAAGATCGGGGTTGCTACTGGCCTGACAGGCGGCCAGCAGGCGGTTACGTTCGGAGTCACTGAGAAAGCGCACGCGGCCTTTGGACTCCTTGCCACGGCTGACCAGTAACAGCGGATTGCGGTCCAACCATTCATATTCTTTAACCGCAATGGTGAAGACATGGGAGAGGGCGGCCAGGTAGCGATTGACGGTCGCTGGAGAACGCGGGCGCGTGCCGGCGCTGGATTCGGTTAAGGCTTCCCGTTGCTGAATGATCAGAGCCGGGGTGATGTCGGCCAGGCTCAGGTGGCCCATGCGCTGTTGCCACCAATGCAGTTGCCGGGCTTGCTGGTCCGCAACTTTCTTATGGGCCAGGTGGTGTTTGCAGTAGCGTTCAATCAACTCGTTGACGGTATGCCGTTGTGCGACCGCGACGGGAAAATGGCGATGTTCCCGCAACTCGGTTTCAACCTTCGCCGCCCACTTGTTGGCATCGCTGCGACTGGTGAAGGTCGCCGTCTGGGGTGGATGGCCTTTCAAGCGCACCTTGACGCGGTAGTGGGGGTCGCCGTCGGCGGATCGGCGCTTTTCGATAGTCGCCATAGCAGTAGGCTCTTGTGGGGAATCAGGAGCGATAACCTACCAAAATCGGCGATCATCAGCAACACAAGATTATTAATCCTATGCGTATGCGATAATTATCTATATTTATTAAATACTTTTCGATAGAAACCTTTGCTAATGGGGCAATTTTGGGACTTGACGCAGTGCAACATGAATAAATTTGTCGATTTCAAAGCCGATATGAATTGCTGTAGAGTGTTGCTGATGCTCTTGGGTAAATGTCCCATTTCTGCCCCATGATCAGCGGATAAAGAAATAAAGATGTTATTAATCAATGGCGTTATGAAAACCGGAATAAGACTTAAAATCTTGCGCCCTTGCCGGGCTTGGGGGTTCGAGTCCCCCCACCAGCACCATTTAAACTGGCCATTCAACGTGCGGCGCATCGGGATTGCGGCGAAATAGAATGGCGACATGCCCGATTCGTTGCACCAGCGTTGCGTCGGACTCGGCGCAGAGTGCTTCAATCATCCGTTCGCGCGCATCGCGATCCTCGGCGTTCACCCGCACCTTGATCAGTTCATGGTGACTGAGCGCCTGATCAATTTCCTGGCTGACTCCCGGAGTGACGCCGTTGTTGCCAATGATCACTACAGGTTTGCGATGATGAGCCAGCGCTTTAAGGTGGCGTTTTTGCGATAGGGTCAAGGTGAGCATGAGTAGGGAACCCGACAGGATAAAAGAGGCGGATAGTGTACCCGCCCGCAAGGGCTTCGCGGTAGCGCCGAGTCCATTGAATGAAGTAAAGCTCGACTTGGGCGTGATCCTGGTCGTGGGTTTGGTGGTGTTGCTGGTGCAGGGACGGGCGCTGGACAGTATCCCATTGCAGTTGCTGCTGTTGCTGAGTTATGGCGTGTTAGGCATGATCTGGATCATCGTCCGCACGCGACGGGTCATCGCTAAAGTGACTCAGAAACGCGAGCAATCCCCGAATGCCGCGCAGTAAAAGCAGCGCCCGCTGGTTGCGGGAACACTTCACCGACGAATATGTCAAGCGCGCGCAACGGGAGGGCTATCGCTCTCGCGCAGTATATAAACTGCTGGAAATTCATGAAAAAGATCGGCTGCTGCAGCCTGGCATGACCGTGGTCGATTTAGGCGCGGCGCCGGGCGGCTGGTCGCAGCTGGCGGTGCGTCAGGTGGGGGAGCGGGGCATCGTGATCGCTCTGGACATCCTGCCGATGGAATCCTTACCCGGCGTCGAATTTCTTGAAGGGGATTTCCGTGAAGCCGAGGTGCTGGAGCGTCTATTAGTGATTCTGGCGGGCCGGCCGGTGGATCTGCTGTTATCCGACATGGCGCCGAATGCCAGCGGCCTGAAAGCGGTCGATCAGCCGCGCGGGATGTATCTGGCGGAACTGGCCCTGGATTTTGCCCAGCAATGCCTGCGCCCCGGCGGCGATCTGTTGGTAAAAGCCTTTCAAGGTGAAGGTTTCGATCAATTTTTGAAGGAATTACGTGCCGCTTTTACGACGGTCGCGCCCCGCAAACCCCCGGCTTCACGCGCGCGCAGCGCTGAGCAGTACCTACTGGCCCGGAACTATCGCGGGTGAGTCGGTCTAAAAAATCGCTCTTTTTTTGAAGTCTTTGCAGTAATTACTCTGGAAAATCCGTGATTCATTCCCAAGTAGCTCCCAATTGCATTCGTTATCCCGTCCTGGTTTGCCGAGGTGTCCGTCTTGAACGACATGGTTAAAAATATTCTTTTGTGGGTAGTCATCGCCGTGGTGCTGATGTCGGTATTCAATAGCTTCGGTCCCAAGGTGGCGCCTTCCGCGCAAATGTCCTATTCCCAGTTCCTGCAGGAAGCCAAACAGGGACGCATCGCTCAGGTGAGCATTGATGGCCGCGCCATCATGGGCCGCACTAGCGGCGGCGAACGCTTCACAACCTATAGTCCAGAAACAGACAATAGCGCGATGATTGGCGAATTACTCAATCATGGCGTCGATATCGAGGGTCAGCCGCCTGAAAAGCAGGGGCTGTTGATGCAGATCTTCATTTCATGGTTCCCGATGCTGTTGCTCATCGGCATCTGGGTGTTCTTCTTGCGGCAAATGCAGGGCGGCGGCGCGGGCCGGGGGGCGATGTCTTTTGGCAAATCGCGGGCGCGCATGATGAGCGAAGATCAGATCAAGATCACCTTCTCCGATGTAGCCGGCGTAGATGAGGCTAAGGAAGAAGTCGCCGAACTGGTCGAATTCCTGCGCGATCCCGGCAAGTTCCAGAAACTCGGCGGCAAGATCCCGCGCGGGGTATTGATGGTGGGTTCGCCAGGCACCGGCAAGACCTTACTGGCCAAGGCCATCGCCGGCGAGGCCAAGGTGCCGTTCTTCTCGATCTCCGGTTCGGATTTTGTGGAAATGTTCGTCGGCGTCGGCGCCTCGCGGGTGCGCGACATGTTTGAGCAGGCTAAGAAGCACGCGCCCTGCATCATTTTTATTGATGAAATCGACGCGGTTGGTCGTCATCGCGGCGCGGGCCTGGGCGGTGGTCACGACGAGCGCGAACAGACGTTGAACCAATTGCTGGTGGAGATGGACGGCTTTGAGGGTAACGAGGGTATTATCGTCATCGCCGCGACCAACCGCCCCGATGTACTCGATCCAGCATTATTGCGGCCGGGCCGCTTTGACCGACAGGTCGTAGTGCCATTGCCGGATGTGCGGGGCCGTGAGCAGATTCTCAAGGTTCACATGCGCAAGGTGCCGCTATCCACCAATGTCAAGCCCTCGGTGATTGCGCGTGGTACACCCGGGTTTTCCGGCGCTGATCTGGCGAATCTGGTGAATGAGGCGGCCCTGTTCGCTGCTCGTGGCAACAAGCGCGATGTCGACATGGAGGACTTCGAGAAAGCCAAGGACAAGATTATGATGGGTTCCGAGCGCAAGTCGATGGTGATGAGCGAAGAGGAGAAGAAGCTGACGGCTTACCATGAGGGCGGTCATGCGATTGTCGGTCGCTTGGTGCCGTCCCATGACCCGGTTTACAAGGTCAGCATCATCCCGCGTGGCCGGGCGCTGGGCGTGACCATGTTCCTGCCTGAAGGCGATCGCTACAGCTTCAGCAAGCAGCGCTTGGAGAGTCAGATTTCCAGCCTGTTTGGCGGACGCATTGCCGAATCGCTGATTTTCGGCGCGGACATGGTGACCACGGGCGCGCAGAACGACATTGAACGGGCGACTGATATTGCCCGTAATATGGTGACCAAGTGGGGTCTGTCCGACCGGTTGGGACCATTGACCTATAGCGAGGATGACGGCGAAGTGTTCCTGGGGCGCAGCGTGACCCGGCATAAGAATGTCTCGGATGAAACCGCTCATGTCATTGATGAGGAAATTCGTTCGATCATTGATCAGAATTACCGGCGCGCCGAGCAGTTGCTACGAGATAATCTCGACAAGCTGCACCAGATGGCCGAGGCTTTAATGAAGTACGAGACCATTGATTCCGATCAGATCGACGACATTATGGCAGGCCGGCCGCCGCGTGAACCGGCGGATGTTAATGCTGATGACGAACCGCCTACCGGAACGACCATCGATCTGGACAAGGATCGGCGGGGTGAAAAGCCGATTGGCGGGCCGGCTGAGCAGCATTAATCGGCCTTACTCTTAACCCCTCTTCCACCGGAAATGAGTGACGGCAACCCCTCTTTCCCTGCGGAAGAGGGGTTTTGTTTTGAGGAGCGGTTGCAATGTTGATGGACTGTGCGGGAAAGAAACTGGATTTACGTCAACCAGTGGTCATGGGGGTGTTAAATGTCACCCCCGACTCGCTTTCCGATGGCGGGCGTTACCTTAACCTCGACGATGCCTTGCGCCGCGCTGAAATCATGGTGGCGGAAGGCGCGGCTATTATTGATGTTGGCGGCGAATCCACCCGGCCCGGTGCGCCGCCAGTGGCGACTCAGGAGGAGCTGGATCGGGTTTTGCCGGTGGTGGAACGGTTGACGCGAGAGTTGCCGATTCCGGTCTCGGTGGATACCAGCAAACCCGAGGTGATACGCGAGGCGATTCGGGCCGGGGCGGGCCTAATCAATGATGTGCGCGCTTTGCAATTGCCTGGCGCATTGGAGGCGGCGGCAGCCAGTGGTCTTCCGGTGTGTCTGATGCATCTACAGGGAAATCCCGCAACCATGCAGCAGAAACCTCATTACGCCGATGTGTTGGCGGAGGTGTGGGCGTTTCTGGCTGAGCGGGTGGGCGCTTGCGAAGGAGCGGGCATTCCGCGTGAGCGGATTCTGGTAGATCCAGGTTTCGGTTTCGGCAAGACCCTGGAGCACAATCTGGCGTTGCTGCGGCATTTGAACCGGTTTACCGGTCTTGCCGCCGGGGTGATGGTGGGCTTGTCGCGGAAGAGCATGATTGGCCTGTTGCTGGATGCACCGGTGAACGAACGGTTGGCGGGCAGCTTGGCGGCGGCGGTGATCGCGGCCTGGCAGGGGGCGCGTATCGTGCGCGTCCACGACGTGCGCGATACGGTTCAGGCTTTGCGGGTGTGCGCCGCCGTGCGCGCGGTGGACTGACGAAAGTTCTCGCACTATCGAGTTATTCAATCCACATCCCCCTCATCCCTCTTTAGCTAAAGGAGGGAATCCAGGATTCAAAACTTATCGAGAACCGATATTACCCTCTCAAGGTGGTAAAGCATGTCGCTATCAGTTGCCGGGTCTGCTATCTTGTAGCGTCTTTTTGCAACCCCCCTCAGTTCGCATGACCCGATTTATCTTCATCACTGGCGGTGTCGTCTCTTCGCTGGGCAAAGGCATTGCCGCCGCCTCGCTGGCGGCTGTTCTGGAAGCCCGGGGCCTCAAGGTCACCCTGGTCAAGCTTGACCCTTACATCAACGTCGATCCCGGCACCATGAGTCCGTTCCAACACGGCGAGGTTTTTGTGACCCACGACGGCGCGGAAACCGATCTTGACCTGGGTCACTACGAACGCTTCGTCTGCATGACCGCCACCCGGCGTAACAACTTCACCACCGGGCGCATCTACGAAAACGTGATTCGCAAGGAGCGGCGCGGCGACTACCTGGGCGGCACGGTGCAAGTCATTCCCCACATTACCGACGAAATCAAGCGCTGTATCCGTCTCGGCGCTGGCGAGGCCGACATCGCTCTGATTGAGATCGGCGGCACGGTCGGCGACATCGAATCCCTGCCCTTTCTGGAAGCGATTCGTCAACTGGGCCTGGAACTAGGCCGCGAGCGCTCGTTGTTCATTCATCTGACCCTGGTACCATTCATCAAATCTTCCGGCGAACTCAAGACTAAACCGACCCAGCATTCCGCCAAGGAATTGCGCTCCATCGGCATCCAGCCGGACATGTTGCTCTGTCGCTCGGATCGGGAAATCCCCCCCGAGGAGCGCCGCAAAATTGCTCTGTTCACTAACATCGAACCCAGGGCGGTGATTAGCGTCCCCGACGCAGATACCATTTATCGCATTCCCCTGCTGTTGCACGCCCAGGGCCTGGATGACATCGTCGCTCGTAAACTGCGATTGGACGACCTACCCCCGGCCCGTTTGACCGACTGGGAGCGTGTGGTCAACGCGATTGAAACCGCCATAGGCGCGGTGGACATCGCCATGGTCGGCAAATACGTTGATCTGACCGATGCTTATAAATCTCTGAACGAAGCGTTGTTGCACGCGGGCATCCATACCCAGACTCGGGTCAACATTCACTATCTGGATTCCGAGCGCATTGAACGGGAAGGTCCCGTCGCCCTGGAGCGTATGGACGCTATTCTGGTGCCGGGCGGCTTTGGCGAACGCGGCATCGAAGGCAAAATCGCCGCCGTCCGTTTCGCCCGCGAGCGGCGGATTCCCTATCTAGGCATTTGCCTGGGCATGCAAGTCGCGGTCATCGAATTCGCGCGCCACGTCGCCGGACTGGAAGGCGCGCACAGCACTGAATTTCGCAAGGACACGCCGCATCCGGTCATTGCCCTCATTACTGAATGGACCGACGAGACCGGCATTCTCCAGCAACGCCAGGAAGGCGGCGATCTGGGGGGCACCATGCGGCTCGGCGCGCAACCTTGTCACCTGACGCCCGGTTCGCTGGTTCACGCCGCCTATGGCAAGGAGGTGATTACGGAACGTCACCGCCACCGCTACGAATTCAACAACCGCTACCGGGAGTCGCTGCACGCCGCCGGACTGGCGCTGTCTGGTCATTCGCTGGATGACCGGTTGGTGGAGACGATTGAATTACCGGATCATCCCTGGTTCTTCGGCTGCCAGTTCCATCCGGAATTTACCTCAACGCCACGCACCGGTCATCCATTGTTCCGGGGATTCATGGAGGCAGCGATCCGGCAGCGCCAACAACGTCGGCAGGAGGCGAGCGCGCCATGATGAAACTCTGTGGCTTCGAGGTTGGTCTGGATCGGCCCCTGTTCCTGATCGCCGGCCCCTGTGTGATTGAGTCGGAACAACTGGCCCTGGACACCGCCGGCCAACTCAAAGAGATCACCGGGCGACTGGGCATCCCCTTCATCTATAAGTCGTCATTTGACAAAGCCAATCGCTCTTCGCATCAAAGCTATCGCGGCCTTGGCCTGGAAGAAGGGTTAAAAATCCTGGAGAAGGTCAAAACGCAGATTGATGTGCCGGTGCTGACCGACGTTCATGAATACACGCCGCTGGAAGAAGTCGCGGCAGTAGCGGACGTGTTGCAAACCCCGGCTTTTCTATGCCGGCAAACCGATTTCATCCAGAATGTCGCCCGTCAGGGCAAACCGGTCAATATCAAGAAAGGTCAATTTCTAGCCCCCTGGGACCTGCGGAATGTTGTGGTCAAGGCGCGCATGGCCGGCAATGATCACCTGATGGTGTGCGAACGCGGCGCTTGCTTTGGCTACAATAATCTGGTGTCCGATATGCGCGCCCTGATGGTGATGCGCGCCACCGGCTGTCCGGTCGTGTTCGACGCCACCCATTCGGTGCAATTACCCGGTGGTCAGGGCAACGCTTCCGGTGGGCAACGGGAATTTGTACCGGTGCTGGCGCGGGCCGCCGTAGCGGTCGGCATCGCCGGACTGTTCATGGAAACGCATCCTGATCCCGACCAGGCGCTAAGCGATGGCCCCAACGCCTGGCCGCTGGATCGCATCGAAGCCCTGTTGGTTACCTTGCAGGCGCTGGATACCCTGGTTAAACAGCACGGTTTCCTGGAAACCGGGCTAGAATAATGATCGATGATGGTTTTATCCCCACGAGCGTAATATCCAGAGGAGTTTGAAGAATGTCGAAAATCAAAGAGATCCGCGGCCGTGAAATCATGGACTCGCGCGGTAATCCCACCGTCAGCGTGGACGTGATCCTGGAATCCGGAGCCAAGGGTGTGGCGGGCGTTCCTTCCGGCGCGTCCACCGGCAGCCGTGAGGCGCTGGAACTGCGCGATGGCGACAAGAGCCGCTATTTGGGCAAGGGTGTGCTGAAAGCGGTCGCTAATGTCAATGGTGAGCTGCGCGATGCGCTACTCGGCGTGGAAGCGGTGGATAATCAAGCGGCGATTGACCAGCGGATGATTGACCTGGATGGCACCCCCACCAAGAGCCGCCTCGGCGCTAACGCGCTGCTTGGCGTGTCGATGGCCGCTGCTCATGCTTCCGCCGCCGAAAAGGGTGTGCCGCTGTACAAGTACCTGAATCCTACTGGCCCGTATCATTTGCCGGTGCCGATGATGAACATTCTGAACGGCGGCGCTCATGCCGACAATAGCGTCGACATGCAGGAATTCATGATCATGCCGGTCGGCGCGCCCAGCTTCCGCGAAGCGTTGCGCTGGGGCGCAGAGGTGTTCCATGCGCTGAAGGCCGTGCTGAAAAAGCAAGGTATGAACACTGCGGTCGGCGATGAAGGCGGTTTTGCGCCCAACCTGTCGTCCAATGAAGCGGCGCTGGACGTGGTCATGGAAGCCATCAGCAAAGCGGGCTACACCCCAGGCAAGGACCTATACATCGCGCTGGATTGCGCCAGCTCTGAGTTTTACAAGGACGGCAAGTATGTGCTGGAAGCGGAAGGCAAGTCCTTCACTTCCAATGAATTCGCCGACAAGTTGGCCGACTGGGTCAGCCGTTATCCCATCGTCTCTATTGAAGATGGTCTGGATGAGAGCGACTGGACGGGCTGGGCTTATCTGACCCAGGTTCTAGGCAAGAAGGTGCAACTGGTGGGCGACGATCTGTTCGTGACCAACACCTCGATCCTCAAGCGCGGCATCGACGAAGGCATCGCCAATTCGATCCTGATCAAGGTCAACCAGATCGGCACCCTGACCGAGACCTTGGCGGCGATCAAGATGGCGGCCGACGCCGGCTACACCTCGATCTCTTCGCATCGTTCCGGCGAAACCGAGGACACCACGATCGCCGATCTGGCCGTCGCCACTGCCGCCAGCCAGATCAAGACCGGTTCGTTGAGCCGCTCCGACCGCATCGCCAAGTACAACCGGTTGCTGGTCATCGAGGAGGAGCTGGGTTCAGCCGCGGTCTATCCGGGCAAGAAAGCCTTTAACGTGTTCCGCAACTAAGCGAAGCGCGCCGTTACTCCCGCATCCTGACCCTCTCTATCTCTTGAAGGGAGAGGGTTCTTGTGGAAACGGGTTGTCAATTGCTTCTCAACCGCGCCTTCCTTTCCTGCTGTTTTTATCGCAGAGGCGAAGGGGAGGCGCGGGTTGTTTTTATCACCGCCCGCCGTCATGGCTCATCCTACCGAACAAGGCTTGAAACCCCAGATTCTGATCGCAGCGCTGATTGCCGTACTGGTTTTTCTCCAGTATTTGCTATGGCTCGCCGAGGATGGAGTGCGGCAAACGCTGGCCTTACGCATCACGGTAGAGGCGCAAATCGAGGAAAACGCGGCAATGGATGAACGCAATCGCGCCCTGGAAGCGGATGTCGTCGACCTGAAAAATGGATTGATGGCGATTGAAGAGCGCGCGCGCACTGAAATGGGCATGATTCGACCGGACGAAACCTTCTATCGCATTCTTGAGGAACCATTACCTAAACCGGTCGAATCGAGGTCGGCCAAACCTGTTGCTTCCTCCCGTAAGCCGCCGGTGAGATCGCGATGAGTGCGCCGCGTTATTGGGCGATGACGCCAGCCGCTGGCGCGGGTAAACGGATGGGAGCAACGATTCCCAAGCAGTATTTGCCACTGGTGGGCCGTCCGGTCATCGCTCATGCTCTGGACGCTTTGCTGAGTTATCCGCCCGTTGTTGGCCTGGTCGTCGCGATTAGTCCAGGAGATGAATGGTGGCCCGAAGTGGCTGCCCACATAGCGATGGATAAGCCGCTGCACGTGGTCGCCGGCGGCGCTGAACGTTGCCATTCGGTGCTGAATGGGTTGGAGGCGCTTCAGGAATGCGCGCATCCTGACGACTGGGTGCTGGTTCACGATGCCGCCCGTCCCTGTTTGACCACCAGCGATCTTGACCGGTTGCTGGTTGAACTGGCGGATGATCCCGTTGGCGGATTGCTGGCGGTTCCGGCGTGGGACACATTAAAGGAAGTCGACAATGCTGGGCGGGTCACAGCGACCGTGGATCGTTCCCGGCTTTGGCATGCGCTGACGCCGCAAATGTTTCGGCTGGGAATGTTGCGCGATGCCTTGCGGGCGACGCTGGAAGCCGGGTGGTTAGTGACTGACGAAGCAGCGGCGATGGAAGCGGCGGGCTTTGCACCGCGTCTGGTTGAGGGGCGAGCGGATAATGTGAAAATTACTCGGCCAGAAGATCTGGCGCTGGCCGAATTTTACTTGACGCGCCGTTTCACTGCCTCACCCCAGGAAGGTTAACGACATGCGCATCGGACACGGTTTTGACGTTCACGCTTTTGGCCCGGGCGAATTTATTACCTTGGGCGGCGTTCGCATCCCGCATACGCACGGCTTGATTGCCCATTCCGATGGCGA
>ERZ795053.5485-NODE-5485-length-13053-cov-15.837283_pt1 | contig 13053 bp, 11 predicted proteins | sample MGYA00375137_ERZ795053 | MGnify/ENA primary metagenome ERZ795053 (study PRJEB30182, sample SAMN05720284) | activated sludge metagenome | isolation source: Anaerobic digester | place: Hong Kong | collected 2014-12-17 ... | reverse complement strand
GGGGAAAGTTCAGCAGCATTAATGTTTAAAACAGGGAGAAGTAATGCTGCAGTAAAAAGAAATGTATATAATTTGTTTTTCATCTCTTATCTCCTTCTGATTATATTTACTATTAATATAAATTATATCTGTTGCAAATTTCATTATTTAAAAGGGGTTTAAGGTGCACGCCTTTTAAATAATTTCCCGCGTTAGCTGTACTTCCTGCGCCAGGCGGGATTTCACAACAGGTTGATAATTAATAATAGTAAGTGTAAAAGCAGTTGTTACAGTATTAATTAAAATTCTTAAATATTTTTATTTCTAACAGAAGGTATACTAATTTTTTCAGGAATATGTTTATTGGCTTGAAATTAATGAAGCGTATACTTAAATTAAAATAGGTTGTCTTTTTTTAATTATTTCAGATGATTAGGGGAGGGGGAATGGAAGAACATAACAGCCTGGGGAAGGTGTCACAGTCGCCAACAGTTCCGGGTAAGGTTCATGGAAGGAGAAAGTTTGATATTGCGGATCTGTACAATAAACCTGTCAGTACAGGGGAAGAAAAACCCGGTGAATCGTACGGGCTTGATGAAAAACTCAGGAAAGCATATTTCTGGGTGGCTAATTATGCTATTATAAATCCATTCTGTGATATTGAGTATAATGAAACTTCACCTAACCGCTACGTTATCGGTGATAATAAAACCGGCCTTACACTTGCAACGGGTCAGAGCTACGCGAGTTTTATTCTCTTACCTCTACTTACACTCGTTACAAGAAAAAAGTGTCTCCTTGTGGGAGGTCCGGGACGCGGCAAGACTTCCAGTGCAATGATCATGGGGCTCCTTGCTGGTTATTCAATGAAGGACATTAAGCGTGCAGTGCAGCATGGCCAGCCGCAGATGACAGTATCAGATCTCCTCGGAAATCCTCTCCCCTCTGATATGGTGAACGCCAGGAGTATGGATGAAATTCAGATAGCCTGGCGCAGGTGGCTCGGTATGAAGGTGAAGATTATTGATGAATACAACAGGATCCCTGCAAGGACGCAGTCCGCTCTCCTTAATGTAATGAGCGAAAACTATGCTGAACTGCTGGACCAGGTGTACGACTGTCCCGAGGCTGCGTGGTATCTCACCGCAAATGATGATGCTGGTGGAGGCACGTACCAGGTGATTGAAGCCCTGAAAGACCGTATAGATATTGTTGTAAGCGCTCTTCATTTCAACACCCGTTTCCTGAAAGATCTTCTGGACCGGGTGGAGAGGGGAATTAAACCTGAAGAGATGATCCCTGATGAGATAATTTTTACCGAGGAGGAGATCGAGCAGATTAACAGGGAGATCCTTGAGGTGGAGATCCCTGAAAAACTTATGAGGCGAATTGAGTATTTTGCCTCGCAGTTTGAACTGCTTGAATCAGGTGGTGAACAGTTTGAGTATAAGACAAAGGATAATGTAAAACTCTCAGGCGAGTCTATTTCACAGGTAATGCAGGGGGAAACAGGGAAGGACCAGTTAAAAGATCTGAGTTACCAGACTCTTAACGGGCTCTCGGTACGTGCGTTCATGACGTGTCTTACCTTCATAAAGGCACTTGCATACTTCAGGGGTAATGAGTGTGCTGATTTCAGTGACGTGAGACATATACTCCCCTTTGTACTGCATGATAAACTCGCGCAGAACAGTGATTCACCTTTCTTTGAACAGCCGGAAAATGCTGTTTATAAATATGACCGTATCAGCTGGATAAGGAAGCTATTTGATCTGTCATGTGCTGAGTATGACAGGGCCGGCCTTGATAAAAAAGACCCCGTGGGGGAACTCCTTGCGTCATTTACCAAAGGGCTTGACGGTGTTACCGAAACTGAAGCAGCGCAGAAACTGCAGCAGATAGAAAAGATGATTGGAGATATTTCGGCAGGGAGGAAAATTTACGCCCCCCAATTTGATGATATACTTACATTGAAATATCTCCACCAGAGATATACAAACTACCTGAGCTGGCTCAAATGGAAAAAATAATTCCCCCGGGGATGAGATCGTCCCTGGAACGAAACCGTTCTGCCATGAACAGTATATTCGAATTCCACAGGTCTGTTAACCGTGAACCGGATTATGATGATATACTCCTGATGTTTTACAGGATTATTTCACCTGTTTATGAAAGGGGCAGGGAATTTGCTGATGATCTGTTATGCGGTATATTCGATTCAGTTCTGAAGCTGTGCGGCAAAGGCTATATCGGGAGGGGCGGGCGGTTCCCCGCAGTTGAAGATCTTTTTTTTACAATGCTTAATTCATTCGGTGATCTTCTGACTGCTCAAAAGGATTTTCCCGTTGTTCTGTTTAATGCCCTGTTTAATGTTTATCAGAAAAGTGAAGAAGCAATGAAAGACTGGGGTGATAAAATGCCGCTCCTGTCGTGCAGTGATGATTTTGAATCTTTCAGGAAAAAAGGTTTTATACTTGCATGGAGGTTGGGAGTTGCACGGTACAGGGAAAGGGCCCTTGAGCTCATTGACTCGCTGAGTGCAGATGATATCAGGAAAATATTTGAGCCGGAAAATTTTAATAATGATGATACTGAAGAATTCATCTCATCACTGAAAATAAATTTATGGAAAAATCCGGGGAATATTTCTGCGGAGGCAAAGCCGGTATTTCTGTTTACTGACGGCTTCCGGGGATACGGCGGACATTTCAGTAATATACCTTCTGTTTTTTCATCCGATGGTGAACTTTATGCCGCGGATGGTGATGCGGTTTTCAGGATCTATGCAGATATTTTCGGTGTGGAACTTGTACATGAACCGGAGATGGTTCAGGTGAAGAAAAACAGATCTGACGCTGGACTTGTTTACGGAAGCACCGGGGAGATTATACTGAATGGCAGATCAACCCCTCTCCCTGAATTCTGCAGAGGGGATATAAGAAGTTCAGCATCAGCCGGTCAGACAATTGCATGGACAGTAAACTCAAGTTATAAGATTTTTATTGCGGGGATTGTAGCCGGCCATGGGTGAAGTTCAGACAACTGAAGATATAAGGGAACGGTGGCTGTCAGTCTGGGAGGAGGCAGTGGGTCTCTGGAGCCCGTATGTTCAGCTCCGTCAGCCGCTTTTATGCAGAACAGAGAAGGAGGCTGCGAAGGAGGGGCTTTCCTCTTCATTTGCCATGATAAGGCTTACTGACTACAGTGTAGTTGTTTCTCTGGAGCAGGTTAAAAAACTCGGCCTTGAAAATTTTCCCATGGAGATACTGGCTCATGAAGCGGGCCATCATGTCTACTGCCCTGCGGATCTCACGGATCTGGGGAGAGTTATAGGGAGGATACAAAACGCCATCCCGGGATATGAGCAGCATGCATCACTGATAGCTAACCTGTATGAGGATATACTTATAAACAATCATCTTTTCAGTGAATTTCACCTTAAAATGGACAAGGTGTATGAGAAGGTAAAAGGGGGGAGTAAAGATAAACTCTGGAATTTCTATATGCGTACATATGAAGTTCTCTGGGCTCTCCCTGCGCTGACACTCACTGAAGAACAGGTGGACACGGAAACCGAAGGTGATGCAATACTTGCCTCAAGAGTTGTGAGAAATTTTTCAAGAGAATGGATCCGGGGGAGCGGAGAGTTCGCGTCCATCTGTTACAGGTATCTCCTTGAGTCAGGTGTACCGCAGAATAGATTCAATATATGGCTCGATTCCATTAATCCGGGCGACGGTAAAACTATACCTGCAGGACTCTCCGGGATGGATGAAGATGAGGCAGGAACAGGAGTACTGCCTGGTGAACTGCGGAAAGCTGCGTCAGAACCCTCATCAGATCAGGGGAAAGGGAGCAAAGGGAATTACAGGGAACCGTACCAGTATGGACAGATCCTCCGGGCTATGGGGATAGATCTTACGGAACAGGAGATTGCGGCGCGTTACTATCGTGAAAGAGCTATCCCCTATCTAATAAAATTTCCATCTGTTGAAATGCCTGAATCTGAGGAGCCTCTACCGGAAGGCCTTAAAGAGTGGGATGCCGGCGATTCATTTGAAAGCCTGAGCCTTTTCGATTCCCTCCTGAAGAGCCCTGTGATGATACCCGGTTATACAACAGTTGAGCGTATATCCGGGAGTTCAAAAGGGAAGGAGCCTGCTTCTGAACCCATTGACCTTGATATATATATAGATTCAAGCGGATCAATGCCGAACCCATCGGTGAATACCTCTTACCTCACACTTGCGGGAGCTGTAATCTGTCTCTCAGCATTGCGGAGCGGTTCGAAGGTGCAGGCAACTCTCTGGAGCGGTACGAATCAGTTCATTAAAACCGATGGTTTTGTGCGGAATGAAAAGGAGATTATGGGGATACTTACAGGTTTTTTCGGCGGAGCCACTGCATTTCCAATACATGTTATGCGGGAGACTTATTTAAGCCGGAAACCCGGATCACGGAAAGTTCATATTCTTGTTATATCCGATGATGGTGTAACAACGATGTTTGATAAGGATGAGAAGGGGAACAGCGGGAAGGATATAGCCGCGGCTTCATTAAAAAACTGCGGAGGGGGCGGAACATTTGCTCTGAATATATATGGGATGAATAAAGAACTTGAAGCGGCGCAAAAGATGGGGTGGGGCATATACCCCGTCACTGACTGGGAGGAGCTTATGAAGTTCAGCAGGGATTTTGTTAAAAAACATTACGGAAGGGAGCGGAAATGAAAGAGGGGCCTTCACTTGAAGCTATGCTGGACAGGCTCGCAGCAATACCCGGAGATTTCATGAGAGAGCCCGGGAAAAAAAAGAAGGGTGAAGCCGGATTACAACTCACTGCTCTGATAAATGACCTGCTTCTTGATACAGGGGATCTCCCTGTGTCAGCGGGAGAAATAAAGACACTTGAGAACAGAAATGAAGAAAGGGAATATCTCCGGATTCTCTCTATTCTCTGTCATCTTTTTCATGATCCTTTTTTTATTAAAAACAGGCCTGACAGGGGTCTTATCAGGAAGTTTCTCTTTTCTCCGAAGCTTGAAGATCTTGCATCATGCGCCGGAGATGCTGAATTATTTATAACAGACCCGGACAGGCGTGAAGAGCTCTGCAGGCTTGCCCTGAATGCAGTGGGCCTTTATCCGGCGGGAGAAACAGAAAAGAGAGGAAGGGAGAGGCTGGCAACTCTCGATTCAATTGAACGTAAGAAGATACTGGATAAGACACGCCAGGCGCAGGAGCGGGCAAGGGAGATCCGCGAAGCCATGCTTCGTAAAGAGGCTGAAGAGGCTGCGTCAAAGATGTCCAGGGAGTAGAATATGAGAAACGAATATATACCGGAAGCGCTTTCTGAAAGAGTCCCCCTCATGAAAAGAGAGTGGCTTTCACTGTATAACAGGATGGGTGAACATCCCCATGCACCGGTATGGAACACACGGTGCGGTGACAGGCTCTTTGAGCCTGACCTTGAGTCAGTGAAATCATTTGCATTAAAGCTTGAAAAGGGCAGCCGTGAATTTGGTATCAGTCCTCCGGAGTCAATCATAGCCTGGTGTGAAAAGATGAAACAGAGGTCTCCATGGTTTGAGTTAAAACTTGCAGGTATTAACATGGCTAATCACTGGCGCAGGATCACTCCCATGACTCGGAGCGATATGCAGTCAAGGCTTGAACTTATTGTTCCACTTGATGCAGACCTCTCCCGCCTTGTTGTGAATCCCACATCAGGTACAACAGGGCATCCTATACCTGCACCCAATCATCCTGCAGCAGTGGGATGCTATGATCCGCTGATACAGTATGCTCTCAGGATGAATGGACTGAAAGCTTCATGCGAAGGTGAAAAGGTTGCGGCCATACAGATCTGCTCACAGCAGAAGACCATCACTTATCATACTGTACATTCATATCTTGATGGTGCAGGTTTCGCGAAGATTAATCTCGAAGAAAAAAACTGGAGGACAGAAGAGAGTCCCGCTCTTTATATCGAAGAGATGAAACCTGTATTTCTCTCAGGTGACCCGTATTCATTTCTTGATTATATCAGGCGCGGAATAGAATACAGGCCTGGAGCGATTTTATCAACTGCGATTCTAATGGAAAAAGTTGTGAGGGAGAAGCTGCAGGGATATTTCAGATGCCCGGTTGTGGATATGTATTCACTGAATGAAACCGGCCCCATTGCATACAGCTGCCCGGATGATCCGTCAAAGTTGCATATTCTGCCGCATGATATATTCGTGGAAATTGTTTCGGAAAAAGGGGAACCGCTCCCTGAGGGGGACCGGGGATATATCGCTGTTACAGGGGGGAGGAACCCGTACCTGCCGTTACTCAGGTATATTACAGGGGATACTGCATCTATGAGTTACGGGAAGTGCACCTGCGGCGAAACATCACCTGCTCTTGTGAACCTTGAAGGGAGAAAACTTGTACTGTTCCGCAGCAGAAGCGGAAAGATTGTTAATTCAATTGACATTTCAGGGATAATAAGGTCTTTCCCTGTGTATTCTTTCAGTTATATTCAACATGCTGATTATACATGCAGGCTTAAAGTTTCTGCCGGCGGCGAACTTACAACAGGATCAATAAAACTGATGAAAGAAAATATCGAGTCTCTTTTCGATAATGATGTTAAGCTTGAAATTGAAAGGGATGCCGGTCTTCTGAAAAATAAGATTATACCATTCATCTGTGAAGCGGAGTAATACTTTATATGAATTTTTTTGACATTAACTATATCATGTTCCATCTGCCGGGGTACAGTGTAAGTGCAATTGAGTTTATCGGGACAGCAACAGGTCTTATCTGCGTTATCTGTGCTGCAAAGGAGCGGATAATCTCCTGGCCTTTCGGGATTATTAATGCAATTTTTTTCTTTATTCTCTTCTACCAGGCCCGGCTTTATCCTGATATGATGCTGCAGATCTATTACCTCGGTACATCTGTGTACGGGTGGTGGAGATGGACTCATCCCCGCGATGAATCTGAAGCTGATTACAAGAATGAGCTTAAAGTCGCCAGTATAGGAAACTCCGGACTGATTATAATTATAACAGCGGTTATTGCCCTTGCGGTATTGGCAGGAACAGGAGTTGAGCGTGTACACCTCTGGTTTCCGGTTATTTTCCCGGAACCTGCGGCATTCCCCTACGCGGATTCATTTGTGGCGATAATGAGTGTTGTTGCGCAGGTGCTCCTCTCCCTTAAAAAAAGAGAAGCCTGGGTGTTATGGATAATTGTAGATATAGTTGCAGCAGTAATCTACATGATGAAAGGGATATACCTTGTGAGCGGTGAGTATATAATCTTCGGACTTATAGCATCAGCAGGCCTCTGGAACTGGAACCGTATATTCTCCGGTTATGCGGAGGAGGGAGCTTAATGAAACATGGACTTGTTATCGGAAAATTTTTCCCCCTGCATAACGGGCATGAGGCTTTAATAAGATTCGCAAAATCAAACTGTGATGAACTTATAGTGCTCCTTGGTGTTACTGATAGTGAACCTATCCCGGGACACCTGCGGTATAAGTGGCTCTGGGAGACATTCAGATCTGAATCCGGAATCCGGGTTGAATATACTGATGATCCTCTCCCGGATGCTCCGGTGTCCTCAAAAGAGGTATCGAAAGTATGGGCTGATTATCTTTCGAAGAGATTTCCCGAAACAAGGATTATTTTCAGTTCGGAGCAGTATGGCGAATACCTGGCAGAGTATATGGGTATTGAGCACAGGTTCTTTGATCTTGATCGGAAAAAAATCCCGGTGTCGGGAACTATGATAAGGGAGAACCCGTATAGAAACTGGCACTATCTCTCCTCATCCGCCAGATCTTATTTTGTAAAAAAGATATGCATATTCGGGCCTGAGAGTACAGGTAAAACAGTTCTCACAGAGAGACTGGCTGCTCATTATAAAACAGAATTTGTCCCTGAGGTGGCGCGTCATATTATTGATGATGAGGGAGGGAATGTCACTTATGAAATCATCGAGAAGATCGGCCCTGCTCATGCTGATGCAATAATACAAAAAAAGAGAAATGCTGAAAGATTTTTATTTGTAGATACTGATGTGGAGATTACAGGTCTTTTCTCAGATTATTATTTCTGTAAAGTTCCTGAATTTCCTGCATGGGTTTATGCTGCTAACAGTTTTGATCTTTATCTCTTTACTGAAACAGATACGCCCTATATCGAAGATCCGCAGCGTGATTCAGAGCACATGAGAGAGGTTTTCCGCAATAAGCTTCTTGACATACTGCATAGTAAAAATGCTGATTATGAAATAATCAGCGGCAGTTGGGATGAACGTTTTGAAAAGGCAATTGCCGCAATTGAAAAGAGGTGGCCTTCGGGCATTTAGAGGTGATTATAGAATTATGAGCAATACCGCAATAACAGTTACATCATTGAAAGATTTTTTTGTGAAATTCTGCAGGATGTTTTCCGGGGCAACATTTTTTATGACCTTTCGCCGGATAGATCCGCATTTCAGGGAGAAGATTCTTCTCACAGTGTCAATGTCCAATGCCTGCGGGGGGTGAATCAATGCTCACTCTGCCGCCGGTCGGAGGTTAGGTTTAACAAAGCAGGAGATAGAAAACCTGATTAAATTGCGGGAAGAAAATTTTGAATACAGGGAATGGCTGGCGCTCTCCTTTGCCCGGGAATGGATATTCAGCAATGGTAATATTACAGGATGGGAAAAATATTCTGAATATGAAGCTCGATGGTCTGCAGATGAAAGGAGATATATTCTTAAACTGGTGAAGATGATGGATTTTTTCAATCAGGCAGGGAATATGTTTATCAGAATTCCGTGGAAGTATTCCATTGAAAGGGGTGATAGCTGTTCGTTGTCATTTACTGATAAAATTGATTAGGCTAATATATTAAAAAAACCGCCCTTTTTTAAAGGGCGGTTTTCGGTATAAAAATGGTTTTTTATTTTCCTGCTGCTTCAGCAAGGTCCTCTTTTGTTTTATTCATGTTGTAAAACATGAATGCCGCGAATGCCGCAACAGCTGCTATTATGCCCACCGGATAAGCGATAGTTGTTGAAAGCTTTAAACCTTCAGGGGCAATCATTATATATGTTACACATACCGCTGTCATAAATGTCGCAGGTATTGTTGCAATCCAGTGAAGTTTGTTGTTAACTGCAAGATATGCCGCACTTCCCCAGAGAACTATTGTTGCAAGTGTCTGGTTTGACCATGCGAAGTATCTCCAGATAATTGAGAAATCCATGAAATTAAGAACAAGTCCTATAGCGAAGAGCGGAGCGGCTACAAGGAGTCTGTTCCTGGTTTTCTGCTGGTCAAAGTTCAGTGCGTCGGCAATTGTAAGTCTTGCACTTCTGAAAGCTGTATCTCCGGAAGTAATAGGGCACGCTATTACACCGAGTATTGCAAGAACTCCTCCGAAAACTCCGAGAAGGCCGATGGAGACATCATGCACTACAACGCCTGCTCCGCCTTTCCCCAGTGATGCGGCAAGTCCGGGTATACCGTTGAAGAAAGTCATAGCTGCGGCTGCCCATACAAGAGCTATAATACCTTCAGCAACCATTGCACCGTAGAAAACTCTTCTTCCATATTTTTCAGTTTCAATACACCTTGCCATAAGAGGTGACTGGGTAGAGTGAAATCCGCTGATTGCACCACATGCAATTGTTATAAAAAGCATTGGCCAGATTGGAAGCTGCTTGGGGTGAAGATTGGATAATGTTATTTCAGGGATAGGATTCTGATAGAAGAGTAATGCAATTCCTATACCTAATGCCATAACGAGAAGCACTATTCCGAATACAGGGTAGAATCTTGCTATTATTTTATCGATTGGAAGAATTGTTGCAAAGAAGTAATAAGCAATAATTACTGCAAGCCAGAACCATTTGTTCGCCAGGATTCCAGTCATGCCGAGATTTGCCAGTAACCCTGCAGGGCCTGCTATAAAAACTGTACCCACAAGAACAAGAAGAATTACTGAAAAAACCCTCATGAAGTTTTTCATAAAATCGCCAAGATAAATACCGACTATTTCTGAGATACTCTTTCCGTCATGTCTTACAGAGAGCATACCTGAGAAGAAGTCATGAACAGCACCGGCGAAAATTGTTCCCAGTACAATCCAGAGAAATGCTGCAGGTCCGTAAAGAGCACCCATAATGGCACCGAAAATAGGTCCGAGACCCGCAATGTTAAGTATCTGAATAAGGAGAATCTTTTTCCATGGCAGAGGAACATAGTCTACTCCGTCATTAAGAGCTACAGCAGGAGTTTTTCTTTCCGGTTCAATTCCGAAAACTTTTTCTACGAATGCGCCATAAATAAAATAACCTGCTATCAGAGCCGCGAGAGATAAAAGAAAGCTTATCATATTTTTGCCTCCATAAATTAGTTCTGGAGACAACGTAGATCAATTTTTTTATTTGTGTTTAAATTTTTCGTAAAATGCTGATATCGGGGGATGAAATGCATTATTCATGGATGAAATGCATTTTTTTTAGGTCTGAATTTACTCCATCTGCATGATTTCTTTAAAATCTTTTGCATGACTGCGGCTTAATGGAACATTATTTTCATCATTTACAATAGTAATCTGGTATGCGCCGTTAAACCATGGCTCGATATCTTTAATAAAGTTAATATTTACAATATAACTCCGATGTGTACGGACAAAGTTTTCAGGCAGCAGTTCCTCCAGATGATGCAGGGTGTTTTTATATGTAAATTTACCTGAAGTGGTAACAAGGTATGTCCGCTTGTCATCCGCGTATGCGTATTTGATTTTTTCGACTGCCACAGGGTAGAATTTTTCATCTTTACAAACAGTTATTACTTTACTGCACCGTTGCTCTTTGTAATCGCCTAACATATCCTTCATCGCTTTTAATGAGACAGAGATATCGTGATCTGAGCTGAGCAGTTTGCGTATACGCGTCAGGCTGCTTTCAAGTCTCACTGTTTCAACCGGCTTAAGGAGGTAGTCGATTGCATGGAGCTCAAAGGCCCGTATTGCATATGAATCATAAGCTGTGACAAAGATGATATATGGAGTATTACCGGAGTTAACAAGCATTTCCGCCGCCTCAATACCTGACAGGGCTGGCATCTGAATGTCCATAAAAATCAGGTCAGGTTTATGTTCATGGCATAGTTTAACCGCCATCTCACCATCTGATGCTTCGGCTATAATATTTATATCATCATACTGCTCAAGGAGAAACTTCAGTTCCCCTCTTGCCGGTTCTTCATCGTCAGCTATAATTACATTTATCATAGCGCTGCTCCCGGTATTGTTAATGATATGAGAGTCCCGTTATCCGGGCTGCTCTGGATTTTTAAGCCGAATCCGGTTCCGTATTTGCATATAAGCCTTTTATTTACATTTTTTATCCCAACGGATTTAGAACATACGGCATCATCAAGCAGCGTTTTCAGTTTTTCTTCTTCAATGCCAATGCCGTTATCTTTAACGGTGAGATAAATCCCGTCAGTGTGTTTTTCTCCATGAATTTCAATTGTTCCTCCTTCGATTCTGGGGAGCAGCCCGTGTTTAAGAGCGTTTTCAACAAGGGGCTGCAGTGTGAAAGGAGGGATCATGCAGTTGAGGTTTTCAGGCACATCAATAACTACATTCAGTTTATCCCCGAACCTCGCTTTTTCAATCTCGAGGTAGTTCTTTATATTCTGTATCTCATCAGAAAGAAGTATTTCATCAGAGTGGTATAGGCTGTTCCTGAAATACGCACCAAGTTTAACAAGCAGATCTCTTGCTTTTTCCGGGCTTGTGCGTATCAGTGAAACAATGGTGTTTATTGAGTTAAAAAGAAAGTGCGGATTTATCTGGGCCTGCAGAGCTTTCAGCTCGGATATGTTTAAAAGCTTGACCTGTTCCTCTATGCGGCTGAGTTCGATCTGTGTTGAGAAGAGAGAAGCCAGTCCTTCTGCAAGCTCTACATCAACCGGTGAAATTGTATTTTTACCGGTTTTATAGATTTTAAGGGAGCCTATCACTTTATCCTTCTCCATGAGCGGAACAATAACCGCGCTGTTAAGCTGGCACTCTGCGTGTGAACAGGAGATATCCTCCTTAGTGCCTGCAATCCGGGTCTGGCTGTCGTTAAGCACCTGTTTTGTTATTCGTGTAACGAGTGGTATCCCCGGAATATGATGGTCTGAGCCTGTGCCTACATGTGCAAGTATCCGGTCCATGCTGGTGAATGAAACTGCAGATACTCCTGTCATCTCTTTTATTATGTTGGCGGCTTCCCGGGTAGTCTCTTCTGTGAGTCCTTTGCGGAAGTAGTTGATTGTTTTGTTAGCGATCTGCAGAACAACCTTTGACTGGCTTGCGGCAATCTGGTCTCTCTCGTTATAGATCATATCAACAATTGCGATAAGCATACTGATACCCATGGCATTCGCAACAATCATCGGAATTCCGATTATAGATACAAGTTCAACAGCAGCATCGAAGGGCCTCACCAGTATAAGCAGAATTGCCATCTGCATTGTTTCAGCGAAAGCGCCTGTATAAAGAGCAAAGAGCCACCGTCGTTCAGACCTGTAGAAAGATTGACTTAGAAAACCGGCAAGCAGCCCTTCAGCAATTGTGGAGATCATACATGCAAAAGCTGTGAATCCCCCTATGTCGATTGCCCAGCGGTGAACACCAGCTATAATTCCGGCCAGGATTCCTACAACCGGGCCGCCGATTAGACCTCCGACAAATACCCCTACGACACGGGCATTGGCAAGTGCCCCTTTTACCGGAATTCCTGAATAGGTTTTCAGTATTCCGAACATCCCGAAAACTACTGCCAGTATTATGAGATATCTGAGGGCGATTTTATCCCTGGTGACAAGTTTCCTGAAAAAAGCAAATCTCGACAGAAGCACTGCAACAAGAACAATGCTCCCCACCTGATTTACAAGCCCTTCCAGTAAAGTAATCACGGAACTAACCTCATCATAAATTTATAACTGCAGGTTTGATATACTTTCTATATACTGATTAGTCAAATGAATTTGAATCATTTTCAATAGATTTATCGCACAGAGGGG
>ERZ795053.5484-NODE-5484-length-13058-cov-4.290010_pt1 | contig 13058 bp, 9 predicted proteins | sample MGYA00375137_ERZ795053 | MGnify/ENA primary metagenome ERZ795053 (study PRJEB30182, sample SAMN05720284) | activated sludge metagenome | isolation source: Anaerobic digester | place: Hong Kong | collected 2014-12-17 ... | reverse complement strand
ACACAACCGAACACACTCTTTCCCTACACGACGCTCTTCCGATCTTGACGCCGCGCGCATTGCCTGATCAGCCTCGAGAACCGACGGATCAACCTGCAGGGCCTGTTGGTTTAATCCCATCAGTTTCAATCCCGACAGGCTCTTGATGCGGGATAAGGCAACGTAACCCTGACCGGGTTCAAAGGCTTGTGATAGATCAATCTCGGCAGCATCCAGGGTCATCCCCTGAGATTTATGTACCGTAATCGCCCAGGCGAGGCGCAGGGGTACCTGTTTAATCATCGCTTTGGCCCTGCCATCGTCGTCTTCAAATATCCACTCTTCGCGTTCGGCTTTTAATTCGCGACCATCGGCAGTGGTGATGATAGGTGCGTTAAAGGTATCGAAACCCTTCACGGTTCCGAGGGTTCCGTTAATGTACCCCTTGTCGTAGTTGTTTTTGATGAAGAATACCAGGGCGCCTTCTTTCAGTTCTAGCCTCGGCAATACCAGCGAGCTAGCAAAAATTCGCTCTACCCATTTCTTTGCGCCGGTCGTGTGAGCTTCAAAAACTTTGATCGGTGCGTCGAGGTCGGCCAGGGCTCGTTGATTTACCTCGTCCACATCACGATTATGGGTGTACAAATGGGTCAAAGAACCTAGGTCGATAGGGAGTTCGGGCTCTTTTTTATACCGCCCGCGAAAGTGTTCCATGGATGCTTCTGACACCTCACCTTGGCGGATTTCGTTCAGGATTCCGAGTAGGGTCTCATCCTCGTGTCGGTAGGATGACGATAGATAACAGGTGGCAAGATCAAGGTCATTCCACAAGTCGGTTTGGAATACGAATCGCTCGTCAGAACCACTGGTTGACACGGGTGGTAATTGGAAAAAGTCCCCAACCAAAATCACCTGAATCCCACCAAAGGGTTCGTGATTAAATTTGAAGGTTCTGAGAATCTGATCAATCGAACGAAACAGGGCGGGGGATAGCATTGACACCTCATCGATCACCAGCACCTTTAGATCCTTCATTCGATCCCACAGGTACTTTTTCTCGGTCAGGTTTTCAATATCGTATTGTGATAGATCATCTTTTATTCCCGTGCCGAAAAAACTTTGCAAGGTCACCCCGCCTAGATGCGATGCTGCGATACCTGTCGGTGCCGTGATGGCGAGATTCACCCCTTCTTTTTTCAGGTACGAGGTGTATTGATTGAGGACGTAGGTTTTTCCGGCACCTGGTGCACCGGTCAAAAATACGTTTCGTCCTGTTTTCATGGTGGCGAGCGCGAGGTCCTGGGTCATAGGGTCATCATACCACGGTGGCCGCCGGACCTCGGTTCTTGGTATACTGTCAGCAATGAACGATGACCCACAAAAGACAGAAAAGCTTTCAATCGAACAGCAACTTAACCTTCAACAAGAGGCTCTCGCCAAAATCTATAAATCTGTCGAACAGACCAGAAAAATCATGCTGTGGACCGGGATCATCAGCATCGCGATGTTTGTTCTTCCTTTGATTGCGGTTGCGGTCCTCTTGCCAAAAATTATTAGTACCTATACCTCGAGCTTTAATGTGTTCACCGACAGCAGTTCAATTCAGGAATCGGGTAGGACGCCAAGTCTGAGCGAGAGTTTGAGTAATTTGAAGGAGTTGGGTTTTTGAGAAAAAGAAAAAAGCCACACGAGGTGGCTTTTGTAGGTTTTTACCATGGACTTCCGAACATGAAAGAATAGTAAATCCCTACGATAAAGAATAGGAAGGATGTAAAGAATAATATAGAAGAGAACTTCTTTTCCCCGAAGGGTTTTTCGATTGGTAAGTTTCTCCACAGTCCAATGGCAAAAGTCATTAATACTCCCGCACAACCAAGCATTAACAGGCAAAACATTATCTTATCGGTTAGAGAATCGGTAAGTTCAGGATTGATTTCCGATGAATTAAGCATGGGAATAATGCTGATTAGCATGAATCCTGCAGCAATACCAAAGAAAATAGATAAAAGAATTCTAAGAATTTTTGACATGGCGTATTGATTTTTAATTACTACTTGTTTTTGTTTTGTTTGTGATGGTAACAGATTTATAAATATTTGTCAATATATAAAATATGGAGCTAGGATTTTAGTTTTCATCCTAAGGAATTCGGTCACCACGATGGACGACGATGAGCCCCCTTCGCGAAGAAGGGGGTATCTTACGTCTCATCGTCTCGACCCCGCCAGCTTCTACGTTATTTTTCTTACGAAAAATAACGGCTTTAGAGAAGCCTCTTTTCGAATCCCACCGCTTCTCGCTCGTACAAAACAAAAACAACGCATTCGCATTGTTTTTGTGTACTCGCGGACCTGTCCGCCGAAGGCGGTGGGCATGGGTATGGTACCCAGAGCTCAAGACCCCATAAGGGTTTCTGAGGATAGTTTTAGAATTGAAAATTATGTTTGTGGGTCGGTTTTTTAAATAAATCAATGATACAAGTGTTACACTTTTTTGAGTAATTTTTACTTATTAACATTCTTATAGGACTAGACAGGTTTTAACGAGCCGCATATTATGTAGATAGCCTCAAAAGAATTAAAAGTCTTATAAGGAGAAGCGAGAAGAGATTGCATTGTTTAGCGTCATGGTGAAAACACTCATCTCTTCTACGCCCGGGCATGAAAAAGCACGCTAAAGTAATGCATATAACAGGGTTTGACGGTGTATCGTAATTGATATCCAACGCTTATTAAGTAAATCTTTATTACATCTCGGAGATTTACGCCCCCAATCTATTAGATCCATGGCATACGAGAGAAAGCTTAAGTTGCTTTTTACTATGCAAAATTTAAAAACCAGTGAGAACAATCTCACTATCGTTTATATTGATATAAACACCCTCATTACTCCGTCATATAACCCTCGCACGTGGTCTGACCAGAATACCGAAGAACTCAAAGAAAGTATTCGTCGCTATGGCGTCGTGGACCCACTTCTCGTAAACTCTGCAGATAACAGCAAGAACACCGTCATCGGAGGAAACTTCAGACTTAAAGTTCTCAAGGAACTTGAATATACAGAAGTACCTGTCGTATATATAAACATTCCTGATCTTCAAAAAGAAAAAGAGCTATGTTTGCGACTTAATAAAAACCAAGGTGAATGGGATATGTCACTCTTGGCTGAATTCGATGAACACTTCCTTTCAGATATAGGATTTGATTCAGAAGAACTGGACTCAATTTTTGAAGACGAAACAACTGAAACACTCTTTGATCTTGAAAAAGAATTAGGGAAAGTTGGTATTGAAAATGTGACGGTTCAAAAAGGAGACATCTATGACCTAGATGGTTCACGACTTATGTGTGGAGACTCTACTGTAGAATCTGATATGCTTCGCCTTTGTGCTGAAGATAAAATTGATATGGTGATGACTGATCCACCATATATATTGGATTATCTGCACGGCAAAGGAAAACATGGAGAGGCAGTGACGGGATTTGGAGCTAAAAAGAATCGTCGATATTTAGAAACTGATGTACTTCCTGATAACTTTACAGAGCTATGGATGTCTAATGTTTCGAAAGTTCAAAATGAAAACTTCTCAATTATTTGTTATGAAAATTGGAAGAACATTCGAACTATCTGGAACGAGATGGATAAGTACTGGAAGGTCAGAAATATGATCGTCTGGCATTTACCAAATCGTAATCAAGGATATGCTGGGAAAAGTAAATTCTTCTCCAAACATGATATTGCTATGGTTGCGACTTCATCAGAAGATATTCAGTGTGATGTTGAACCAGAAGATGAACAACTTATTCAAAATGAATACGAAACAGCTCTCTTTGCGATACAAGGCAAACCGCATTGGGAATCGTATGGTAAAGGTAAAAGATTCTGTCCTACTGATTTCATTGAGCATAACGTAGCTGATGAGAAATCATCAGGACAAGCTATTATCTTCGGAACTAAACCTATTGAAATCCTCATTCCATATATCAAGGTACTCACAAAACGTGACCAGTTGGTACTTGAACCCTTTGGAGGAAGTGGATCAACACTTATCGCTTCTACAAAGCTTAAGCGTCGATGTCTCATTATGGAAAAATCTCCTATCTATGCTGAGGTTATTCTTAACCGATGGGAAAAACTTACTGGTAAAAAACGTGTAAAAATTTATGATTCACGACCAGAAAAAGATTAAGCGAGATATTATTGAAGTACTACAAGAAGTTCCCATCATAACCCATGCGGTTAAAAAGGTTGGCATCTCTCGCATGACATTACATCGATGGATGAAGCAAGACAAAGTATTTGAAAGAAATCTGAATGCAGCAGTCATGGAGGGTCACAAAAATATGATCGATATGTCTGAATCGGCTCTGATGAGAAAAATTAAAGATGGGCATTTTGGAGCCATTAAGTTTCATCTTGAGAATAATCACAGGAACTATATGAATCGGAGGTATAGAATTCAAACTATCCCAGAGAGAAATACTGATGATTCCTTTAACTGTTTGTACGATAAGATTCCACGAATACGAGTGCTCACCGAGGAGCAGGGTGAACAGTTGAGAAAATTACAAGAAATGGAATTTTGGAATTCTCTATCTATTGAAGAGCAAAATCATTACATAGAGTTAATTGAGAAAGATATTCTTGATGAACATATAATGTTGGGAGATAGAGAATATCCTGATTCTTATTAAAAGATAAAAACTTGCAGAGAAATCTGTAAGTTTTTTATTTAAACAAATCATCTTCAATTTTTTCATATTCAAGTTTAGCTTCCTCACTCAAAATATTATTCCAGTTATTGAAGTCAGCGACTGTTTGGTTAGTAAACAAATCTGTAACATATTTTATTTCCGAAGTCTTATCTCCAATTGAAATAAATTCATGCACCTTGTATAAACATCTACCTTTTTTATCTAACTTATATTCAGGTTGTAACAAGCTATGGTTTTCAGCATCACTAGTTTCTTCTTTTAATTTTTCAAAAGTTTTTTGGGCTAAATTTTAAAGCATATACTGTGGTATCTTTTTGTAGATCCCAGGCCTCAATCAGAGTACCCTGAGCAACTTTAATTTTTGAAAAATCCTTATCTGCATTTATATAACCAAAAGATTCACAATATTTACTGAATTCTGGTTCAGTTAAGCTTGTCTCTTTTAATTCTGACTCCACTATCTCTAAATCTATATCATCAACATATTCATTTAGTTGATTAATATAATCTTCATTAAAACGCATCCAACGCCCCTGAGAAAGAATTACATTTTCATCATCAATAATATAATCAAGAGATTCTAACAATTTTTTCTTATAAGCTCGCGGGGCATCTTCCTTTTGGACTTCGACGTTAATATTTAAAATTTCTTCACGTGGAATAGAGTTATCAGTGATGAATTTATTTAAATTCTCCATTGTTAAGTCATCCATGGTTTCTGAAGTTATACCTTTCCAATGAAAGGTATATTCTTCTTGTCCTGAAAAAATAAAATCTACTCCAATAACTTCATGGCTATTTGAAGCAAAGTCTGTGCTGTCATGTTGTAAAATCTCATTAATTAATCTATCTTGAAATTTTATTGTCTCTGGTGATAAATTTAAGATAACTGTACGAGGTAACTTGAAAGTTTCTTCTTTGTTATAAGCTTTTATAAGATCTTCAAAAAAATCAGCAAGACCTTCTTTTTCTATATCAGGGTTTAAAAGAACAGAAGATGCAAATTTACCCGTATTTCCAAATATAATCTTATTATCTTCAGAAATAGAAGAACGAATGTAATCAATTGATTCTCCACTCTCAATATCAAGTTTACTATTTTTAGTGTAGCTCTTAATTTCTTTCTTCTTTTTCCCTGCAAATTTCTTAGAAGATTTTTGACGTATATCCTTCTCATTCGCAATTCTTTTTGCTACCTCAATACCAAAATCATGATCACAAAATTGTCTTAAGTAAAAATGGCTTTTACCATAACTTAATGCAAAGCATTTATCACCCCTTTCCCACAGATATACCGAAAAATACAAAATATTACTTGGTGTTTCATCGGGGAAAAAATCCTTATAAATTTTTACCCATGATATAGGTGTCTTATCTACTTCGCTAGAGAAATAAAAATTTATCTCCCATCCATTTTCTGAGTGATTTTTAATAGACTTAAGTCCAAGCTTTTTAAACTTGTCTTTTAGATCTGAAATATTTTCTTTTGGAATACTAAATATATTTAATCTCATAGCTTTTATTTCACATTTTGAGTATATCAATACTGTATACTATTGTAAACTATGATATAGTATGGATATGAACACGGAATTTTACACACCAGCAGAAATAGCAGAGAAATTACGAGTCAACATTATGACTATTTATCGCTACATTAAAGCTGGTAAAATTAAGGCACATAAACTTGGTAAGGAGTTTCGTATTGACGTAAAAGAGTACGAAAAGTTTTTGAAAAGTATTGAGACAAAGAATTAATATGAAGAAATCTAAGAAGAAAGAAAAATACAAATTCATTGATCTTTTTGCTGGCATAGGTGGTTTTCATCTTGCATTTCATAATGAAGGAGGACAATGTGTTTTTGCATCAGAATGGGATGATCACGCCCGAAAAACATATCAACACAATTTTTCAAAAATCGAACCAGATCTTTTTAAGGAAGGAATTTTTGCTAACGGTCAAAATTTATTTGCTGGAGATATTACAAAAGTAGATAAATCTAAAATACCAGACTTCGATATTTTGACAGCAGGATTTCCTTGTCAGCCTTTTAGTCAGGCTGGTTATAAAAAAGGTTTTGACGATACTAGAGGAACACTATTCTTTGATATAGTTGAAATAATAAAGGAAAAGAAACCAAAAGCATTTTTTTTAGAAAATGTGCGAGGTTTATATAACCACGATGACGGAAAGACTTTTGAGATAATTAAGAATACACTAAAACGTGATCTAGGTTATTCTTTTTACCATAAAATAGTGAAAGCATCTGATCACGGTTTGCCACAATTACGGCCTCGTTTATTCATGATCGGTTTTAAAAATACTGATATTGAATTTGAATTCCCTGAGACATCTGATCTTGAATATACTATGACTGAAGTTTTTGAGGAGCCCGTTAGCCGAGATATAGGATTTACTTTGCGTGTTGGGGGTAGAGGTTCTGATATCAGCGATAGAAGAAATTGGGATAGCTATCTTGTGGGTGGAAAAGTGAAGCGGCTTACTTCAAAAGAAGGTAAGAGGATGCAGGGATTTCCAGATGAATTTGAATTTCCAGTTACAGAAACACAAGCAATGAAACAATTAGGAAATAGTGTGGCTGTAAAAGCTATCCAAGCATATGCAAAGAAAATTATTGAAGCTTTAGATAAATATTATGAATAACAAAAGTAAAACAACAGGAAATACTGGAGAGTGGAGCGAGCTATACGCTCTAATGCATATCCTTTCTAATGGCGGAATGTATGCTGCTGATTCAAGTCAAAATAAAATAGAGGATATCTTTTACGAAGTAATAAAAGCTATTTTGCATAATCAGAGCGGGAAGATACTTTATTTAAAAGACGATAAAAATATCACAGCTTCTCTAAACGGAGAGGTACTTGGTGTTGTAAAGCAAGATAAACTGAGAAAAATCCTCAAAGAAATGTTTTCTGCACTTAAAGAAAAAAATGAGGGTCGTGCATATGAATTAAGTACTGGTGAAGATGCCTTAAATTTACTTTTTAAAAATGGTATTAAGGCTTCAAGTTCTAAAAAGAAAGATATCGATCTTGTCTTGCTTGATATAAAAACCAAAATTCCTACACCAGAGACTGGCTTTAGTATTAAATCACAACTAGGAAGTCCTTCAACATTAATTAATGCGTCAAAAGCTACAAATTTCACTTTTGAAGTCTTAGATGAGAATGGTCAGATCCCCCAAACAATTCCTAAATTACACCCAAAAAATGTAAAAGATAATATTGGATTATTGCTTGAGGAAGGTTATCAACTTAAGCTTTTTGGTGTGGATAGTGTCATTTTTGAAAAGAACCTTAAACTTATTGACGCTAATCTTCCAGAGTATCTAGCTTCTATTTTAATTTCTTATTATTCTCGAAGGGCCAATAAGATTTCTGACTTAGTAGGAGAAACTTCCTTTTCTGATAAAAATCATGCACGCTTCAAGATAAAGGAATTTTTGAGTACGATGGCACTTGGCATGATGCCAAATAAAGAGTGGGATGGAATATTAACTACTTTAGGTGGGTTTATTTTGGTTAAAAGTGACGGCGATGTTCTTTGTTATTATCTCTACAATTTAGATGAATTTCGAGAGTATTTAATTAGTATTACTAAACTAGAAACGCCTAGTACCACAAGATATGGTATCGGTTCTATTTATCAGGAGTCTGGTAAATATTTTTTAAAGTTAAATCTACAAGTAAGATTCCTTAAATAATATGAATAAGGAAGAAAACCTATTATTGAAAGAATCCCTCTGGGATAGATTGGGTATATGGAAACCATCCTTCAGGTCAGTTGCTATTTTAAGCTTCTTGACTCTTCTGTTTTGGTTTATAACCAGAATAAAATGTTTCTTGGGTTATCATATAGCGCCATTGGATACGTACACGGGATTTAATCTTCTAGATATACATTTAGGGATAGGTGCAATTTTGATCCCGTTAGCATTGTTTACTGCTGAAAGTATGTTGAGCGGTAAATCAGAAAAATCAGAGGTACTGCTAGATGAGAGTCTGTTTTTTCCGCTGGTTGTGTTTGAAATACTAACATTTGTTTTATTTCTCGGTTCCCCAAACATATTAATTACTATTCCTGTTTTTCTTATTGGATTGTTTACCATAATTTCCTTTAAAAACACCATCAAGGTCTTACTGTATCCAGAGCAACTTGAAAAAAAAGAAAAGGATCTTCTTATTAAAAAAGCGCGTTCTGAGTTTATTAAAAAACTAGATCAAGAAATTAATTTTCGCAAACAGAACAATGATCTCTTTGAGGCAAGAAAAGATGATAGTACCCTCTCCACAAATCCTTTCACGTTTAGAAGTGGTGAAGATAATATTAAAACTGTTACCTCACATAAAAAGGGTTTAATAATTGATATTGATCTAAAGAAAATTAACTTGGTTGATGAATATATAACAAAGAGACAGAAGGTATCCCAAGAGGCTAACGCTCAGAACAGTGATATTGCAAATGAAGATACTGTAAATAAAAAACCTACAAACCCTCTTTCAAACCTAAAAGTTCTTTTTGGGAATACTGTTTCTTCTGGAGATGACTTGTATGAGATTAATCAAGATTATTTTGATGAATTAGATTTTTCAAAAATTGAGAAGATGATTCAGTCAGCGATAAATATCGACGAATCTTATGATAATGATTTGGCATCAAAGTATATTAGAAGATTAAAAGATAGATGCCTGAACTCAATTGAGTCTGAAGAAATCGGAGAATTGAGTAAGAATTTAAATATTTATATTGATATTCTTGACTCTTTCTATGACTATTTAAATATTCACGGCGGTGGTTTTTCAGAAAAACAAGCCTCCGAGGAGAGAGGTAATTTTATTGGTCGACTAGAATCATTAAGATGGATACATGAAGATATTATTGATATTTACGAAAAAGGTATTAGTGCTCAGCATACAAAAATAATTCGTGATGTTGCATATTTACCCATTAGGATGATGAGAAAAGCAATTGAAAATAATGACCACCTTGTATTTCAAGAATTCTTAATATTCCCAAATATTCTTTACAGAAAAGCACTTGAGTTAAAAACTAAAACAGGATCTACGAATAATTCTGACTTTATGATCGATAGGTCATGGAGATATTTGAAAGAATTATCATTTTTCTATATTGAATCTGAGAGATCTGACTTATCCGAAGAAAACATAGAGAGCTATGGTGTCAGTATATTAAAAACATTTCAATCACTACTAAAGACCGCGATTGATAATGGAGATGTATCGTCGTTTGGTATTTTTATGTCACAGGTAGAAGAATTATTTAATGGGCTAGAAAGAGAGTATAGATACGATCAAGAAGAAAAGGATAACGTATATGAAAGATTAGATCTTAAAAGAAATCAGATGATCTTTGGTGTCGCTAGCTGGCTTCTATTCCTTTCAAGAAAAGAAAGTGATAATGAAAAGCTAACTCAGTTATACTCCATAGCACAAAATAAACTACCTCAAAATATAGAGAAGTTGAGTGTGGTATTTAATAGTGTTCACAGTTTTGAAGTTGAAGATTTTTGGGGCTGGAATCATTGGGAATCTAGTCTTTATACAGAAGGAAAAGTTCACACAATACAAATACTAGAAAAACTCGAAGTTTTATTTGCAGTTAAGGGTTTACATTTGTTGCGGGGTAAAAATGATACCGAAATTGAAAAGATGAAACTTGACCCAAGCCGTGATCTAGTTCACCTCACAGAAGGATCGAGATCTCTTATATCCACCTTGGATTCTATTGAGAGTAGTCCTGAAGATTGGGAGTTTATATTAAACAAGGGTGCCACTGATAAGGTAGGAGCGTTTAAAACACTATTACTAAGAGCAAAAGAAAGCCAGGAAGAAAAAGAGGCACAGGTGAAAAGAGATACTAGTATTTCTCATAAAAAAGTAACCGACTTTAAAGTAAACCTTGTTGAAAATTACAAAAAGAACTTTCCTATTTCGGAATTGTTTAAATTTTACAATCTCTATTCTAATAAAACTGATACAAGTAGTGAAACTCACGCGATTGGTATAAATACACTATTTGATAAGGCAGCTTTCTTTGGCAAGGAAGTTGGGTGGTATGTTCATTATTCAGGAGATGACGAGGCTTTTGGTTTTGGAAGAAGCATGGCTCAAGGTGAGAATAAAAAAATATTTAATGAACTGAGAGGTTTGTGTGTGAAAGAAGACCAAGGTACTTTTGATAAAATCTTCAAAGATAACAATCCTAATGACTACATTATATTAACAACTAACAATGCTGTTTGGAGGTATTTTGAGTATGGTAAAGACAACTATATTCCAAAATGGAGGCAAGATTTTCCTGATGATTATAAGGATATTAGAGTTGATGGCGTCTTTCTTGTTAATAAAATACACATTCCTGTATTTAGTTTCTTTATCCCTGATAATAAAAAATCTGAAGTTTACATTATTAATAAAAATAAATTCGGCTCATTTACTCACTGGAAACCAGAAAATAAAGACGTTGAGCTTTCAGGAGTTTTCAGTATTGAAGTATTACCACTTGATCAAGATTCACCAGAAACAGTAAAGCTTCTGAGTAATCCTCCTGGGTGGCTAGAAGAAATTGATGGCGAAGATGCAAGATTAAAATATTTGCAAGAACGACTTGTCATTAAGGTTTTTGAAAAATTTGAGTACATTAAATCTGCTGATTTTGAGGGGTATATTGTTAAAGTAGAAAAAGAGTAAATAGTAATTACCAATTCAATCTACTCGGGACACACTAGACTCATCAAGACCATTGCGTCATTAATGGTGTATATGAAAATAACAGCACCACAGGGCTTTGAAATAGCTCAAGAAGACATAAAGGTCACAAAGACCAAGTACTGCCTCTACGCTCGAAAATCAAGCGAATCAGAGGAACGACAGGTACTATCAATTGATTCACAAATCAAAGAAATGCTACAACTCGCAGAACGTGAAGGACTTGAGATTGTCGCTATGAAAAGAGAGTCTCACTCGGCAAAAGAGACAGGTCAACGACCAGTCTTTAATGAAATCATCGAGGAAATACGAGATGGTAAATATAATGCTATTCTGACGTGGGCACCTGATCGTATTTCAAGAAATGCAGGAGACCTTGGAAAGATCGTAGATCTCATGGATGCAGGTAAGCTTCTGCAAATACGAACCTTCGGACAAACTTTTGGAAACAATCCAAATGAAAAATTTCTTCTGATGATTCTTGGGTCACAAGCAAAACTCGAGAATGATAATCGAGGTATCAATGTAAAACGTGGACTACGATCGAGAGTAGAATCAGGTCTCTGGCCTGGAATGGCACCGCTGGGATACTTGAACCAAAAAAGAATGGATAAGAAGTGTCAAATCATGCTTGATCCTGATAGAGCTTATATCATCAAACAAATGTTTGAGAAAGTAGCATATGAAGGATGGAGTGGTAGAAAAGTATATAACTGGCTGAAGTTTGATCTGAACTTCTATACACGTGGAAATAAACCCCTGACACTGTCAGGGGTTTATCGTATCTTCAATATGACGATCTACTATGGTCCATTCGAGTACCCACGAAACAGTGGTAACTGGTATCAAGGCTCACATGAACCAATTATCACTAAGGAGTTATTTGAAAAAGCTCAGGACAGATTGAAACGAGATAAGATAGTCCGTGAGAATAGAGAATATGCATTCACTAAACTATTCACCTGCGGACTCTGTGAATCAGGAATTACAGCTCAAGAGAAATACAAGGAATTAAAAGATGGAACAACGGCAAAATACATATACTATTCATGTAGTAAATCAAAGGATAGAAATTGTAAGAACAAATACATCCGAGAAGAAGAACTGATCGACGAGTTATTCAAGATAATAGACGAAGTGAATATTAACGAGCTAGGGATGAGAATGAAACTTGAGGAAGAAATTAAACGATTCAATAGACTACAAAGACTCGCGACCAGAGGAACTCCCAAAATGAAAATTGATGAGAATGACATAGCGACGAGAGAGTATGCGAAGTATGTTCTGAAAGAAGGAAGTACCAGTGAGAAAAGAGAGTTGCTCGGACATCTACGAAGTAGATTGGTATTGAATGATAAAACTATTACCTTGGTTAAAGAAAACTCAACGACCGAATAAGGTAGCTTTCTGAGAATCATCATCAAAATTAACAAAATCAATTTTACTTGATCCATCTTCACCAACAGGATCATCAAGAGATATTTCATAAGGTAGACCGCGAGCAGAAAACTCTAGAGTCTTAAAAAGATATCCAAGAAACGAACCTGTATATTTATAACAACGTATACAGGCTTTTATTTTATATGAAACTTCGTCACTGCGACCTCGCCATTT
>ERZ795053.5483-NODE-5483-length-13060-cov-8.128489_pt1 | contig 13060 bp, 16 predicted proteins | sample MGYA00375137_ERZ795053 | MGnify/ENA primary metagenome ERZ795053 (study PRJEB30182, sample SAMN05720284) | activated sludge metagenome | isolation source: Anaerobic digester | place: Hong Kong | collected 2014-12-17 ... | reverse complement strand
GCGCGTGGTGCCAGCATTGCAATCCGGGCAAGGGCTGCAAGATCTGGGAGAGCCGCCCCGACCAGTGCCGCGCCTTCAATTGCAACTGGATATTGATGGACTGGCTCGGCGAGGAATGGAAACCCGAGACCGCCAAGCTTGTGTTCACGCTCGAACCGACCTCGGGATATCTCCTGTTCCAGGTCGACCCCGGAAATCCCGACGCCTGGAAGCGCGAGCCCTACTACGGCCAGATCAAGACCTGGGCGGTCGAGGCGCTTTCGCGGGGACGCGGGACGCTGGTGTTCGTCAACAAGGCGGCGACGCTGATCCTGCCGGACGGCGACGCCGAGCTCGGCGAACTCGGGCCGGACGACCGGATCATGATCGGGCCCAACGGCGACGGGACGCTCAATGTGGAAGTGAAGCGGGCGCCCAAGGCGAACTAGATCGAGCTTTCAATCCGCCTTCTTCCGCGATTCCCGCACGATTTCGCAGACCTGCAACTTGTACTCGCTGTAGAATTCGGCGCGTCCCTGGCGTTGTGCGGCGCGGTGTTCAGGATGATCGCCCCAGGCGCGATGGCTCTCCATGTCGGCGAATTCGACAATGGTGACGCGCTCCCCATCCTCGGCGGTGAAGACCTTGTGCGAGACATAGCCGGGCATTTTTCTGGCGAGCTCGCTCATGCGCGCCGCCGTCGGATCGTAGTCCGCGCGGGCGTCGGGATGGAGGCGCGAACGGAAGATGGTGACGATCATCTGAAGCTCCTGCGGGGTTGGAGCCCAGTCTAGCGCGTGCGCGCCGGCCGACCAGCCCGGCTCAGGGTCGCGCGGTCGCGCTTGCCGCATCGCCTGAGGGACGCCGCACCAGCCAGCCTTGCGCCAGCGATGTCAGCGGCTTCTCGATCCAGCGATAGATGGCGAGCGCCAGCGCGACGGAAGCGAGCGTGGAGGCAACGACGAGCGGCCAGAAGCCGAAGCGGTCGAAATGGCCGACGAGCCAGAGCTTGCGCAGGACGATGATCGCGAGGGGATGGAAGAGGTAGAGCGCATAGGAGGCGTCGCCGACGGCCGCCGCAAACCGCATGGCGGAGTTCGTCTGCTGCTGCTTCTCCCGCAGGACAATGGCAGCGAAGATCGCCGCCATTGGCGCGCCCCAGCAGAAGAGGCGCAGGAAGCCATTGGGATCGAGCGCATCGAAACCTTCGCCGGCCGAATGCATGGGGTCGGAGGCGAGAACAGCGAGGGCGGGAAGGGCAATGGCGAGGGCTGCAATCCCCGGCAGGCGCAAGCCGCTGCGATAAGCGAGCGCGATGCCCATGCCGAGCGCGAATTCCAGCACGATCGGATCGCTCCAGTAGGCGATCGCGACGTTCTGCGGCTGGAAGGCGACATGGGCGAGAACGAGGGCGCCCAGAAAGGCCGCGACGCCGGCGACCGCGCGCGCGCGCGGCAGCCAGAGGAAGCAGGCGAATACGAGATAGAAGAACATCTCGTATTCGAGCGTCCAGCCGAGCGAATGGATGGGGCGTGGCGCGCCGTCGATCCCGCGCGGCCAGGGCAGGAAGGCGAAGGAGGAGAGGATTTCACCCAGCGAGGGCGGGAGCGCTTTGCCGGCGGCCGCGCCGCGCAAGGCCGCGATGACGAAGATTGCGGTCGCCAGCCAGTAGAGCGGCACGATGCGGGCGACGCGGCGGCTCATGAACTGGCCCGCGCCGCCGGGCGTCGCGAACATCTTCTCCGACGAGAAGACCATGACGAAGCCGGACACGACGAAGAAAAGGTCGACGCCGGCGGCCCAGGGCAGGGCGAAGAATCGTTCGAAAGGCGCGCCGAGATCGGCGGCTGTACGGCCCGCGTCGTTCTGGGCGTGGTGGAACACGACCATGATGGCGGCCAGCGCGCGAAGCGCCTGTATCGAAAGGAGATGCTGCATCGGCTTCAGGCGCAGCAAACCAGATCGCGCTTAACGCCGCTTTACCGGCGCCTTGTCGAGAATCGCGCGAGCGCGTGCGAAAACGGCGCGGAACATGTCCGGCGTCAGCACCCGCGTGTTCGTGTTGTAGCGGGAGCAGTGATAGCTATCGAGCAGGACGACGGGCCCGTTTGGTCCTGCCAGTCCGAATTCCGCGCCATGGGCGAAGGGATGGGCCGAGAGTTTGCCGCCTGCGGTGCGCACGACGCTCTCGTGCGCCACGCGGCCGAGCGCCACGATGGCGCGCAACTCCGTCATTTCCGCCATGGCGGCGGCGAGAAAAGGCCGACACGCCGCCATTTCGGCGGGCAGGGGCTTGTTCTGCGGCGGCACACAGCGCACCGCGTTGATGATGGCGGCGTCCCGCAACGCCAGCCCATCGTCGGGCCGTGCAGCGTAAGTCCCGGTCGCGAAGCCGTATTCACCGAGCGTCGCGTAGAGCAGGTCGCCGGCGTAATCGCCGGTGAAGGGGCGGCCGGTGCGGTTGGCGCCTTGCAAACCCGGCGCGAGGCCGACAATCAGCAGGCGCGCTTCCGGCGCGCCGAAGGGCGGCACCGGCGCATTGAACCATTCGGGCGCGCGCTCGCGCGCCTGCAGGCGATAGGCGACGAGACGTTCGCAGCGCGGACAATCGCGCTGCGGGCAGGCCTGAGCGGAAAACAAGGTCAGGCGTTGTGGTCGTCGAAGCCGCCGCCGGCCGAGGCGGTCTGACGGCGATCCTGGTAGCGCTGCATGCGCTCCATCCGCTCGCCGGGATCGCGGCCGATCTTGGAGACCAGCTGGACGATGTCGACGAATTCGTCGGCCTGACGGCGCAATTCGTCGGCGACCATCGGGGGCTGGGTCGTGATGGTGGAGACCACCGAGACGCGGACGCCCTTGCGCTGGATCGCCTCGACCAGCGAGCGGAAGTCGCCGTCGCCCGAGAAAAGGACGATATGGTCCAGGTGCTCGGACATTTCCATCGCGTCGACCGCGAGCTCAATGTCCATATTGCCCTTGACCTTGCGGCGGCCAGTCGAGTCCACGAATTCCTTCGTGGGCTTCGTGACGACGCTGTAGCCGTTGTAGTCCAGCCAATCGATCAGCGGCCGGATCGCGGAATATTCCTGATCCTCGACCAGCGCCGTGTAGTAGAAGGCGCGAACCAGTCGACCCTTCGACTGGAACTCCCGCAACAACCTCTTGTAGTCGATGTCGAAATTCAGCGCCTTCGCGGTGGCGTAGAGATTTGCTCCATCAATGAACAGAGCAATGCGTTCCTGTTCGGCCATGTGGTTCTGTCGCTCCGATCAGGCGGCGCATGGCGCAGGCGCGGCCGTCTTCTAGATATCGATTTTCTGGTCGTCCGGCACGCGGAACGACGCCTGAACGTGGGACGCGAGAAAATCACTTGCGCCCTACGCCGCACGAAAATCGTGGTTCATAATGGTTTCGTCAAGGGAAATGAAATGACACACATATCTTTGTTGTTGAAATAAAAGACAATTTTCCGTTTTTCTCATTCCCCGAATCTGCCTTTTTCGTGGTCATCATTGAATCTTAACGCTTTTTACCCTCCCACGACGACGCTGCGCGAAGCTTGCGGGCTGCGGCGGCACGGTGTATGCAACCGCTCCTTCCGAATTCCAGATTCCAGGAGACGTCCCCGCATGGCGCGCGTCACGGTCGAAGATTGCATCGAAAAGGTCGAGAACAGATTCGACCTCGTCCTCCTGTCCGCGCATCGCGCGCGCATGATCTCGTCGGGCCAGCCGATCACGGTCGATCGCGACAACGACAAGAATCCCGTCGTCGCCCTGCGCGAGATCGCCGATGGCACGCTGACGCCGGCCGATCTCGAGGAGGATTTCATCCACTCGCTGCAGAAGCATGTCGAGGTGGACGAGCCCGAGGCCGAGGCCGTGCCCGCGCTGATGAGCTCGGAGCCGACGACGGACGCCGCTGGCGACGTTCAGTTCGACCGCATGACCGAAGAAGACCTGCTGCGCGGTCTCGAAGGGCTCGTGCCGCCCGCCGCCAGCGACGACGACGGCGACTGATCAGCGATTATCGAAAGCCGCGCTTGTCATGACTCCGCCCGAGGCCGATATTGCGCTGCGGGCGGCGGATAGCGGGGTTCTCGAAACATGATGCGGCAGTACGAACTCGTCGAGCGCGTTCGGAAATACAATCCGAGCGCCGACGAGGACCTGCTGAACCGCGCCTACGTCTACGCGATGAAGGCGCATGGCGCGCAGACCCGCGCCTCCGGCGATCCCTATTTCTCCCATCCGCTGGAAGTCGCCGCGATCCTCACCGATCTCGGCCTCGACGACGCGACGATCGTCGCCGCCGTGCTGCACGACACGATCGAGGACACGGCCGCGACCCGCGAGGAGATCGAGCGCCTGTTCGGCGGCGAGATCGCGCGGCTGGTCGACGGCCTCACCAAGATCAAGAAACTCGATCTGGTCTCCAAGCGCGCGGAGCAGGCCGAGAATTTTCGCAAGCTGCTGCTCGCCATCGCCGACGATGTGCGCGTATTGCTGGTCAAGCTCGCCGACCGCCTGCACAACATGCGCACGCTGCATTTCGTGCCCCCTGACAAGCGCAAGCGCATCGCCGAGGAGACGCTCGACATCTATGCGCCGCTCGCCGGCCGCATGGGCATGCAGGGCGTGCGCGACGAGCTGGAGGGGCTGGCCTTCAGCCATCTGATGCCGGAAGCCTTCGAGACGATCAGCCATCGTCTCAACGAGCTGCACGCCAAGAACGGCCCGATCATCCGGCGCATCGAGCAGGAATTGCAGCAGGAGTTGAAGCTGCGCGGCATCGAGGCCGAGGTGAAGGGCCGCCGCAAGGCGCCGTATTCGGTCTGGCGCAAGATGGAGCGCAAGTCGATCGGCTTCGAGCAGCTCTCCGATATCTATGGCTTTCGCATCATCGTCGCCAATGTCGAGGACTGCTATCGCGTGCTCGGCGTGGTGCACACGAAATGGCCGACCGTTCCCGGCCGTTTCAAGGATTACATTTCGACGCCCAAGCAGAACGATTATCGCTCGATCCACACGACGGTCGTGGGACCCGGCCATCAGCGCGTCGAGCTGCAGATCCGCTCGCGCGAGATGAACGAGATCGCGCGGCTCGGCATCGCCGCGCACGCGCTCTACAAGGATTCGCACGCTTCCGACGTCGAGACGCTGAGCCACGAGAGCGGCGCCTATCGCTGGCTGCAACGCACGCTCGAACTTCTGGCGGAAGGCGACAGCCCCGAAGAATTTCTTGAGCACACCAAGCTCGAACTGTTTCACGATCAGGTCTTCTGCTTCACGCCGAAGGGCCGCCTCATCGCCTTGCCGCGCGGCGCGACGCCGGTCGATTTCGCCTATGCCGTCCATACAGACGTCGGCAATACGGCCGTCGGCGCCAAGATCAACGGGCGCATCGCGCCGCTTCTGTCCGAATTGCAGAACGGCGACGAGGTCGAGATCGTGCGCGCCGAGGCGCAGACGCCGCCGGCCGCCTGGGAGGCGTTGGCGCGCACCGGCAAGGCGCGCTCCGCGATCCGCCGCGCCACCAAGGACGCCGCGCGCGCGCAATATGCGGGGCTCGGCCGGCAGATCGTGGCCCGCGCTTTCGAGCGCGCCGACAAGCCCTTTAGCGACGAGGCGCTGAAAGCCGTTCTGCCGCGGCTCGCGCGACCGAATGTCGACGACGTGTTCGTCGCGGTCGGACGCGGCGAGATGTTTTCGGGCGACGTCGTGAAGGCGCTCCATCCCGAATTCAAGGAAGAGCGCAAGATCGCGCCGGCCATCGACAAGAAGGAGTCGGGCTGGTTCAATTTCAAGAATGTCTCGAAGCTGATGTTCCGCGCGCCCGGCGGCGATCCCGGCAAGGCCGTGCCGATCCGCGGCCTGCGCGGCGACCTGCCGGTGCGCTTCGCGCCGAACGGCGGGGCGGTGCCGGGCGATCGCATCGTCGGCATCGTAACGCCGGGCGAGGGGATCACCATTTATCCGATCCAGTCTCCCGCGCTGTCGGCCTTCGACAACGAGCCGGGGCGCTGGATCGACGTGCGCTGGGATCTCGAGGAGTACGGGCGCGACAAGTTCCCCGCGCAGATCAAGGTGACCGCGATCAACGAGCCGGGGTCGCTGGGAGCCATCGCGACCGTGATCGGCGACGCCGGCGCCAATATCGCCAATATCGCCTTCGAGGAGCATTCGCCCGATTTCCGGGATGTGCTGATCGACGTCGAGGTCAACGACCTCAAGCACCTTACCGGCATCATCTCGCAGCTGAAGGCCAGGCCCGTCGTCAGCAAGGTGGAGCGGATCAACGGATGAGCCTTTCCGGCAAGCTGCGCCTCGGCGTGAACATCGACCATGTCGCAACGGTCCGCAATGCGCGCGGCGGCGCGCGGCCGGACCCGGTTCGCGCGGCGCTTGCGGCGATCGAGGCGGGCGCCGACGGCATTACCGCGCATTTGCGCGAAGACCGCCGCCACATTCGCGACGAGGACATGCGGCGGCTGAAGGAGGCGATCTCCAGGCCACTGAATTTCGAGATGGCGGCGACCGAGCAGATGCTCGACATCGCCCTGTCCGTCGCGCCGCACGCCTGCTGCCTCGTGCCGGAGAAGCGAACCGAGCGCACAACGGAGGGCGGGCTCGACGTCGTCGGCGGCTTTGCCTATCTCAAGCCCTTCGTCGCGGAACTCGGGCGGGCCGGTGTGCGCGTGTCGCTTTTCATCGAACCCGAGGCGGAAGCGCTGGAGGCGGCGGTGGCGCTCGGCGCGCCGGTGGTCGAGCTGCACACGGGCGCCTGGTGCCATGCGGTCGAGACCGGCGAGGCGGCGCGCGGGCAGGGCGAGTTCGAGCGTCTGCGCACGGCGTCGCGGAAAGCGGCGAGCCTCGGACTCGAATGCCATGCCGGCCATGGGCTCGATTTCGACACGGCGCGGCTGATCGCGGGTTTTCCCGAGATCGTCGAACTCAACATAGGGCATTTCCTGATCGGCGAAGCCATTTTCGTCGGGCTTGCCGAATCGGTGCGATTGATGCGCAAAGCGATGGACGAAGGACGGGCGGCAGCAACGGTATGATCATCGGTTTCGGTAGCGATCTCTGCGACATAAGGCGCATCGAAGAGGCTCTGGCGCGCTATGCCGGACGCTTCGAGAAGCGCTGCTTCACAGAGATCGAGCGCAAGAAGTCCGATGCGCGGGCGGGGCGGGCGGCCTCCTACGCCAAGCGCTTCGCGGCGAAGGAAGCCTGTTCCAAGGCGCTTGGCACCGGAATTCGGCGCGGCGTGCACTGGGTCGACATGGGGGTCGTGAATTTGCCATCAGGCCGTCCCACCATGGCGCTCACGCGGGGCGCGGCGGCGCGGCTCGCCGAGTTGACGCCGCCAGGATGCGAGGCCGTGGTGCATCTGACGATTTCGGACGAGTTTCCGCTGGCCTATGCGCAGGTCATCATCGAGGCGCTGCCGATCGGCCAGGCCGGCGGCGCATGACGGGGCGCCCGGCCCGTGCTAGGAGGGGCGGCCCCCTGTCAGCCGCCACGTCGGCCAAGTTCAAGGGAAACAGATAGATGAGCGAACCGCTCGGCCTCGACGCCGACAAATCGAATTCGCAGAAGCACGCCGAAGGCGGGTTCGGCGAGACGGTGAAGGTCGTCATACAGGCGCTGCTGATCGCGCTGGTTGTGCGGACGCTGCTGTTCCAGCCGTTCAACATTCCCTCGGGCTCGATGATCCCGACGCTTTTGATCGGCGATTTCCTGTTCGTCTCGAAATATTCATACGGCTATTCGCGTTATTCGATACCCTTCAGCCCCGATCTTTTCTCTGGGCGCATCCTCGCCTCGAAGCCCAAGCGTGGCGACGTCGTGGTGTTCAAACTGCCGCGCGATACGTCGAGCGACTACATCAAGCGCGTGATCGGCCTGCCCGGCGACAAGATCCAGATGGTGGAGGGCCGGTTGCAGATCAACGGAAAGACCGTGCCACGCGAGCCGATCGCGAAGGTTCGCACGGAGGATCGCTTCGGACGCCTGACCGAGGTGCCGACCTACAAGGAGACGCTGCCGGGCGGCGTCAGCCACACGATCATCGAGATCGAGGGCGACACGGGTTTCAACGACAATACCGGCGTGTTCGAGGTGCCGCCCGATCACTACTTCATGATGGGCGACAACCGCGACAATTCCACGGATTCCCGGGTGCCGCCGGAGCAGGGCGGCGTCGGTTACGTGCCCTCGCAGAACCTCGTCGGCCGCGCCGAGATGATCTTCTTCTCGGTTAGGGACGGAGCGCAAGCGTGGGAATTCTGGCGTTGGCCGTGGACGGTGCGCTTCTCGCGGCTGTTCCAGCCGGTGCGCTGATGCCGAGGCGCAAGGACGCCGATCTCAGCCCTCTCGAGCAGCGGATCGGGATCGTCTTTTCCGACCGGTCGCTGCTGCGTCAGGCGCTCACCCATGTCAGCGCCTGTACGAAGCGCGCCGACAGCTACCAGCGTCTCGAATTTCTCGGCGACCGCGTGCTCGGCCTCGTCATCGCCGACCTTTTGTTCGAGACGTTTCCGGATGCGGCGGAAGGCGAATTGTCGCGCCGTCTCGCGGATCTGGTGCGGCGCGAGACCTGCGCGGAAGTCGCCACGGAATGGGGCGTTGCGCCCTTCATCATTCTGGGCGGCGGCGAGGCGCAATCGGGCGGCGCGCAAAAGGCCGCGATCCTCGGCGACATCTGCGAATCCATCCTCGGCGCGGTCTTTCTCGACGCGGGTTTCGCCGCGGCGCAGCGTCTGGTGCGCGCGAGCTTCGCCAGCAGGCTCGATCAGGCCAGCGGCTCGCAGCGCGACCCAAAAAGCGCGCTGCAGGAATGGGCGCAGGGACGCGGATTGGCGACGCCGGTCTACCGGCTCGACGGGCAGACGGGCCCCGATCACGCGCCGCGCTTTCTGATCTCGGCGACTGTCGAGGGCTTTGCGGACGCGCAGGGCGAGGGCTCGTCGAAGCGCCACGCAGAGCAGGCGGCGGCCGAAGCCTTTCTGGCGCGCGAGAAAATCGGAGGCGCGGCATGAACGCGGCGGATGAGAACACGCGCTGCGGCTTCGTCGCGCTGATCGGCGCGCCGAACGCAGGCAAGTCGACGCTGCTGAACGCGCTGGTCGGCGCGAAAGTGTCGATCGTCTCGCGCAAGGTGCAGACGACGCGCGCTCTGGTGCGTGGCATCGCGATCCACGGCGACGCCCAGATCATCTTCGTCGACACGCCCGGCATTTTCGCGCCGAAACGCCGGCTCGACCGCGCGATGGTGACGAGCGCCTGGGGCGGAGCGGGCGACGCCGACGTCGTCGCGCTGCTCGTCGACAGCAAGAAGGGGAACGACGACGAGGTCGAGGCGATTCTCGAAAGGCTGAAGGACGCGCCGCGCAAGAAGGTTCTGGTCCTCAACAAGATCGACCTCATCCCGCGCGAAAACCTGCTGGCGCTGGCGCAGGAACTGAACACGCGCTGCGCTTTTGCCGAGACCTTCATGGTGTCGGCGGCCAAGGGCGACGGCGTCGAAAAATTGCGCGAGAAACTGGCCGGCATGATGAAGCCCGGCCCGTGGCTCTATCCGGAAGATCAGGTGTCCGACGCGCCGTTGCGCTCGCTGGCGGCGGAAATCACGCGCGAAAAACTGTTCGAGCGGCTGCACGACGAATTGCCCTACGAGGCGACGGTCGAGACCGATCAGTGGAAGACGATGCCCGATGGCTCCGCGCGCATCGAGCAGACGATCTTCGTCGCGCGCGACGGGCAGAAGAAGATCGTGATCGGCGAGGCTGGCCGGATGATCAAATCCATCGGCCAGGCCGCGCGAAAAGAGATCGCGGAGGCCGCCGAGCAGAAAGTGCATCTCTTCCTGTTCGTGAAGGTGCGCTCGAACTGGGCCGACGATCCCGAGCGCTATCGCGAAATGGGGCTGGAATTTCCGCGCGGCGGGTAGGGGCGTCACCTCGCCCCGGCAAACCACCTGACAGTCTCGATCACCGCCAGCAGGATGGCGCCGCCGAGCGCCAACATCGCGGCGCGTTGCAGCCAGAGCGTTGTTCTGCCGGGAAATACCCTCAGGCTCGACAGAAGATAGAAGAGGATGGCGACGAGGCCGGCCGCCTGCATGAAGGTTTCGGTGGCATTGCCCATCTTGCGCCTCAACGTCTCGTTAACCATAAGTGGGCTCAATCCTACATGCGATTTCGCGGGAAGGGCGCCTGACGCCTGCCCCTGCATCCGACGCCAGACTGGAGCCCCCGATGCGCAAGACCCTTCTCGCCGCCCTCCTGATCCTGCCGCTTTCCGTTGGCGCCGCGCAGGCGTCCGAACGCCTGCTCGACGGCGCGCTCGGCGGGGCGGCTGGCGGCATCGTGTTCGGGCCGGTCGGTCTCGTCGCCGGCGCCGTGGTCGGCGCGACGGCGGGCCCGGCGATCGCGTCGAGCTGGGGGCTGAAGGAAAAGCGCAAGGTCAAGCGGCGGCGTCATCGCCGCTAACCTCAGGGCGGACTGGACCCATCGGCCGCGCCGCGCCCATATAGGCGCATGGACTGGTCGGACCGCGGCATTGTCATCGGCCTGCGCAAGCATGGCGAGACGAGCGTCATTCTGGAAGCGATGACCGAGTCGCACGGCCGCCATCTCGGCGTCGTGCGCGCGGGCCGCTCGCGCTCCATGCAGCCGACGCTTCAGCCCGGCAATTCCGTCAATCTGGTCTGGCGTGCGCGGCTCGAGGAGCACATGGGCGTCTTCAACATCGAGGCCGACCGGCTGCGCGCCGGCCGCCTGATGGCGAGCCCGATGGCCCTGCAGGGCCTGCACTGGCTGGCCGCGCTGTTGCGGCTTCTGCCCGAGCGCGATCCGCACGCCGGGCTGTTCGCCATGGCGGAAGCCATCGCCGATCATTTCGACGAGGCGGCGCTCGCGCCTGAACTCGTCGTGCGCTTCGAACTGGCGATCCTCGCCGAACTCGGCTTCGGCCTCGATCTGGAACGCTGCGCGGCGACGGGCTCGCGCGAAAACCTCGTCTATGTCTCGCCGAAAAGCGGTCGCGCCGTCAGCCGCGGCGCGGGCGCGCCCTGGGCGGAAAGGATGCTGATTCTGCCGGAATTCGTCGCGCGCGAAGCGGGCGTTCAACCGCCAGCGGCGGAGTTGGAGGCGGGTTTGCGACTCACCGCCCATTTCCTGCGACGCGACCTGTTCGAGCCGCGCGGGCTGGCGGAGGCCATGGCCGCGCGGGACGCTTTCGCGCGTGAGGCGTTGCGCGCCTCAGGCGGATTGGCGCGGACGTAGCTGCGAAAAGGCGACGAAGGCCAGCGCGATCGCGACCAGGGTCGGGACCGCCGAGACGAGCAGGGCGATGTCCCAGTCCTGAAGAGCGAATTCGAGACGCGTGCAGGGGTAGGAGCCGCGCTCGCCCCAGCTGCTGCATCCGCCGCTATAGCGCAGCGCTTCGAGCGTGAACATGACGCCGTGGACGAGCAGAGTCACCGCCAGAGCGATGAAGGGAATGCGCAGGACGGGCGCGCGCAGGCGCTCGAAACGCCGCGCCAGCAAGGCGGCGGAAAAGCCGACCGCAGGGCCCGCCAGAAGAATGAGCGCCGGAATGAGCAGGGAGGCAAGCATCGGTCCGTCTCACAACGCGTAAGACGGACCATGTTCGGACAGGGCTCTTAACGAAAAGCCCTATGCTCGGATTGCAGGCGATTACCGCGCGGCAACGCACTCGGCGCGCGAGGCGGGGCTCTGGACGCCATAGCCTTCGTCGAAGGCGCTGACCGAGCAGACATCCGGCTGGGCGCCCTGCGCCATGACCTCGTTCTGGCCCGGCTGGAACAGCGCGATGGCGCCGAGGGAAAGGGCGATCATAAGGCCCAGAGCGGAAACGATCTTCGTCATCTCGACACCTTGCGGTTCGGGCGACTTCGCCCGTTCCTGAAACTCACAAATCGCGATCTGGATCGCAGTGCGCTCGCACACCCGCGATTCAGCGCCCCCCGACGCGGCGGCATGCTTACCGAATTGTTGCGCCGCGGAACAAGTGCAGGAATGCAACAGTCCGGGCAAAGGCGACAGGATCGAAAGTCATCGTAAATTCAGTGACGAATGTCATGCGCTTGCCGCGACTCGCCGAGGCGGATAGGCAAAGAACATGGCAAGAACGATCGATCCGCCGCAGCTGCCCGAAGCGCAGCCCGTCAATCTGCGCGAGGCGCTGGAAGAGCGCTATCTCGCCTATGCGCTGTCGACCATCATGGGACGCGCGCTGCCGGACGCCCGCGACGGGCTCAAACCCGTCCATCGCCGCATTCTCTACGGCATGCAGGTTCTGCGGCTCGATCCCGGCTCGACCTTCAAGAAATGCGCGAAGATCGTCGGCGACGTGATGGGCTCGTTCCATCCGCACGGCGACCAGGCGATCTACGATGCGCTGGTGCGCCTCGCGCAGGATTTCTCCTCGCGCTATCCGCTGGTCGACGGGCAGGGCAATTTCGGCAATATCGACGGCGACGCGGCTGCCGCCTATCGCTACACCGAAGCGCGCATGACCGATGTCGCGCGGCTGCTGCTCGAAGGCATCGACGAGGATTCCGTCGATTTCCGCGACAATTATTCGGGCGACCAGCAGGAGCCGATCGTGCTGCCGGCCGCGCTGCCGAACCTGCTGGCCAATGGCGCGCAGGGCATCGCGGTGGGCATGGCGACGTCGGTTCCGCCGCACAATCTCGCCGAACTCTGCGACGCCGCGCTTTATCTCATCACCAATCGCGCGGCGACGGCGGAAGCGCTCGTGCGCTTCGTGCCGGGGCCGGACTTTCCGACGGGCGGGGTGATCGTCGATACGCCGGCCGCGATCACCGAGATCTATCGCACCGGTCGCGGCTCGATCCGGCTGCGCGCGCGCTGGCACAAGGAAGAAGGGCAGAGGGGCGTCTGGAACGCCATCGTCACCGAGATTCCCTACGGCGTGCAGAAGAGCCGCCTGATCGAGAAGATCGCGGAACTGTTCAACGAGAAGAAGCTGCCGTTGGTGGCCGATATTCGCGACGAGTCGGCTGAAGACATCCGCATCGTCATCGAACC
>ERZ795053.5481-NODE-5481-length-13063-cov-4.723017_pt1 | contig 13063 bp, 9 predicted proteins | sample MGYA00375137_ERZ795053 | MGnify/ENA primary metagenome ERZ795053 (study PRJEB30182, sample SAMN05720284) | activated sludge metagenome | isolation source: Anaerobic digester | place: Hong Kong | collected 2014-12-17 ... | reverse complement strand
CTTTAAAGGAGACAGTTTGGCCAACGTCGCGGCGGAGTGGTTAGACCGTTACTTTATCCCCTATCAAGACGGCTATGTGATTGACAAGAAACTACGGGAGATTGTGACGTTTGCTCGCCACAATTTGATTGAAAATCCGCCCTTTACCAAGCAGCATTTAATTAGCTGCCGCAACGTACTGATTTACCTAGAAAATCTGGTTCAGCAGCAAGTTATTGCTAACTTTCACTTTGGCCTGGTGACTGGGGGGTTTCTAATGTTGGGGGCCAGTGACCATATCGGCCCGGCCAGTAAAGAGTTCGATTCCCTGGGGCGCTGGCGGCTCTATCGCAAAAAGCGGGATATCCGGTTGGACGGGGTTAATTTAAAAGTACCTCCTCCACCTAAACCCAGCACTGCGCAGCATTCATTGTTAGGCCAAGTGGCTCCTCGAATTACGGATGAATGGGTCGATGGACTGATCGCTGAATATGTCCCTGACGGGCTACTGTTAAATGAAGGATATGACATCCTCTACATTTTGGGGAATGGCAATCAATATTTACACCCCCAAAGTGGGCCGGGTACACTCAATGCGCTCAGGATGCTCGCAGGCGATCTTCAGACAACGGTTCGAGCCGGATTAATTCGCGTGGTCAAGGAAAATGAAGAGGTGTCTTATACAGGTGTTCGAACCACCACTCACAACGGCAGTGTCACGTTGAACGTAACGATCAAACCTCTTAAATCATCCCTTAATCGCGCCAGCCGTTTTTTTGTGGCGCTAGAGCCGCTGCCGGAATCAGAACCATCACCATCTCTGTCTACGGCAGTTGCTCCCGGTAGCGTGTCTACCGAGCAAATCGACAATTTGAGACGGGAGCTAACTTATACCAAGGAGCATCTGAGGATTACCATTGAAGAGGTGGAAACCTCTAATGAAGAGCTACAAGCTACGAATGAAGAGTTGACGGCTTCCAATGAGGAGTTGCAATCTACCAACGAAGAGTTGCAATCTGTTAACGAAGAACTTTATACCGTTAACGCCGAACACCAACGCAAGATTGATGAACTGATTCAGCTTAATGACGATCTGCAAAATTTGCAAAAAAGTACCCAAATTGGCGTGATTTTTTTAGATGCCAATCTGCGTATTCGCTCGTTTACACCAGCTATCGCTCAAACCTTTAGTCTGCTGCCGCAAGATGTTGGCCGACCGTTGGAGCATTTGGCTTACAATATTGATCTAAGTTTTGACGACTTAACTCAGGCGGCTCAGAGTATCCTGGCTGGCGGCAAGACGATAGAATTTGAAACAAAAACCCGCGATGGGTTCTACTTTCTGCTGCGAGTGCTGCCCTACTTCACCGAATCGGGCCAAGTGGACGGGGTAGTTTTGACCTTTATCGATATTGCACTCCGCAAAGAATTGGAAGCTCTAGAAGTGGCCCGGCAGTCTCAACAATACCTGAACATCATGTCCGGGCTGTTAGTGGTGTTGAACAGCCGCGGCGAGATTACCCGTATCAATCCCAAAGGGGCCGAACTGTTGGGTTACACGGAATTTGAATTATTAGGCCGCAACTGGTTCGACACCTGCCTGCCTCCCCAAAACATCGCCGAGGTCAGATCGGTTTTCACTCAACTCATGGCCGGTAAAATTGAACGGCTGACCAGCTATGAAAATGAGATTGTCACCAAAGCCGGCGAATTACGAACCGTTGCCTGGAATAACGCCCTGTTGCAAGATGTCAACGGCCGTATTACCGGCACCATTAGTTCCGGCCTGGACATCACCGAGCGTAAAGAAGCGGAGACCGCCCTGCAACAAACCAGCCACCAACTGCGCGTTATCACCGATAATCTACCGGGGCGGATTTCCTATATCGATTCGAAGCGGCATCTTCAATTTGCCAACCGTGGGTACGAACTGCTGACCGGCCTCTCTCGCGAGCAGATGGTTGGCCGCCATATTCAGGACATTGTCGGCCTTGAACGGTATGAATGGGCCAAGCCTTACATCGAGCGGGTGCTTTCAGGTGAGCCGGTTTCGTTTGAAGCGCAAGGCCCCTCGATACTCGACGCCAAATTTGAACATGAACTAGTCACGCTGGTACCCGATATTAAAGACGATGCCGTTCAGGGTTACTTCGCGCTCATTGTTGACATTACCGATCGCATTCGAGCCGAGCAGGCGCTGCAAAATACCACCCGACAGTTGCAAACCATCACCGATAACATTCCGGCCTGGATTGCCCGTCTTGGCCCGGATTATCATTTCCGGTTTGTCAACAAAAAATACAGCCGGTTAGCTAATTTATCGCTGGTGGAGATGATTGGCCGCCCGATTTGGGAAGTCCTGGGCTTCGACTTTTTTGACCGCTGCAAACCCTTTATAGATAGAGCCTTGGCCGGTGAAACCGTTACCTTTGAAGATCAGTTTCCCGACCCCCACAGCATGGACCCCTTTACCGTACAAATCACTTACCTGCCGGACAAAGACAATGATCGCATAAAGGGGGTTTTTTCCCTGGCCGTCGATGTCACCACACTTAAAGAGCGGACCCACTTTATCGAGGCCGTGACCGAAGCTGATCCGAATTGGATTTACGTCTACAGTCTCAACGAGCAGCGTAATATTTATCTCAATCGAGACATTGGCGAGGAGTTGGGGTACACTGTGGCTGAAATTCAAGCGATGGGGGACCAAATGCTGCCGTTACTGATGCACCCTGATGATTGGGCCAGACAGCCGGACCATTGGGCCAAACTTATTGCCAGTCAAGACTCTCAGGTCTTTCGGCATGAATACCGGATTCGCCACAAAGATGGTGAGTGGCGCTGGCATATTAGCTACGAAACGGTGTTCAAACGTAATGCCGATGGTTCTGCAGCCGAAATTCTGGGATCGGCCATCGATATCACCAACCGCAAAAAAATTGAGCAGGCGCTGCAAAAAACCGAGCAGCAGTTGCACCTCATTGCCGATAATGTTCCGGCGCGTATCGCCTATATCGACGCCGACCGGCGTATCAGATATGCTAACCGGCAGTACGACCCCCTAACCGATCTCCCTCCCGGCCAGATGATTGGCCGCCCGCTGCACGAAGTTATTGGGGCTGAACGTTACGAGCAAGAGAAGCCCTATATCGATCGAGTCCTGTCCGGTGAGGCGGTTAGGTTTGAAATTAACGTCCCGGCTCTGACAGCGAGTGACAGTGAACATGAGTTAGTCACCTTTGTGCCGGAAATGGTCAACGGCGAGGTTCAGGGCTTCTTCTCGTTGGTCATTGACATCACCGATCTAAAATCGGCCAAAGTCAAGATTGACGGTCTCAATCAAGAACTGCGCGAGACAATTCATTCGGTTGGGGAAGATCCCCCGGATGCAAAAGCTCAGGAATAAGAATGATGTCACCGCTATTAATTGTGGAAAGCTGCCAGCGCGACAGATAAATTATATAAATTCATCATCTCCCATTCAAAAAAGACGGCAGCTATTAGTGATAGCCGCCGCCCAGAGGGAGGAAATATAATGGAATTCGCTTAGTTTAGAAGCTTTCGTAACGGATGTTGATGTTCGTATCGGCTCCGATCGGAATAGCTTGGATCACCAGCGGCAGGCCGTTGGGCGAGCCGTCAAAAACCAGACTGAATACGGTTCCTTCGACAACGTTGGTCAGGATGGTGCGTTCGGTTAGACCTTGGGCGGCAAAGGCATCGCGATAGAAAGCCAACGCTTCATCTAGGGTTAAGTCGGTTTGGAAGTTGGTTTGATAGTAAGGCGCTTCTTCGCCATAGAAGTTTTTGACTACGTTCGGCAGTGGGAAGGCGCTCTCATAAGTTTCAGTCGGGGCGGCTTCGGCCACTACTTCAACCGGCTGCTCTGTCGTCGCCGTGGTGGTGTCAACGGCAGGGGCATCTTCGCTAATTTCGACTACAGGTTCGACCACGTTGCTGACCGGTTCAACTTGAGCCGGTTCTACTTCGACCACCGCTTCAGCCGGTTCGGCCGCGACCGGTTCCACTTCGACCGCCGCTTCAACCGATTCGACCTGGACGATGGTGTCAGATACCGTCGTCAGTTCTGTCTCGGTAGCGACCGACGCTTCTGTCTCATTGGCCGGGATGTCCACCAGGGCGAAAGAGGACAAGAAGGTTTCGATATCCTCGTTAGACAGCGCGCTGGGCGTCCCTAAAGCTGCTACCTGATACAGGCGGGTGTCAACGGCATATACTTGCACTTTGCCATAGCCGCCGCCCGGCAAAACCTTGTCGGACACGGTGAAATCAATTTGGCGACCGGGGTAATCGACTAGCGAAATCGACTCTTCACCGGTAGCCGTGCCGTCAAAACCGGCTAAAAAGGTTTCGCGCAGACTATCAAAAGACGACTCGACGACTTCGCTGCTGGCCAGATCCGGTGTAACGGCGTACGGCAAATCATTATAAGCGATCATATAGGCGGCAGCCCCCATATCGGCCATAAAAAGATGCACTTCGGTTTCAACAGCAGCATTGGGCGCTCGCTGAACCTGCTCTTCTGGCTCAACCGGGAACAGCACTGTAAAATTGCCTTCTACGGAGGTGAACTCGTGCCAGTCTGAGCTGGACTCAGCTTCGACCACCGGCAGATCGACTGCCTTGGCCACCTGGCTTGAACTGGGTAGATCAATCGCCTGACGGGCTGCTTTACCGCCACCGCAGGCCAGGGTTGCGAGAACTAAAATAAAGACGACAAAGGCAATGGGTGAAACTTTTCTTGTCATGGTTTTTTTCCTCGTTTAGTATAAACTATATTACTTGCAAACGGATACGTTCTCAATTTGACCGATATGAAGCTCCCCAATTGCCGTTAAGCCAGTAGACCGCTGCTAGCTGACCGCCGACCGCTGAAAAACAGACACGCTCATTGAAGTTTGGCGGTCAACGGTCGGCGGTCTGCCGTCAGGGGCGCCGAAATCTGGGCAAATCAAGGAGATGTCCGTTAGCAAAACTATATTAAGCACATTATATCAGCCATCTGCACCAAAAATGCGAACGGAGTGCGAAAATATCATGCCCCAAAATGTTAAGTTGATCGGTATACCCATGGATTTAGGTCAGTCGCGGCGCGGCGTCGATATGGGGCCGAGTGCGCTGCGCTATGCCAACCTGGGCCAGCGTTTAGCGCAGTTGGGCCACACGGTTGAAGATCAGGGCAACGTGGAAATTCCAGTGCGCGATACCCTACCGCCCGAAGGCGGTTTGGCTTACTTGCCGGCCGTGGTCAAAGCCGGCCAAGCGGTATATGAGGCCGGGCGGCAGGCGGTGGACCAGGGCTGCCTGCCCATCTTTATCGGCGGCGATCATTCCATCTCGGCGGGATCGATCGGTGGGGTTAGTCACAACCGGCGGGTGGGGGTATTGTGGATCGATGCCCACGGCGATTTCAACACGCCCGCCACCTCGCCCAGCGGCAATCTGCACGGGATGCCGCTGGCCGCCTTGCTCGGCTACGGCGCAGCCGATCTGGTCAACGTCGGTCGGCCCGGTCCCAAGTTGCTCCCGGAGGATGTGGTGTTGATTGGCGTCCGCGATCTGGACCGTGAGGAGCGTAAGCTACCGATCGAAAGCGGCGCCACCGTTTATACCATGCGGGCGATTGACGAACGGGGGATGGCCACCATTGTCCGCGAGGCGCTGGACCGGCTGAGCCATCTGTCCCACTTGCACGTCAGCCTGGATATGGACAGCCTCGATCCGACAGAAGCGCCCGGCGTGGGAACCCCGGTTCCCGGCGGGCTAACCTACCGCGAGGCTCTCTTGCTGATGGAACTGCTGGCCGACGACCACCGGGTTGGCTCAGCCGATGTGGTTGAGATCAACCCCATTATCGATCGCGGCAACCATACCGCCCACATCGCCACCATCTTGCTGGCGTCGCTGCTGGGACAATCGATATTGTAGGGAGCATCATGAAACCTCAAGAAGTCGCAAAGAGCTACGACTCAATTGCCGATCGCTGGCATGGTGAACAGTTTCCACGAAGCAACGGTATTGAGCAGCATAAAAGGGCTATTACTTTCACCGAACTTCGAGGTCGCGCCCTGGACATCGGTTGTGGAAGTAGTGGAAGAATTCTAGATTTTCTTTTGGCGGAAGGGTTCTCGCCCGAGGGGCTTGATATTTCATTAAAGATGATTGAGCTGGCGAGGCGAAGGCATCCTGATTTAATAATTCACCATGCAGATATCTGTGAATGGAAGTTCCCGCACAGTTACGATTTTATTTCAGCATGGGACAGCATTTGGCATGTCCCACTTGATCAACAGGAACGAGTACTTAGCCAAGTGCTTTCGAATTTAACGCCTCAGGGCATCTGCATTTTCACAACCGGCGGAGTTGATGCCCCGTCCGAAGTTAGCAATTCGTACATGGGACCACCGATGTACCATAGCGCTCTTGGCATTACGGCTACGCTGCAGTGCCTGGCCAAGGCAGGCTGCGCATGTCGGCACTTAGAGTATGATCAGTTGCCTGAGCTTCATGTCTATATCGTTGCCCAAAGAGTTTCAGAGCAGAGTCGGCAAGGTGATACCTAACATATGGAGACAAAAAAATATGCTTAATCCAGAATTTCTTCTGACCTCGTTGGTGGTCGTGCTTATTCCCGGAACAGGCGTGGTTTACACCATCAATACCGGGCTTACGCTCAAATGGCGAGCCAGCCTTGCCGCAGCGGTAGGATGCACGTTAGGGATTGTGCCTCATATTTTGGCTAGTGTTTTGGGGTTATCAGCCCTACTGAACATGAGCGCCCAGATCTTTGCGGTCTTGAAAATAGCCGGGTCAGTGTATCTGCTTTACCTGGCCTGGCAGATGTGGCGTGAAGCGGGAACCTTAGACATGCATCAAAAACGCACCGAAACCAAGGCCATCCAAATCGCCGTAAAAGCCATTGCCATCAATTTACTCAATCCTAAATTGACCCTGTTCTTCTTTGCTTTTTTGCCGCTGTTCATTTCTAGAAATTCATCATCGCCGACTGTTGAAATGATTAGCCTAAGCCTTGTTTTTATGGGGCTGACCTTTATCATATTTGCCTTGTATGGCATCCTGGCCAGTGGAATTAGTAGTTATTTGTTCAATTCATCTAAAGTTGTGAAACGAGTGCAACAAGCCTTTGCCGTAATATTAGCTGCCTTTGCCGTTAAGTTGGCCTTGAGTGAAAAATAAGCAAGGGTTAAAGTAACCGCCGGAATAACTGTGGTTCTAGTATTGGCGCACTTGGCGAATAGCATGGCATGCTATGCTAATGACTTTGCCCCCGTTCCTTCCTATAATGGACGTATTCATTAACGCTCTGAACGACTGATACGTCATTAGGAAAGGAAAATAACCATGTCAAAAACCGTATTCATTACCGGCTGTTCCTCCGGCATTGGCCGGGCGACCGCTAAACGCTTTGCCCAGAACGGGTGGAACGTGGTGGCCACCATGCGCCATCCGGAGGCGGAGTCCGATCTTACCCAGATCGATAGAGTTCTGCTCCTCCCGCTCGATGTGACGGAGCGGGAGCATATCACATCGGCCGTCGAGGCGGGGATCGCGCAGTTTGGCCGGATTGATGCCCTAATCAATAATGCAGGCTATGGTCAATACGGCCTGTTTGAAGCGATCTCGCCGGAAAGCATTCAGGCCCAGTTTGCCGTCAATGTCTTTGGGGTTATGGATGTTACTCGCGCACTGCTGCCCCACTTCCGGGCCAACCAGGCCGGCATCATCGTTAACGTCAGTTCGGGGGCGGGTATCTTCACCTTACCCATGATGTCGCTCTATTGTGCCAGCAAGTTCGCGCTGGAAGGGTTTTCAGAAGCGCTAGCCTACGAACTTGCTTCTCAAAACATCCGGGTTAAACTTATTGAACCTCACGGCGGCGTGAGCAGCACCAACTTCGGCGCGCGGTCGGTCGGCGACCTGGCGCTCGATGCCTCGCTGACCGATTACGATGAGTTCGTCGCGCGGACGAATGCAACCTTCGCCGCGATGATGGGCGCGCCAATGGTCAGCGCCGATGACGTGGGACAGCTCATTTGGGCAGCCGTGACCGATGGCGCGGACCGACTGCGCTATCTGATTGGCGATGACGCCCGCGGCTTTGTCAAGGCCCGGCGAGAGCTATCCGATCAAGCGTACGTCGATTTCATGCGATCCTATTTTCGAAAGTAGAGACAGGTAGGCTATGGATCAGATCAGGATAACGCATCTGATGCCAACCCGGCTGGCAGCGCTGGGCATCGCGCCCACCGACATGTTGCGGCGGGCGCGATTACCCCAAACCCTTTTTCAGCAAGAGCGGGTGGTGGTCAGTACGGCTCAGTGGTTTACCCTATGGCACGTCATTGAACAGATCAATGATGATCCGGCGTTCGGGCTAAAGCTGCCGCAAGCGGTACTGGGTGGGTCGTTTGATCCGCTGACGATCACCGCGCTGTCAGCCCGTTCGTTTTATGAGGGGCTGACCAAAATAGCCCGCTACAAGCGGTTGTTTTGTTCCGAGGAAATACGCATCGTCGAGCAGGACAACGCCTGGAACATCGAAGTCGTCTGGCTCGCCGCCCAGGAACCGGCGCCGCCGCTGCTAATCGATTCGATGTTTTCTTCCTTCGTCGAACTGGGGCGACGAGGCACGGGACAGGCGCTGTATCCCGAACGCATCGCCTTCCGGCGCGAACCGCTTCATCCAGCGATGTACGAAGCCTACTTCCAGTGCCCGATAGACTTCGGCGCTGACCGCGACGTGATGCGCTATCGGCACGAGGCGCTGGAGCAGCCCTTCTATACCTACAACCCTGATCTGCTGGCGCTGCTCGAACCCCAACTGGAGGCGACCTTGCACGCCAGCGTCGCACCCCAGCGATTCATTGATCAGGTCAAGTCGTTGCTCCGCAGCCGGCTGGCCGGGCAGCAGCCAACCGTACATGCCATAGCGAGTGAACTCCACATGAGTGCTCGTACCTTGCAGCGGCGGCTGGCTGATGAGGGCATGCATTTTCAGCAGGTCGTGGAGACGGTTCGCCGCGAGTTAGCCCGGCAATATTTGACAGGGTCGTCGCTCGAATTGAACGAGATTGCGTTTTTGCTGGGCTACGAGGAAGCCAGCTCGTTTCATCGGGCGTTCCGCCACTGGGAAGGCACATCGCCCGGTCAATGGCGAGCGGCGCAACATTAGGCTCAAGATCAATCCAAGTGAGATTGATGCAGTCGAGGCTTGGATATAATGACGCAAACTGTTTTTTGTAAGAGGTGAGTATGGACCCACAGAAACCTATTTATATTCTCGGTTCCGGAGCCGTCGGCTTTCCGTTGGCGGCGTGTTTGGCCAATGCGGGCAGGAAGGTCGTTGCCGTTCGCACCAGCCGGAAGGATGTACCGCTGAGCACAATCACCGTGACCATCCACAACGGGGCCGACCGCATCAACGCGTCTGTTGAAACCGTCTCGCTGTCTCAGCTAACGCACCTCGACGGCGCGATGGTTATCGCCACCAAAGCTCACGCCAACACCGTGATTGCCCAGGCGCTTAAAGACAAAGCCGCCTCAGGTCCGGTCGTCATTCTGCAAAATGGGGTTGGGGTTGAAAAGCCGTTTGTCGAAGCCCAATTTGCTCCTATCTATCGCTGTATTCTTTATGTAACCGCTCAGACGACAGCAGAATATGAATTTAGCTTTCGACCGGTTACTCCTTCGCCCATTGGCGTTGTCAACGGCAGCGCCGATGAGTTGATGGAGTGCGTTGACGCCTTGACCACCGCCGGCTTTCCCTTTCGATCAGAAACGAATATCCAAAGGGAAGTATGGAAGAAGGCCATTATAAACGCCGTTTTCAACTCTATCTGCCCCCTGCTTGACGTTGACAACGGGATATTTGCTCGGGATGAAGCAACGGCCAACTTGGCGCGAGAGATCGTTAAGGAGTGTGTAACGCTAACGGACAGGCTCAATATCGGGTTAAGTGAAAGCGAGTTAATGGCCCAAATCATGCTCATCAGCCAGGGGTCCGGCGGCCAGCTTATATCGACCCTGCAAGATATTAAAAATGGCAGACCAACCGAGATCGAGTTTCTAAACCTGGCGATAGCCCGTGCTGGCGCGGCTATGCAACCGAGCCTCTCCCTTCCTAGAACCGAATTACTGGGAAAGCTGATCTTAGCCAAGTCTTTACAGTCGAAAAGAAAGGAGTCGTAGAGCTATTAGAGGGACCGGAAGTATTAAAAACCACAATTTGAAGGTCGCTCATATTCATCACGAGCAAACTTAATAAGACCCATATCATATTCAAGAGAACGCCGCAGAAATCGGGTACGCCCGCTTTCGCTAAGCTGTCAGCGCCGCCTGATGACTTGGCCGACGGACGTCTGACGGCTGACTCATCCACAACCGGGCGACCCGTATTTCATCGTCGTCATGATCCAACCAACACCCCCCGATACCGAACAAACAAAAAAGGACAACATGATGAAATTCTTCACGCTTTTTACACTCGGCGTTGTCGCCGGTTCAATGATCACCATCCAAAGTGTCTTAAACGCTGCTTTGGGCAAAAAGACGGGAAATTTTGGCTCGGTTTTGGTGCTGACCGTAGTGAGTATTGCCATATTACTGATCCTGATTATGGCCTTCCCCAATACCGCCAGTTTAACCAACCTACCTGGGCTGGCCGAGTGGTATCTTTACCTCGGCGGGGTCTTGGGGGTCGCCATCTTAGCCGCGCCGATTTTTCTTATTCCTCGGATTGGGGCCACATCCACGTTAACCGCGTTAGTGGTGGGGCAATTATTTCTGGCCTTAATCATCGATCACTTTGGCTTATTTAGCGTACCGAAGATAGAGATCAATTTGATACGCATTATGGGGATCGCTTTATTGGTGGCGGGCGCGTTTTTAATCAAGCAATAGTTGACGTTAAGAGGTGACAGTCACTTGTTAAATCAACAGCCTCTAAACCCGAAAGGAGAACACCTTGAATACAAGCCAAATTGACAAAGGTAACTCGCGGGTATTGGTGATCGGAGCCGGTGCAGCAGGCTTGGCCGCAGGGCGCAGCCTGCACGATGCAGGCTACGACGTGATACTCTTGGAGGCGCGTAACCGGGTGGGCGGACGGGCTTGGACCCGCTATGATTTGGCGCCCCATCCCGTTGAGATGGGCGCTGAGTTTATTCACGGCGACAAGGCCGTGACCTGGTCTCTTATGCGTAAATACGGCCTACACGCCCTCGACAAAGTGGACTGGGAACAGGGCGGCGCCTACCTGGACGAGCGCCTCCTCGGACCGGAGGCATTCGATGCGCTGCCGCATGCTGAGAAATTCTCGCTGGTGCATGTCGACGAAGCGGCTGAAGCATGGCACAACGCGGATCAGCCTGATAGTAGCCTAACGGAGATACTGGGGACCGATGAAATGCCGGAGGGGATGCGGGCGTTGTTACGTAACCGTTTCACCGGAGATATGGCCGCTGAGCCGGAACGGCTGGGCATCTATGGCTGGTTGGAATGGATCCGCGTCCATGACGGGCAAGACGATTTTCGCCTTGTTGAGGGTTACAGCCGTCTGATGGAGCGACTGGCTGACGGGCTGGACGTGCGGCTTAACGCCCCTATCGAACGCATCAAGTGGGATGCGAACGGTGTAACTGCCCATACCCGGACAGGTGATACATTTGAGGCGCGATGCGCCGTGGTAACGCTGCCACTGGGCGTGCTGCAAGCTGGCGATGTCACGTTCGATCCGCTGCTGCCGGCTAACAAACAGGCCGCGATCGCTGGGCTGGGATCGGGCCTGGTCAACAAATTGATACTCAAGTTTAAGGAGAAGTTCTGGACTGGGCCATCGCCGGCTTTGCTCACAACACTGGACAGCCAAATTTGGTGGCGGCCCGGTATCGGTCGGGCCAACGAAGCGCCGATCGTGACCGGCTACATGGGCGGCCAGGCTGCCGAGCGATTCATGGCCTTGGGCGAAGAAAGGGCCATTGTAGAGGGGCTACATCACCTTGAGCAGATGTTCGGCTTAAAAGAGTTACAGCGCCAACTGGAAACAGGCTGGCTCGTGGCTTGGCCGGCCGATATCTATACCAAAATGGGCTACTCATACGTGCCCGTTGGCGGTGCGGGCCTACGCGACCAGTTGGCGGCCCCTGTTGAACAGGTGCTGTTCTTCGCCGGTGAGGCGACCAGCCGTGAGTGTGCATCTACCGTCCACGGAGCGTTGGAGAGTGGGTTCAGGGTCGCTGCTGAGGTGATGCGCTAGAAAGTTAGCTGGAGCAATCCAACCCAGATGTCGATAGCGGCGCCATCATCGCCTGCCCCGGTTGACTGCACCCCGCAGCGCAGCATCGGCCCGGTTGTTTATTGCGTGTAATCGGGCGGTCGTTGTCCGCCAATATGCCCCGATCTAACAATCGCTCCACCAAATCGACCTTATCGCCGACAGGGTAGTTGCGCCAAATTTCTTGCCTCATGGCCGCCGGAGAGCCGCCCCCATGCAAACTGATCAGTGAATACCAGCCGCCTTGGTACGAAGCCGTCAAATCTTCGATGAAGCGGGCCACCTCGATCCGCTTGTCGTAGGGGACATCAGGATTAGCTCGCAGCACCTCGGCCAGGGTGGCTGCTGTGGCCGGGTTGTGGTCTTCATCGGGGCCTGGCAGCGCCACAATCAGGCCGCCCGAAACTTCGTGGGCGAGGCGGTGCATATCGTAAATCTGCGTGGCGAGCAGTAGTTTGCCAATGTTGGCGAACACCGGTTCCGGCATGAAGCTGTTCGAGTATGGGTCGTGGACCGCATAGACGCTGGCGGCCACCCCGCAGGCATAGAAGCCTTCGGTAATTTTGATCAACTCGACCATCGGGTCGCGCAGATTGGCCTTACGGTCGGGATCGAGACCATTGGCTTCGCACATCAGCGCCCCAGCCCCAATCAGTAGATCGCCAAAGCCGGCCCGCGCCCCAATACAGCTATGACGGTGGTGGGTAGCATAGTTGTAAGTGACCGCGCCGGAATGCTCCCATTCACCCCCCACAAACACCCGCTCCCACG
>ERZ795053.5480-NODE-5480-length-13063-cov-4.889760_pt1 | contig 13063 bp, 8 predicted proteins | sample MGYA00375137_ERZ795053 | MGnify/ENA primary metagenome ERZ795053 (study PRJEB30182, sample SAMN05720284) | activated sludge metagenome | isolation source: Anaerobic digester | place: Hong Kong | collected 2014-12-17 ... | reverse complement strand
GACCTATCTGCCGGGCAAACCGCTGGGCCTGGCCAAACCCCACACCCCCGAACTGCTGCAAAAGGTCGGGCGTTTTCTGGGCCAGATGGATCAGGCGCTGCTCGATTTCGCTCACCCGGCGGCCCACCGCGAGTTAAAATGGGATTTAAGACATGCTCGTGAGGTCATCGGCGCGTATCAGGGCTACATTACCGATCCGGCTCGGCGCAACCTGATCGACCACTTTTTGGCCCGCTTCGAGCCGCACGTAGCGCCCCAACTACCCGGCCTGCGCATGTCGATTATCCAGAACGACGGCAACGATTACAACCTGCTGGTTCAGCCGGACGGGCCAAGCCATCACATCGCCGGCCTCATCGATTTTGGCGATATGCTGCACACCTACACCATCTGCGAACTGGCTATCGCTACAGCTTATGTGATGCTCGACAAACCCGACCCGCTGGCGGCTGCTGCGGCGGTCGTGAGCGGCTACCACCAGGCGCTGCCGCTCACCGAGCCGGAGTTGGCCGTGCTCTATGATCTCATCTGTTTGCGGCTGTGTATGAGCGTCACGATTTCGGCGCACCAGCAGCAGCGCGAGCCGGATAATGGCTATCTGTCCATCAGCCAGAAACCGGCCTGGGCGCTTTTGGAGCGGCTGCTTGAAGTTAACCCCCAATTGGCCCACTACATCTTTCGCGATGCCTGCCACTTGCCGCCCTGCCCTAACACGGCCCCGGTCGTTCACTGGTTGACGACCCATCACGAGCAGATGGGGTCGTTGGTCGAGCCGGACCTGCAAAATGCGCATCACTTTGATTTGAGCATCGGCAGTTTAGAGTTGGCCGAATTGTTTGATAAATCGGATATGTCCGCCTTAACCCGGCTTCTTTTTGGGCAGATGGCCGCCACCGGCGCTGACGTTGGGCTAGGCCGCTACAATGAGGCTCGGCCGTTTTACACCGGCGAGGCGTTCACCACCGGCGACAACGAACTGGCTGAAACCCGCACCATTCACCTGGGCGTCGATCTGTTTGCGTCGGCCGGAGCGCCGGTTTTCGCGCCGCTCGATGGCCGAATTCACAGCTTTCAAGACAATGCTGCCCCGTTTGATTACGGCCCAACGATCATCATCGAGCACGAGTTCGATCAGGTCCGGTTTTTCACGCTGTACGGTCACTTAAGTAAGGACTCGCTGGCGGGGTTGGTTAACGGGCAATCTGTTCGGTGCGGTGAGCAAATCGGAACTATTGGCGATCAGACCATCAACGGCGGGTGGCCGCCTCACCTCCATTTGCAGATCATTACCGATTTACTCGATTACAGCGGCAGCTTTCCGGGCGTGGCGCGATCGAGCCAGCGGGCGGTGTGGTTGAGCTTGTCGCCAGACCCCGATTTGATCTTAGGCATCGCTCAGGAAGAATCGCCGACAGATGGGCTGAGCCGGCGCGACATCCTCGAGCGCCGGCAGAAACATCTGGGCCGGTCGCTTAGCGTCTCGTATCGCGACCCGCTAAAGATCGTGCGCGGCTGGCGGCAATATCTTTACGATGAAACCGGGCGGGCCTACCTGGATGCCGTCAACAACGTCCCACACGTCGGCCACTGCCACCCTCATGTTGTCAAGGCTGCGCAGCAGCAAATCGCCATTTTGAATACGAACACGCGCTATCTGCACGACGATCTGGTGACCTACGCCGAGCGCCTTTGCGCCACCATGCCCGATCGGCTCAGCGTGTGCTTTTTTGTCTGTACCGGCAGCGAGGCCAATGATTTGGCTTTGCGGCTGGCTCGCACCCACACCGGCCAGACCGATGTCATCACCGTCGATGGAGCTTACCACGGTAATTTGACGTCGCTGATTGAGATCAGCCCCTACAAATTTGACGGCCCCGGCGGGCGCGGGGCGCCGCCGTACGTCCACAAAGTAACGATGCCCGATCCCTACCGCGGCCCCTACCGGGCGAGCGATGCCGACGCCGCCGAAATGTACGCCCAGCACGTCAAAGTCGCCGCCGAGCAGGCTTGGCAGCACGGGGCCGGCGTCGCGGCTTTTATTTGCGAGTCGGTCTTAGGTTGTGGGGGACAGGTGGTGCTGCCGGATGGCTATCTGGCGGCGGTCTACGAGCACGTGCGAGCCGGCGGCGGCCTATGCATCGCCGATGAGGTTCAGGTTGGCTTTGGGCGGGTGGGGACGCATTTTTGGGGCTTTGAAACGCAGGGCGTTGTACCGGATATCGTTACCCTGGGAAAACCCATCGGCAACGGCCATCCGATGGCAGCGGTCATCACCACCCCGGAGATCGCCGAGTCGTTTGCCAACGGGATGGAATATTTTAACACCTTTGGCGGCAATCCTGTCTCTTGCGCCACCGGGCTGGCGGTGCTCGATGTGATTGAGGCTGAAAAACTGCAAGAGAACGCGCTCAAAGTCGGTCGCCGGCTGTTGGCCGGTTTGGAACAGTTAAAGCCGAAACACCGCCTCATCGGCGATGTCAGAGGCTTGGGCTTATTCGTCGGGATCGAACTGGTGCTCGACCACGAAACCTTGGCCCCGGCCGCAGCAGAAGCGTCTTACATCGCCAATCGTATGCGAGAAGAGGGCATCCTGATCAGCACCGACGGCCCCCTCCACAATGTCCTCAAAATCAAACCACCACTGGTCTTCTCCGCAGCCAACGCCGATTTACTGGTGAGTACGTTGGATAGGATTTTGGAAGAAGATTTTTGTGTCAAATAAAAAAGAGACCGAAAAGCTCGGTCTCTCTTCATATTCTCTAATCATCAAAACAAACAAACAAACAAACAAACAAACAAACAAACAAACTAACTAACTAACTAACCATCAAACCAACTAATGACTGCACCCACACGCTCCGCCGCAGCAACCGCCGCCGAAATTACTGGGGGCGGGTTGGCTGCTGACTCGGTTCGAGTCGCGGCTGAAGGTGGCGAACAGCGACAGCGTGCGCGTGGCGCGGTCGCTTTCACACTGCTTGCAGGCAATGGCTTCATCGGCTTGGCTCATCGGGCGCAGCGCTTCAAACTTGGTGTGACAGTCTGGGCAGTAATATTCATACATGGGCATAGGTTGATGTCCTCGAAAAAACTATTGAAATCTGAATTATGGTCGGTGCTAATCTTCGTCGGATACGGGTTGAGTTAGACCGGCTACCAAATCTTCGGCGATGCGGCCGAGCATCGTAAAGGTAGCCGGATAGGCCGCGATGGTGCGGTCGCCCTCATTCGCCGTCCAATGGTAGCGAGTGAGATTGACGTTAGGGTGGGGCGACGTTCGCAGCAAGACCTCCCAGTAAGTCACCTCACTCTCGTCCGCCTTAGACATAGGGGGATTGCTGCGCATCATAGCCACCCCTTCGGTTGGGTCGAGTTCCAGCAGCTCCAACGGCTCTTCCAGGTAGGTCAGCTTTTCGACGATGGTCTCGGCGTTTTTTTGGAGAAAGGCTTTGACCTCATCCGCCTCGATGTTGGCCTGCTTATCGAAGACGTCCAAATGTCGCAAAGCCACACTGAAGCGATCATAGTCGGCCAAATCCAGCGAAGCGCCCACGCCTTCATTAGTTTCGGACAGAACGCCAACCAGGTAACCCGGCTCCGGCGAGTCTTGCTCACCGGCTTCGACGTGCTGCGGGCCGTTGGCGGCGAATTGATTTAACTGTTCAATCATTTGTTCTCGAATATTCATTACTACCTCCCAGATAATAAACAAACCAGATGGCTATCTCTTCAAATCCATTTCATAACTATAATGCGAAATCAATACCGTTAATGTCCATTTTACTTGAAACTGACCCATAATTCAATTACAACTTTTGCTTGGTCAGTTCACCGCCGTTGAAGGTTAACAGATAGGGAGCGTCATCGATCACCGTTTCCAGGTGAACGGGACGAGTCCAGATGATAAAAATGTTGCGCATGGTGTCTCGGGCGTAGTCGTATTTGAGATCAATACCTTCGTGACGATGCTTCAGGTAAAGTTCAGCCCGATTCCCGTAGTTGCCGTCTTCGACGTAGATGTAAGGCTGGCCGAAGTTGGTCAGTTGAAACAAGAGCTTTTCTTTAATTTCCATAAACTCCCGCGAGGCAATCTCATAGAGGTCGCTGCGGTCATTGTAGGCAAAGCTGAACAACTTTTGTTCGGCGGCGAATTCGGGGGTCAGAAATTCATCGATAAAAGTTACATCATTGTAGAGCTTGCGGACCTCGAAAAGTTTTTCACGCCCCAAGCCCAGGTCTTTATTCCAATTTCGTTTGGCTTGAATGTCTTCACACTCTTCATACTCTTTGCCAAACTTGCCCCGGTTCCATCGATCTTCGATATCGCGTAGAAGTTCCAACCCCATTTTGTAGGGATTCAGCCGCCCCGGACTGGTAGCGACAACCCCGGCGTGGTGATCGGCAAAGCTGATCACCTCCGAGTCGGTCAGGGCTTTTTCAGTCATAATTTTGCTGTGCCAGTAGGAAGCCCAGCCTTCGTTCATGATTTTGGTCATGCCCTGCGGCGCGTAGTAGTACGCTTCGTCCCGGATAATTTCCAGGATGGTGTGCTGCCACGGATCGAGCGGCGCATAGTTGAGCAAGAACAGCAGAATATCTTTTTGCGGATTTTCCGGGAAACGTCGGGCCTTTTGCTTTTCTTCGACCTGCTTTTGGCGTTGTTCGGCCAGATATTCCGGGGGGTTGATGTAATGCCGCATGTAGTCACGTTCTACTTTTAAGCCCTCAACAGCCGCCTCTTCGGGGCGAGGTGAAGACAACGGTATCTCGGTTCTGGCTTCCGGACGTTTGATGTAAGGCGCGTGGTAATCGATCAGGTTGTCGAGCGACAAGCAGACATCGATAAAATCTTCAATTTGCTCGTAGCCGTAGCGATTGATCAGACGCTGGATGCGGGTGGCGTGATTCGCCATCTCATCGAGCATTCGGCGGTTGGTGTAGGCAAACCACATGTTGTGCTTAAAGAAGTCAACGTGGGCGGTCACGTGGGCCATAACCATCTTTTGGGTGACCATCTCGTTGCCTTCCAGCAGGTAGGCGTAGGACGGGTTGGTGTTGATCACCATTTCGTAGATGACGCTGAGGCCGTAGGTGTACCCTTTGGCCATTTGATCGTATTCCATACCAAATCGCCAGTGCGGGTAGCGAATGGGAAAGCCGCCGAGCGCCGCCACTTCGTAGAGGGTTTTGTAATCGAGAACTTTGTAGATGATGGGGAAGTAGTCTAGGCCGTAGCCTTTAGCATAGCCGTCGATTTCATCCCAGGCGGCCTGCAATTCCGGGGAAAGATCGGTTCGTTTCATTTATCGACCCCTTCCCAAGAACTCTTTGATGGCGTCCAGAATTTCATCACGCTTGGTGATTTCGTACATCGCCAGGGCGTCTTCATTTTCAAAAGAATGTTTGAGGTCGTGGATGAAGTTGCCGGACCCGTACAAACTGCGGACTTGACCGTAGCAAAACAGATTCGATTTCGGGAGCAGTTCATTCGTCAGCAGTTTGAGGCAGATTTGGGTGTCGCCGTTGCCCCAGTTGTCTCCATCGCTGAAATGGAAAGGGTAGATGTTCCATTCCGCCGGCGGATAGCGTTCGTCGATGATTTTGTTACAAAGACTATAGGCGCTGCTGATGCGAGTCCCACCGCCCTCACGGAGGTGGTAGAACGTTTCTTTGTCAACTTCTTTGGCGGCGGCATCGTGGACGATGTAGCAGATTTCAATTTGCTTATACTGGCTCATGAGCCACGTTTCGATCCAGAAGGCGGTGTGTCGAACCAACTCTTTCTGCTCGTTGCCCATTGAGCCGGACACGTCCATCATGTAAATAATGATGGCGTTACTCTGCGGCAGAGGGGTTTCCGTCCAGGAGCGATATCGAATATCGTCCTTGATGGGGATGATCACCGGATTCTTGGGGTCGTACAGCCCGCTGGCCACCTGGCGGCGCAGCGCTTCTTTGTACGTGCGCTTGAAGTGGCGCAAACTATCGGGGCCAACCCGCCGAATGCGGCTGTATTTCACTTTTTCGCTGACGATATTTTTTTGGCCTTTGGGTTCAATGTTGGGGAGTTCTAGTTCTTCGCCTAAAATTTCGGCCAGCTCTTCCAGGGTGATATCGACCTCGATGATGTGCTGGCCGGGATCTTTACCCGCTTCGCCGGAGCCGTCCTGGGGGTCACCCCGGCCAATGGGGTCGCCGACATCGCCTTCACCTTGACCGACGCCGCCCGACTGTTTCGAGCCATAGCGGAAGCGCGGCAGGTCGATTTGGGGCAAGGGGATGCTGACCGCCCGCTTACCTTGCCGGCCAATCATCTCCCCTTGGGACATGTACTTACGTAAGTTCTTTTTGATCTGCCCCCGCACAATACGACGGAAGCGATTTAAATCTTGTTGGATTCTTTGCATTGGTATTGTTGCTCATCCGTTGTCTGTCGTCGGGTAAACAAACCTTAACCAAGGTGCAAGGTATAGCTCAATACCCTGCACCTGACAAGTAACAAACAACTATTCAATTTGAATTATGCTCCGTTTGTGTCACCTCGGGCAAAGATGCTGGCCACGTAGTTGAGTACGTCGGTTGCGCTTTGCTCGTTGTAGCCAAAGTTTTTGATCAAACGGGCTTTGACGACGTCAATTTTCTCTTGCGTATCCTGGTCAACTACCTGGCTAACGAGAGAGGTCAACTTGATACTGTCTTTTTGGTCTTCGAACAACTTGAGTTCAAGCGCTTTTTGCAGGCGCGCGTTGGTTTTATAATCAAAGGTCTTGCCTTCGATGGCCAGCGCGCCGATGTAGTTCATAATCTCGCGCCGGAAATCATCTTTGCGGCTTTCGGGAATATCGATTTTCTTTTCAATACTACGCATCAAGCGTTCATCGGGTTCTTCAGCTTGCCCGGTGAATTTGTTGACCACTTTTTCACGTTGAGTATACGCCTTCACGTTATCAATGTAGTTAGAACACAAGCGCTTGATGGCTTCTTCATCGGCGCTGATGGCCCGTTGGACTTCGTTTTTGACAATTTCGGTGTACTCATTTTTGACCACGGCCAACATTTCCCGATATCTCTTGCGCTCATCCTCGTCGGTGATCAGCGGGTGGTTCTTTAATCCGGATTCCAGTTCGTTCATGACCATAAAGGGGTTGATGTAACCGTCTTCCTGATAGTTGACCAGCGAATTACTGATTTTATCCTGAACGTAACGCGGGCTGATGCCTTCCATCCCCTCCCGGCGAGCTTCCTTGCGCAGCTCTTTGATGTTGTCCTCGGTGAAGCCGGGCAGGGTTTTGCCGTCGTAAAGTTTGAGTTTTTGCAGCAGGGTCAAGTTGGCCTTTTTCGGTTCTTCCAACCGGCTCAGTACCGCCCACATCGCCGCCATTTCTAACGTATGCGGTGAAATATGAACCGGCACTTTTTTGGCGTTGAAATCACGCTCATAAATTTTGATTTCGTCTTTGAGTTTGGTGATGTAAGGCACATCGATGCGCACCGTCCGGTCTTTGAGCGCTTCCATAAATTCGTTGCCCTCCAAGCGGCGATATTCCGGCTCATTGGTGTGACCGATAATGACTTCATCAATATCGGTTTGGGCGAATTTTTTGGATTTGATGCGATGCTCCTGGCTGGCTCCCAGTAGGTCGTACAAGAAAGCCACATCCAGCTTGAGCATTTCGATGAACTCGATCAACCCCCGGTTGGCGATGTTGAATTCGCCGTCGAAGTTGAAGGCCCGCGGATCGCTGTCGCTGCCGTACAGAGCGATTTTACGATAGTTGATATCGCCGGTCAATTCCGTCGAGTCCTGATTCTTTTCATCCTTGGGTTGGAAGGTGCCGATACCGATCCGGTCTTGTTCGCTGAAGATCAAGCGGCGAACGCGGACATGGCGGATCATTTGGGTCCAATCGCCGTTGTACCGCTGCAAAAGTTCGCGGTAGTAGAAGCGAGAGGGCGGGCAGAGATCGCCTTTAATTTGAATCTGTTCTTCCGGCGGTCGGCCTTCATTGATTTCGGCCAGGAAATTGGCTCTGGCCTCCAGAGGAATCAGCAGCAGCGGTTCTTCGTTCATCGGCGAGGGCGCCCAGTCGCCTTCTGAACCGTCCCGCGCTTCCTTTAAATGGGTGGGGTAAGGGGGTAAGATGCCATCCTTAGAAAGTTCGCCCAGGTACCAGTCAAAGGTGTACAGCTTGCCGGCGTCGGTTCGGCTGTAGCGTTCGATCCCTTTTTTCAAGCGCCGGACAATGGTACTTTTGGCCGAACCCACCGGGCCATGCAGCAGTAGAACCCGCTTTTCGGTTCCGTAACCTTTGGCCGCGGCCTTGAAAAAATTGACTAGACGCATAAGCGAAATCTCTGATCCGAAGATCGCGTCTTCCGGATCAAATTCCAGATCGCTAAAGAACTTATAGCGAATGAGTCGCTTTTTGGCATCGATAAATTCTTCGGTGCCGTAATCCATGATCATATCGTAGATACGTTGGAAGGCATTGCGGGTTACAGAGGGATTCTTGGCTACAATGTCAAGGTAATTCTGAAACGTTCCACTCCAGTTCAGTTCTTGGAACTGCTTCTGGTCTTGCAGTTGGCCGACAAAATTCAGTAATGAGGCTCCATCTTGTTTTATCATTTGTCTCCTCCAGCTCTTACGAGCCTTGCTCAAACCAATAATACATCAACACTTAGCTATATCGGGTAAGTTATATTAAGTTTTGCTAAGCCCCTGAGGTGTTATGCCCCGTCTAGCTGCTCTTTTGGTGTGGAGTTTTTGGGGAATTTTGATGAGGCACTAACGCCTTTACAACGATGTCTGATGGCATAATCCCGAGGAACGAACTCGTTTTATGTGTCGGGTTAAAGGGGCCTAAACAGATTGTCACGTCATCGCATCAACCTGTAGAGCGACACAGATTCGAGTCTGGGAGTTTTGAAGAGGCAAAGTGCCTATTAAATTTATCTGGTTACTGCCTATCATATAAATATTTTAATCGACCTCGGTGAAAAGTCCAAACTAAGTCGAAGTAATTTGTTTTTTGCCCTTAATTAGCCATTGAGGGGGTTTTCGTTTTGATCGGCCAACGTCCTCTGAGATAGTTTCGATGCTCACGGGTCGGAGGGGTGAGGCTGGCTAACCGATTCAACGCCTCAATCGAGGCCGAAGCCACAAATCGATCTCCGGCGGACAGCACCACATCATCGTGCGGGTGCAGCATGAACTCGCCGCCACGGTGTTGGGCCATCACCGCGACTTCAAATTCATCCTCCAAATCGCCGACCGTGTAACCAACTAAAATCGACTCAGGGACGAGGGTAAACGTGGTGATGGTCAAAATACTGCGGTCATCGCCTTCCCCAAAAGCGAAGGCGTGATCGAGCGGGGCGCGGGTGGCGGCGGCGGCAAACGCCGGGGCCGAGATATCGGCGATGCTGAAAACGGTGTGGATGTCGAAACCGTCCCGCACGTTTTCGGCAACGTGGACATCGAACATGCGCAGCACCACTTTAAGGTTAGGCATCATACGCCGCGCTTCAAGGGCAATGCTCAAATTGGTCAAATCATCGCTGGTGCAAGGAACAATCGATTCGGCTTCCTTTATATTGACGCTTTCCAAAATTTCGGTGCGGCGGGCGTCGGCGATGATAACCGGCACCCCCCAACTGCGCACCTCAGCCAGAAAAGGATTGTCTTGATGCTGTTCGATAACGACCACTTCCTCTTTCAGGTCTAAAATCCAGCGGGTGACTTTATAACCCACTTTGCCCAAACCGCAGACAATGGTGTGATCTTTATAGGTTGAGGCCATCGCTTGATCCCATAAATTTTTGTTGAAGAGGGTACTGCCCACCCGAATGATACCCTGCCCCAGTAAGAGCAAGCCGCAAATCGGGATCGCAAAAAACGCCAAGCGGGTAATCCACGATGTCGGAAAAGGAATGGGACTTTCAAATACTAACAGGGCAAAAACATTGTAAGTGGCGGCGCCCCAGTCCAGCTTGCCGCCGGTTTCCGGATTCTCGTAGTTGAGGCGTAGATCAATTACCGCCGCGATCACTACAAACGTGAAAATGATCAGCATCAGGCCAAAGTTTCTGGCGCCGGGCATCTTGAAGAAGGCGTGAACGGGTCGTTTTATTTTAACAAGGAACCAACGAGTAAGGGCGTTTTTCACGTTTTTGGTTTTTTTGCACTAATGTCGGAAATGTCTCACTCCGGTAAAGATCATGGCTAACCCCAACTGATCGACGGTTTCGATGACCAGATCATCCCGTACCGATCCCCCCGGTTGGACGATGGCCGTGACGCCGGCGGCTGCGGCTGCTTCCGGCCCATCGGGGAAGGGGAAGAAGGCATCCGAGGCCATAACCGCTCCTTGGGCCTTGTCGCCGGCTTTGGTCGCCGCCAGCTTGACGGCATCGACCCGGCTGGGCAGCCCGCCGCCGATGCCAACCGTGGCCTGCCCCGCCGCGAAAACGATAGCGTTACTCTTGACATGTTGGCAGGCCGTCCAGGCGAACTTCATGGCCTGTATTTCATCTTCGGTGGGTTGGCGCTTTGAAACGATTCGCCATTCCGTATCGAGCGGATCGCCCAGGTCGCGCTGTTGCACCAGGATGCCCCCGGCCACGGTTCTAAGCTCCAGCTTGGCTTCCACCGGCTGCTCGATTTGTAGTAGTCGGCAGTTTTTGCGCTTGGCCAGAATTTGTCTGGCCTCGTCGGAAAAAGTGGGCGCAGCGATGACCTCGACAAACAGGTCGCCCAAAGCGGCGGCAATCTGTCCGTCGAAGGCGCGATTGACGGCGATAACGCCGCCAAAGGCGCTGACCGGGTCTGACTCTAAAGCGGGCGGAAAGGCGTCGGCCAGGCTATCGGCGCTGGCGATCCCGCACGGTGACAGGTGCTTGACGATGACCACGCTCGGCTGGTCAAACGCTTGGGCGGCCTGCCAGGCGGCGTCGATGTCGAGCATGTTGTTGTAGCTAAGGGCCTTGCCTTGCAGCAGTTCGCCGCCGAGGGGGCCGATTTTTTCATCGGTTGCATAGAGCGCCGCCGCCTGATGAGGATTTTCCCCGTAGCGCATCTCTTGTACTTTCGTCAATGATAGGCTGAATTGGCCGGGTAAATCGGAGGTTGGCTCCGTGGCCAGATAATTGGCGATGGCAGCATCGTACTGGGTGGTGTGAGCAAAGGCCTTGCGGGCTAGTTCGGTTCGGCGCGCGGTTGAGATAAACCCTTTATCGCGCAGGTCTGCGGCCAGCACGTCATAATCGGCCGGATCGCACACAACGGTGACTCGCGCAAAATTTTTGGCGGCGGCCCGGATCAAAGCCACGCCGCCGATATCGATATTTTCGACGGCTTCGTTTAGCGATACATTGGCTTTGCTGACCGTGGCTTGAAACGGGTAGAGGTTGCAGACTACCATATTGATTTCATCGATATGATGAGCCGCCAATTCCGCCCGATCTTCCTCGCTGGGGCGAGCCAAAATCCCGGCGTGGATGACGGGATGGAGCGTTTTGACCCGCCCGCCTAACATCTCCGGCGCTTGGGTCACATCAGCTACGTCTTTAACGGTTAAGCCGGCTTCTTTGAGAACTTTGGCCGTACCCCCGCTGGCGATAAGCTGCCAGTTATGGTCAACCAGCGTTCGGGCGAACTCAGTCAGACCACGTTTGTCTGAGACAGACAGTAATGCAGTTGGCATAGGAAAAATACCCCTCTCTTTATATATGTATTGTATTCAATCTACTTCCCAATAATTTGGGCGTCGATTACAACTTCCACATCGGTGAAGCCGAGTGAATACAGAAAATTTTCGAAATAAAGTTTGCCATACTCGTCGGCTCGGTCAAGAATACCCTCTTGCAGCGCCGCCTGGTCGATGGCTTCTTTGGCCTGCTTAAGGGCTTCGCCCTGCAAATTGGGATTGTTTTCGTCAAAAATACGCGAGTTGTTGTAATAGACAAGCCGGGTGCGATCAAAGTCGATTTCCGTGTTGAGCAGCTCCGCCGCCGGCAGCACCAACCGCACCCGCTTGCCGTCAGTCCAGAGGTCGCCCTCATCCACCTTGCTCAAGTCGAAGCCGGCGTTGACATCGCCGTGAACCAGCATCAGCAGCGACTCTTTGGTGCCTAGTAATTCGTTAAGCCAGCCTTTTCCCTCGGCCTCGTTGTAAATTTCGGTGACAGTGCTGTACTCAACTGTCACCAGTTTGGACTGGGCCTGAATGTTTTGAATATTGACCACCGGCGGCGGCAATGGCGTGTTGGTCGGTTCGGCAAACAGGCTTAGACCGCCGGTCGTCACCGTACCGGCCAGGTAGGTAAACGAGCCGATGCAGGCCAACAGGATAATCACAATCGCTCCCCAAACCACATATTGCTGATTATTAGCCAGTGGTGGCGCAGCGGCGGTCGTGGGTTGAGGATCGGGAGACGGCTCGGGGGGGGTGTTGGTCTCCGGTGAGACGTTATCGGTATTGGGTTGAGACTCGTTCACAGATCCTTGTCCTCTATATTAATCGTGATAGCGGTAAAGCCCAGCGCCCGCAGGAAATTCTCTAATTGCAGCTTACCCGCACTTTCGGCTTTGTCAAAAATACCGCGTTCCATGGCCCATTCGACCAGCGCCTTTTCGGCCAACTGCCGGGCCCGACTTTCAAGGGATGGATCGGGTTTCATAAAGAGGCCGGTTTCGCGCTGATAAATTTGCGTTCGTTCATTATCGATTCGGCTGAATAGAATTTCGGGAGCCGGTAAATTTATCTCAACTTCAGTGCCTTTGACGGTAATGTCATCCTCGCTTACTTTGGTAAAGTCAAATCCGGCGACAACCTCGCCCTCGGCGACCAGCATTAACTTATCGGTGCCTAGAATCCGTTCCCAGATATTGGTCGGTGCATTTTCAAGGTCGATCACCGTTTGCATGGTGTACTCAGCCGTCTCCAGCCGGCCCAAACTGTCGATGTGCTGGATGACGACAATCGGAGTTGGGGTCGGGGTGGCGGTGGGAAAGGGTGTGGCGGTGGGGGTGTCTGTAGCCGGGGGGGTACTGGTGTGCGTT
>ERZ795053.5479-NODE-5479-length-13063-cov-10.468942_pt1 | contig 13063 bp, 14 predicted proteins | sample MGYA00375137_ERZ795053 | MGnify/ENA primary metagenome ERZ795053 (study PRJEB30182, sample SAMN05720284) | activated sludge metagenome | isolation source: Anaerobic digester | place: Hong Kong | collected 2014-12-17 ... | reverse complement strand
ATTTTCCCGCCTGAACGGGCAGCCGGCCACGGCCCAGGATGACTAACCGGAGTGCTGTTCTCTAACCGGAGTGCTGTTTCTCTAACCGGAGTGCTGTTTCTCTAACCGGAGTGCCGTTTCTCTAACCGGAGTGCCGTTTCTCTCACCGGAGTGCACCTAGATCCGCGCCGGTTCGGTGTACTCGCCCCACTCCTGCCGCAGCACATCACAGATCTCGCCGAGGGTGGCTTCCCGTCGGGCGGCCTCCAGCATCACCGGTATCAGGTTCTCCTCGGTGTGGGCACCGGCTCGTAGCGCGGACAGGCTCTCGGCCACCGCCCGCTCGTCGCGCTCCCCCTTGCGACGGCCCAGCAACGCCACCTGGTCACGCTCCACCTCGTGTGAGACCCGAAGGATCTCCAGGGGCGCTTCGATCGTGTCGGTGTGCACCGTGACGCCGACCTGGTGCTTGTCCCCCTTCTCCAACGCCCGCTGATACGCGAATGCGGCGTCGGCGATCTCACTGGTGAACCAGCCGTCCTCAATGCCCCGCAGGAGTCCCGACAGGATCGTGCCGTCACCACCCATCTTCTCGATGTGCGCGAAGATCGCCTCGGCTTGCTCCTCGATACGGTCGGTGAGCGCCTCCACGTACCAGGAGCCACCCAGCGGATCCGCCACATTGACCACGCCGGTCTCCTCGCCGATGACCTGCTGGGTGCGCAGCGCGATCTCTGCGGCCTTCTCGCTCGGCAGGGCGAGCACCTCGTCGAGAGCGTTCGTGTGCAAGGAGTTCGTCCCCCCGAGGACCGCGGCGAGTGCCTCGATCGCCGTACGTACCACGTTGTTGTCCGGCTGCTGGGCGGTGAGGGATACGCCCGCGGTCTGGGTGTGGAACCGCAGCCACTGCGCGCGTTGCGTGGTGGCGCCGTAGCGATCGCGCAGCCAGCGCGCCCAGATCCGCCGCGCGGCCCGGAACTTGGCGATCTCCTCGAAGAAGTCGATGTGGGCGTCGAAGAAGAAACTCAGGCCGGGCGCGAAGCGGTCGACGTCCAGACCGCGTGACAGCCCGAGTTCGACGTAGCCGAACCCGTCGGCGAGAGTGAAGGCGAGTTCCTGCGCGGCCGTCGACCCCGCCTCACGGATGTGATACCCCGAGACACTCAAGGGCTTGTAGCGCGGCATCTCGGCGTCCGTGTAGGCCATCAGGTCGCCGATCAGGCGCAGGTGTGGCTCGGGCGGGAAGATCCACTCCTTCTGCGCGATGTACTCCTTGAAGATGTCGGTCTGCAGCGTGCCGTCGAGTTGTGCCGGTGCGAACCCCTGTCGCTCGGCAGCGACGACGTACATGCAGAAGATCGGGACTGCCGGCCCCGAGATCGTCATCGACGTAGTGGTCCGGCCCAACGCAATCCCGTCGAACAGCACGTCCATGTCCGCCGCGGAATCGATGGCCACCCCGCAGTGCCCGACCTCGCCGAGCGCGCGCGGATCGTCGGAGTCCCTGCCCATCAGGGTCGGCATATCGAACGCGACGCTCAGCCCACCGCCACCGGCGGCCAGCAGCATCTTGTACCGCGCGTTGGTCTGCTCCGCGTTGCCGAACCCGGCGAACTGCCGGATCGTCCAGGGCCGTCCCCGGTATCCGGTCGCATACAGCCCCCGGGTGAATGGGTATTCGCCGGGCCAGCCGATCCGCTCGAACCCGGGGGTGTCTGCGGTGGGGGCATACAGAGGGTCAACGTCCGCACCGCTGAGCGTGGTGAAGTCTGCGTCCCGGGTCCCGGCCTGCTGGTAGCGCTCCTGCCACCGCGCGCGGCCCTCGGCGATCTGCTCGGCGTCCATGCTCAGGAGTCTACGGGCCGCCCTGTCGGTGTCCGAAATCCGTGAGCGTGTGGGCACCCACAGCGGATCGTGTAACCATGGGACGGATGCGATGGATGTCCGCGATCCTGGTCGCGATGGTGGTGACTGTGGGCGTACTGCCCGCGGTCGCCGACGACGCCGAGCCGACCCCCGACCCCTCAGCCAGTCCCTCGATTACCCCGCCTGCACCGACCGTCTACCCGGTCTTCAACTACCCGGCGGTGGGCCTGCCGGACCCCTCGATCAACAACGAACTCGTCCGACTGCTGGACCAGGTACCGGCCGGCGCGGAAGTCACCGCCGCCTTCTTCGTGATCCAGCCCAACTACCCGGTGGTCGACGCCCTGCTCAACGCCCATGGTCGCGGCGCCAGCGTGCGGGTCGCACTCGACAGCGGGGACGGTCAGTCGGCGACGACCAACCAGGCGATGGACGAGACCTTCGAACGCCTCGCCCTCGTGCTCGGACGGGACACCGCGGCAACGTCCTTCGCGATGCAGTGTGCGCGGTCCTGTATCTCCAAGGAGCCGGAGAGCATCAACCACAACAAGTTCGTCACGATGTCGCAGTCCGGCGATCTGCGCGACGTGGTGTTCCAATCCACGGCCAACATCCGAAGCGACGGCTCCGGTGACGCCGCCTGGAACGCCGCCACGGTGACGTCGAACAACGCGGATCTCTACGCCAGCTACACCGACTACATGCGCGATCTGGCTGCGCAGCTATTGGTACCCGGAAACGACTACGCCGCCTACCGGCCGCCCGCACAGTACGGCTTCTCGACCCCCTACTACTTCCCACGAACAGACGGCGTCGACTCGGTCTCGCAGACACTCATGACGGTCGACTGCGCGCTGGCCCCCACCCGGGTGGACGTGATGGCGTCCTTCTTCACCCGGCCGAAGATACGCAACCGGCTCAACGAGATGGCGGCAGCGGGCTGTGCGGTCCGGGTGATCGCACGCACCGACACCATCACCCGGGAGTTCTGCGACTCGCTGCAGGCACCCGTCGCCGTCAAGATCGCGGACAAGCCGTCAGCCACGAGAGTCGGGATCCACGGCAAGTACCTGACGATCAGCGGCGGATTCGGCGGATCGGCCGACGCCCGCGTAGTCTGGATGGGCAGTCACAACCTCACCCGGAACGCCCTGGTCCGCAACGACGAGACGTTCCTGCTCGCCGACGACCCGGGCCTGCACGCTGCGTTCACGGCCAACTTCAACGCGATCTGGGCCACGCCGAGCCTCACGAGCGGATGCGGGCGCGCGGGTGGAGTCAGCGAGGAGCAGATCGAGGAGGAGGCCAACACCGAGGTCACCCCCTTGATCAAGGAGAAGCAGAACGTCAAGCGCAAGCTGCCGAAATCGCTGAAGAAGCGCACTGCGCTGAAGTCCACACGCACTGTGGAAGGCACGCGTCTGAAGTCGATCGCCAAATGCCGGGTGAAGGGTAGCGACCAGAAACTGAAGAAGCGGGCGATCTGTCAGGTCAAGAAGCCCAAGAAGGACCCGACAGTCGTGCTGAAGCCGAAGCGGAAGAAGCACAAACTCAAGGTCCGCATCATCCAGAAGGCTGACGGCAGCGCCACACTGCTGCCATTCACCCGGGACAAGGACTACACCTACCGCAAGCGTCGATGACGGCGTGCGAGACTGAATCGATGGGGCGCCTGTACCGACTGATCGCCGCGGTCACGGCTGCTTTGATGCTGGTCAGCGTGCCGGCACTCGCCGACCCGCCGCCGGTCGATCCACCACCGGACCCCCAGCCCACGGGTGAGCCGGGCAGTCCCCAGGCTCCGCTCGCGCGCGAAGTGCTCTTCAACTACCCCATCCCCGGCGCCCCCGACCTGACGATCACCGACCGCCTCGTGGGCCTCATCGACGGCACTCCCGCCGGAGAGTCGATCGTCGCGTCCTGGTTCGTCATCCAGCCGAACCACCCCGTGCTCGACGCGCTGTTGCGGGCCTACAGTCGCGGCGTGCGGGTACGGATCGTGCTGGACAGCGGCGATGGCCAGAAGGCGAAGAAGAACGCCGCCGTGGATGCCGCGTATGCCCGCCTCGCCGAAACACTCGGGACGTCGGGCGACTCGTTCGCTCGCCAGTGCGTGCGCTCGTGCATCACCGATGAGCCCGACAGCATCAACCACAACAAGTTCGCGGCCTTCTCCGCAACCGGCGGCTCGCAGCACGTCACTTTCCAGGGCACGGGCAATCTGCGGGCCGACGGCAGCGGGGACAGTGCGTACAACGCGGCCGTGATCCTGCGTGGCGACCGCGTCACCTACGAGCAGTTCATCGGGTACTTCGAGGATCTGTACACCGAGCGGCGGGTGACCAAGGACAACTACGACGGGTACCGGCGACCGCTGCCATCCGGATCCGTGACCGCGCACTTCTTCCCCCGCACCGACAAGACCGACACGTTGTCGGGCTACCTGCGCACCACCAACTGCACCTGGCAACCCACGACAGTGCGCGTGATGGCGCCCTTCTTCTCTCGCAAGCGGGTCCGCAACACCTTGCGCAACATGGCCTCTGCCGGGTGCAACGTCCAGGTCCTCGCCCGGCAGGACACGATGACCCGCGACTTCTGTGAGCGACTCGAGCCGGCCTTCGTGAAGATCGCGCCGGCACCCACGAAGGACAGGGTGACGATCCATTCCAAGTACGTCCTGGTCGACGGCTCCTACAACGGCGGGCTCGATCAACGCATCACCTGGGTGGGCAGCCACAACCTCACCGACAACGCCCTCGAACGCAACGACGAGACGTTCATGCAATTCAGCGATCCGGCGGTGTCGACTGCCTTTTCAGGCAACTGGGACCGCCTGTGGAACGACCCGGCGATGAGTTCCGGCTGCAGTCGCGCCGGGGCGAAGGACAACGCCTCGGTCGAGAAGAGCGGTGACACCGAGGTCACGAAGATCGCCCGACGGTCGCAAACCGTCAAGCGCGCGTTGCCCCGCAAGCTGCGTGAGCGGCAGGCACTTCGTCCCGTGAAGACCGCCCAGGGACGCACCCTGCGCACCACCGCGTACTGCAAGACGGCCGGTTCGAAGGGCAAGCTCCGCAAACAGTCTCGCTGCCGCGTCGTGAAGCGCAAGGGTGTGCCCACGCTGCTGCTGGGCTCCAAGCGGCCGCTGCGCGTGAAAGTCGTCCAGCGCGCGAAGGGGACCAAGCGCCTGCTGCCGTACTCCCGCACCGCCGGTTACAAGTACCTTCCGAAGCGGTCAACCGCGGTCCGTCTGTGACCGTGCCGGGGAGTCGGTGTCGAACAGCCCCGCCTCCATGTCGGTCAGACGCATCGCAACCGGCAGGCCCGGCCGATGACCGGTCTTGAGCAGGTACCGTCCCCGGCCGGGATGGGCAGCGCCGGGCCGCCAGGAATCCGCGGACGCCCATCCGGCCACCAGAGCCTTCTCCGGCTCGGACAGCGGCACGACCCGTTCCAGGACATCGAGTTCACGTCGCGGCAGCCCCGACAGCACCACGATCGAGCTGCGCTCCACGAAACCCATCGCCTTCGCCACGTCCTGCCGACCGGGCAGCGCCTCAAGATCCCGCAGCGAGTGGGTGATCATCAGGCTGGCCACCCCTCGCGACCGGTTGAGCCTGGTCAGCGCGTCGACATGGTCGACCAGCCCGGGGGCGCCGGTCAACACCCGCCACAGCTCGTCCATCACCAGCAGCCACCGGGAACCCCCGGCGGCCGCCGCAGCCTGTACCGCCGTCTGCCCCCACGCCCAGGTGCACAGCATCCCCGCGCCCAGCATCAGATCGTCGTCGACCGCTGAGAGGTCAACAGCGATCGCCGGTGCCGCGGGGTCGAACGCCCGCGTGCTCGGACCGTCGAACAGGCCTTTGAGGGTGCCCCCGCAGAGTAGACCCAGGGTCCACCGCAGATGCTGACTCATGGCGTCGTAGTCGGCGATCGTGCGCACTTGGGCCGCCGCAAGAAGGTCCGCCGACGGGTCTCGCAGTGCCGCCAGCACCTCGGGCACCACAGGGTGCGCGGACCCGGCGCTGACCTGGTCGAGGGCGGCGGCGAGCACGACTTGCTCGCCGTTGCTCAGCGCCCGGTCACGGCGCACGCTCGCACACAGCGCCATGAGCAGGTTCAACTGTCGACCTCGCGCATCGACCCCTTTCCGGTCGGGCATCATCTGTGTATCGAGCGGGTTGAGACGGTCCAACCCCCGTCCCACCCTGATCACCTGACCGCCCAGACGATCCACGAGTCGCGCGTACTCTCCTTTCACATCACCGAGGATCACCGGTCGCACTCCTTGGGCAACCATCCCGAGCACCTGGCGCTTCGCGAACGCGGACTTGCCGGTTCCGGGCTGCCCGAGATGGAACATGCCGGTGTTCGTCGTGAGCCCGCAGGCGAGCCACGCGAACGGGTCGGCGCACACCGGCTCGCCCCACTGGAGGTGGGTTCCGATGGGCACGCCCACACGTGGAGCACCGGAGCCGACGACGAAGGGGAAGAAGCGACCTGCGGTAGCCGTACTCGCGGTGAACGTGCGCAAACCCCTCACCACCGGCGCCGCGGGACCAGGCCGAGACCCAACGTCGCGGCGAAGACCTCGGCCTGGGCTCCGTAACTGCGGCGCAAGCGCACGCGGGACTCACCCGCGCGACTGTCCAGATCCGCCGTCACGGGTGCGATCCCCTCGTCGCCTGTGGCGCTGACCGCGACGTACATGCATACGTCGACCACCCCGGCACCTGTCGCCTGTTCCTGCGCCGTGCGCCGGGCACGCTGCAGATCCACCTGATCGCGGGCCGTTTCGTCCCTGCCCAATCGCCGCCGGTATTCCTTACGGAACAAGGCGGCTTCGGCCTGCCGGTCCACCTCCCGAGCGGCGATATGCGCCGGCACCGGCGTGTAGACGACACTGACGCGCTTGGGATAGGCCGCTGGGCCCAGCAGTCTGACCAGGGTCTGCGGGGCAACGACCTCCCCCGGAGGCTCCTGCCACGCGTAGCAGGCCGACACCGCGCTGTCGTGGCGGTACGTCGCCCACCGCTCCTCCACCGCGGTGGGCCGCATGTCGGCCGGGGTCGTCGGCCCCTCCGGCAACCACGGGTCGAAGGCCTGTCGAACCCACAGCGACACGTCCTCGGCCGACATGGCCGGCAGCACGCTCATGCCACAGCGGGCCAGGACACCACCAGCGCCCACGAGCTCCAGAACGGCGGCGCACCGGGCGGTCACCTCGGAGCTGTCGGGGGCCGCCAGGGTCAGGCTGACCACCGTTTTCGAGCGCATATGTCTAGCGACAGCGGACAGATCCGTCACGACTGCGGCAGCCAGCTGGTCGGATGTCGGTTGTGCCGGCAGCACCGGCGTCGGGCCACTTGCCACGGTGACAGCCACGCGCTCGACCTCCGCCGCGTAGCCGAGGTGCGCCAACCAGTCCGACCACCCCTGCATCCACGCCTCGACCTCCGCGTCAGCGACAAGTTCGGTACCGAGTGGCTCGACGGGCACCAGCGCGGTGAGCGACTCCCCCGGCATCCACACCAGCCCGACCTGCCGCCCGCCGGCATCCGTCGCCTCGATCACCCGCAACCCCTCCAGCATTCCGGGCATCGGGGCGTCCCACGACGTACGCCGGACGCCTCCGGAGACACGCAGGCGCACACGCTTGTCGATCAACCCCGCCAGCGACTCGCCGCGAACCCTCACCAGCACCAGAGCGAACACCGCACACAACGGGAATGCGATCCACGTCAGCACTGCGGGTTGGAGCAGCGCGACGATCAAGGTGCCCATGACGGCGAGAAGCGCGCCGCCGGTCTGAGTCCCGGACAGCCCCGCGACTCCGAACCCTCTGCGCTCGCGCCATCCACCGAACGTGCGTAGCTCGCTCACCGCGCCGCACCTGCGACGCGAGCGGCGATCGGGAGCATTCCGGCAGCTGTGAACGATGTCACCGACGCCACCAGCAGCACGACCACCGGCTCCTCCGCCCGGACCACCAACGCATGGCCGACGCGATAGACCACTGCGCACAGGGGATCGAAGGCGACCACCGCAATCGCCCACGCGCCGACAATGCGCAACGCCCGCGCGCTGAGCAGCGATCCGGCGGCCAGCGCGGGCATCGCAGCGGCCACAACCACAGCGAGGATCACTCGCACGACCAGGACCGCGGCGAACGCCAGACAACACGCGACGCCGACGATCGACAGCATCAGTGCCACTAGCGGATCGGCCTGCGCCGCAGCCCGGGCAACGTGCTCGGTGTACGTCTGCACGCCGGCGCTGCGACCGATGATCCACCCTCCCAGGCGGTCGCCGAGCGACCATGCGCTGGCAAGCACCAGCCATCCCGCCGACACGACCAGCAGCGCCCGCCCGAGGCCCATCACCGCACCGGCCAGATCGGCACCCCGACGCCGCACGGCCAGAAGCATCCCAACGCCGACGAGCGCGAGCGCCAGCAGCACCGAGGCCGTCCACTTCATCACGGGCCGCAGGACGGCCACGACGTCACCGACCTCCGCCACGCCCGGTGCGCCGCGATCGCTCCACCAGGTCAGCGACCACGCCAAGAGCCCGGCGTAGGTCTGTGCGAAATCCTGCGCGGCCTGTTCCATCACATGAATACGTTCACCAGTGGCACCGCCAGCACGATCGTCGACAAGCCTGCGATCACCCACGGAACCGCGATGGCACCGTCGGCCGCTGTGCTGGACCGATGCCGCCGTCCGACACTCATCATCACGCCGGCGGCGACCAGTCCGATCGCACCGGCGGCGAATGCGACCCACTTCGCCAGACCCATGATCTTCGACCATTGCGCCGCCACCTCGGCCGGCGCCGCGGGCGACGGATTCGCCAGATCAGCCAGAACACTGAGCAGCAGCCCCATCGGAATCCCCTTTCGACTCCGCCACGATGCCACGAACAACGGCGTCGCCGAGGCCGCCGCTGTGGACATGTGGACAAGCCCGTGCGTGCATCCCCAACCGCGCCAGAGTCGAGGCATGGGACACCGGAGGCCTGGGTGAGGCTGCTCGCCGCAGTCGTGGCACTGTTCACGTTCGCGGGTACCGCGAGCGCCGTTGTGGCGACAAGTTCGAGCCGGGACGGTCCGGCGATGCTCGCCGTGGCTTTCGATGGTGAGGTCGATGCCCTGCTGCCTCGCGGCTACCGCAACCCGCGGTCCTCCGACGCCGCCGTGCGATGGGCACTGTCCCAGGTCGGTGTGCACCGCGACAGCGGCTACTGCCTGCGGTTCGTCGACCTCGCGTTCGGGCGCCCCAGCGGACCGGCCTCAGCGCATCTGGTGTGGACACAGTCGCCGACTGACCTGCACCACACGCAAGGGACCCCGCCAGCCGGCGCGGTGGTGGTCTGGTCCAGCGCGATCGGGGATGGCCACGGGCACATCGCCGTGTCGCTGGGAGACGGACGGATGGTGTCGACCACGAGCGGTCCGGTATCGATCCTGCCCATCCGGGGTTTCGCCGATGACGCCTATCTGGGCTGGATGCCGCCGTACTTCTACATGTAGAAACCCCCGCCGGTACACGACGGGGGTTGTGGTGCGCCGCCAGGGACTCGAACCCCGAACCCGCTGGTTAAGAGCCAGCTGCTCTGCCAATTGAGCTAGCGGCGCAACGTCCACGAGCATAGCAGCGGCGCCGGTGACCTAGAGGTACAACCCCGTCTCCTCAACGTCCACATGCTCGGCTGCGACGGCGTGGACGTCCCGCTCTCGCAGCAGCACGTAACTGCTGCCCTGCAACTCCACCATCGCCCGGTCCTCCGGCTCGTACAGGACCCGGTCCCCGGTGTTCATGTGGCGCACGTTGGGGCCGGTGGCCACCACTCTGGCCCAGTACAGCCGTTTGCCCACCGACGCCGTGGCGGGGATCAGGATGCCACCGCTGGACTGTCGTTCCCCTTCGGCCTCTTCGCTGACAAGCACCCGATCGTGGAGCAGTTTGATCGGGATCATCAGCGGGTGATCCGCCTCCACGTCTTGCGCAGCACGATCACTCCGACCACGACGCCGACCGTGATGGCCACGTGGTCGATGCGCACAGCCCCGTACTCGTCGACGTAGAAGTCCTTCACCTTCTGCGTCTGCCGGTTGAGGATGTTCTTCGGCTGTGTGGCGACCTTGAGGTCGTTGAGGGTGCCGGCCAGGCGCGCACGGGTGGCATCCATGTCCGACTCGATGTCGGCCACCGATCGCTGCACGGGCTGCGGCTCACCCTTGACAACCTCGGGAGCCTTCTTCTCGACCTCGGCGGCTACTGCGGGCACCACAGCATCGGACGCATCAGACATGAGCCCACTCTATCCATCCGTGGGGTCCAGAACGACGCCGTAGGGCAACTCCAATCGAAAGCGGGCGAGGAGTCCGGCGTCGGCCAGCAGTTCTCGCGTCGGTCCGTCGTACTGGATCCTGCCCTCGGCCAGTACGACGCTGCGCGGGCACAACTGCAGAGCGAACAGCAGGTCGTGGGTGACCATCAGCATCGTCACGTCGAGGCCGGTCAGAACCTCGGCGAGTTCGCGGCGGCTGGCCGGGTCGAGGTTCGAACTCGGCTCGTCCAGGACCAGGATGCCCGGATCCATACTGAGCACGGTCGCGATCGCCACCCGTCGCCGCTGTCCGAACGAGAGATGGTGCGGTGCGCGGTCCCCGGCCCCCTGCATGCCCACCGCGGCCAACGCCCGCTCCACGCGGCCAGGGACGTCGTCGAGCCGGTAGTTCTCCGGGCCGAAGGCCACGTCCTGCCGAACGGTCGGCATGAACAACTGGTCATCGGGGTCCTGGAACACCAGACCGACCTGTCGGCGGGTCTCCCGCACCGTGTCGTCTGTCACGAGGCGCCCAGCGACCCGCACCTGACCCTCCTGCGGACGCAGAACCCCGTTGAGGTGCAGCGCCAGGGTGGTCTTGCCCGCGCCGTTGGGACCGAGCAGGGCGACCCGCTCGCCGGCGGCGATTCCCAGCGACACGTCACGCAGGGCCGGCGTTCCATCCGGGTACACGTACACCACGTGGTCGAGCGAGATCACCATGATGCGAGCCACCCCCCGGCCAGGATCACGAGCGCGCTCACCGGCAGCATCGCAGCCAGGGGCCACGAACGGGGCATCCCGGCTTCGGGGACCGGCAGGCGCCCGTCGTAGCCTCGGCTGACCAGGGCCAGATGCACCCGCTCGCCGCGCTCGAAGGATCGCACGAACAACGCCCCGAGCCCCGTAGCCAGCACCGGCCAGGACCGCGGCGAGGTGGCCCGGAACCCGCGGGCCTCTTGGGCGACCCGCATCCGGCGGTACTGGTGGGACACCACATCGACGTAGCGGATGAAGAACGTAAAGATGGCCACGAGCGGGGTGGGCAGACGTAGTGCCTGCAATCCGGCGACCATGTCCACCGGCAAGGTCGTCGCCGCCAGCAGGGTGGCTGCGAGCACACCGAGCGAGGCCTTGATCAGGATGTTCCACGCAGCCCACATGCCCGCGATGGATAGCCCGGCGAAGCCGGACGGGTCAGGACCGACCAGCGGCAGCAGCAGCGCGAACGCCACGAACGGGACCTCGAGTACGAGACTGCGCGCCATGCGGGCCGGCCGCACACCGACCGCCAGCAGGACAATCCCAAGGACGATCGCATATCCGATGAAGGTCACGATCCACTCGCGCGGGGTCAGCACCACGATGAATACGAAAGCAGTGACCGCCACGATCTTGGACGCCGGGCTCAACCGATGCGCCACAGATGCGGCGTCGACGTAGCCGCGCTGCAGGACTCCGGTGTGGCTCAGGACCGTCGCCGAACTGCGTAGAACAGACCGAATGCGGCGCCAGCGGTCACCACTACTCCGAGCAGACCCGCCGCGCCCCCACTGAGGCGGTCATTGGCCACACCGCTGACACTGTAGTCGGCCAGCGGGGAGGTGGAAGTGGCGGAGTCCTGCGCCGTGTCCAGGATCCCGTAGTCGCCGGCAACCCGCTCAAGTCCGTCGGGATGTGACGACGCGTAGAAGCTGACGAGGGCGGCAAGAACCACAGCCACCAGGCCCCCGATGATCAGGATCCGCTTCATACGGCGACCGCCTCCGGGCGTACCACCGGCTTGGCCAGGCCAGTTCCCCTGACGCCGAACACGATGTCCGGCCTCGATGCCAGCACCGTGGCCACGACGAGACCGGTGATGACACCCTCGCCGATACCGATCAGCAGGTGCACGCCACCCATCGCGGCCGCGACGGCCGTCAGTGACACCGGAGCGGTGCCGCCGATGGCGTACTCAATCACGAAGGCCATCGCAGAGGCGGGCACGGACAGGAACCCTGCGACACCGGCGACGATCGCAGCACCTCCCCTGCCCTTGACGAACCGGACCCCCAGCCGGAAGACCAGCCATCCGACGACGGTGGCGACCACAGCCATGTTGAGAACGTTGGCACCCAGCGCTGTGAGCCCGCCATCGGCGAAGAGCAGTGCCTGAACGACGAGGACCACGCTGATCACCAACATGCCCACCCACGGTCCGACCAGGATCGCTGCGAGCGCACCGCCGATCAGATGTCCACTCGTGCCCGCACCCACGGGGAAGTTGATCATCTGCGCGGCGAAGACGAACACGGCGGTCAAACCGGCCAGGGGCGCGGTCTTGTCGTCGAGATCGCGCCGGGACTTCACCACGGCAAGCGCGAGAATCGCTGCCGAGATGACGTACGTGAGCAGACTGACCGGGATATCGAGGAAGCCATCGGGGATGTGCATGGCGATGGTCGTCATGACCCCATCCTAGACATCTATTGCGAATCGTTCGCAATAAGTATCTCAGTCCCGCCGGTGGTAGGTGGCGGCGGTTGTGGTGTGGCGAGTGCCCAGGGGGCCGGTCCAGTGCGTGATGTGCCGGTTGCCTTGGCTGGCCTGCTGAACCTGCCACGCGGAGTGGGTCTTGATCAGGTGATGCCGGCGGCACAACGCCGCCAGGTTGACCGCCGTCGTCTTGCCGCCGGTGGACCAGGGGTGGATGTGGTCGGTGTCGGTGAACTCGGCCGGGCGGGTACAGCCCGGGGAACCGGCAGGTCCGGTCCCGCAGCCGCACGGCGCGTTTGACCCGGTCCGGGACCTTGTACACCTCGGCGTTGCAGTCGATCAGCGCCCCGGTCAGCGGGTCGGTGACCAGCCGCCGCCAGCGGGCATCCGGCGACCACGCCAA
>ERZ795053.5478-NODE-5478-length-13064-cov-3.968791_pt1 | contig 13064 bp, 19 predicted proteins | sample MGYA00375137_ERZ795053 | MGnify/ENA primary metagenome ERZ795053 (study PRJEB30182, sample SAMN05720284) | activated sludge metagenome | isolation source: Anaerobic digester | place: Hong Kong | collected 2014-12-17 ... | reverse complement strand
CCAATCTTCTTTTTGGGCTATCATACGAACTTGAACGCCCCTTTTATTAAGCTCTTCAATTAGTCTATTTACATGCCTTGTAGTCCATTTGTTTTCAACATCTGCATCAAAAACAAATCTTAGGTAGGAAGTATCTTGGTTATTAAAAAAATCTTCTTCACAGTACTCCCACATTCTCATTCCTATACCTTTACCTCTTTGAAAGGCCTCAATAAATCCCCCGTATACAGGGTAATCACGATATCTATTAGTAATGTCTGAATTACTCCCGATAAAGTTTATTACAATGTCATTGGATATTGGATATATACAGTGTCGAGCTACAAGAGTACCTTCCTTATCTAGAAGGAAAAAAACAGTATCATTTTGATATTCTTCTTGAATTTTTTCAATTGTATACTCTTGTTCAAAACTTTCCTGTTCCATAGAAGGCAACATTATATGTCTTCTACGGTATTACTTCAATGAAAAGCATGTACTACCAACCTATTTCCAATAGTAGGGCCAAAGTAGGGCATCTAATATCCCTGTATGGATAAAAAACCAGGATAGGCCAACAATACTAGATATATACAAAAAACCAGTAGGTTTAGGAGATATCTTAAGTAACAGTATTAAGAGTATTAGAGAAGAAATACCTACAAGAATTAATACTGCCCTAATCGATATCCAAAGTAGTGTTGAAGGAGTAGATACCATCAAATTTACTAGAGGTATCCAAAGCATAGAGCAAATTAGTAGAACTGAGTAAAGAATATGAAATACATTCTTATCTAAAGAGTAGGGAAGTATACTTTCAACATTTTTAAATTGTAAGAAAGTAAATATTGTAAACAGAAAAAATCCCGTAGCTGATACTAACATTGATACTGTATATACACCTCTAATATTTTTAGGAGTTCCTCCCCAAAGTACATCTGCACTTTTACCAGCTTTAAGTCCTATTACGTAGCTGGCTAGTACAAGTATTCCTCCAACTATATTAATAGCTAAGAATATTTTTTGATTACTATTCAATTGTTTAAGTAGTAAAAGATTAAATTACTTCTTTCTGTTTTTAATCTTACTTTCAATTTCTGTTTTCGTAAGCTTTTTAGTACAGAAGAACCAATCGTAACACTTCATATTCTTTTTATCTTCCATTCTCTCTTTAGCTACTCCACATGAGCCTGCAGTAGGTACAATTACCTCATCTCCTGGTCTCCAATCTGCTGGTGTTGCAATTGAGAACTCATCTGCTGTTTGAAGAGCAATTAATGTTCTTAAAAGTTCGTCAAAGTTTCTACCACAACTAAGTGGATAGTAAAGTATTGTTCTAATTATTCCTTTAGGATCTATGAAAAATACGGCTCTTACAGCTTTTGTATTACTCTCTCCTGGCTGAATCATTCCATACTTTTTAGCAACCTCCATTGTAATATCTTCAATGAGTGGGAATTTAACCTCTACATCTTTCATACCTTTGTACTCAATCTTTTCTTTAATTGTTCTTAACCATGCAATATGGCTATACAAACCATCTACAGAAAGACCAACTAATTCACAGTTGTAATCTTTAAACTCCTTTGACATTGATGCAAAGGTCATAAACTCGGAAGTACATACAGGGGTAAAGTCTGCTGGGTGACTAAAAAGTATTACCCAACTTCCTTTATACTGTTTAGGGAAATCTATTTCTCCTTGGGTAGTTACAGCTTTAAACTCTGGGGCCTTGTCTCCAATTCTTGGCATTGGAGTAATCTCTGGTTGAATAACTTGCTCCATAGATATATATGATGACAACTTAAATATAGACAATGTTATCAAAAAAAGGATTTTAAGTAAATTTTCTTATATATCTAATATATCCTTAATTTCATTTTCAATATCTTGGTCAAATCCGGAAAATGCTCTTCCTCCTACAAATATTATTGGATAGTAGCCGTAAGTTTCTGAGATTCCCTCGCTTTTAGGATTATCAACCTTATGTGCGTTTAATTGAGATACAAAATCAGTATCAGTATTTAGATGCTCCTCATATTCAAGATTGTATTCATCTAAGAATTCAAGAAACTCGAGGCACATAGGGCCTTGTCCGTTATGAAATACTGTCAATTCATCCTTTTCCTCTATTACAATCTCTTCTGACTCACCCTCATTTAGATCTTCAACTTGGCATGGGTTTGTAACATCAGGTTCACTTTCATAATCTATTTGAGGTCTGATTTTCTCTGGAGTATATGGGGCATTTTTGTTAATTGGTATTTGCCACATAGGCATATTCTTATCAACTGTCCCCAATGTGTCTAAATCTACCCAGTCAACTTCATACTCGTCCCAGAACTTATGCCACATATCATTCCATCTCTCTTTATATCCACCAATGTAGGTATGGGAAGTTCCAATAAATTTCTCCTGAGTAATTGCTCTTAAATACTCTCTTTCCATATCCTGTGGCGTTCCATTTCTTTCGTAGAAACTGTAATCACAGAAACTTCCATATTTAAATTCAGGTACATCTATATTTGATACAGATATTATCTTTACATCATACTCCGCTGGCTTGTATACAACCGTTGCTAATTCTGTTGTTCCTCTTGCTGTAATGTATTCTATTCCTAATTCGTCAGCTATCTGAACAGTAGTAGCATCACTGGCCATATATCTAGAGCTTATTATTCGAGGTGTTACACCCAGATACAGTTCTGATTTTTCTAACATTTCAGTTATTAATTGATACTGTTTTTCGTAGGGCATATCCCAGAATGGTTCTGGGTCGTATGATACTCCTAATTCAATCACACCTGTTTTAAGTACCTCCTTAATAACGGGAGCATTATCTTCAATGAAATCTCCATTTATTAATAGTATCCCATGGATATTTCTCTCTTTCATATCATTTACCATATTTACTAATCCATCTGTTTTACCAAATTCAATTAGCAACATCATTGCTTGAGGAATATTTTTCTCTTGGGAAACTTCCTTAGTTGGGCAGATATACTTATTTATAAATATATACTCTAAAATAAAGAGAGATATTACTCCTACTATTAGAAGTAGAGCAGTTAGATATTTTTTCTTCATTTTTAATTATTTAAAAATTAAATATTTAATATATTAAACAGTGATTTCACTGTACCTTTTTTTTCTTCATTTAAACTATATATCATATGTGTACCATTTCTCTTACTAAAAACATACTCCATATCTTGAAGTGTTTTTAGATGATGAGAAATTAAGTTATGTTTTAGTTTAAGTTTTTTAACCATCTGACATACACAGGTGTCTTGCTTGTAAAGGAGTAAAAGTATATCTAACCTATTTGGTTGTAATAGCCCCTTTATTTCTTCTGTTTTAACCTCTTTGCTTCTTACCATATATTTCAATGTGTATTGAAATATACAATGTAAAAATATACTTAGTCAAGTATATATAGTGTTACTCTCTTTTTTTGATGTTTATCGCACTACCTTGCATAAAGGCCTTTGTAATTTTCTCTAGTACAGTTGTTAAATCCCTTTGATACTGGCTTTGAGATATTCCCATCATCTTTGAAGCTTGTTGCTGATCTATTTTTTCAATGTATCTTAATCTTAAAGTTTCTAATTCCTCATCAGTAATTTCAACCTCACTCAAATCTGAGAGTGGAATACCTCTTGGCTTGAAGTAAGTATCATTAAATCTATACCCAACTCTTCTTCTAAATCTTTGTCTCATACTTTGAGTTCAACTATTGTTAAATACAGAATACTCCCTTCATAGGGGTACCACATTTAGGACAGTTTACTTGCGTGCAGGGTACTCCTCTAGTATGTGGTTGTTTGTAACCACACTTTGGACATACACAATTGCCACTTCCTCCTTGTAATTTACCAGGAGCAGACCTTCTTTGGAAGAGTCTTCTTCCGAATCTCCCTATTGCTCCTTGTCCTAATGGACCTGTTCCGTCTAAGTTTGCCATAGAAATATATTAATAATTTAATTTGGGTATTTACCCAATTAAATATACCACTATCTTTGATATGGGTCAATACCCCATTGGTTCCTTTTCTTGACATAGATAAAGGATATATTTAAAGTATATATGTATATATTTAAATTTATTTTCAATAAATATATGAATAGGCGTATTTTCCTAATCGCTATCTCCTTCCTTCTAGTATCTTCCCTTGCAGTTTTTGCTCAGTCAGATAGTGGGCAAAATGGGACATCTAACTCTCCTACTGTTACTGGTCAACAAGGGAGTAATAGTCAGAGATGTTCGGATGTTACTAGAAAGGTTGGATCAGTAACTGAAAGGTATAACCAGAGCCAAGAGAAATATATGAATGCATATCAAAATATATTCCAGAATGTTGAGAAATTAGCACTAAAATTCAAAGCAGATGGATATGATACAACGGAGTTAGAACAGCATATGGCACAGTACAATAATATGATTCAAAATGCTAATAGGTATTACAATGAATTTAAAACAGGTATGGATAACTCTAAGCAGGGCGTATGTGGTAATAGTGAAGCAGAAGCCCAAAGGCAATTTACATCAGCAAGGACCCAACTTATGAATTGTAAAAATGAAATGCTTCAGTTAAGAACATTTGCACAAGAGACACTAAGACAAGACATCCTGGACCTAAGAGCACAGATTACTGAATAAATTATTAAGACCATAAATATGGAAGATAAAAAGAAACAGGAATCTATGACTCTAAAAGAGAGTGTAATGAAAAAGAGTTGTCCAATTAGTAAGGTGCCTTTGCTATTTCTCTTAGCTTTAGCTTTAATAGCTTTGGTAGTCATGGGATATTTACTAATTGGAAAAGAATCAAAGGAAGATGATGTGTCTTTTCTAGATAGCATTGTAATATCTAATGATACCCTACTTGACCAAACTGATGATATTGAGGAACAGTTAGAAGACCTTCCAGAAGATTTTTTGGATTCTGAGGTTGTAGACACTCAAGAGATTGATAGTTCTATTGATGAAATAGATGAACAATTAGAGAATTTAGATACCCTTGATTCTGATTTCAGTTTAGAAGAGAGTGATATCGGTTTATAATATCATCTTTAAATCGTAGATTTTTTAAAAATGTGCTAAACTACTCTTTGTTATAGAGTAGTTTAGTTGTTTATGTTTAAATACATATGTCCTTTATTGAAATAGACAACCTTAAAAGAGTATATGAAATGAGTAAAGAGGTCTCTGTTGAGGCCCTAAGAGGTATTTCTATTGATATAAACAAAGGAGAGTTTGTTTCAGTTGTTGGAAGCTCAGGTTCAGGTAAATCAACCCTCTTAAATATACTCGGTGGTTTCGATTGGGGATATAAAGGGAAGATTACTATCAATGGAAAAGATATTAAGGAGTACGACCCAAACTACTATAGAAGATATATTGTTGGTACTGTATTCCAACAATTCTATCTAATCCCATCTCTTTCAGTGGAAGAAAATATTTTACTACCATATAAATTTTCCAGCAAAAAAGGTGAAGATATTACTCAGAGATTAGAGTATCTACTAGATATGGTAGATTTAAAAAACAGAAGAAAACATCTTCCCAAAGAGCTGTCAGGTGGACAGGCACAAAGAGTAGCAATAGCCAGAGCATTAATTGACAATCCAGAGATTGTATTAGCAGATGAACCAACAGGAAACTTAGATAGTAAAACAGGAGAATCAATAATCAAGTTACTTAAGGAGTTAAACAAAAAAGAGGGTGTTACTGTAATACTAGTTACACATGATAAAGAGATTGCAAAAAAGACAGAAAGAGTAATTACTTTAGTAGATGGTAAAAATGTTTAAATATGCACTAGATTTAATAACTAGAAGAAAATTAAGAACAGTACTAACTAGTCTTGGTATCACTATTGCAGTAATGCTTATGACATTTATTCTTTTTGGTATGACTGATTTACAAAGAGCAATCCTTACACAATTTAGTTCAGTATTTAAACCTACAGATCTATATGTTTCCTCCACAGATATGATGGCTTTCTCATCTATGATGTCTGCACCAACAAAACAGACAGAGGAGAAAGAAGAGATAGTTTTAAGTGATGATATTTTAAACAAGATTTCTAATATAGAGGGTGTAGAAGATGTGTATCCAATGTTTATGTTAACAGGTTTTGAAGTATATATAGAGGGGGATGATATTGCATATCCTACCCAGTTTGTTCAGTCAATTGATTTACCAGGAGATCATAGTATGTATGGTACTTTCATTGGTGAGGAAAAAGAACTTAAGGAAGATGGGATATTTGTTAGTGACTATGTGCCTTCATATTTTGAAATTTCAAATGAAGATATCATTGGTAAAAAGATATACCTAAGAAGTTCTGCAAATAGATCATTTGTATCTACTAAAAACAGGAATATGATGGATAGGGAGTATGAATTTATAGTCCAAGGTATAGTGGAAACAAGTAATGACGCATTCTGGATAAATACCTCTAAGGCAATGGATATATTAGTTGAAACTGGAGGATTCAAAGATAGAGAGGAGTATTTAAATCTAATTGGATACTCACAAATTCTTGTGTCTACCCAACAGGAAAGAACGTCTGAGATAGAGGAGTACATGAGTGAGGATATGGGTCTAAATGTTATTTCTTCAAAAACAATTATTGATTTTATTTCTACATTAACTAGTGGTTTAACAATAGCGCTGATAATCTTTGGTTCAATATCTGCAGTTGTAGCTTCTATTGGGATTATTAATACAATGATAATGAGTATATATGAACAGACTAGAGAAATCGGTATTATTAAGGCAATAGGAGCATCAAACTATCAAGTACTGACTATTTTTTTAATACAGTCTGGATTAATAGGGTTAATAGGGGGAGTAATGGGACTTGCTATTACATATGGATTAATGAGAGTATCTGACCCATATATTGTAGAAGTACTCAATGAACAGGGTTTTACTGCAATAGAGAAATTCTTTTATTTCCAACCCATAAATGCACTGTATATAACACTGGGAAGTATATTAATTGGTATTATTGCAGGTATATATCCTGCTATGAAAGCAGCTAGACTTGACCCTGTTAAGGCTTTAAGGTATGAATAGGTAATCCCTTACAGTACAGTATAAGTTCTCTCTCCTGAAACACTTTCGATATTCTCATTTACAGCGTCAAATACTGTTACCGTAAGTTTAACTCGAAGTACACCTTTTGATTCAATAAAGGTTGAGGTAAAACCACATATTTCTTTAGATTCTCCACTTAATATTCCACTGTTATCCATTGTTTGATAAAGTGCCTCTTCGTTATTTTGATTTAAGAAAAATTCCCAATGGCATTTAACCTGATTTGAGTATTTACCATTCCCCTCAATTAAGGCTTCGTACATTCTTGCTTGTCTAGCAGAGAAACTTTCCCCTTCTGGACTAATTATTGTTAACTTTAAATTATGCTCTACTTCTTTCTCTTCTTCGGCAGTATTTGTATTATCAATATATTCTTGAGTTTGTTCATTTATTATATCTTCATTATTATTCTCCGTTTTATTTTGATTCAATATGTAGAAACCAACAATACTGATTAGTAAAAGAGCAACTAGGGCAAGAATCTTCTTTCTTTTATCCATTTAAATATTTTAAAAAGTTATTATTGATTATATCAAATATGGTTATAACTAATATATAATTCTATTCGCTATTCTTTCTTAATTCTGCTATCATATATAGTAGTTATTTGAGTATTTTGAATTTTCGAAAGTAATTTCCTAGTAGTCTAATAGCTTTAATTAATTTGAACCATTCATTAATATGGAACAGGGAACAGTAAAAACTGTAACTGATAAAGGTTTTGGTTTTATTACCAAAGAAGGTTCTGAAAAGGATATTTTCTATCATGAGAATTCCTTAGAAGGAGATCTTGCTGTAAGGAAACTTAAAGTAGGAGATGTTGTTACCTATGATGTTGAAGAAACACCAAAAGGATTAAACGCAACCAATATCAAATTATTAGAAGAGTAATCTTTTAAATAGTTACAAAATTAAAAGAGGGTACATGTACCCTCTTTTTTGTTAATCAATATGATTAGAGAAATTTACTTTTCTTTTGTTTTCTTAACAGTTTTACTCTTTTTAACAGCCTTGGGTTTTTTAACAACCTCTTTCTTTTCTACTTCCTTCTTTTGAGCAGGAATACTTTTACTCTCTAAAGCACTTAATATTTTGTCTAACTTTTCAACTATTGCACCTAATTTCTCATTCAAAATATCATTGTTAATACTGTTTCCTACACCCTTAGCTCCCTCTCTCTTTTCAAAACACTTACTACAGTATATTGGCTTATCAGGACTAGGATTAAAAGGAACTTTACACTCTATACCACAATCATCACATATCGCAGAGAACATTGGTTTATCACCTCTATCTCTTCCTCCACCAAAGCTTCTTCTACTATCATCTCTTCTCTCAAACCTGTCTGATCTGTCAGATCTACCACCTCCCTCTTTTTCAAAACAGTTACTACAGTATATTGGTTTGTCCCCAGAGGGCTTAAATGGTACTTGGCAATCTTTACCACATTTATCACATACTGCTGGATACATAGTCGTTGTTCTTCTATCAAATCCGCCTCCTCCAGATCTTCTACTATCTCTTCTATCAAATCTTCCCACTTTTTAATTTACTTAATTTAAAATGTCCATACACTATATATCATTTGTTAAGATTTAACAAGGAAAATCAATATATTGTAAAGCTACAATACGGTGTTAAGTGTGTCCACAATCGCTATCTTAGAAGGAATTAATTCCTTTATTTTTTCAAAATCTTTCTTATCCCTAGTTAATATGTAATCGCAACTCTGATCTAGAGCAGAGTAGTACTGAAGGGTATCTTCAAAATCAATTGAGAAGTTGTGTAGTGCATTGTCAATTATTAGTTTTGAAAGAGGAATTAGATTGATATTATTTATTAATGGCATAGCCTTCCTGTGCATTAATGTATTGGCCTTTATCTTAAGAATGTAATATGTAATATGTACTGAAAGAGTAGACATATATACTTTAGATTGTTTTAAAAAAGGGGTAATTTTGTTAATTGAGATATGCTCTAGGTCTCTATCGAGAAGTATATCTATTAATATGTTTGTATCTAAATATATTCTTTTCATCTTAAATGTTTCTTCTCCATAGCTTTTCTATACTCCTTATCATAGTCAAAATTCTTTTTTTTCTTTTCACTCATATGAACACATCCTATTGCCTCGGAAAGAATTTTCTCTATCTCTTCCTTACTTTTTGTTTTCTTGCCAATGTTAATATCATATTCAGAAGGTATGAAATATGCTAAGGTCTTACCCCTATCTATTACCTCGTATGCTTGTCCCGCATTAAGAGAATCTTTTAATTGGGTAAGATTATGTCTGAAATTTCTTAAGTTTATTTTCTTGTATTCAATATTCATATGTTAAACATTAGTTTAACATTGGAAGAGGTTTGTAGTCAAGAAAATATTTATGAACAATTCAATTAATATTAGCCAACCAATTTTTGAAGATTTTATTCTATTGTGTTATCTTAAACAGAGGAATATTTAATTATTAAGTTTTAAATATTTTATGGAAGAAAATAATCAACCAAATGGAGAGCAAATTGTAAATGATATCCCTAAAGAACCTATTACTCATAAAACAGTGTCAAGAAAGATTATTTGGATTTTATTATTAATCATATTCTTTTTGCTTATCATACTAAGATTTCTGTATATTAAGAGCAAGGAAATTAAGCAGGAGCAACTTACAGAAAAGGTTAACATTGAAAGAGATGAAGAGAGTAGCAATAGTGAGGAATTTGAGTATAACTTTCCTGAGGGATTCTTAGTTACAAAGGAAGAATGTAATAATGATAATAATCTAGGTAGTGCCGATTGTATCGAGGTTTACAAAATAGTACCCTCCAATTTTACTGACCTAGAAAAGAAATATCTTTTAAGTGCATATCTAAGAGTATTTGAGAAACCAGAAGGTATTCAAATAAATGGACAAACTTCTCATATTACTTATGATTCTCAACTTAAAAAGTGGGTGTTTGTTGAGGGAGAGCAGGAAGTACTACCGGAGAGAATAGAGGGAAAAAGGATTTTTGTTGAAACTTCTATAGGAGGTAGCCAAGCAGGTTCGTATCATATAATTATCAGTGACTCAGTCATCTCAACACTCCTTATCCTTTCCATTCCGAGATATCAAAGAATTGAGTGTGACTTTATTGAGGATGTTAGTGAGAAAAGAGAGTGCGAAAGCATATCAACACTTTTTCTTGTAGACTCTGGAGGCATGTTACCAGATTCAGTTTATGAGGAGAAATACTCTGATTTAAGAGAGAGTGCTTCAACAATTTGGTAAAGGTTGTTAAACGGTATAATCATAGGGATTTTAAGAGTATAATTAATATACTATGAGAACATATTCATACACCCTTAAAATTCTAGAAGGTTCCTCGGAATATGTTTTAAAGGAGCTTTCAGAGAAATACCCCAATATTAAAATAGTTAAAGCAGATAAAGATAAAATACTCTTTGATTGTGAGATAGAGGATATAAATAGCTTTAGAAATCTTTACTCACCTACACATATTTCAAATAGTAAAGGAAATACCTTAAATCTTTCTAAAAGAGAATGGAGAGTAGGGTTTGTTCCTGCAGGGATTAATCCTTCACTAGCATATATACTTTGTATGATAGTGAATTTCGAAAAAGAGAATATCTTACTAGATCCTTTCTGTGGTTCAAGTGTAATACCAATTACAGCACTAAAACATTTCAATATTAAGAGAGTAATATGTACAGATATTAGTAGTAAAGCTATATATGCAAGTAAAATTAATTTCATATCAGCAAATATTGATCAGAATAGATACAAGATATTTAGAAATGATATATTAAATTCAAAGATATCTAAGAGGAATGTAGATAGGATTGTAAGTAATCTACCCTTCGGAATTAGAGTAGGTGACCATGAGAGTAATATCAAGCTATATCAAGCATTAGAAAGTGTAGCTAGAAAAGTATTAAGAAAAAAAGGAGTAATAGTGCTTTTAACTCAAGAGAAGGTACTCCTTAGAGAGGTATTTCCCAAAGATATATGGAGTGTAAAAAGTATACTTAGAGTAAATGAAGGAGGACTATTTCCTGAGGTGTTTCTAATTAAATTTAAATAGAAATAATATGGGTAAGAAGGTATACACAAAAGAAGAGCAAGAGAAAATACAAAGCGCTATTGTATTTTTAGTTGAAAGCTTTAGTAAAAGTGGGCATAATCCCAAACCAGTAATACTTCATAGTATTAGAGTAGCGATGACTTTATACACAATGGGAGAGAGTTGTAATATAGTTACAGCAGCTTTACTCCACGATATGCTTGAAGATACTGATGTAACATTTGAACAAATTGAAAAAGAGTATGGAAGTGAGGTAGCTAAACTTGTTGAAGCTAATAGCTTTAAGAGTGAAATCGAGGATTTTGAAAAGAAATATATTGAAACATTTGAAAGAAATATTGCTTGTGGAAGAGATGCTGCAATTATTAAAGCAGTAGATCTAGTAGACAACGCTGACTACTATACATTAGGACAACCAGACACTTGGTTAAAGTTGTATGGGAAATACACTAAGTTTATGGAAATGTCAGAGAGGCTTCTTTCCCAAGATGAAATCTGGAGATTACTGATTGAAAAAAGAGAAGTTCTTAATATTCAAATGAAAATTAAACAAAAGTAAGAGCATATCCCTTTTTACCAGCTCTTCCGGTTCTTCCTATTCTATGGATATAATCATCATAGTTTTGAGGAATATCATAGTTTATTACATGGCTAATATTGTTAATATCCAATCCTCTAGAAGCTACATCTGTAGCTATTAAAATATTAAGGTAATCTTTTTTAAAAGCATCAATTATTCTTGTTCTTTGTGTTTGTCTTTTATCTCCATGTAAGGAGTTTACCTTAATACCCTTATCTAGCAGTTTGTGAGAAAGATTTTCAGCCTCTCTTTTAGTTCTAGTAAATATTAATACCTTTTTAAATTCATCTTTAGATACATAGTCACATAGTACTTCAAATTTGTTTTCTCCATTCTTTAATCTAATTATATCCTGATCTACATTCTTACCTGCCTCTTGTTTCTCTACCTCTATTCGTACCGGTCTTTGAAGTAAGCTATTCGCAATTTCTTCAGACTTTCTATTCATAGTGGCAGAAAAGAATAGGGATTGTTTATTCTCACTTAACTGGGAAGTTATAAACCTAATATCATCAATAAAGCCCATATCAAGCATCCTATCTACTTCGTCTAAAACGACATTATTTATTTTTAATAGGTTGATGGCTTTTCTTTCAACTAAATCTTTTAATCTTCCCGGTGTAGCGATAACAAACTGAGGATCTCTTTTTAAAATCCCAATCTGTGCTCCCATACTATTTCCTCCCATAACTAGTACTGATCTAAGACCAGTATTTCTTGCCAGTTGCATAAACTCATCTTGAATTTGCATAGCTAACTCTCTTGTAGGTTCAATTATTAAAAACCTCTGAGAAGGGTCTAGAACCCCTTTATTAATCATTGGTATTAGAAATGCTGCAGTCTTTCCAGAACCAGTAGAAGCTAATCCTAAGATATCTTTTCCTTGAAGTATTTGAGGTATAGCTTCATATTGTATCTTAGTAGGGCAAGTATATTTTTTGTATGTAATATTGTTTTTTAACTCCCTTACTAAGTTGTACTCTAAAAGAGAGTGGTCTAATACATATATACTTGGTAAATCCTCGTATACTGCTTTAGCTACTAGTTGATTAATACTAATACTACTTCCTTTTCTATTGTAGCCTCCACCTCTCCTACTATTGCTATATGAGGAGCTTCTATACGAACTTCTTCTATTTCTTCTATGGCCGTATTTATATCTGGAATTATTTTCCATGATTAAGTTTATTAATTTTATTTTCAGTTCTAATAGAGGTAACCGAAAATAAAAAATGTTTAACCTAATATGAATATGAGGCGATTATTTCGTTTAAATCTAATCAAACAGAGAGAAGTATATCATAGATCTAAAAAT
>ERZ795053.5473-NODE-5473-length-13070-cov-18.652632_pt1 | contig 13070 bp, 11 predicted proteins | sample MGYA00375137_ERZ795053 | MGnify/ENA primary metagenome ERZ795053 (study PRJEB30182, sample SAMN05720284) | activated sludge metagenome | isolation source: Anaerobic digester | place: Hong Kong | collected 2014-12-17 ... | reverse complement strand
GACCACAGGCACTCTGTACTCCGCACTCTAACCATTTTGTGCCCAGGACTGGACTCGAACCAGCACAGCCTTGCGGCCACTACCCCCTCAAAGTAGCGTGTCTACCAATTTCACCACCTGGGCAGGGGACTGCAAAGGTATGCGAAAAAAGAGATTGCAGAAAATACCTGATAAAAAAGACGGATGATCATGCCTGAACACATGATGTCATGCAACCAATAGGAGTAATCAGGCCTCTTGGTGGTAAGTGTTTGGTGACGGTTTGTTCATGTATGCTTCCCCTGCCACGGTAACGCATATCATTTATCAGATCTAAAGAGCAACTGTCAACCCACCCTGATCGCAGGCCGAAAGGCCTGCTTTTTTTTTGTCAGAGATCACGTAACGGGCTCATGAACCCACGCATATAATCACGAAGCTTCAGCACAAATGCCATACTCATATAAATGATCAGCGGAGAGCCGAGCGTCATGAATGTGGCATAGACAAAGAACAGCCTGATACGTGACGCAGCAATTCCGAGTTTGTCACCCCAATAGGCGCAAACACCGAACACACCGGTCTCTACCATATATTTCAGCTGCCTCATCTCTTATCAAATATAAGTCACCTTTTGCAGATGTCTGTAACCAATAGGACAGGATAGGCAACGCTTTTGGTTGCAAAATGTTTTAAACAATTGCAGAAGAGCCTGTGAATCGCCTGCATGCCTGGCTTGTATGCCATGCTTTTTCCACTTTCGGATGATTTCATTGTCTTCGGCCGGAATCTGTTCCAGCAGATCCAGCGCCCGCTCTACACCGGGATCATCTGCCTGCTGCTGCCCCCAAAGCAGGAGCAGCGGCACTACGGCATTGATAAGAATGCTGTCAATGGTCCCCTTTCCCAACCTGGCAGAATGTGGAACCGATGCATGTTTCAGGTGGACATGTTCTTTCCAGTAGGCAGAAGCTTCTGTCTGGAACATCTGCTGCAGGGTCTTGTAATCTGCTTTCTGGATGGCAGCGAACAAACGCGGTGTTTCCTGCACAATGGCTGCCAGCTGACTTAATCTGACCCCTGGGAAATGTGCCGGCCTGAGCCTGCCAAACTTCCATTGGCCCGGTGGCAAAGATTCCAGACCATGCAGCTTTCTCAGATGACGGTACCGGCTCTGCAGCTCCAGCGGCATCAGCTCCTGAAAACCCGCCTCCAGCATGCCCGCCTGACCCAGCAATAACGCCTCCGCCATCAATGGATCATGGCTGTGTTTCTGAAGCAATTTTAAAGGAATACTCCTGGCTACCTGCTCCATGGGCTCAGCATTGACAGGATTTCCCAATGCACGGGCAATAAGCTGCCAGGCCGTTTCATCCCAGTCGCCGCGATTCATTTCCAGCCTCTGTGCTATTACCATAGCCTTGTCTTCAAGACGGCTCACTGCCAATCTTCCAAGCCAGGACAGTAATTCTGTATCTGTTGCCACCGGAAGACTGCCCGCACAGGGTATCCACCGGCCGGAGTGCATCCATTGTCTGTACTTGTCCAGTAATTCGGGTTTGATCCTCTTGCCCAGCTCAATGGTTGGTATCGCCGGCATTTCACTGTCTTTCTCCAGTACCACATGCAGGATAACATTGTTGTAGGCAGGATCGTGGTGGTGACCATGCTCCTTCCATTGCGAGCTGCGCAGATGTAACTCAGCGTTTCCCGCCCAAAGTGTATCGCCTATGCGAATACGTGCATGGCTGAAATCAGGGCCTGCATGATGGTTCTGGGTGCCGGGGTGCAGTATATCTACCGCCTCACCGTCTGTGGTGTTTAAAGCAGCATGATCAAACAGCCGCATTTTCCAGATGAATTGGAATAAAGCTTCGTTCATGAGGGTAAGCATGAGCGATGGAAAGATATTAAAAAAACGGAATAGATCAAAGATTCTGCTCGGCAAGCAGGCTGCTCATCTCAGCAGCCAGGATCGAAGCTTTTGCTGCAGCAGCTTCCTGGAAGTCATCGCCGGAAGATGCGTAAATGATATCACGTGTTGAATTGATCAGTAAACCACCATCGGTATTCAAACCTGACTGAGCCACTGCACGAAGATCTCCACCTTGTGCACCAACTCCGGGTACCAGCAGGAAATGATCAGGTATGATCTTCCTGATTCCGGCAAATGCCTCCGGATGGGTGGCGCCCACTACGAACATGGTGTTGCCGGTATCTCCCCATGCTGCAGTGCGTCGCATCACCCGCTCGAAGAGGGTTTCTCCGTTCTCCTGCATGTGCTGAAAATCTGCAGAACCCTTATTGGAGGTCAGCCCTAGTACTATGACCCATTTGTCATCGAATGAAAGAAATGGGGTCACACTGTCTTCGCCCATATAGGGAGCAACGGTTACCGCATCGAAAGGCATTTGCTTGAAAAATGCTTCCGCATATCGGGCAGATGTGTTACCGATATCTCCCCGCTTGGCATCTGCTATCCGGAAATGGGTGTCGGGCAGATATGATGCGGTCATTTCCAGCTGTTCCCAACCCTTACTTCCGTATGCTTCATAGAATGCCACATTCGGTTTATAAGCCACACAATGGTCACGGGTGGCATCAATGATCTCCTTGTTGAATGCAAACAGGGGGTACTTCTCTTTCAGAAACTTTTGAGGGACCTTCTGCAGGTCGGTGTCCAGTCCTACGCAGAGAAAGTTGCGATGGCTTTTTATAGTATCTGCCAGCTCCTGTCTCTTCATGAAACAGCAGAAACGGTTTCTATACCCTTGATCTGTGGAATGGCACTGCGGATGGATTCTTCCACACCCGCCTTCATGGTCATGAAACTCATGGGGCAGCTTTCGCAGGCACCCAGCAACCGCACCCTCACCACGAGGTCTTCTGTGATCTCCACGATCTCGATGTCACCACCATCGGCCTTCAGATAGGGACGAATAGTATCCAGTGATGATTCAACCTGCTCGTATATGGCGGTGTCTGAACTCATTGTCATACAAAGGTACAACGCAATCAGGTGTATTTGATATCCACTTTTTTAGTGGGTTGCAGTTCTTCATTTCTGATGGCGATATACCTGGCTGTATTGAAAACCAGATCTTCCCAGGCCTCCTGAACTGGATTTGTCTGATCTAACATGACCGGATTACCCGTATCGCCACCTTCACGAATGGATTCCACTATCGGAATTCGACCCAGCACCGGCACTTTCAGTTCATCTGCCAGCTGCTGCCCGCCGTCTTTTCCAAACAGGTAATATTTGTTTTGAGGTAACTCCGGCGGACTAAACCATGCCATGTTCTCCACAACACCCAGAATAGGTACCGTAATATTTGCCATATGGAACATGGCCGCTGCCTTTCTTGCATCTGCCAGTGCAACCTCCTGTGGAGTGGTCACGATAACGGCACCGGTAACAGGCATGGTCTGCACCATGGTAAGATGAATATCGCCCGTTCCGGGAGGCAGGTCGATGATCAGATAGTCCAGCTCTCCCCAGTTGGTATCTGTTACAAATTGTCTCAGTGCTGAACTCACCATCGGCCCACGCCAGACCACCGCCTGGGTATCATCCACCAGAAACCCGATGGACAGGATCTTCAGACCATGCTTTTCTACCGGCTGCATCATCTGCTTTCCGTCTTCCTGCTTCACCTTCGGTTTTTCGTTCCTGACATCCAGCATGATGGGAACAGAAGGACCGTATATGTCAGCATCCATGATGCCAACCTTGGCACCTGATTTTGCCAGACCTAAAGCAAGATTGACAGATACTGTGCTTTTTCCCACTCCTCCTTTGCCGGAGCATACAGCAATGATGTTCCTCACTCCAGGAAGGATGTCCTGATCCTGCTGACGTGTGGAGGTCACTCTGGCCCCCATGGTGATATCCACTTCTAATTCTTCACTTACCAGTTTGCGGATGGCTGTGCGGCAGGCATGCTCTATCTGGTCCTTCATCGGGCAGGCAGGAGTGGTCAGCTCTACCATAAAAGAAACAGTATTGCCACTGACCTTCAGGTCTTTGACCATACCCAGGGTAACAATGTCTTTGTGCAGATCAGGATCATCCACATAGCTCAGGGCTTTCAATATATCGGTCTCATGTACAGGCATGAACAAGGCTTGTTTTGCACAAAACTATAACTGAATGTTGAATGAATTGTTTAACCTTTGCGGGAGATGCCGCTCAGAAGCTACATTTGGTAATTTCTGCACACGGTTATATTTGCATCATATAAAAGGAAGAGGAGACCGGTACATGACGAAGAATCTGATGATCGTTGAGTCGCCCGCCAAGGCGAAGACCATTGAGAAATTTTTAGGCAAAGACTTTACCGTAAAGTCTTGCTACGGCCACATCCGCGACCTGGACAAGGGCAAGGATTCCATTGACTACGAAAAGGATTTCAAGCCCAGATACATCATTCCTGCCGATAAAAAAGACGTGGTCAAGGAACTGAAAAAACTGGCCAAATCAGCCGAAGAGATCTGGCTCGCAACGGATGAAGACCGCGAAGGCGAGGCTATTTCCTGGCATCTCTGCGAAGTCCTGGGCATAGACCCGAAGACCGCCAAACGCATTGTATTTCATGAGATCACCAAGACTGCCATACAGCATGCGGTAGATCAACCCAGACAAATAGACCTGAACCTGGTCAATGCACAGCAGGCCAGGAGGGTGTTGGATCGCATTGTGGGTTTTGAACTCTCTCCATTATTATGGAAGAAGGTGAATCTGTCAAGATCACTCAGCGCCGGCCGGGTGCAGTCTGTGGCTGTGCGCATCCTGGTGGAAAGAGAAATGGAGATCAACGGCTTTGAGGCTACCTCTTCCTTTAAAGTAAGTGCAAGGCTGATAGCCAAAGAAGGGAAAAAGAAGCATAAGGTAAAGGCTGAACTCCCCGATAAACTGGCTACCGAAGAACAGGCTGCCGCTTTCCTGGATTCCTGTAATGGAGCAGTGTACACGGTTGATGATGTATCGGTCAAACCCGGCAAACGCAGTCCTTCAGCTCCTTTCACTACCTCCACTCTGCAACAGGAAGCATCCTCCAAACTGGGCTTTTCTGTGGCCCGTACCATGATGATCGCACAGAAGCTCTATGAGGAGGGGCATATCACCTACATGCGAACTGACAGTGTCAACCTGTCTGAACAGGCCATCTCTGCCGCAGCTGATGAGATCAGCAAAAAGTATGGTAAAGAGTATTCTGAGCCAAGACGGTACAAGACGAAATCAGGCAATGCCCAGGAGGCACACGAAGCCATCCGCCCTACTTATATAGAAACAGAGGAAGCAGGCTCCTCTGCTGATGAAAAGAAACTCTATAAGTTGATCTGGCGCAGAACCATGGCTTCGCAAATGGCCGAAGCAAGGCTGGAGAAAACCACAGTGAATATTGACATCAGTACTGCCAAAGAATTTCTGGTGGCAAAAGGTGAGGTCATTTTGTTTGACGGTTTCCTGAAACTCTATACCGATTCACGCGACGAAGACAGTGAACAGGAAGACTCCGGCATCCTGCCTCCGCTCAAAGCCGGCGATGTACTGGACCTGGAAGATATGCAGGCTGTGCAGCGATATACCAAACATCCGCCCAGATATACTGAAGCATCACTTGTCAAAAAGTTGGAAGAACTGGGCATTGGCAGACCTTCCACCTATGCACCTACCATCTCTACCATCCAGAAAAGAGGCTATGTAGAGAAGCGTGACAAGGAAGGTACACCACGTGCCTATGTGCAGTTACAGCTTACAGACGGGAAAGTGGAACGCGAAGTGCTGAGTGAAAATACAGGTGCCGAAAAAGCTAAACTTTTTCCAACAGACCTGGGTATTCTGGTCAACGAATTTCTGGTGCAGTATTTTGGCGAGATCCTGGATTACGGATTTACCGCTTCTGTGGAAGAACAATTCGATGAGATCTCTGTGGGTCACCAGGACTGGCCGGAAATGATCCGTGAATTCTATGATCCTTTCAGCAAGACCGTCAAGGATACAGAGGCCAATGCACAAAGGGTCAAGGGCGAACGTATCCTCGGAACCGATCCTCAATCCGGCAAGCAGGTCAAAGTGCTGATGGGCAAATATGGTCCCATGGCCATGATCGGTGAAGCGGAGGATGAAGAGAAACCACGCTTTGCAGGATTGCTGAAAGACCAGGACCTGCAGTCTATCACCCTGGAAGAAGCACTCAAATTATTTGACCTTCCGCGGACGGTCGGCTCCAGAGACGGAGAAGACATCGTGGCCGCTATCGGGCGCTTCGGGCCCTACCTGCGCTACAAGGGCAAATTTTACAGCATTCCTAAAACACATGATCCTATCAGCATCAGTTTGGAAGACTCTCTGGAGGTGATCAGGGCAAAGGATGAGAAAGATGCCAATATCATGATCCACAACTGGGAGAAAGAAGGCATCCAGGTACTGAACGGTCGCTATGGCCCTTATATAAAGGTGGGTAAACTGAACTACAAGATCCCCAAAGGAGAAACGGCAGAACACCTGTCGCTGGACCGGGTCAAAGAGATCATCGCCGATTCAGAACCAACCGGAAAAGGCCGGCGTTTTTCCAGAAAAGGCAGTTGATGGCAGAAGCGTCTGAACGGGAGATCAAAGCACTCATCGCCCTGCTGGATGATACAGACAGGGAGGTCTTCGAACATGTTTCAGACAAACTGTTCTCTATGGGTCCGGGTGTTATCGGGGTACTCGAAGATGCCTATACTTCCATCGCAGACCAGCTGACCCAGCAACGCATTGAGAATCTCATCCACAGCATCCAGTTTTCTCTCGTTAAGAAGGAACTGACAGAATGGATGCACAGTGAACCCGATGATCTGCTCAAAGGCCTGCTGATCATGAACCGATACCAGTATCCGCTTGCCGATGAAGATGCACTTATGCAGCGATGGCAGCAATTCAGAAAAGATATCTGGCTGGGATTGAATATGTATCTTTCGCCGCTTGAACAGATCGATGTGGTCAACCAGGTACTGTTCGGTCAGGGCGGACTGACAGGAACCGATGAAGAAAAAGATGCAGCCCGATTCAGTTTCATCGGCCACGTGCTGGAATCAGGAAGAGGTAATCACTTTTCCATCGGGCTGATCTACCTGGCACTGTGCCAGCAGCTTGGGCTTCCGGTATATGGTGTGCTGCTGCGGTCTCATTTTATTCTGGTCAGATGTCGCGAAGAGATCCTTCAGATCAGAGACCTGAATACATTGATAGATGAAGTGCTGTTTTATATAAATCCGTACAACCGCGGACTCACCTTCAGCGAAAGAGAGATCCGGAATTATATTGAAAAGGCCGGACTGGAACCTGTGAAACATTATTTCCTGCCGGCCGGTAACCTGGAAGTAATGGCTGAATATCTGCGCTTCCTGCAGGATCAGTTCGCTGATTCAGGAGCACAGTGGAAATGTGATGACCTGGAACAACTCATCCATTTGCTGGACAAGGCCTGATCATTTTTCCTTACCGTCCCAAAGCAGATACGCCTTGATGAAGTTGTCTATCTCTCCATCCAGTACGGCCTGCGTATTGCCCGTTTCTTCTCCCGTGCGGGCATCTTTTACCAGCTTGTACGGATGAAGCACATAGTTCCTGATCTGAGAACCCCACTCGATCTTTTTCTTGGTGCCTTCCACCTTGTCTTTCTCTGCCTGACGCCTCTGCAACTCCATCTCATACAATTTGGAGCGCAGCATCTGCATGGCCATATCACGGTTCTGTCCCTGCGTCCGGGCAACCTGACAGGCTACCACCGTACCCGTAGGAAGGTGGGTCACCCGCACTGCGGTTTCCACCTTGTTCACGTTCTGTCCGCCCGCACCACCTGAGCGGAAAGTATCCCACTCCAGGTCATTCGGGTGAATGTTGATCTCGATGGTATCATCGATCATTGGGTAAACAAAGACGGATGCAAAAGAAGTATGTCTTCTGGCGTTGCTGTCGAATGGTGAGATGCGCACCAATCTGTGCACGCCGTTCTCGCTCTTGAGCAATCCATAGGCAAATTCACCTTCTATCTCCAGTGAAGCACTTTTGATACCGGCCACATCGCCGTCCTGGTAATCCAGCTCGGTCACCTTGAAACCGCTCTTCTGCGCCCACATATTATACATGCGGTAAAGCATGCCGGCCCAGTCGCAGCTTTCTGTTCCACCGGCACCGGAGTTGATGGTCAGGATGGCCGACATCTGGTCTTCGGCCTCATCTAAGGTGGACTTGAATTCCAGTTCTTCTACCAGTTCAACAGCTTCCTTATAGGCTGTTTCCAGTTCCTCTTCGGTGGCTTCGCTGGCTTGCACGAATTCCTGCAGCACGCCGAGGTCATCGACAGCTGTCTGTGCGCTCTTGTATTGATTGATGAACAGGTTGTTGATCTTGATCCGCTTCAGCACCTGCTCTGCATTCTTGGGGTCATCCCAGAATCCGGGTTGCTGTGTGATCTGTTCGTCTTCCTGTGCCTGGTGTATTCTGTCGTCGTAGTTAAAGATACCTCCTTAACACCAACAGCTTGTCTTGCAGGTCTCTGTAGTGTTCACTCGTCATAATGGCGGCAAAGATAGCATATTGTACCATGCGTACAACTACTTCGTTTGTGTAGTGACCACTAGGTAGATTTGTACCATGTCAGCCAACAGCCGTGAACAAAGTATAGAAAAACTGGAATCAGAGGTCTTTGATCTGGTGGTCATCGGCGGAGGCATTACCGGGGCTGGCATAGCACTCGACGCCGCATCACGGGGGCTAAGCGTGGCACTGCTTGAGAAATATGATTTTGCCGGCGGCACATCAAGCCGCTCCACCAAGCTGATACATGGCGGGCTGCGATATTTGAAACAACTGGAGCTCGGACTGGTGCGGAAGGTAGGAAGAGAGCGTGCTGTCATCCACCGGCTGGCACCACATCTGGTTCGTCCGGTCCCCATGCTGCTGCCGGTTTATCGCAATGGCAGCCTCGGCCGATGGTCCACCACACTGGCGCTCTCTGTGTATGACCGGCTGGCCGGAGTGAAAAAACAAGAACGTTTCAAATGGTATGGCCCGAAAGAAGTGGCCAACATGGAACCTGGATTGCTGACAGATGAACTGCAGGGTGGTGCGGTCTATACTGAATATCGAACCGATGATGCCAGACTGACCATGGCCGTTTTGAAATCTGCTTCCGGTGCAGGAGCGGTATGTCTTAATTATATGCTGGTGAAGGATTTTGTGCGGGAAAACAACCGGCTCAGCGCAGTGTTGGCCGATGATCTCATAGGAGGAAAGATGATAACGGTTCGGGGAAAACTAGTCGTATCAGCCGCCGGACCATGGGTGGATGAGATCCGTCGGATAGAAAACAAGAGCAGCGACAAAAAACTACAGCTTACCAAGGGTGTCCATCTGGTGCTGAAAGCAGAACGTTTCCAGATAAACTATCCTGTGTATGCTGATGTGGGAGATGGTAGAATGTTCTTCATCATTCCTCGTGGTAATAGGGTATATATCGGTACTACCGATACGTTGTATGCCGGCCCGACAGAAAACCCACAGGTCACAAAAGATGATGCAGACTATTTGCTGGCTGCAGCAAACCGCCTGTTCCCAAAACAGCACCTGACAGTGAAAGACATCATTTCCTCCTGGGCAGGTGTTCGACCTTTGTTGTTTGAAGAAGGGAAGTCACCATCAGAATTATCCCGCAGAGATGAGATCTGGGAAACTTCGTCCGGGCTGATCAGCATAGCCGGAGGTAAGCTGACCGGCTATCGCACCATGGCAAAAGAAGTGGTTGACAAGGTCATGTTTAAACTGAACGGAAGTAAAGGTGTCTGCAAGACCGAATCTTTGCTGCTCGATGGTTATGTATCTGAACAGGAGCTGGAGGCACTGATCACCAGACTAAAAGGAGAGGCATCACAGGTTGGATTTTCTCATGAAGAGATCCGGCGACTGGTCTTCACTTATGGCTCCGAAACAGAACTTATTATCGAGCAGGCCTATACGTTACACCAGGAAGTAAAAGATCAGGAAAAAAGGATATTGCAGGCAGAACTGATGTACTGTGTGCAGTTTGAATGGGTGCGCAACATCAGCGACTTTTTTATTCGCCGCACCGGCATGCTGTACTTTGACAGGCAAAGGGTATTGAAACAATATCTTCCGGCAGCTGAGATCATTGCCGAACTGCTGGATCAGCAAGATGGGCAAACCCGCGAGGATATCGCATTTCTGGAAGCAGCACTCAGCCAGGCAGTGACCTTTAACTAAAACCTTTTCTGTTCTTCGATGTTCTTCTGCCATGCACACATATTTGGTAGTGGGAGGCAGCAGCGGGATAGGATATGAAACCTGCCGTCAGTTGCTGAGCGCCGGACATCAGGTGGTGGTCATTGGACGAAACAAACCTGACCTTCCTGTTACTTTTTTTCAAAGTGATGTGGTAGCCAATGATACCCTGCCCGTCTGGGATGAGCCACTGAACGGTTTGGTATATTGTCCGGGTTCCATCAGGCTGAAACCATTCAAAGGGTTGACAGCGTCAGACTTTGAAGAAGACCTCCGCATCAACTATCTCGGGTTGGTAAAAGTGCTGCACCAATACCATCCTGCTTTGAAAAGATCAGGTCAGGCCAGTGTGGTTGTGTTCAGTACGGTGGCTGTGAAGACCGGCATGCCGTTTCATGCTTCCATTGCCGGGGCGAAAGGTGCAGTGGAAGGTCTTGCCAGATCTCTGGCCGCAGAATGGGCACCTTCCATCCGGGTGAATGTAGTGGCTCCATCTCTGACAGATACACCACTGGCTGAACGGTTGCTGGATTCCGACAGTAAAAGAGAAGCTTCAGCAGCCAGACATCCCTTGAAACAGATCGGGGATGCAAAGGACACAGCTTCACTGGTAAGCTGGCTGTTGAGTGATGATTCGGTTTTCATGTCAGGGCAGGTATTACGACCAGACGGCGGTATCTCTTCTTTGAAAGTATGAACGTGAAAAAACAAGACCTGCCACAAAAGATCTGTCCGGTATGTAACCGGCCGTTCACCTGGCGAAAGAAGTGGGAAAAGAACTGGGATGAGGTGAAATATTGCAGCGAACGTTGTCGCCGGCAAAAAACAAACTGAACATGCTATACCAGATACATACAAAACAGTTCCTGCCGATAAGTGTGAAAGAAGCGTGGGATTTCCTGTCATCACCTGCAAACCTCCAGGCCATCACTCCTGACTACATGGGCTTTCAGATCAGAAGCGGGTTCAGTGAAGGAGAGAAGATGTATGCAGGCATGATCATCGAATATACGGTCAGACCGGTACTGGGTATTCCGTTGCACTGGGTCACCGAGATCACACATGTACAGGAACCTGAATATTTCGTGGATGAACAGAGGTTTGGTCCGTATGCACTCTGGCATCACAAACATTTTATCAGGCCGGTGGAAGGCGGAGTGGAAATGGAAGATGTGGTGCATTACAAATTGCCGCTGGGCTGGCTGGGTAAACTGGCACATATGCTTTTTGTAAAAAGACAGCTCAGGCAGATATTTGATTTCCGGGAGAAGAAACTGACGGAATTGTTTGGCCAGTCACTTCGTGTCTGATATTAACCGGTTATTAATAATTCTGCATAAGGCAGCAGGAAGGATTTTTCTGTCCTTTCTATGAACAGGCTCAGCTGCAGCCCTTGCGGGCTTTCAGCTACAACTTTGCGCTTTTCCACATTAGAGGGTGCACTCCTTTGTTTGCATTGAAGATTCAGACTGGTATTATTGATGGCATAATCGATCTGCATGCCGGTAAAAAAGCGTTCTGAAGAGAAGAAGATCTTTGTCCTAGACACTTCCGTCATCCTCCACGACCACAATTCTGTCAAGAAATTTGAAGAGCACGATGTGGTGATCCCGATCACGGTGCTGGAAGAACTGGACAACTTCAAGAAAGGAAACGAGACCATCAACTTTGAAGCGAGAGAATTCATCCGATTCCTTGATCAGAAATCAACTGAAGGTACCCTGCAGGACTGGGTGCCCATCAATGGTAAGTCCACAGGGCTCATGAAGGTCATGATGTTCGAAGAGAACAACGGCGTCAATGCCGAGGTCGTCTTCGGCGAAGAAAAAGCCGATCACAAGATCCTGAATACTGCACTGGTCGTGAAACAGCAACACCCGGGCAGGAAGGTCATCCTCATTACAAAAGACATCAACCTGCGTCTGAAAGCAAAGGCTTTGGGTCTTGTTTCAGAAGATTACAAGAACGACAAGATCGTGGATGTGAAATTCCTCCGCGACAATGTCGAGACCATCGAAGGCATCAGCAGCGGCACCATCGACAAGATCTATGCAGAAGGGCATATCGGCTTCAAACAGATCCTGAAAGAAGAGCCTTTCGCCAATCAGTGTTTCGTGCTGAAAAATGGCAGCAGTTCAGTGCTGGCATCCTATAATAAAGACGAACAGATATTTGAACGGGTCAATAAAAGCAGTGCCTATGGCATCAAACCACGCAACGCCGAGCAGGTATTTGCACTGAACGCCATTCTGAATCCGAATATCAAGCTGGTGGCCCTCCAGGGTATCAGCGGAAGCGGTAAAACCTTGCTGGCTCTGGCAGGTGCTTTGGAACAAAGACGCAATTACCGCCAGGTATTCCTGGCTCGTCCCATCGTGCCGCTGGCCAATAAGGACATCGGTTACCTGCCGGGCGATATCAAGTCGAAACTGAATCCTTATATGGAACCACTTTGGGACAACCTCAAGATGATCCAGAGTCAGTTCGACAGCCACGACAGTGAATTCAAGGCCATCAACCAGATGATCGAAACTGAGAAACTGGTGATCCAGCCGCTGGCATATATCCGCGGACGAAGTATCAGTAATATCTTCTTCATCATCGATGAAGCGCAGAACCTCACGCCGCTGGAGGTCAAGACCATCATAACCCGTGCAGGAGAGAATACCAAGATCATCTTCACCGGCGATGTCAACCAGATCGATACGCCTTACCTCGATTCACAGAGCAACGGACTGAGCTTCCTGATCGACAAGATCAAGAACCACCCGATGTGTTCTGTCATCACCCTCGAGAAAGG
>ERZ795053.5472-NODE-5472-length-13071-cov-9.874078_pt1 | contig 13071 bp, 13 predicted proteins | sample MGYA00375137_ERZ795053 | MGnify/ENA primary metagenome ERZ795053 (study PRJEB30182, sample SAMN05720284) | activated sludge metagenome | isolation source: Anaerobic digester | place: Hong Kong | collected 2014-12-17 ... | reverse complement strand
AGCTGTACAGGGCGATCTCGCCGAGCATGAACGACCAGTGCTCGGGGAAGACCTTGCCCATACTGCGCTTGAGGAAATTGCTGGAGGCCAGCCGGTCGTCGACCCATCGCACTGTCTTGCCTGCTGTGTTCACCGTCGCGCTCATGCGTCGCCACGCTCCCAGAAGCTCGGACCCACAGGTTCCGCGAAGCCATCTGTGGCAACGAGGAACCCTTCGGGATCAATCGTTATTGGTAGTTGTGGTAACCGGCGCGCCGCAGGCCCGAAAACGACGTTGCCGGAGTCAGCCAGGTCGAATGTCGACTGGTGACATGGACACAACAAATGATGCGTCCGTTGTTCGTAGAGCGCAATCGGACACCCCACGTGCGTGCAGATCTTGGAGAAGGCCAGGATGCCTCCGTAGTCCCAATTGTCGCCCTGCTGCGACACGATCTCCTGTGGCTCCATGCGCACCAGGATGATCGCTGCCTTGGCGCGCGCGTTGAGGTTTCCCTCTTCTTCCTGCACCAGCGGGAGGTCGGCGGGCATCGCGGAGATCAGGCCACCGATCGCTAGATCCGAGGGGCGCACCGGACGTCCGGTGGGGTCTGTGATGATGCGGGACCCCGGCTTCCACAGGGTCTCGCGCAGGATCTCCTCTGGAAGTGGTCCGAGATCACGAAGCATCACGATCAGCGGGATGGGGAAAAGCGCCATCGCGGTCAGCAGCGAACGCCGAATAATGGGCCGTTGCGCGAACCCGGAGTCCGCGGAGTAGTCGTCGAAGGCCTCGACGGCGGCTTCCCGGTCCTCGTCGGTGGAGGCCAGCGAGTGCCGCAGCTGGATCTCCTCCTTCTCGTTCATCAGCTTCTTCGACCAGTGGATGGCCCCCGCGCCGATGAGGAAGATGGCCAGGCCGAACGTCACCCCGAGGGCGATGTTGCTGGCGTTGACCGTCCCGAAGCCCCAGATGTACACCGACTCGTCGACCGGGATCGCCACGAAGGCGACCACGAACAACACGGTCATCACGGCCGATCCCAGGAACATCAGGGACACCTGCCGCTCGGCACGGCGCGCCGCCTTGGGGTCGACGTCGGTACGTCGCGGTTTGTGCGCCGGCAGGGCCGCGGCGGCGGCCTCGATCGCGGCAGCCTCGTCACCGGCTGTGGTGGCCGGCAGGTTGTCGTGAGTGCTCATCGGACTTTCGCTCCGATCCAGATGGCGACCGCGATGAGCGACAGGAGCCCAGCGGTCCAGAGGAATAGGCCTTCGGTCACAGGTCCGAGCCGGCCGAGGGCCAGTCCGCCGTTGTTCGGCTCCACCTTCAGCGACTCGATGTACGCGATGAGGTTCTTCTTCTCCTCAGGCGTGATGGTCTCGTTGCTGAAGACCGGCATCTGCTGCGGTCCCGTCACCAGCGCCTGCCAGATCTGCTCGGGCGTGGCGTCCATCAGGCTGGGAGCGTACTGTCCGTTGGTCAGCGCCCCGCCACTGCCTGCGAAGTTGTGGCACTGGGTGCAGTTGGTCCGGAAGATCTCCCCGCCCTCGGCGATGTTGGCGTCCTCGAGGTCGAGCTCTTCCTCAGTGGGGTTGGCGGGGCCGGGGCCCAGCGTCGCGATGTAGGCGGCCATGGCGTCGATCTCGGCCTGTGAGTACGTCGGAGGCTTGCGTGCTGCCTGCGCCTCGGGAACCGCCAGCGGCATCCGTCCGGTGCTGACCTGGAAATCGACGGCAGCCTCGCCGACGCCGATGAGTGACGGTCCGCCGTTACCGCCGGTGGCGTTGTCGGCCTCGATGCCTTGGCCTTCAAGCCCGTGGCAGGACGAGCAGCCCTCGAGGAACAACTGCCTGCCGACCTGGATCTGTTCGACGGAACCCTCAGCGGCGATCGGCTCCGGGCTCGGGGTCGTCTCAGCGTTCACGACTGCGTAGCCGGAACCTGCCAGCAGCAGGGCCCCGCCCATCAGGATGCCTGCGCCGAACGAGCGCCGACGACTGCGCTTCTTCATGGAACCTCGCATCACTTGACCAGATAAATGGTGGCGAACAGGGCGATCCAGACCACGTCGACGAAGTGCCAGTAATAGGACACGACGATCGCGGACGTGGCCTGTTCGTGTGTGAACCGCTTGGCGACGTAGGTGCGGGCGAGCACGAAGAGGAACGCGATCAGACCGCCGGTGACGTGCAGTCCGTGGAATCCGGTGGTCAGGTAGAAGACCGAGCCGTAGGGGGACGACGACATCGTCAGACCTTCGTGGACCAGTTCGGTGTACTCGGTCACCTGACCGCCGATGAAGATCGCGCCCATGATGAACGTGATGATGAACCACTTGCGCAGGTTCTTCACGTCACCGCGTTCGGCTGCGAAGACGCCCATCTGGCAGGTCACGGAACTGAGCACCAGGATCGTGGTGTTCACGGTCGCGAAGGGGACATTCAACAGGGAGGTGTCGACGGCCCAGATCTCGGGGTTCACCGAGCGGAGGGTGAAGTACATCGCGAACAGCGCCGCGAAGAACATCAACTCGCTGGCGAGCCAGATGATCGTGCCGATGGCGACGTTGTTCGGCCGGTCGACGTGACCTGCCGGCGCCAGCCGGGTCGTCACAGCAGATGCATTAGCCACGTCGCGATTCTGGCAGGTTTACCTCCTCCAAACCGAACGACCCCCCGATTCGGTGGCATTTTTCCCGAATCTGCCCCTCCCAGACCCGCACAACGGGCGCTGCGGACCCACGAATCGGGTCGTCCGGTGGCCTCCGGGGCCGCGCCCGGGCGCGGCGCCCACTAGCATCGGCAGCGGAGGTTCGTCATGGCGCGTGCGTTGAAGGTAGTGGTCTACAGCGACAACGTGGACACCCGGCGGCAGATCATGCTGGCGCTGGGGCGTCGGCCGTCCCGGGAACTGCCCGAGGTCGAGTACACCGAGGTCGCGACCGAGCCGATGCTCATCCGCACCGTCGACCCGGGTGGGTTCGACCTGCTCATCCTCGACGGGGAGGCGTCACCGGCCGGGGGGATGGGTGTGTGCCGCCAACTCAAGGACGAGTTGTACAAGGGCCCGCCGATCCTGGTTGTGGTTGGGCGCCCACAGGACGCCTGGCTGGCGACCTGGTCGCGAGCGGATGCCGTGGTCTCACACCCGATCGAACCCATGAGTTTCGCGCAGGCTGTGACGGACCTGCTGCGCCCGCGCGTGGCACTCGACGCGGGCTAGGGTCAGCGGGAGCCGTCGAAATCCGGGAGCACTCCGTACATCGGGGAGCACTCCGTCGCGTCCACAGCGCTCACCGATCTTCGAAGTGCTCACGGATCCTCTCCCCGGCCTGGTCGTAGGCTTGCCCCTATGACCGAATGGCCCCAGATCTTCTCCGCGCTGTTCGCGCGCCGGCAGTTGCAGCCCGATCAGACGCAGTGGGCCATGCGCGAGATCCTGGAGGACCGAGCCACGCCGGCGCAGATCGCGGCATTCGCGGTGCTGATGCGCGCCAAGGACGAAACACCCGAGGAGATCATCGATCTGCTGTCGGTGATGCTCGACCATGCGACCTCGGTGGCCGTCCCGGGACCCGTGTTGGATGTGGTCGGCACCGGCGGCGACAGGGCTCACACCGTCAATGTCTCGACGATGTCGGCGATCGCCGTCGCCGCCGCAGGTGCCCGGGTCGTCAAACACGGCAACCGGGCCGCCTCCTCACAATCCGGCTCGGCGGACGTCTTGGAGGCACTCGGGGTCGTCATCGATCTGCCGGCCGAGTCGGTGGGTCCGTGTCTGCAGCAAGCAGGTATCGCGTTCTGCTTCGCCCCGGTCTTCCACCCGGCGCTGCGATACGCCGGACAGGCACGCAAGGACCTCGCGATACCCACGTTCTTCAACATCCTGGGTCCATTGGCGAACCCGGCCCGGCCCGCGGCCGCACTCGTGGGGTGCGCCTTCGAGCCGATGGCGCCGGTCATGGCCGACGTCCTGCACAAGCAGGGGGTCAAGGCTCTGGTGGTGCGGGGGCTCGATGGGCTCGACGAGGTCAGCACCGAGGGCCCGACCACGGTCTGGGACGCCACCGGCGCCCGCGTCGCCACGACGCAGGTCACTCCCGAGACGTTCACGGTCGCCCGGTCACCGTTGTCCGCGTTGCGTGGCGGAGATGCCGCCCGCAACGCCGAGCTCGCGCGGGACGTGTTCGAGGGACGGGGCGGACCGGTGCGAGATGTGGTCATCGCGAACGCCGCGGCCGCCTGGGCCGCGTGGGCGGCGGTCACCGCCCCGGAGGCGGATCTTGCCGCGCGCATCAGCGACGGAGTCGAGAGGGTGACCGCGGCGATCGACTCGGGAGCGGCCAAGGCACTGCTGGACAGGTGGATCGAGGTCAGCCGTTCCCTGCAGGTCTGACCGGCATCGACCAGCAACCGTCGATGTGGATCGGCCGCGCGGATTCCAGCCAGCGCAGCACCATCCGGCTCTCGGCGATCAGTGCAGCGGTATCCGGTGGCGGCGGTGGGTCCACACGCTCCGCGGCCTTCACGACGGCTTCCACGGCCGCATGGGCGTCCGAGCCGACGCCGCAGAACGTCGCCCCGGCCAGTCGACCGTGCCGGATCACGTGGATGTCCCAGCCACCGGGCTGACTGCGCGCCGCGACGATCTCGGGCAACTGGCCGAACGCGCGCAGTTCCCCAGCCGACCTGATCCCACGCAACGCGGCATCGAGCCGGTTGCGCCAGGTGGCGGCCTGCTCGAAGCGCTCCTGCGCCGCCAGACCGGACATCCTCGCGCCGACCACCTGCTCGGCATACACCGTGCTGCCGAGCAGGACCTCGCGGGCCAGCATGGCGACTGGCTCGTAGTCGTCCGGGGTGACCTGGCCGCTACAGGGTGCAGCACACCGCCCGATCTGCGCCAACACGCACTGCGGGCTGCTGTGGCCGGCGCGCAGGCGTTGGGTGCATGCGCGCAGTCCGGTGGCCTCGGTGATCGCCGCGGCCGCCTCCAGAGCGTCGGCACGCGACGCGAAGGGACCGGCGTACACGCGGCCGGCTGCTTCATCGTCGGCGACTGCGCGCACGACGGAGAGCCGGGGGAACGCGTCGCCGGTGAGTTTGAGCCACACCGTGCGTTCGGGATGTCGCGAGCGGCGGTTGTACGGAGGTTTCCACTGTGCGATCAGCCGCAGTTCGCGCACCCTGGCTTCCAGATCCGTGGCGCACACGATGGCTGTCACTTCGTGGGCGATGCCCACCATCTCGGTCATCCGCGGTCGCTGCTCGGAACTGGTGAAGTAGCTACGCACGCGCCGTCGGATGTCGTGCGACACCCCGACGTAGAGTGGGCGGCCCCCGGCGTCCCGGAAGGTGTACACGCCCGCAGCCTCCGGTAGCCGGTCGGCGAGGTGGCGCTTGTCGCGACGCTGGTGCGGCACCCTGCGCATCGAGGCCGTGAGTTCCTCAAGGGTGAGGACACCGACCGCACCGAGCCGCTCGAGCAGTCCATGCAGGACGTCGACGGTGGCCCGGGCGTCGTCGAGCGCGCGGTGGGTCGGCCGGACCTCGGTACGGAAGAACTGCGCCAGGGTTGCCAACTTGTGGTTGGGGACCTCGTCGCGGGTCAGGACCGACCGGGCCAGTCGGGCCGTGTCGATCGTGTGCGGGTTCGGCCACTGCACACCGAGCCGGGCGCATGCGGCCTTGAGGAAGTTGCTGTCGTACGGGGCGTTGTGGGCGACGAACACCGCGTCGGACAGGAAATCCAGCAGCATGGGTACCGCGACCGCTTCCCGCGGGGCATCCTCGACCATGCGCTGGGTGATCCCTGTGAGCACCGTGATGAACGGGGGGATCTGCTGCTCGGGGTCGACGAATGTGCGGAACTCGCCGAGGACCTGACCTGCCCGCACCTTCACGGCCCCGATCTCGGTGATCCTGCCCTCGGTGGGACTGCCGCCGGTCGTTTCGAGGTCCACCACGCAGAAAGTGGTGTCCACCAGGGCGGCACCGTCGAAGTCCAGATTGAGTTGGGCACCCTGCGGGCTGCTGGACACTGGTACGGCGGACACGTGTTCGACGCTAGGAGATGGTGGCGACAAAACCCGGCAACGGCGCGGCTGTTGGCATGCAGTCGAGGGCAGATTGCGCGCGCGACCACTAGGTGGTCGTCGACGCAATCCGCTCGGCCCGGGGGCACACGCGGCCGGATCGCGCGTGCTCATAGGGTTGGACGCGTGGCCCTCTCAGCACCTGACAGCACAACGCGCTGGCGCTGTGCCCGTTGCGGCAACCTCACCCGCTTCGACGTCGTCCGTACCACGAGTTCGACACAGTACTGGCACTTCGATCTCGCCGGCGTGCCCAGCGTCGAGGAGGAGAGCATCGTCCGCGACGAGATCCAGAGTGTGACCTGTCGGTGGTGTGGTGCGACCGACACCGTGGAGTTGGTGGAGAGGATCGAGAGGGCCGAGGATGTCTGAGGCACCGCTGGCCGGAGTGCGTGTGCTGGACATGACCAGGCTGCTGCCGGGCAATTTCGCCACGGTGATGCTTGCGGAGATGGGCGCAGACGTCGTGAAGATCGAGGCGCCAGAGGGGGACGGCACCCGGTGGGTCGCGCCACACCTGCCCTCGGGGGAGTCCGGCGCTTTTGTGCAACTCAACCGCGGCAAGTCCAGTCGGGTGGTCGATCTGAAGACGGACGAGGGCCGGTCGGCGTTCTCCGAGCTGGTCCGGGGCTCACACGTGCTGGTGGACTCCTTCCGCCCCGGGGTGCTCGATCGCCTCGGGTTCGGCCCGGACGACCTCAAGCGACTGCGGCCCGACCTGGTCCACGTCACCATCGATGCCTACGGTTCCGGCGGCGAACTGGAGCAGGTTCCGGGCCACGATCTGAACGCCATCGGATACGCCGGGGTCCTGACGCTGGGCGGCACGCCGGCGCTGCCGGGCCTGCAGGTGGCCGATCTCGCGGCGGGCATGCATGCGGCGCTGGCGGTGCTCGCCGGACTGCGGCGCAGCGCCCACGGGCAGTTCGTCCACAGTGAGGTCGCGATGGTCGACGCCGCCCTGACCTTCGCGCAGCTGCCCCTGGGGGGCTGGTTGGCCACCGGACAGTCGCCGGCCACTCCGTGGGACCTCACCGGCCGCTGGGCCTGCTACGGCGTGTACGAGTGCGCCGACGGGGGTTGGCTGACCGTGGGAGCGCTCGAGCCCAAGTTCTTCGCGGCCATCCTGGACCGACTGGACCTCGGTGAGTGGAAGGTCTCACAGTACGACCCCGCCAAGCAGGCCGAACTCACCGACGTGCTTCGGCACCGATTCGCCTCGCGCCCCCGGGCGCACTGGCTGGCTGAGTTGGCCTTCGAGGACACCTGTGTCGGCCCGGCGCTCACCCTGTCGGAGGCGATGGCGCACCCCAACCTGCGCGCCCGCTCGGTGTTGCGACAGGTTCAGGCCTCGGATGGGACGATCCATGAGGTCTTCGCAGCGCTGCCCTGGCTGCAGCCCGAGGACGCTGCGCCGATGCGGGCGCCAGGTCTCGGAGAGCACTGAACCTTTCTTGTCGCAGGTTCTCCCTACGGTCGGAGCACGACAGTGAGGAGACGACGATGCTCATCGATTGTGGGAGTTGCACCGCCCGGCCGGCCGCCTGTGCCGACTGTGTGGTGACCGCTTTGCTGGACACGCCCGCTGATGGCCACCTGACCGCCGAAGAGGTTGCCGCGGTCGACGCCCTGGCAGCGTCGGGGCTGGTGGCGCCACTGCGCTTCGTGCGCGCCGTGTAGGTGGACGCAACCCCCGGCGCTTGGGTGCACAATGGTGGTATGGGGTCGTATCGCATGCTCCCGGCGGCTGTGGCTGCCGGGTTGTCGTGTGCCCTGTTGGTGGGCGCCCCGGCGGCCTTCGCCGACATCGAGAGCGACATCGCGCGGGTCCAAACCGAGTTGGCGGACCTGCAGACCCAAGCCGCCGCGGCCGCCGAGGAGGCGAACGACGCCACCCTGGAGTGGCAGGAGGCGCAGCAGGCGGTCATCGACAAGCAGGCCGAACTCGCAGCGACCCAGCAGAGCCTGACGGCCAGTCAGAACTCCCTGAACCAGGTGGTCAGCCAGATCTACCGCAACGGTGGTGTGGACCCGAGCCTGCTGGTGCTCGCCTCCTCCGACACCGCCTCGAACTGGCTCGCGACATTGGACACGGCGCGGATCCTGGCCGGCCAGCAGAACTCTGCGCTCGTCCGGACCGAGGTTGCCGAACAGCAACTCGTGCGTGACGAGGCCGCTCTGACCAAGGCCGAGAAGCAGGCAGAGCGGGCGCGCGACGACATCCTCGACGCCAAGGCGGCGATCGATGCCAGAGTCGCCGAATCCACGGCCTTGTTGTCGCAACTGCAGGTCGAGCAGCAGCGCCAGCTCGCCGAGGAACTGGCCCGCCAGCAGGAGGAGCAGCAGAAGCAGGCAGAGGACGCCGTAGATGCCGTTGCCGAGTTGCCGGATTCGGCCACAAAGCCGGTCGTCAAGTTCGCGATCAAGCAAGCGGGCAAGGCTTTTGAAGCCGGTGCCACCGGCCCTGACGCCTACGACGCCTCAGGACTGGTGAAGGCCGCGTGGGCAGAGGCAGGCGTGGACCTGCCGCATTCCGTGCAGCGTCAGTACGACAAGACCCAACGGGTGGACATCACGCAGTTGGCGCCCGGCGACATCGTGTTCCTCTACGGAACCGGCAAGCATGCGGGGATCTACACCGGGGACGGCTACTTCGTGCACGCCAAGAGCCCGCGCGAGGGTGTCGTGTACGAGAAGTTGTTCACCAACGAGTTCATGTCCGAGTTCGCCGGCGCAGGGCGTCCGGAACTGTAGTGGCGTGAGTCGCACCCTCGTCGTCACCAACGACTTCCCCCCGCGGGCCGGCGGCATCCAGGCGTTCGTGCACGGTGTGCTGCTGCACCAGGATCCTGATTCGGTCGTCGTGTACGCACCCTCCTGGAAGCGGGCCGCCGAGTTCGACGCCCAGCAGCCGTTCCCCGTGGTCCGCCACCGCACCTCGCTGATGCTGCCCGAACCCATGGTGGCGGCGAAGGCCCGGAAGATCGCCGAGGAGTACGACTGCGACCGGGTGCTGTTCGGGGCCGCGGCGCCGCTCGGTCTGCTGGCAGCGGGTCTGCGCAAGCGGGGGATGGGGCCGATCGTCGCGATGACCCACGGTCACGAGGCGGCCTGGGCCACCACACCCGGTGCGAAGTCCGTCCTGCGCTCCATCGGGGACTCCGTGGACACCGTGACCTACTTGGGGGAGTACACCAGGCGACGGATCGCCTCTGCCCTGCGGCCGGCCGCGGCAGCCCGCATGCGCCGACTGGTGCCCGGGGTCGACACCGGGGTCTTCAATCCGGGTATGCGCGCGCAGGGCCGCTCCCTGCGCGAGGAACTCGGTCTGGCCGATCGGCCGGTTGTCGTGTGCGTGTCCCGGCTGATGCCGCGCAAAGGTCAGGACACCCTGATCCGGGCGCTGCCGCAGATTCAGCGACGGGTGCCGGACGCCGCCCTTCTGATCGTCGGCGGCGGGCCGTACCGCTCCACCCTGGACAAGTTGGTCGCGCAGACCGGTGTCGCCGACAGTGTCGTGCTGACCGGCACCGTGCCGTGGGAGGCGCTACCGGTGCACTATGCGGCCGGCGACGTGTTCGCCATGCCCTGCCGGACCCGCAATCGCGGCTGGGACGTGGAGGGTCTGGGCATCGTCTACTTGGAGGCCGGCGCGATCGGCCTGCCCGTGATCGCCGGTGATTCCGGGGGTGCGCCGGATGCTGTCCTCGACGGCAGGACCGGGTATGTGGTCCCGGGCAGCGATCTGTCGGCGGTGGCCGGCCGGGTCGGTGAACTCCTGCAGGATCCGGTGAAGGCTGCCGCGATGGGGGAGGAGGGTCGCCGCTGGGTGCAGCGGGAGTGGACGTGGCCGACCATCTCAGGCCGGTTGACGGACCTGCTCGAGGGACGTGACCCCGACCTTGTCACTCCGCCCGGAGTCCAGGAGACGTAGCAGTCCCCAACTGGTCGCGATCAGCAGCAGGATGATGCGGGCCGACTGCAGGGCCAGTCCGCGCCACTCGTCGGACATCAGCCAGTTGTAGTGCATCGGGTACAGGATCTGCCCCAATGCGGCGACCGGCATGAGCAGGACGATCACAGGCCGCATGCGGGTGGCCGGATCCAGCAGGCACACCGCAGCGATCGCGGCGACCCAGATCAGGTACTGCGGTGAGAGCACCCGGGAGGTGATCATCGAGAAAAGCACCACGACCAGTGCGATGTCGGCCGGAATCGCCCGGTCGAAGCGCCCGGTGAAGCGCAGCACCGCGAGCAGGGCCAGTCCGACTACACCCACCACCGTGACCGCCAGCGCTGCGGCTTCGACACCTGGTGCGGACACTTCCATCGCGCCGTAGCGGTACACGAAGGTCCGCTCCCAGCCCAGATGGTGGGCGACCAGGAACGCCAGGGCGGGGACCGATTCGATCTGCAGCCCCCGGGCCCGCTGCTCGGATGCGAAAGACGCCGCTCCGTCCATGGTGAGGACGAGTGCCAGCAGGATGGAGGCGGCGGTGGCGCCGAAACCGAGCACGGCCTTGCCGAATCCGCGGCGGGGTACAGCCAGAAGGAGCAGGGCGGGCCACACCTTCAGTAGCGCCCCGACGGCGAGTAGCGCTCCGGACCTCATGGGCCGTGCGACGGCCAGCAGCCCGAGAACGGCGAACAGCGCCGGTGCGACGTCGAACCGGGTCAGCCACACCGGTCCGATGAGCATCCCCGCGGCGACCCAGGCCCACGGGCCCTCGATCGATGCGCCCCGCGCGGTGCGGCGCATCAGCACCAGGAAGGTGGCGGCGTCGAACGCCAGCATCACGAGCATCAGTCCGAGTCGAGGATCGGGCGGTACCAGCGCGCCCAGCGCGAACAGCGGCCCTACCAGCGGTGGATACTGCCACATCTCGTCGCCCACCGGATAGCGCCCGGTCTGCAGCAGTTCTGCCCACTGCTGGTACAACGTGACGTCGTTGATGACCAGCGTCCCCCCGAGGTAGGGGATCAGGCCGAACGGGATGGCGAGCAGCCACGCGCGGGTGAGCGCGAAGGTGATCGTCGGCAGCAGCCACCATCCGCGTGCCGGTGGCGTGAACTGCACAGTGACTCCGATCGCCGGGGGTCCGGTCGTGCGCCGGCCACCGGGTCAGTATCTCAGGTCAGACCGTGGGGTCCGATTGCCGCAGCAGCCCGAGTTTCAACGCGGTCATCAGTGCCTGTGCGCGGTTGCCGGCACCGAGCTTCTCGTACAGCTTCGAGATGTGGGTCTTCGTCGTGGATTCACTGATGAACAGTCGCCGGGAGATCTGTGCGACCCCGAGGCCGTCGGCGAGCAGTTGCAGCACTTCGCGCTCCCGAGGGCTCAGTTGCGGGCCGCTCGGGCTGAGTTTGCGCTTCATGGCGTCGGCGAGGTCTTTGGCAGTGAATGCCTGCGGTGTGGTGGCGGCGTGCCGCGCGGCCGCGACCACGTCATCGGAGGGCGCGTTCTTGGGCACGAAGGCCGAGGCGCCGGCCTCCAGGGCTGCGAACAGCTGCTCGTCCCCCGCGTACATGGTCAGGATGACGATGCCGAGTTGGGGATAGCGCTCGCGGGCGCTGGCAGCCAGTTTGAGTCCTGAGCCGTCGGGCAGACGGACGTCGAGGACCACCACATCCGGGCGGGTGATGCGCAGGAGTCGTTCGGCGTCGGCCACCGATCCGGCCTCGCCGACCACCTCGAAATCACCGTCGCGCTCGAACGAGCGGCGCAATCCCTGACGGATCAGTTCGTGATCGTCGACGAGCAGGACTGAGATGGTCACCGGACTACTCCTCCCTGTCCGCGGCCGATGGTTTGAGGAGGACCTCCAGAACGGTGCCACCGCCCTCGCGGGGATGCCAGGCGAGTTCGGCTCCGATTCGTTTGGCCCGCTCCTGCATAATGTCCAACCCGAAGCTGTCGTTGCGCGGCGAGTCCATCCCGGTACCGTCGTCCGCCACCCGTAAATAGGCCTGCGGCGGGTCGATGCGGCACGTCACCCACACGTTCTCCGCGTTGGCGTGACGCCGCACGTTCGTGACTGCTTCCTGCGCGATGCGCAGTAGTTCGGTCTCCTGAGCAAGAGAGAGACGGTCGTGTGCTTCGTCCATGACCAAGTGCACGGTGAGGCCGGATGCGGTGCCTGCCTGCTGCACGTAGCTGGTCAGAGCCGATCCGAGCCCGACCCCGGGCTGGATGTCGGCCCGAAGATCGAAGATGCTCAGGCGCAGTTCACTGACGATGCGTCTCACCTCCGCCCGGATGTCGTCCGCCAGCACCTGTCCCTGAGTACCCTGCAGATCGGCGACCAATACGTCCAGCGCATAACCCACGCTGGCCAACTCCTGGGCGATGCCGTCGTGGATCTCCCGGGCCAGACGCCTGCGTTCCTCCGTGGTGGCGGCGGTGCGCACATCCGCGAACAGCCGACCTGTGTCGATCCGCAGTGCCGCCTCCTGCGCCTCGGGCATCGCCTGCTTCAAGTCCGTCATGTCGAACGGGTGACTATGGTTCTGCAGGGCTGCGACTCCCACCAGACGTGATCCGAGGGTCAGAGGGACGAATGCCTCCTGTGCGGGGCCGTGCGACACGACTCCGCGCCCCGACACCGGCTTGCCGTCGCGCAAGTGGGTCAGCGCCGTGGGATCGAGGGTGGGGAAGGGGCTGCGTTCGGCGCCACGCACCGCATAGGGCACGAGTTGGTCGTCCTGCTGGATGTACAGGACCGAGCGCTCCGACGGGACGTCGCGGGCGAGTTGCTCCAGGGTCTGCTGGGCCAGGGCCACTTCGTCGAGGCCGGCGGGCAGTTGCCGGGAGACCAGTTGCAGACGGCTGAGCAATCGGTGGGCCGAGCGGTACTCCTCGCCGCTGCGGCGTCGCTGTTGCACGGTCCACAACGCGATGCCGAGCAGCACGAGCAGCACGACGATCGCGATCGCCACGACGATGAACGTGCCCACGCGACTGATTCCACCACGTTCGGGCGTGCTGCACGTCCCA
>ERZ795053.5470-NODE-5470-length-13082-cov-5.391034_pt1 | contig 13082 bp, 9 predicted proteins | sample MGYA00375137_ERZ795053 | MGnify/ENA primary metagenome ERZ795053 (study PRJEB30182, sample SAMN05720284) | activated sludge metagenome | isolation source: Anaerobic digester | place: Hong Kong | collected 2014-12-17 ... | reverse complement strand
TAGGCAGGTCTGTTCTTCCAGGTGGTCGCCACGACCATAATCGATTCATATATCCGCCGAGGGATGGGCCTAAAGCCCCCATTCTTCCCTTTGTTTTCCCCCGGCTGAAGCCGGGGGCTATTGACCTATTGGCATCCTTTGATGCAGGATCCTAGGCAGGTCTGTTCTTCCAGGTGGTCGCCACGACCATAATCGATTCATATATCCTCCGAGGGATGGGGCTGAAGCCCCTATTCTTTCCTTTGTGATCCCCGGCTGAAGCCGGGGGCTATTGACCTTTCAGCATCCTTTGATGCAGGATCCTGCACAGGTCTGTTCTTCCAGGTGGTCGCCACGACCATAATCGATTCATGTATCCGCCGAGGGATGGGGCTGAAGCCCCTTTCTTTCGCATTGGTTTCCCCCGACTGAAGCCGGGGGCCGTTCACCTGAGGGCACTCTTTGTTTGTCGGGAGAGGGTGCGACCCCTGCAGGGCCACCGCACGTTCACGAGATCGCGTTCAAAAACGTGATGAGTGCCTATCGGATCTTCTTGATCCGGTCCATATCCCGGGCCTGGTCCTTGGCCTTGAGGGATTCTCGCTTGTCGTAGGTGTGTTTCCCCTGGGCCAGGGCGATCTCGAGCTTGGCCAGTCCTCGCTGATTGATATAGATACGGTAGGGAATGATGGTGAATCCCTTTTCCTTCACCTTGCGCTGCAACTTGTTGAGTTCACCCGACCGCAAGAGCAGCTTGCGTAGTCGGCGGGGTTCATGGTTGAAGGCGGTACCCAGTTCATATTCGGCGATGAACATGTTCTTGATGTACAGCTCATCCCCCTTGAAGTAGCAGAAGGCATCGTTCAGGTTGGCCGCGCCCTTCCGCAGGGATTTGATCTCAGTCCCCGTGAGCATGATCCCGGCTTCAAAGGTCTGGATGAAGTGAAATTCAAAGCGGGCCCGACGGTTGACGATCTCCAGAATGGGTTTGTCTTCCTGTTTCATGGATCCGTCCGTTGATACGTGAAGGTCAGTTTGCGTGTGCCACCTTCGACCCAGGCCAGCAGGGTGTGGTCATCCCCTTGCTCGTAGGCGATCCGATTGGGAAAATCATGGCTGGGATTCTCAAACAGCAATTTGCCGGCGACACATCCGACCAAGGTGAACACTACCGGTCGTCCCTCATTCTGATCGGGTACCGCGGCCATGAATACCCCCTGTCCATCCTTGATCTCCATGCTCATCTGTTCCAGGATGCTGGTGTCGCCTGCTTCAATGGCAAAGGACGTCCCTTGCATTCTTGTGTTCCCGTCTTTGGTCCACACCTCGTAGATGTCCTGATCCGCCATCTTCCAGGAGCCGGCCAGCCACGACAATGACCCCGCATCCGGACAGGAGGAGCCGGCATCCGACGTGGAACATCCGGACAGGAGGAAGGTGATGATCAGGAATGCAGAGATTCGCATAGCCTGCAAAGATAAGGGGATTTGCCGTCGACCACTCGATGCCTGGAAAAAAGGCGATTCTACGCCTGGAAACACCAGATTCGGAAGAAATGCAGGCAATAATGGTATTTTTCCAACCAGATTAAACGAACGGACGGTTCCAACGTCAAATGCTGGACTGTCCTGATTCACCTTAATACCTCTGACTGATGATGCGCCTTCTCCTTCTCCTCCCTACGTTCGCCTGGTTTGGCCAGATCCTTGGCCAGAGCCTTCCACCTACCATGACCGTTGATCAGTCAACCCATGTCCTGACCACCAATGGCCAGGTGACCACCGGCGTGTATGATGAAAGTGTGATCCGCTTCATCAACCTGGAATTCGAACAGCCCAATTACTGGAACCTGTTGACCCAAAACAAGACAGATCAGATCGATATCCCGGCAACCCTGACGGTCGATGGAGAGACCTTTCCGAATGTGGGCGTGCGCTTCAAGGGCCAGACATCCTATTCGCAACTGGGCAATTCGGACAAAAAGTCGTTCAACATCACCTTTGACTACCTCGATCCTGACCAGAATTGGGGAGGATATGAAACGATCAACCTCAACAATGCCTTCCAGGATCGGTCCTATATGCGGGAGGTCCTGTACCTCCATCTTATTCGCCGGCATATCCCCGCCGCCAAGGGATGCTTTGTTCACCTGACCATCAATGATGAGAACTGGGGACTATATGCTGTCTCATGAAATACGTTGACACTAAAAATGTGAATAACTTTCTCAAATTAGAGTAGTATGAGAAAGCTAACGACAGAAGAGAGACGTCGACGACGGTTTACAGAGGCGTTCAGAAAAGAGCAAGTGAGGTTGCTAGACCGTGGTGAGGTAACTCTATCTGAGATATCTCGGATGTATCAAGTTAAAGCTGATTGTGTGAAGAGATGGGTTCGCAAGTATAGCCAAAATGCGATTCCAGAGCCAATAGTAATAGGTAGTCGAAATGACTATGACCACATGAAGGTATTGGAGAAGGAGAATCAATCACTCAAGCAATATATCGGAGAGCAACAGATGCGCCTGGTCTATATGGAACAGCTACTGGCCTTGGCCAAGGAACGACTTGGAAATGACTTCGAAAAAAAATGATTACCCCACTATTAACGAGGTTGCGCGACAATCAGAAGGAGCACACGATCCCAATGGAACGCTTCTATAGGTATGTTGGATTAAGCCGTCAAGGTTACTTCCAAGCATTGGCACGGCATCAGCACGAAGAGCAAATGATGGTCTGTATAAAGAATCAGGTTAGTGCTTATCGCGGATCAAAAGACAGTCGAGCAGGATCGAGGGATTTGTTCTACAACCTGGGCATCAAAGAGGAATATCATCTGGGCATCAATAAGTTTGAACGGTTAATGAGTGCTTATGGTCTGAGCTTGAAGCCCATGCGAACTCGGGTGATAACGACCCGATCCACGAAGCAAAGCTGGAATTATGGAAATCTATCTAAAGGGTTGATTGTTAGCGGAATAAACGTGGTCGTAGTGGGGGATTTAACGTATGTGGACTATGGGTCAGAAAGATACTATCTTTTTTGTTTGACGGATGTGTATAGTGCCCGGATAGTGGGATGGGAATGGTCAAGAAGGATGCGAGCGCAGAATGCTCATGGAGCATTAATGATGTGGAAGCAGTTGCGGGGATCGCGAGCCCTCCAAGGATGTATCCATCATACAGACGGTGGCAGTCAGTATTTTTCTGATCTTTACCTAGGCGCGATGGAAGATCTGGAACTACAAATAAGTGTAGCACGTAATTGCTTGGATAATGGATTTGCAGAACAGCGAAATGGACTACTGAAGCATCATTTGCTGACTCTATTGCCGCCTGACTTGGAAGGCCCTGGTCTAGTTGAGGAGCTAAGTAAAATCATCCACAACTATAACCATAAGCGTAAGCAGGCGAAGTTGGGATGGATGAGCCCAGTGGAATATGAGAACTATTGGGAAGGAAGATCAGACAGACCTAAAATGGAAATGTATGACAGAGAACAAGGCGAACGAACGCGCCGTTTTGGGTTTTAGGAGGCATGGAACGACCAGAACATACAAAGAAAGAGTGCAGCCCCAAAGAAGTTTGGGAACATGCACCCCAATGGCCGTTCCAGCCGGCTAGGACTATTCCTAGACAGGTTGCTCCCCAGCAGAGCCTGCCTCCGCTTCGTTCTAGCAGTTGAAAGTTAAATCCCCAGTTAATAACAAACTCGAAAGTTATTCACAGTTTTTAGGCTTTAGGGGGTGAAGCTGTCAACCTATATCATGAGGTGCCAATACCCCCATGTCCAACAACTGAATGGCCAATTCCTCAATGAGTGGTTCTTCAGCAATGATGGCACTCGCTGGCGCGCCGATGTGCCCCCAGGTTCTTCTCCCGGGGGCCCTCCCGGCCCCATGTGGGGAGATGGTACTGCGGGTTTGAACGACCTGGGTCCGGACACTACGGAATACCAGAAATACTATACCCTGAAAACAGCCAACAAGGAACAGCCCTGGGATGATCTGGTCACCGTCTGTGATGTACTCAACAATACACCCCTGGACCAGCTGGAGGAGGTGATCCCGGATTATCTGGACCTGGATCGCACCCTGTGGTTTCTGGCGTCCGAGATTCTGTTCACCGATGATGACAGCTATGTCTACAAGGGCAAGATGGACTATTACCTCTACTGGGACCCGGAAACGGGGCGGATCACCCCCCTGGAATTTGATGGCAACAGCCCGATGGCGTCCAACAAAGTCAACTGGAGTCCGTTCTACAATGCCAACAAGGTGAACTATCCATTGCTGAATCGATTGCTTGCCGTTCCAACCATCCGCCAGCGGTATCTCGCCCACTTCCGGACGCTGCTGGAAGATTCCTTCGACCCGGCCATCGTCCATCCCCTGATCGATCAATATGCCGCTTTCATTGATACCGAGGTTCAGTCAGATCCCAAGAAGTTGTATACCTATGCCAACTTCCAGAGCGAGACCAATGTGTTGAAGACCTTTTTTACCAATCGGTACAACATCCTGAAGAGCAACAATGAGATCGCCCAGCCAACCCCGACCATTCACCAGGTCAGCTTATTGAGTGAAGAGGGGGAATGGAAAGCCCCCCTGGCCGATGAAGAAGCGGTGATCCGCACCGAAGTAACCAGCACGAACGGCATCTCCTCGGTCAAGGCTTACTGGTCTGATCAGCTAACCGGCAATTTTTCTATGGTCGAGCTGTTTGACGATGGGCAACACCAGGATGGTGCTGCGCAAGATGGGTGGTTTGGCAATGTGCTACCCGGCATGACCGCCGGCTCATGGGTTCGGTTTTACATCGAAGCCGCAGCCGACAACCCGGCCAGGTCGGTGTCCTACTCGCCGGCAGGTGCCGAGCATGATGTATACCTCTATCAGGTCCAGGCCAGGCTGGCCGATAACCCCGAACTGGTGATCAATGAACTCATGGCCAGCAATGACATGACCGCCATGGATGAGGCTGGCGAATACGAGGACTGGATCGAGTTGTACAACAAGGGCACCGTTGAACTGGACATCAGTGGCTACTATCTGAGCGACAAGGCCGATAACCTGACCAAGTGGGTGTTTCCAGACAATACGGTCATTCCCGCTGACGGCTATCTGATCGTCTGGGCCGACGAGAACGGGAGTGAAGGACCCCTTCATGCCAACTTCAAACTCTCTGCCGGCGGCGAGACAGTGTACCTGTCCAATCCGGACCTGGAACTGGTGGATGAAGTGGTCTTCGGTCAGCAGGAAACCGACATGGGCTACGCCCGAATCCCCAACGGTACGGGAGACTTTGTCATCCAGGAGCCGACCTTTGCCGCCAATAATGAGGGGCCCTCGGCGGTGGATCCGAATCAGCCGACACCAGTCTCCTGGCAGTTTCTCCCGGTGCCCGCACATGACCGGCTCTATCTGCGAGGGACCACGGATGAAGCCATTACCATCAGGAGCGTGACCGGCCAATTGATGTGGTCCAGCCCGGGTGAAGGCCTTCAGTCCATCGACACCGGCAGCTGGCCAGGCGGCGTGTACATCGCCCAGTCTGGACCTGCCGTTCAACGTCTGGTCATTCAGCATTGATGATGGAGGGGAGGAGTTGAGGAGGCGGGAGTCGAGGAGATGCCAGGACAAGATGACTTAGTGAAACTCTTCGTCCTCTGAGGTTGTCAATTCCAAAATTTCTTTGCGCCTTTTGCCTTCTGGCGCCAGGGCGCCTTTGCGAGAGACAGTTCACGCCCCGAGTACTCGGGGGCGCCAAATCGCAAAGGAACTCTCTCCAATCCTGATAAGCTCTACTTGTAGATCGGAAGTATTCCCACTTGACAACCAAGGGAGAGCTCGCAAAGGAATCTTGGATTAAGCATTGTTTGTCATCTCCCTGCAAAGGGCCGCCCCCTCGAAACGAATAAACCCATAAACGAATAAACGATATTCCTTCTCTGTGAAACTCCGTGCCACTCTGTGGTGAAGAGCATCCTGCTGCCCAACAAATTGAGTACATTAGACAGCCTAAATGAGTGTCTTATGGGTGCAGGCTTTCGCCTTTCTTTGGTCTTCAGTTGTCTCCTGACAGCCGTTAGTGGATTTTCCCAGGTGGTCATCAACGAGTTTTCGGCTGCTAACATGACCACTTTTGCTGCCAACAACGGCGAATATGAGGATTGGATCGAACTCTACAATCCCGGGCCGGGCAATATCAATCTCAGTGGATATCACCTCAGCGACCGGGTCAACAACCCCACCAAGTGGGTCATCCCGAACGGGGTCACCATCCCTTCCGGTGGATTCATGGTCTTCATTGCTTCCGACCTCAACGGATTGATCGCCGGACAATACCACACCAGTTTCAAGATCACCCAGACCGACCCCAAGGAAGCCATTGTTTTCGCCGATCCAACGGGAAACATCCTGGACTATCATGACCTGGATGTTCCCAATCAACAGGATCACAGCTGGTGCAGATTCCCGGATGGCGGGCCCTGGCGGCTGGGCACGAATCCGACGCCCAATGCCTCCAACGTCTCCGCCTACTCTGGCTATGCTCCCGTCCCGACGGCTGATCTCGAGGCCGGGCATTATCCCGGTGCGATCGCTGTCGCCCTGACACCCGGCATCCCCGGCACCATCCGCTATACCACCGATGGCAGCACACCCGGCGCCGGATCACCTGTCTATGCCGGACCGATCCCCATCACGGCGACATCCGTCCTGAGATGGTTCCTGATCCCGACCGACCCCACCATCCACCCCTCCGCGAAAGAGACCAACACCTACTTCATCGGCCTGGACAAGCATTCCATCAAGGTCATCTCCATCTGCGGGGATAACCTGCCCACTCTGCTGGCAGGGTCAAGTATTTCACCTCAAGGCACTTTCGAGCTGTTTTCCGAATCAGGTACCTTCATCGACGAAGCCAGTGGGGAATATAACCGGCACGGTAAGGACTCCTGGGCCTATGCCCAACGCGGGATCGACTACATCACCCGCGATCAGCTGGGCGTGGATGACGAGATCCACTTCCCCCTGTTTGCCTTGCAAAACCGGAAGGACTACCAGCGATTGATCCTCAAGGCCGCCGCCAACGACAATTACCCGTTCATCAAGGGGGCTCATATCCGGGATGCCTTTGTTCATGAACTCGCCCAACGCGCCCAAATGGACCTGGACGTGCGGAGCTACGAGCCCTGCATCCTGTATGTAAACGGCAACTACTGGGGGGTATATGAGATCCGGGAAAAGGTGGACGACAAGGATTACATCAAGCGGTATTACAATCTCGAAGAGAATCAGGTCGACTTCATCAAGACCTGGGGAGGGACCTGGGCAGAATATGGCACCATGGCCAACTGGAACAACCTGCGCAGCTTTATCCTGGCCAATGACATGACCAATCCGGCCAACTTTCAGTATGTCGCCGACCGGCTGGACATGCTCAGTCTGGCCGACTACTTCATCATCAACATCCACACGGTCTGCAAGGACTGGCTCAACTGGAACACGGCCTGGTGGGGCGGTGATGACGGCCAGGGCAACCTAGTGAAATGGCGCTATACCCTCTGGGACATGGATGCCACCTTCGGGCATTACATCAATTATACCAGCATCCCCAACATCGGACCGGCTGCCGATCCATGCGACATCGAAAGCCTGCCCAATAATTCCGACCCGCAGAGCCATATCGATGTGCTCATGAAACTGTTCGACAACCCGGATTTTCACGACCTCTATATCAACCGGTACGCCGACCTGAACAATACGGCCCTGAGCTGTACCTCCATGATCGATCTGCTCAACGAGCTGATCGACCGGATCGAACCGGAAATGCCCCGTCAGATCACCCGATGGGGAGGGACCATGGCCGAATGGCAGGCTGAGGTACAGGAACTCCGTGACTTTATCCTCAGTCGCTGTGTGGAGATCGAAGACGGCCTGACCGATTGCTACCAGCTCTCCGGACCGCATGAACTCACCGTGATCGTCATGCCACAGGGTTCTCCCAATAACGTCCGCATCAATACGCTGAACCCGTCCCAATATCCGTTCCAGGGCAAGTACTACGGCGGAGCCGACCTCGACCTGACCGCTATCCCGGATCCTGATTGGGCATTTGTCCGCTGGGAGACCGACTCCCTCGATCTCGGTCCCGACCTGATGGCCAATCCCGTCGATGGCAAACTGAACGGCCCGGATACGCTCTGGGCCTACTTCGAACCCATCTGCATGCTCGGCGTAGAGATCCTTCCACCCAATAAAGCTGTCCTCGATTGCTATCAGGCACCGGTTGTACTCGAAGGCGTCGCCTTTGATGGCAGCGACCAGTACACCTGGACCTGGACCGATGAGAACGGCACGGTCCTGCAGAGTGGTTCGTCAACCAGCCTGACCGTCAATGCGCCCGGTTGGTATACCATGGCCGTCTGGGATGAACAATTCCAGTGCGAGCGGACCGACAGTTTCGAGGTGATCGACAATCGGATCTATCCCGTGCCAGATCTGGAGGTTCCGGACTTGTTGACCTGCGTGACCACGACCGCCACCCTGGATGCCACCGGGTCCGGCAATGGACTGACCTACAGCTGGAGCGGACCGTGTACCGAAGGTGATCCCAATCAAGGTGTGGTCGATGGCACCTGCCCGGGCTGGTATTCGGTGGTTATCACTGATCCGACCAATGGATGTACGTCCATCGATTCGGTCGAGGTCCAGCAGGATATCCTGCCACCTCAAAACATCGCTTTGGCAACGACAAAAGATACCCTTCCCTGTCTGGGGACCGGGGTAGTGGCCAGCCTGCAGGGTCCCGGCCTGGCACAGGGCTACACCTATTCCTGGACAAGTACCGGCCAGATATCCGGAGATCCGCTGGCATCACAGGTCACGGCCCTGTCTCCCGGCTGGTATGTCGTGCAGGTGACCGATCCGCTGAACGGCTGTTTTTTCAAAGACAGCATCCTCGTCGTACCGGCACTGGACCTCTCGCTAACCATGGATTTCACCGTTGTGCAACCGTCCTGTGACCTGGCCAGCGATGGCAGTGTCCTGATCGACAATATCCAGGGCGGAACCGCTCCCTACACCATCGAACAACTGAACAACGGAGCCATGGCTGTGAATGGTCAGCTATCCGGCCTGTCCGCTGGTAGTCAACCCATCCGCATCACCGATCAGGGCGGATGTGCAGCAGATACGGTGGTTGAACTCACCGCACTTCCCGATGCCGACTTCAGTGTCCTCGCCAATCCTGCCGGGTGTACCACTGCCCTGAACGGAAGTCTGACCATCCAGAATATCCAGGGCGGTGTCGGACCGTTTACCTATGAGATCCAACCTGGTGGGACCAGTCCGGATCCTCTCTTTGATGGTCTTGCTGCCGGCAGCTATACATTGACCCTGTATTATGCCGGGGTCTGCTCGGTCAGCAAGGATGCGGAGGTGGGTATCCAACCTCCCTTTGGTCTGGATGCGGACCTCGATCTGCCGACCTGCGCCATGGCCACCAACGGCCAGATCACCCTGCTGCCCGGAGGAGCGGAACCACCATATACGTATTCCCTGGATGGACAGATCGGCAACGGACCTGTCTTTACGGGTCTGAATCCCGGCATCTATCAATTGGCTGTCGAGGATGCCGCCGGATGCACATCCACCACTCAGGTCACCCTGGATCTGGGCCTGCCACCAACAATAGACCTCGGTGCCGACCTGGTTGTCTTTCCAGGTGATTGGGTGGATATCCATCCCACCATATCCGGAACAGCCGCTTCTTTATCCTGGCCAGGATTCGGGTGCCCGAACTGTCCCAGCCTGTCCTTCCAGGCCTGGATGGATACGACGGTTTCTGTCCTGATGATCGATGATGGAGGTTGCACGGCATCGGATGAATTGCAAGTCCATGTCAAAGCCCGTGACGAGATCTACTGGCCGGGCGCCTTTTCACCCAATGGAGATGGGATCAATGATCTGTGGCTACCGATCGCCTTGTCTCCACTGGCACAATTACTGGAGGCTGGTATCTATGATCGATGGGGCAATCTGGTATACACCCGATCAAATACCCCCCTTTCCGATGCTTCTGCCTGGGATGGCACCATGAACGGCGACCCTTGCCAAAACGGGGTTTACGTCTATCGCTTCCGAATCCAGATCGAACCGGGGAAGGTGGTTGAACGGGCGGGGGAGATCTTGTTGGTGCGTTAAAACAGGCTGGAAAGTCCAGCTGATATTCAAACTCTAAATGTTTTAAAGAGGTACACACAACCATCAAAATAAATATTCTACGACTAATGGCTATTGATTGTTAATGTTTATATAAATGGCATCTGGTCACCAAATCAGGGCCTCCCAGACACATCAAGGACCCGTCTATCAAGAAAATAATGGTCCTTTACATCTATTTGGAAACAGTCAATTGCGTACACTGCGGCATTATTTGATCGGATCCGTTATGTGCTAGTAAACAATACGTGGAATATAAGAGTGTCAATAAAGAAATTAACTACCGATCAAATACGAGCGGCCGGGTCCTGATGTAGGTAGACCTATAATCAATAAACGGAATGAATGCAATGTCAAACAAGAAGAATAAGGCCCATTTGGCGACAAGCACTTTTGGGTACCTGCGCGTCGGCAGGCGTGCTTTTGGTGCCTCAAAAGTACCTATCCCGCTAATTAGCGGGACGGCAATGAGGCAGTGCCAGAGGTAGAATCCTTCACTTAAAATTATCGATGAAGCCATAGGGTGCAATACTGCAAACCTGCCAGGGGCCATTTTTCATGATTTATTTTTTACAGATCTGATCTGTTTTACCAAATATTCGAGCTATGAGTCCTATAAATGGCTTACTTATCTTTCTTGTCATATTTTCTATTTCATGTGATACTATTCCAAAAGGGAATAATCAGAACAAAATGTTGGATGACAATGAGGCAAGCATTACAGAATTTAAGCTTGTATTTTTCTGTACTTGTATCTCTAAAAGTTTAAGTAACAGTACAGTTGATTATCTCATCGGTACTGATGGTAGTTATTCACATGATTTTTCGCTTGGTCTAAATAATTATAGAATTTTGGACTCACTAGCAACAGCTATTGCCTTTCAAATTGAAAAAGATAGTATTGACAGGATGAATAAAATTGGAAAAAACTGGACCCCGGAAGATTTGGAACATGCGAGAATGGAGGGCTTGGTTGGAAAAAGAACATTCAAATTCTGCCTTGATTATTACGCAAGCAATGAGCTGAATGAAATTGCAATAGCACAGTTTAATAATTAATGCAGAACGCTTCTTTAATCCTCAAGAGTCTTACAAAAAATCTAAAAAAACGATTTAATTATCCCCCTAAAATCCCGGCCTCAACGCATGCAGATAATTGACCAACGGCTGTTCAGAGATCTTTCCGGACAGGTCCAGCCATCGGATAAATCCTTCGAACATCTTCTGCTCGATGTCCAGCATGCGCAAGTCTGATTTGATACGGGCCTTTTTGGCTTCCAGGATCAACAGGGGCTCCGCAGCCAATCCGGGTAAGGCACCCGTTTCCATTTTCTTCAGAAAACTGCTTTCCCACTGTTCCTCCTCCATTTTCCTTTGTTGAAGGAGAAGCTCCATGTCTACCTGGAGAGCCGATAGCCGGTCCAGAGTCTGCTGCTGGAGAAGAGTGACCTCCTGTTCGGCTTCCAGTTGCTCCAGGGCCAGCTCCTGTCGTTTGACATTCCCGGCCCTGGCGTGGGGAATATTCAGGCCCAGGCTGATACTGAAGTCCTCCCGGAACGGGTCCCTTGGATCCTGTTGATACCGACTTTGCACAAAATCCAGGACCTTCTGGCGCTCGGCCTTTTCCACCTGTTGTTCCAGGATGACCGCTTCCAACTTTCCCTGGGCAGCCAGGACTTGTGGAGAGATCATGCCCATTCCACTCGACATGACTTCTACCATCTGTTCGCCGGTGATCCAGGGATAGGTCATCAATTCCTGGATGGTCGGAGGGGACATGGAGGACATCATGGTCCGTTCGATTCGCTGGCGGGCAAGCCGGAGCTCGTTCAAGCGACTCATCCGCTGCTGGCGATCTTCCTCCACCTGCATCAAATCCTTGAGATCCGCTCCATCGACCTGTCCGATCTGACCCAGAACAGCGAGGTGTTGCTGGTCCAGATCCAATGCCTGTTGGACCATGGCCATTTCCCTGTCCACCATGGCCAAATCAAGGATACGTTCATACCCCTCCACCAGCGCATCATGGGTGGCTTCCCGGGTTTGCAGGGCGTATTGATCCTTCATCACCCCGACCAGATCTTCCTGACGATTCCTGGCGCGCAGGGAAGAGGGACTCAGCCGCAACAGGTACTCTTGCTGACGCCAATCGAAATTGCCGGTTTCTGTCCGGAATTCCAGCTTGTCGATCCAGGACATGGTGGGGGGATGGGTGGCCAGAAAACCGGCGGCCTCCTCGGCCATCTGAACTTCCGGAGCACGAAGCTGTCCGGCCAGAAAGCGGCTGACCGGATCATCCTGCCCATCGACCACAGCCTGGACCAATGTCATCAGGCAGATGATCCAAATGCCTTTCAACGAACCTGTATGTGTCCGGTCAACCATTCAATCGCGTGATTCGAGGAACAACTGGACCTTTTCCTTTTGCAGGAATTCATTCGCAGGGGGGATGGCCACGAGGATCTCCCGGCCATAGGTCTTGATCTCCGGCATCTTGCGCAGGCGTTCCGGGATCTCCACCACTCGCGTACCCAGTGCCACCACCTGCCCGCGACAGGACAGTTCAGTCCGAATGCCGGCGATGCCGCGCCGGAAAGTGCAGAAACTGATGCGGAACGCTGGTTGGCTCAAGCACGACCGCCGCGTACGACACGTGCAGAGCTGATGGCTCGGTATCCTGCCGCCACACTGCGTGAGATTACGCAACTCGAAGCTGAGATGAGTTCCGGCCTTGCGGCAACTTCTCGGGTGCAAAGGTACAATCCTGATTGGCAATCTCCGCGCAGCCTCTATTCGACACCTAACGGTGAAATTCGGCACTGGCGTGCGGTAAGGCAGCAGGCGGAACAAGATCTTCGCGATATTGAGAGCAGTGGGCC
>ERZ795053.5469-NODE-5469-length-13083-cov-5.658658_pt1 | contig 13083 bp, 12 predicted proteins | sample MGYA00375137_ERZ795053 | MGnify/ENA primary metagenome ERZ795053 (study PRJEB30182, sample SAMN05720284) | activated sludge metagenome | isolation source: Anaerobic digester | place: Hong Kong | collected 2014-12-17 ... | reverse complement strand
GGGGCGTCTGGCCGGCTTCTAGGTGTGCCGTACCAGCGCAACGGCATCGGCGCCACCCGCATCCACGTGATCGCCGAGCTCGTCGCCGGGCCCTGACTCTCGGGTCGTGACCCCCGGGCCGTGAGACCGCCACGGGGGCTCGCACGATGGGGCCCGCGCCGGGGTCACCCCGCCCGATCGGGCGAGGCCTCAGCGTCGTCGGTGGGCCGCCGCCGAGGTGTCGTGGTCGCCGGTGATCGAGAGCCGGGCTAGAGGCCGCGGCCCGGAGGCAGCAGGTCGTCGAAGCTGGGCTCTCGGCCCTCGCCCTTGGCGACGAACGTCTCGATCATGTCGGCGGGCTGGAACATGCCCGACTGCCACGCCGCCATGTGGCGCAGGGCGTCGTCGACCGAGTGGTCGCGGGCGTAGGTGACCATCTCCTTGGTGCCCCAGATGGCCAGCGGGCTCTTGCTGGCGATCTCCCGGGCCACCGCGAGGGCGCCCTCGACGAGGGCGTCGTGGTCGGCGAACACCTCGTTCACCAGGCCCACCTCGGCGGCCCGGGCCGCGGGCACCCGGTGGCCGCGGTAGGCCCACTCGCGGGCGATGCCGTCGGGGATGATCTTCGGGAGGCGCTGCAGCGTGCCCACATCGGCGGTCATGCCGATGTTGATCTCCTGCACGCAGAAGAAGGCGTCGGCGCTGGCGTAGCGCAGGTCGCAGGCCGACACCATGTCGACCGCACCGCCGATGCAGCCGCCCTGGATGGCCGCGATCACCGGGAAGCGGGCCTGCTCGAGTGCGGTGAAGGAGCCCTGGAGGTGCAGCACCGACTCGCGGAGCCGGGCGCGGAGGCGACCGAGCTCCTTGTCGCTGCCGACGCCCGCCGCATCGCTGCCGCCGGTGAACACGGCGAGGTCCATCCCGGCGCAGAAGTGCTTGCCGGTGGAGGAGATGACCAGCGCTCGCACGGTGCCGGACGCGTCGAGCTCGCGCACGGCGGCCGGGAGCTCCTCCCAGAACTCGCGGGTCATCGAGTTGAAGGCGTCGGGCCGGTTCAGGCGGAGGTGGGCCACGCCCTCGTCGATCGCGATCTCGAAGGTGGTGGCGGAGGCGCCGGTCGTGGAGGTCATGGCGGCCAGTGTCCCACGCCCGGAGTGCGCGCACCCGTGCCGAGGTGGCACACTGAAACGAGAACGTGTTCTCGTTTTCGCGGTCTGGCGTCGGCGCCGGAGACAGGGGATCAGGTGCAGGAGCTCGGGAGCGGCAAGACCTCGGAGCGGCCCGTCCGCCTCGGTGGTGCCCTGGTCACGATCGTCGAGCCCCACCGGGGCCACGAGGTGGCCTACAACCGGTGGTACGAGCGCGACCACTTCTACGCCGGCTGCATGATCGGTGCCTGGAACATCAGCGGCGCCCGCTTCGTGGCCACCCGCGACCTGAAGGCCCTGCGCTATCCCGCCGACTCGCCGGTGATCCCCGACCCCACCACCGGCTCGTACCTCGCCCTCTACTGGGTGCTCGCCGGCCGGTTCGGCCAGTGGATGCAGTGGGGCTCCGAGCAGGTGAAGTGGCTCCACGAGCACGACCGCATGTTCGAGGAGCGAGACCACGTCCACACGCTGATGTACAAGTTCCGCACCGAGTTCGAGGAGCCCGACGGGGTTCCCGTGGAGCTGGCCCTCGACCACCGGTCGCCCTACGTCGTGGTGGTCGTCGGCGAACCATCGGAGGGCACCTCGCTCGACGACGTCGACGCCTGGTTCCGGGCGCACCCCCTGCCCGGCGTGGTGGGGGCCGAGCTCACGGCGATCCCGCTCCCGTCGGATGCCGCGAAGGGCGTCCGGGCCGACTCGGCGGAGAACCGGTTCTGCCAGCTCTGGTTCGTCGACGACGAGCTGTCCGACGTGTGGGACGAGCGCTTCGCCCCGCTCGGCGAGCGCTTCTCGTCGGCCGGCCTCGGCGAGCTGGTCCTCGTGGCCCCGTTCCGCGCCACGGTCCCCGGGACCGACACCTACACCGACGAGCTCTGGTGAGCCACCGGTCCGCACCCTGGTTTCTGACGACCCGTCAGATTTGGAGGTAGCATCGTGCCCATGGAAGAGACCTTCCCGAAGATCATCTCGGTCGACGACCACGTCATCGAGCACGCGAACGTGTGGCAGGACCGACTGCCCGAGAAGTACAAGGACATCGGTCCGCGCGTGGTGCGCGAGCGGGGCAACATGCAGTTCGTCGGGGGCGTGTTCTCCTACGAGCCCGACCCCGAGGGCGCCGAGGCCGACTGGTGGGTCTACGAGGACCTCAAGGTGCCCCAGACCCGCCTGTCCGCCGCGGCCGGCTTCGATCGCGACGAGGTGAAGGTCACCGGCATCACCTACGAGGAGATGCGCAAGGGCTGCTGGGATCCGACCGCCCGCCTCGAGGACATGGACGCCAACTGGACCGAGGCCCAGATGTCGTTCCCGTCGTTCCCGCGCTTCTGCGGCCAGACGTTCATGGAGGCGAGCGACAAGGAGCTGTCGGACCTCTGCGTGAAGGCCTACAACGACTGGATGGTGGAGGAGTGGTGCGGCGGCTCCGACGGCCGGCTGATCCCGCTCATCATCATCCAGCTCTGGGACGCGCAGCTCGCCGCCCAGGAGATCTACCGCAACGCGGAGCGCGGCGTGCGGGCGGTGTGCTTCTCGGAGATCCCGCCGTACCTCGGGCTGCCGTCGGTGCACACCGACTACTGGGAGCCGTTCTTCCGGGCGTGCGAGGAGACCGGCACGGTCATCAACATGCACATCGGCTCGAGCTCGAAGATGCCCTCGACGTCGGCCGACGCGCCCGCGGCGGTGGGCTCGACGCTCACCTTCGGCAACGCCATGAGCTCGATGACCGACTGGCTGTTCTCGGGGTGGCTGGCCCGCCTGCCGAACCTGAAGATCGCCTACTCGGAGGGCCAGATCGGCTGGATCCCCTACATCCTCGAGCGGGCCGACAAGGTCTGGGAGGAGAACCGGGGCTGGGGCGGCGTCTCCGACGTGGTGACGGAGCCGCCGAGCACCTACTACTACCGCCAGATCTACGGGTGCTTCTTCGACGACATCTACGGGCTCGAGAACATCGAGAAGTGCGGGATCGACAACATCTGCTTCGAGACCGACTACCCCCACTCGGACTCGACCTGGCCCAAGAGCCGCGAGGTCGCCGAGAAGCTGATGGGCAACCTCCCCGACGACGTCATCCGCAAGCTGGTCCGCGGCAACGCCATCGAGATGCTCGGCCTCGACTTCGAGCCGTAGCCCACCCGCCGCCGGCGCGCTGATGAGCGGCCCTCCCCGCGGGGAGGGCCGCTCATCGCGTCCAGTCCGAGCCGAGGCCGCGCGCCGGCCCTCGAGGCGCGGTCGGCGGATCAGCAGAGCGTCGGCTGCTCCACCTGGCCCGGTGGGCCCGAGCTCCGTGCCCTCGCCCGGCGGCCGTCGCCTCCGGATCGATCGCCGGGAGGCCGGTCGCTCCGAGTGGGGCTGCCCTGGTCGGACCGACCGGGGGCGTCGGGCGGGCGGAACCGCCTCGGGCCGGTGCCGGGCTCGAGGCGCCAGCCGTGGTGGGTCTTGCGGCGGTGGCAGTCGGGGCAGAGCGGGTCCTGGTTGGCCAGGACCGTCCTCGGGTCGTTGGCCCACGGCTCCCGGTGGTCGATCTGCATGCCCACCGTCTTGTTGCAGGCGAGGTTCGAGCACCGCACGCCCATGGCCTCGATGGCGGTGCGCTGGTGGGCCGACAGGTTGCGACCGAGGTGGGCCACGGTCTGCACCTCTCGGCCGTCGTGGAGCACGGCGGCGACGAACGGGTTCCGGTCGAGCAGCAGCCGCTTCACCGCTTCGGCGGAGATGGGCCTGACGCCATCGACCTCGCACGTCTCGCCGGCGATCGTGTGCCCTCGCAGCACCGCAGCGAGATCGACCCGCACGATGACCTTGGTGTTGTCGCCCCCTCGCGGCCGCACGCTCGCGTCCGCCGACGCCGACGCCGACGCCGCCGCCGCTCGGGCTCGAGCCGTGGCCGCGCCAGGCCCTCGGTCTCCTGCCTCGTGGCCGCCCGCCTCCCGGCCGGCGCCACCACCCGGCCCAGGGCGTCCCGCGGTCGTGCGTGCGCCTGCACCGGCGCTCCCACCGACGGACGCGAGCAGCGCCTGGAGCGCGTCGTAGGTGCGGTTCTCATGCGTCTCGCGCTCGCCGCCGGCCCGCTCGCGTCGGCGGCTGGCGCGGAACGCCTCCTCCTCGAACGGCCGCAGCAGCGACAGCAGGGCGACGCCGTCGGCCCCGGGCCCGCGCAGCGTCAGGCAGAAGGCACCCTCGGCGTCGTTGCGGTAGCGCACGGACCGTTCCCGGCGCACCCGACGCTCGCGCTCGGCGGCGTCGGTGGCCGCCGCTCGGGCGGCGTCGGCCTTGCGCCGGAGCGCCGCCGCGGTCTCCTCGGCGGCGGCCCGCAGCAGCGCATCCTCTGCCCGCGGATCCGCCGCGGAGGCCGACGCCACCGACTCGGCCTGCTCGGGCGAGAGGTCGCCCTCCTGCATCGCCCGCTTCGTCTTCGGCAGGTCGGCAGCCTGCCGGCCGGTGCGCAGCTGCGCTGCCGCCCGGGCCACGGTCGTCCCGCACTGCGCCGCGAGCCAGTCGGCCGGTGACGCGTGGCCCTGGCCGCGCCAGGCGTCGGTCTTCGCCACCCGCACCGCCGCGAACATGCGGGCCGTGGCCGCCGCCTTCTCGATGACCGCCAGCTCCCGCACGATCGCCGCCGCCTGCGCGCCCGAGAGCACCTCGGGGTCGAGCCCACGAGCGAAGGTCACCACCTCGGTTCGGAGCTCGGCCGCCGTTGCCATGTCGACAGCCTAGCGAACGCACGTTCGATGATGCAAGAAAGAGGCCGAGAAAGATCGAAATCGGACATGGATCGCCGGCGCCGAGGGGGCAGACTCGTCCCATGGGCCGCAGCTTCGACGCCATCGCCGACCACCTCGCCTCCTGGATGGAGGCCCAGCCGATCTTCTTCACGGCCAGCGCACCCCTCGCCGCCGACGGCCACGTGAACGTGTCGCCCAAGGGCGGCGACAGCTTCCGCGTGCTCGGGCCGAACCGGGTCGCCTACCTCGACTACACGGGCAGCGGGGCCGAGACCATCGCCCACACCCGCGAGAACGGGCGCCTCACGCTGATGTTCTGCGCCTTCGACGGCAAGCCGAACATCGTCCGGCTCTTCGGCACCGGCGAGGCGGTCCTCCCCGGCCACGACGGCTTCGACGACCTCGCCACCGCGTTCCCTCCGAACCCCGGCGCCCGGAGCATCGTGGTGCTCGACGTCGTCGAGGTCCGCACCAGCTGCGGCTACAGCGTGCCCGAGATGGCGCTCGTGGCGCCTCGCGCGACCCTCGACGAGTGGGCCGAGCGCAAGACCGCCGAGGAGCTCGACGCCTACCGCGCCGAGAAGAACGCCGTCTCCCTCGACGGGCTCCCCGCCATCGGCTGACCCGAGCCAAGGCGCGCACCCCGAGCACGGCCGGCGAGGCGTGGGTACGGTCCGAGCCATGGCTGAGCGAGCGATCTCCACGTTGTTCGAGGGCGGCGGGTTCTTCGAAGGCCCGCGGTGGCGCGACGGCACCTGGTGGGTGTCGGACTTCTACCGGCACACGGTCAGCCGCTTCACCCCCGACGGCGCCGAGGAGGTGGTGGTCGAGGTGGAGCACCAGCCGTCCGGCCTCGGCTGGTTGCCCGATGGCTCGCTCGTCATCACGTCGATGAAGGACCACCGCGTGCTGCGCTTCGCCGATGGCGAGCTCACGACGCTGGCCGATCTGAGCGACCTCGCGGGCGGTCACCTGAACGACCTCGTCACCGACGCCCGCGGCCACACCTACGTCGGGAACTTCGGCTTCGACCTGATGGGCGGCGGCACGCCCGCCAACGCCGATCTGATCCGGGTGGACCCCGATGGCTCGGTGACCGTGGCCGCCACCGACCTGGCGTTCCCCAACGGCACGGTGATCACGCCCGACGGCGCGACCCTCATCGTCGGCGAGACCATGGGCAACCGCTACACGGCGTTCGACCTGGCCGACGACGGCACGCTGTCGAACCGGCGCTCGTGGGCCGAGTTCGGGGCGCTCCCCGTGGCCGACTCCATCGCCGACGGGCTGGCCCAGGTGGTGGTCTCGCCCGACGGCTGCTCGCTCGACGCCGAGGGTCGCATCTGGTGCGCCGACGCCCTGGGCAACCGGTGCATCCTCGTGGCCGAGGGCGGCGAGATCCACGACGAGGTGCGGGTGCCCGGCGGCCTGGGCATCTACGCCTGCGCGCTCGGTGGGCCCGCCGGCACGACGCTCCTGCTCTGCAGCGCGCCCGACTTCTTCGAGCACAACCGGGCCACGGCCCGCGAGGCGGTCCTCTTCACCACCGAGGTCGAGGTCCCCCACGCCGGCCTGCCGTAGCGGCGCCGTAGCCTGCGGACCCATGACCGTCGACCGCTTCGCCCGCGTCCGCCAGCAGATGCAGGCCATCGGCACCGACGTGCTCCTGCTCTCCGTCGGCCCCGACCTCCCGTGGCTCACGGGCTACGAGGCGATGCCGCTCGAACGCCTCACCATGCTCGTGGTCCCCGTCGACGGCGACGCCACGCTCGTGGTGCCGCGCCTCGAGGCGCCCCGGGTCGTCGAGCACCCCGACCGGTTCGCCCTCCGGCCGTGGGAGGAGTCCGAGGACCCGGTCGCCATCGTGGCCGAGCTCGTCGGTTGCCCGGCCTCGAACGCCCGGCTGGCCGTGGGCGACAAGACCTGGGCCCGCTTCCTGGTCGACCTCCAGGCGGCGCTGCCGACGGCGACGTGGCGGAAGGGGAGCGACGTGACCGGTCCCCTGCGGGCCGTGAAGGATCCGGCCGAGGTGGAGAGCCTGCGCCGGGCCGCGGCGGCGGCCGATCGGGTGGCGGCCCAGCTCCAGGGCGGCGACCTCGCGCTCGTGGGCCGCACCGAGGCCGAGGTCAGCGCCGAGATCGGTCGCCGCCTCCTCGACGAGGGCCACCAGCGGGTGAACTTCGCCATCGTCGCCACGGGCGCCAACGCCGCCAGCCCCCACCACGAGCCGGGCGCGACGGTGATCGAGGCCGGCCACGTGCTGCTCTGCGACTTCGGGGGGACGATGCTCGACGCCGACGGCGTCGGCTGGTGCAGCGACATCACGCGCTGCGTGAGCGTCGGAGGCGAGCCGCCGACCGAGGTGGCCGAGGCCTACGCCGTGCTGCACCGCGCCCAGCAGGCGTCGGTGGCCAGCGCCACGGTCGGCACCGCCTGCGAGGCCGTCGACGCCGCCGCCCGCCAGCCGATCGCCGCCGCCGGCTACGGCGACCGGTTCATCCACCGCACCGGCCACGGCATCGGCGTGGAGGAGCACGAGGACCCCTACGTGGTGGCCGGCAACGCGACGCCGCTCGAGCCCGGCCACGCCTTCAGCGTCGAACCGGGGATCTACACGCCCGGGGCGTGGGGCCTCCGGCTCGAGGACATCGTGGTGGCCGCCGCCGAGGGCCCCGATCCGCTCAACCGAGCCGACCACGCGCTCGTGGTCGTCGACGGTTGAGCGGCGGCCGGCTCGGCGACCGGCGCTACTTGGCGCCCTTGCGCAGCGCCACCACCGGGATGGTCTTGGCGAGGATCGCCAGGTCGGTGGCCAGCGACCAGTTGTCGACGTAGTAGAGGTCGAGGCGGGTGTAGTCCTCGAAGCTGCTGTCGGAGCGTCCGCTCACCTGCCACATGCCGGTGATGCCCGGCTTGACCCGCAGGCGCTGGGCCAGCAGGGCGTCCCACTCCTCGGTCTCGTGGGGGAGGGCGGGGCGGGGGCCGACCAGGCTCATCTCGCCGGTGAGGACGTTCCAGAGCTGGGGCAGCTCGTCGATCGACGTGACGCGCAGCAGCTTGCCGACGCGCGTGATGCGCGGGTCGTCGGCCATCTTGAAGAGCGGGCCGTCGGCCTCGTTCAGCTCCCGCAGCTCGGCGAGGCGGTCCTCGGCGTCGGGGACCATCGTGCGGATCTTGAGCACCGAGAACGGCTCGGAGTCGCGGCCCACGCGAACCTGGCGGAACAGCACGGGGCCCCGGCTGTCGAGCTTCACCGCGATGGCGGCGACGAGCAGGATCGGCGAGGTCAGCACGAGCCCGGCGACGGCGCCGATCACGTCGAAGGACCGCTTGGCCCAGGCCCGCCACCCGCCGCGGGTGACCGGCTCGACGTAGACGATCGGGAAGCGGCCGAGGGGGCGGACCGTGAGCCGCTGCGACGAGATGTCGCGCAGGGTGGACGACAGCTCGACGTGGACGCCCTGGTCGAGCAGGTCGCGCGCCAGGCGGTTGGTGACGGCGCTGTCGACGGCGCTGGCGGCGACGATCACGCTGGCGTTGGGGAACTCGTGGAGGATGCCCGGCAGCTCGGCCACCCCGCCCAGCAGGCGCACGCCGGGCACCGGTTCGCCCGAGGTCGCCTGGTCGTCGACGAAGCCGACCACCTGGTAGCCGAGCCACGGCTCGGCCTGGAGCATGGCGGCGATGTCGCGGCCCTCGGGGTTGGCCCCGGCGATCACGACGAAGCGCACCATCTGGCCGGCGGCGCGCAGGCGCAGGAAGACCCGTCGGGCGATCTCGCGCTCGGCGGTGACCACGACGATCGCCGTGACGCCGAGGAGGACGAGCCCGCCGCGGCTCGGCAGGATCCCGACCAGGTTGGCGGCGACCGCGACGGTCAGGGTCCCGAGGAGCGAGGCGTTGACGACCCGACGGAACTCGTCGATGCGGCGGCCGATGAAGCGGGTGTTGTAGAGGCGCTGGTTGGCGAAGATGGCGAGCCAGGCCGGGATGGTGGCCACGCTCGTCCACCAGAGCTGGTGGGCGGCGTCGAGCGGGCCCAGCCCCCATCGCTCCACCAGGATGGTGGCCACCGTGGTGAAGGTGATGACCGCGAGGGCGTCGGCGCCCATGAGCAGCAGCTTGGGCCGCAGGGCGCTGGCCGGTCGGGCCGGGCGGGGCCCGTCGCGGCGCACGCGACCGCCCACGGTGGTCTTCGGCGCGTCGAGGAGACCGGCGCCGAGAGCATCGTGCGCAGCGGACCGCTCAAGCATCGTCACGTAGCGTAGTCGGGGTCGGGTTCGTCGTCACTATTGGTCACCGATCCGGGCCGTCGTCGGGGTGGCGGCCTCTCCATCGGCACGAACCTCTACGATCCGCGCGATGCGAGCGTGGTCCCGGCGTCGACGCCTCCTCACGGTGGGTGGCGGGCTCGTGGGCCTGTGGCTGCTCCTGGCCGGCTGGCAGGCGGTCCGCGCCGCCCGATCGCTCCAGGCCGGGGGCGACGACCTGCGGGCGGTGCGGGCTCGGGCATCGCTCGACGCCCTGCTCGACCCCTCGACGGGCGACCGCCTCGACGACGCGGGTGCGCGCTTCGCCGAGGCCGACGCGGCGGCCGGCAGCCCGCTGCTCGCGCCGGTCCGCCTGCTGCCGGTGGTCGGTCGCCACGTGCGGGCGATGGGCGAGCTGGCCGACGCCGGCGTGCAGGGGTCGGCCGCCGCCACCGCATCGCTCGCCGACCTGCGGGAGCTGGCCGATCGGCCCCGTGCGGCCGGACCCGGGCGCATCGACGCCCTCCTCGACCTGTCGGCGATCGCGGCTCGCGCCGAGCGGTCCCTCGGCCGGATCGACGCCGGTTCGCCCGACGCGCTCGTCGGTCCGCTGGGCGACGCGGTGGCCGAGGTCGAGGACCAGCGGCAGGCGGCGGCCACCGCGGCGCGCCGTCTCGGCGCCACGGCCGACGGCCTCGCCCAGCTGCTGGCGGGCCCCGATCCCTACCTGCTCCTGGGGGCCAACAACGCCGAGATGCGCGCCGGCTCGGGCATGTTCCTGTCGGCGGCCGAGCTGGGCTTCGACGACGGTCGCATGGCGCTCGGCGAGGTGCACCCGACGGCCGAGCTGATCGCGCCCGAGGGGGCGGTGCCCGTCGAGGGCGACCTCGGGGCGAACTGGGGGTGGCTCGAGCCCGGTCGGGACCTGCGCCAGCTGGGCGTGACGGTCGACTTCCCCCAGAGCGCCGCCGTGGCGGTGCGCACCTGGGCGGCGGTCGGTGGCTCGCCGGAGGTGGCCGGCGTGATCTCGATCGACGTCGACGGGCTGCGCAACCTGCTCCGAGCGGTGGGCCCGGTGGAGGTCGACGGTGTCCGCTACACCGCGGACTCCGTGCGTGGTGAGCTGCTGCGCCAGCAGTACGCCCGGTTCGACCAGCGCGACGAGCGCGACGAGCGGCGCGACCAGCTGGGCGACGTGGCCTCCGCCGTGTTCGAGCGGGTCGAGGCCGGCGACTGGGAGATGGGCGAGCTGGCCACCCAGATGGCCGACGCCGTCGCCGGGCGCCACCTCCTCGTCTGGTCGTCGGACCCCGACCTGGAGGCCACCTGGGCCGACCTCGGCGCCGACGGTCACCTCGACGAGCGATCGCTCGCCGTGTCGCTCCTGAACCGCGGGGCCAACAAGCTCGACTCCTGGATCGAGACGGGCGTCGACGTCACGACGGCTGATGGACCGGGCGGCCGGCGGGCGATCCGCGTCGAGCTGACGTTGCGCAACACGGCCTCCGGCGACGTGGGGCCGCGCTACGTGGTGGGGCCCAACCTGGAGGGCCTCGAGGCGGGCGACCACCGGGGGCTGGCCGTGGTCAACCTCCCGGCGGGGACCGACGACCTCGAGGTGGAGGGCGGCCGGCTGTTCCTCCAAGGGGGCGACGGCCCCACCGTGGTCGTCGCGGCCGAGGTCGACGTCCCGGCCGGCGAGACGACCACGGTCGTCGTGCGGGGTCGGCTCCCCTCGGGCCTCGATGCGCTGGTGCTCGAGCCGTCGGCGCGCATCCCCCGAACCCGTTGGGTGGTCGACGGACGGTCGATCGACCGCGATCGGCGTCGCACGGTGACGTTGGGGCGCTGAGATCCCCACGGAGCGTGTTGACTCGGGCGGACTCGGCACGTAGGGTGGCGGCCATGGTGCGTCGACTGCTCGCCCTGCTCGCCCTCGTGCTGGCCCTGGCCGTGGCCACGGCGGCCACGCCTGCCGGCGCGGTCGACAACCCCGCCTACACCGCGCCCCCGCCCGCCACCACCATCACCACGCCCGCGCCCCCGGCGCCTGCCGATGAGGTGGTCACGGCGGTGAAGGTCGAGGCCCAGCGCAGCCGGCTGGCCATCACCGGCTCGGACGAGACCGGCCTCGCCGTGATGGGCGGTGGCCTCCTGCTCGCCGGCGCGGCGGTCCTCGTCGTCCGCCGCCGTGCGGGCGCCCACGTCGCCTGAGCCGGAGCGTCAGCGTCCGGCCGGTGGCCGGCCCGGTCCGGCGGGCACCCGGTGGCGCCAGGCCCGGCGCCCCACTCTCGCGGTGGCGAGCGGATCGACGACCTCGCGATAGGCGGCGATGGTCTCGGCCGCCGCGCCCCGCTCCGGCGGGATGCGCACGCGCTCGGGCTCGGCCAGTGCCGCGTCGAGGAGCGCCCGCAGCTCGTCCTCGTCGCCGGCGAGCCAGACCAGGTCCTTGGCCGCCATCCACTCGGTGAAGGCCACCTGGTGATCGTCCACGACCTCGTCGAGGTGGCCGCGGCGGGGCACGACGATCGGCCGGTGGCCAACCGAGCGGGCGTCCATGATCGTGGCCGGGCCACCCTGGGCGACCACGGCGTCGGCCCGCGCCATCTCGGCCACCAGCTCGTCGTAGCCCAGCATCACGACGGCCTCGCCGTGCGCCGGGGCGTCGGCGGTGCCGTGCTGGACCACCACGTGCACCGCCGGGTGGTCGGCGGCCCAGCGGTCGACCCAGCCGATCAGGCGGTCGAAGCGGTGGTGGTCGGTGCCCACGGTGACGAGCACCCGCGTGGTGCTGGCGCTCACAGCAGCGGACCGATCACGATGCTGCCCGGGTAGTGGGCCTGCTGCTCGGGCCACTGGACGCAGAAGCGGGTGGCGATGGGCCGACAGAGGCGGCCGGTGAGCGTGGGGGAGTCGATCCGGTCGAACACCTCGACGTAGACGGTGGGGATCCGCAGCAGCCGGGCGACCAGGAAGAAGGGCACGGCCACCGCCGCACCGGTGGACACCACGATGTCGGGCCGGATGCGCCGGACGTGGCGGAACGCCAGGACGCTGTTGCGCAGCAGGTTCGGGATGTTGCGGGTGGTGGGGTGGTGGGCCCAGATCACCGCCTCGTCGGCGAGGAGCGAGCGGGCGTCGGGCTTGTCGAAGGTGACCCAGGTGCGGGTGCACCCCTCCCACCAGGGGGCCAGCCGCACGAGCTGCGCCAGGTGGCCGCCGGCCGACCCGACGAGCATGGCGTGGGGTGGGGCCTCGGTCATCGGGGGCACGGTAGCGGCCGAGTGGCCCCCTCCTGGGGAAGGTCCGTACCCTCGGTGCGCCATGATCCGCCTCGACGCCGCCACCTTCCTGCTGCAGTGGGCGACCGGCGGACTGCTGTTCACCTGGGTCACCACCCGGCGTCGCGAGGTCGGGCTGGGCTACGGGTGGCTGATGCGGTTCACGTTCGGGGTCCTGGCCCTCGCGTCGATCGTCGTCGGCCGCTTCCTCGACTCGGTCCCCCTGCGCGACCTCGCCGCGCTCGGCGTGGTGGTCGCCGCCGGCGCGGCGCTCGCCGTGTCCGTGCAGCGCCGGGCGGCCGGCGTCGCCGGCCAGCGCGAGGTCGTGGAGCGACGCTCGGCGCGCGTGGCGGCGATGACGGGCATCGACCGCGACGAGCAGCGCTTCGACAAGGCGGCGGTCGAGTTCCCGCCCCACCTCGACCTGGTGGCCCCCGCCATCGGGATGCTGGGGTTGGTGGCGGCGGGCATCGACGCCGGCGACCCGGCCTGGCTGTCGGTGCTGCGCCTGGTGGTGGGCGCCGCCTTCCTGGGCGCGGTCACCGACGCCATGCTCCTCGGGCACTGGTACCTCGTGCAGCCGGGCCTGGCTCGGGGGCCGCTGCTCGAGCTGGTGCGGTGGACGGGCTGGCTCTGGCCGCTCGAGGTCGGCGTGCTGCTGATCCCCGTCGGCATGGTCTCCGTGCTG
>ERZ795053.5468-NODE-5468-length-13083-cov-21.515045_pt1 | contig 13083 bp, 7 predicted proteins | sample MGYA00375137_ERZ795053 | MGnify/ENA primary metagenome ERZ795053 (study PRJEB30182, sample SAMN05720284) | activated sludge metagenome | isolation source: Anaerobic digester | place: Hong Kong | collected 2014-12-17 ... | reverse complement strand
CCGCCCGCGCTCCCCGCCGCTCAACGCCCCCACCACCCGGTCGATCATCTCCGCCCCGAACCCGAACGCCCCCGCGAACGACCGCAGCTCCCCCAGCGTCGCCCCCGGCCAGCAGTCGGCCACCTCCTCCAGCACCGTGTTCGTGTCCTTCACGCTGCGCAGCTGCTGGTCGTAGTGCCCCAGGTCGATCTGATGCCCCCACTGCACCCGCCCCGCATCCGGCAGCACGTCCCCCGCCAGGATCTTCAGCAGCGTCGACTTTCCGCACCCGTTCGGCCCCACCACGCCCACCTTCTCGCCGCGGCCCACGCGGAACGTGACGTCGGCGAAGAGCGGCACCGGCCCGTACGCCTTGCGCAGCCCCTCCGCCTCCAGCGGCGTGGCCCCGCCCGGCCTGGACGGCGCCAGCACGATGGGCGCCTTGCGCTGCTCCCCGCCCGGCCGGTCCAGCCGCTCCACCTTCTCCAGCTGCTTGCGTCGGCTCTGGGCCTGCTTGGTCTTCTGGCCCGCCAGGTTCTTGCGGATGAAGGCCTCCGTGTCGGCGATCTTGTCCTGCTGGCGGCGGTACGCGGCCTCGTCGCGCTCGCGGCGCTCGGCCGCCTCCTTCACCCAGGAGCCGTAGCTGCCGCGCCACGTGCTCAGCTTGCCGCGGGTCAGCTCCCAGGTCCTGTTGCACGTCTTGTCCAGGAACCACCGGTCGTGGCTCACCATCACCAGCGCGCCCGGGCGCCGCGCCAGGTGCGCCTCCAGCCACTCGCGCGATTCCAGGTCCAGGTGGTTGGTGGGCTCGTCCAGGAGCAGGACCGTGGCGTCGGACAGGAGCGCGGCGGCCAGGGCGGCGCGGCGGCGCTCGCCACCGCTCAACGCGCCCGGCGCCTTGCTCCACAGCTCCTCGCCCACGCCCAGGCCCTGCAGCGCCTGCTCCATGCGCGCGCGCCAGGTGTAGCCGTCGCGGCGTTCGTACTCGTGCTGGAGGCGGCCGTGCTCGCGCTGCAGATCCGCGGCGGCGGACTCGTCGGCGTCGGCCAGGGCGGCGCCCACGCGGGCCATCTCCGACTCCAGCTCCAGCAGCACGTGGAACGCCGTGCGCGCCACCACGTCGCGCGTGGGCGTGTCGCGGTGCGCGTCCGGATCGAAGGTGGTCTCCTGCGACAGCAGCGCCACGCTGGTCTGGCCCGACGTCTCGCGCCGGCCTTCCAGCAGATCCAGATCGCCGGCCAGGATGTGCAGCAGGGTGGACTTGCCGCTGCCGTTGGGGCCGGTCAGGGCGATGCGCTCGTCCGGCTGCACGGCGCAGCTCACGCCGGCCAGGATGGGTTCGCGCTGGTAGTCGAAGACGGCGTCCTGCAGGGAGATGAGCGACACGGGTTCCTCCGGGATGACGGGAGCGGGATCCGGTGCATCCTGCTCAACGGGGGAGGGCGGGTCAAGGGGCCAGGATGAAGAACAGGGGGCCAGCATGAAGAACAGGGGGTCAGGACGCAGAACGGGCCCGACCCCTCGGCAGGGTCAGGCCCGTGATCTCCGTCACACCCCTCCGCGCTAGGCGGCGGGCTGCGGCGACTTGCGGAACTTCAGCGGCGGCATGCCGCAGCGATCCTTGAAGGTGCGGCTGAAGTGCGCGAGCGAGTTGAACCCGCACTGCTTCGACACCTCCTCCACCGACAGGTCGAAGCGGCGCAGGAGCCGCTTGGCGTTGTCGATGCGGATCTGGATGAGATAGTCGCTGAAGCTCATGCCCACCTCGACCCGGAACAGGTTCGAGAAGTAGCCGGGCGACAGGTGGACCATCTCCGCCATGCGGTCGCGGTTGATGTTCTCGCTGTAGTTCTGCAGGACGTACCGGCACGCGTACTCGGCGCGGAAGTCCTGGATCTCCGACGTGGCGACGACGTCGTCGCCGTCCTCGCCGGCGTTCTCCAGCACCACCTCGGGCAGGGGGCCCTGCCAGAGGGGCACGTCGCTGGGGAGCGGCACCAGGCCCGGGTCCAGCTCCGCGGCGGCCGGGGCGGCGGGCGCTCCGGAAGCCGTGAGGAACTCGAGCACGTGCTGGGCCGACTTGCGCACGTTGGTGCGCTGGGCGACCAGCACGGGGGCGTCCACATGCCCCTGGTAGTAGTCGAGCGTGGCCTTGAGCGTGGCCGGCACCTCCGCCGCGTAGACGAAGATGAGGCGGGCGTCGGCCGTGGTTTCGTCCCCGTTCAGATCGTGCAGACGTCGCAGCAGGATCTGGGGCCCGAAGAAAGCAAAGCAGAGCTCAGCGGGGTTCTTCTCGGTTGCAGCGCAGAGGAAGAGAATCTTCTGATGGTGTTCCCCGGTGTCGGTTTTGATCTTCGGACACGACGGAAACTCGACGACGAAGCTACTCCAAGCTTCCGCAATCGATTCCAGTCTTTCCTTCACCATGAGGTCCCCCTGGTCGGAAAGGATCGTGTCGTTTCGTGTCAGGCACCGTTGTCGTCAGTAATTGACGTATGATGCGGAGATTATAGGAAATTTGGTCTGATGGAACAAGGTTTTATTTCACGTCTTCAAAGCCCTGCAATTCCAGAGGATATCACAGGATCGTGACATATATCAGACCGCGATGGAGCCCTGCGGGAAAGCTCGAGGAACCTTAACGGATGAGCGCAACCCGTTTGGTCACAGACCAGTTCTCGATCTGGAGCTTGCAGAAGTAGGTGCCCGCGGCCACCTGGCGGCCGTCCCGATCCAGCCCGTTCCACTGGCCCTGGTAGGCGCCGGGTGAGCATCGATCATCAAAAAGTTTGGCCACCTCGTGCCCCGCCAGGGAGTAGATGGTGAGCACGGCGCGGGGCATGGGGTCGGCATAGGGAATGGGGTCCGACGCCTTGAGCGCCGGCTCCTCCCCCTCCTCCCAGACGAAGCCCTCGCCCACCGTGGTCGGGACGGTGAAGCGCACGCTGAGCTGGTCGCGGAAGGGGTTGGGGTAGTTCTCCAGCAGGTGCGGGGCGAGGGTGGCGCCGCGGGTGGTCTTCTCGGCCTCGTCGGCGGCGGTGAGGTCCGGCGCGCGCTCCAGGGTGAACTGCAGGGGCAGGCCGTCCACGCTGCGGGCGTCCAGGAACACCGCGCCCTCCGGCAGCTCGCGGCCGTCGAAGACGAAGGTCCACAGCGACGGGCCGCGGCGCGCGGCGGCGGGCAGGTCCGCGTACAGGGCCGGGGGCGGCGCGGCGCCCTTGGCCGGCGCGGGGGCCAGGCTCCACTGGGCGGGCTCGTCGCCGCCGGCAACGCCCTCGCGCTCCCACGTCACCAGGCGCGGCGCCTCCAGGGGCGCGCCGTCCAGCAGGAAGGTCTCCGGGTCCAGCAGCAGGGTCCAGGCGCGCGGCACCGCCATCTCCACGCGGGTGCGGCCCTGGGCGTCGCGGCGCAGCCAGGCCTGGGCGGTCACGTCGCGCGGGCGCACCGGCGGCGGCGGCGCGATCCACGGCGTGGGCGCGCGGCCGGGCGCGGCGGGCGCGCCGGCGCGGGTGGCCTGCACGGCGGCCAGGCGGGCGCGGAGCTGGTGGGGGCTGGCGCACACGGCCACGGCCATGGTCAGCCGCTCGCGGGGCGTGAGCTCCAGGGCGGCGCCGTCCAGCCGCGCGGAGGGCAGGGCGGCGGCGCCGCCGTCCAGCAGCAGCAGGCCCAGCCAGAGCGTGCGGCCGTCGGCGGCGGTGACGCGGGCGCTGAAGAGGGTCTTCTCCGCGGCCTCCGCGTGGCCGGGCAGGCTCCAGCCCAGGCGGCCGCGGTGCCACTCGCCGCGGGGCAGGGTGAGGCGCACGGGCTCGGCGGCGTCGGCGGCCGTGCGCCAGCGCAGCACCAGGGCCTCGCTCAGGTGGGGCAGGCTCCAGTGGGAGGCCTCCAGGCGGCGGGCCTGGTCCGCCGTGCCGCGGTCCACCACCACCATGGTCTCGCCCACGGCGGCGTAGTCCTCGTCCACGGCGCCGTCGCCGTCGTTGTCGCGGCCGTCGGCGGGGTCCTCGTCGGTGCGGCCGTCGTGGTCGTCGTCGGCCTGGTCCGAGAGGCCGCGGTGGCCGCCGGGGGCGCCTTCGCGGGTGAGCAGGAAGAAGGGGGCGCCGTCGGCGGTGGTCACGGTCCAGGGGGCGTGGATGGTGAGCAGGGCGGGGGCGGCGGCGCGCACCGGGTCCGCCAGCAGCACGCTGCCGTCGGCGCGCACGTCGGCCCGCGCGCGGGCGCCCAAGGGGATGGACGCGGCGTCGCGGGCCAGGGCGCGCGGCGCTCCGGCCAGCAGCAGCAGGGCGGCCAGCAGCAGCGGCGCGGGATGCGGGAGCCGGCGCGGGCGCCGGCCGGGCACGGCGTTCATGGTGGATCAGGCCTCGTCGGTGACGGTGTCGTCGTCGTCGTCGCTGGCCTCCAGGCGGGCCATGCCCACGACGGTGTCGTCGCCCTTCAGGCTGATGATGCGCACGCCCTGGGTGTTGCGGCCCAGGGTGGAGATGTCGCTCACGGCCATGCGGATCATGATGCCATTGCGGGTGACGACCATCAACTCCTGATCCTCCCCAACGGCCTTGATGTCGATGAGGTTCCCGTTGCGCTCGCTGGTCTTGATGGTGATCAGGCCGCGGCCGCCGCGCTTCTGGAGGCGGTAGTCCGTCAAGGGCGTCCGCTTGCCGTAGCCGTTCTCGGTCAGCATGAGCAGGGTGTCCTCCTCGCCGCTGACCACCATGCCCACCACCTTCTCGCCGCCGCCCAGGGTCATGCCCTTCACGCCGCGGGCGGTGCGGCCCATGCTGCGCAGATCCGTCTCGTGGAAGCGGATGGCCATGCCGTCGCTGCTGGCCAGCACGATCTCGCGGTCGCCGTCGGTCACCTTCACGTCCACCAGCTGCTCGTCGTCCAGCAGGTTGATGGCGCGGATGCCGGCGCGGCGCGGGCGGCTGAAGTCCGTCAGCGGCGTGCGCTTGATGATGCCCTTGTCCGTGGCCATGACCAGGAAGTGGTCCTCGTCGAAATCGCGCACGGCCACGATGGCGTGCACCTGGTCGTCCTGGGCCAGGTCGATCATGTTGACCAGCGGCCGGCCCTTGGCGGCGCGGTTGGCCTCCGGGATCTGGTACGTCTTGAGCCAGTAGAGCTGGCCGCGCTTGGTGAGCACCAGCAGCGTGGCGTGGGTGCTGGTCACGAAGAGGTGCTCCACCCAGTCCTCTTCCTTGGTGCCCATGGCGGTCACGCCCTTGCCGCCGCGGCCCTGGGTGCGGTAGGTGTCCGTGGTCATGCGCTTGGCGTAGCCGGTGTGGCTGATGGTGACCACCACGTCCTCGTCGGCGATGAGGTCCTCCAGGTCGATCTCGTCCTCGAAGGGCTCGATGGCCGTGCGCCGCTCGTCGCCGTAGCGGTCGCGGATGTCCGTGATCTCCTCGCGCACGATGAGCCACTGCCGCTCCTCGCTGGCCAGGATGGACTTGTAGTCCGCGATCTTCTCGATGAGCTCGCGGTACTCGTCCTCGATCTTCTGCCGCTCCAGGCCCGTCAGCCGCGCCAGCCGCAGGTCCAGGATGGCCTGGGCCTGGATCTCGCTCAGGGCGAAGCGCTCCATCAGGCCCAGCCGCGCCGTCTCCGGCGAGTCGCTGGTCTTGATCAGCTCCACGATCTCGTCGATGTGGTCCAGGGCGATGCGGTAGCCCTCCAGGATGTGGGCGCGCTCCTCGGCCTTGCGCAGGTCGTAGCGCGTGCGCCGCACCACCACCTCCTGCCGGAACTTGAGGAACTCCTGCATCGTCTCCTTCAGGCTCATGACCTTGGGACGCTGGCCCACCAGGGCCAGGTTGATCACGCCGAAGGTGGACTGGAGCTGGGTGTGGGCGAAGAGCTTGTTGAGCACCACCTGCGGGTAGGCGTCCTTCTTCAGCACCACCACCACGCGCATGCCGTTGCGGTCCGACTCGTCGCGCAGGTCGCTGATGCCCTCCAGCGAGCCGGCGCGCACCAGGTTGGCGATCTTCTCCACCAGGTTGGCCTTGTTCACCTGGTAGGGCAGCTCGCTGATGATGATCTGGGTGCGGCCCTTGTCGTTCTCCTCGATCTCCGTGCGCCCGCGCACCACGATGCGCCCGCGGCCCGAGTGGATGTAGTCCACGATGCCGCGGCGGCCCATGATGATGCCGCCGGTGGGGAAGTCGGGACCCTGCACGTGCTCCATGAGGCCGGCGGCGTCGATCTCGGCGTCGTCCAGCAGCGCGATGAGCCCGCTGCAGATCTCCGTGAGGTTGTGGGGCGGGATCTTGGTGGCCATGCCCACCGCGATGCCGTCGGCGCCGTTGATCAGCAGGTTGGGGATGGCGCTGGGCATCACCGACGGCATCATGCGCGAGCCGTCGTAGTTGGGCACGAAGTCGACGGTCTCCTTCTCCAGGTCCCGCATGAGCTCCGTGGCCACCTTGGTCATGCGCGCCTCGGTGTACCGCTCGGCCGCGGCGCTGTCGCCGTCGATGGAGCCGAAGTTGCCCTGCCCGTCCACCAGCGGGTAGCGCAGGCTGAAGTCCTGCGCCAGGCGCACCAGCGTGTCGTACACCGCGGCGGTGCCGTGCGGGTGGTAGTTGCCCGTGGTGTCGCCCGTGATCTTGGCGCTCTTGCGGTACGGCTTGCCGGGCTGCAGGCCCAGGTCGTTCATGGCCGTGAGCACCCGCCGGTGCACGGGCTTGAGGCCGTCGCGCACGTCGGGGATGGCGCGCGAGATGATCACGCTCATGGAGTACTCCAGGTAGGAGCGCTCCATCTTCTCGTTGATGTCGGCGTCGAGAACGGTGCCGAAGTTCTTCTCGGTCATCCTTGCAGTCTCCGTCGTAGGGGCGCGCGGCGCCCTTTAGATGTCCAGGTCCTCGAGCTTCACGTACTCCGCGTTCTCTTCGATGAACCTGCGGCGCGACTCCACGTCCTCGCCCATGAGCATGGTGAAGATGTGGTCCGCCGCGGCGGCGTCCTCGATCTTCACGCGCGTCAGCGTGCGGTGCTCCGGGTCCATGGTGGTCTCCCAGAGCTGCTCGGGGTTCATTTCGCCCAGGCCCTTGTAGCGCTGCACGTACACGCCCTTGGTGCCGTACTCCTCCACCAGGCGGTCCTTCTCGGCGTCGGTGTAGCAGTACTGCTCGCGCTTGTCCTTCTTCACGCGGTAGAGGGGCGGCTCGGCGATGTACATGTGGCCCTGCTCCACCACCTCGCGGAAGTAGCGGAAGAAGAGCGTGAGGATCAGCGTGCGGATGTGGGCGCCGTCCACGTCGGCGTCCGTCATGATGATGATGCGGTGGTAGCGCAGCTTGCTGATGTCGAAGATGCCCGCGCCCACGCCGGTGCCCAGGGCCGTGATGACCGTGCGCACCTCGTCGTTGTTCAGGATCTTGTCCAGGCGCGCCTTCTCCACGTTCAGGATCTTGCCCTTGAGCGGCAGGATGGCCTGGAACTGGCGGTCGCGGCCCTGCTTGGCGGAGCCGCCGGCGGAGTCGCCCTCCACCAGGTAGAGCTCGCACTCGGCGGGATCGCGGCTGGTGCAGTCGGCCAGCTTGCCGGGCAGCGCCGCGGAGTCCAGGGCCGACTTGCGGCGCGTCAGGTCGCGGGCCTTGCGCGCGGCCTCGCGGGCCTGCGCGGCGCCGATGCACTTGTTGACCACCTTCTTGGCCACCGCGGGGTTCTCGTCCAGGTACGTGGCCAGCGCCGCGTTGACCAGCGCCTCCACCTGCCCCTTCACCTCGGTGTTGCCCAGCTTGGTCTTGGTCTGGCCCTCGAACTGGGGCTCCGGGATCTTCACGCTGATGACCGCGGTGAGGCCTTCGCGCACGTCGTCGCCGCTGAGCGCCTTGAGCTCCTTCTTGAAGAGGTTCTCCTTGGTGGCGTAGGCGTTGATGGTGCGCGTGAGGCCGGCGCGGAAGCCGGACAGGTGGGAGCCGCCCTCGTGGGTGTTGATGTTGTTGGCGAAGGTGAAGAGGTTCTCGGCGTAGCCGTCGTTGTAGTCCATGGCGATCTCCACCTGGACCCCGTCCTTCTCCCCCTCGAAGTACACCGGCTCCTCGCAGATCACCGTCTTGCTCTGGTTCAGCCAGCGCACGAATTCCACGATCCCGCCCTCGTAGCAGAACGTGTCCTGGTGCTCCTTGCCCGGGCGCTCGTCCGTGAGCGTGATGGTGATGCCCCTGTTCAGGAACGCCAGCTCGCGCAGGCGCGACTTGAGCGTGTCGTAGATGTAGACGGTCTCCGGGAAGATCTCCGGATCCGGCTGGAAGGTCTGCGTGGTGCCGCGCAGGCCGCCGGACTCGCCCACCACCTCCACGCCCGACGTGGGCACGCCGCGGGCGAAGGTCTGGCGGTGGTGCTTGCCGTCGCGGAACACGTCCGTGGTCAGCTCCACGCTCAGCGCGTTCACGCAGCTCACGCCCACGCCGTGCAGGCCGCCGGACACCTTGTAGCTGCCCTTGTCGAACTTGCCGCCGGCGTGCAGCGAGGTCATGACCACCTCGAGGGCGGGCTTGCCCTCGGTCTTGTGCATGTCCACGGGGATGCCGCGGCCGTTGTCCACCACGCGGATGGCGTCGCCGGGCAGGATGGTGACCTGCACCGTGTCGCAGAAGCCGGCCAGGGCCTCGTCGATGCTGTTGTCCACCACCTCGTAGACCAGGTGGTGCAGGCCGCGCAGGCCCGTGTCGCCGATGTACATGGCGGGCCGCTTGCGGACCGCCTCCAGGCCCTTGAGGACCTGGATGCCTGAGGCTGTGTATTCGCGCGAGGCTCCGGTATCGGTCATCGTGGTCCTTCTCTCGTGGGCTCAGCGCCCGTAGCCGCGGCCGCGTCCGCGCAGCCAACGGATCTCCTTCACCGCGTGCTCGCCGAACCGCGCCTGGAAGCGGCGCAGGATCTCCGGGAACAGCAGCGTCAACTCCTGGCGCCAGGCGGCGTGGTCGGCGTCCACCTGGAGCACGCCGTCCTGCAGATCCACGGCGCGGGAGTGGGCGGCGATGCGCTCCCCCACCACTCCGGGCCAGGCCTCCAGCAGGTCGCGTTCCTGCACACGACGATTCAGCCCGGACGCCTCCAGAACGGAATCCAGGATCGACCCGATCTTCTCGGGCCCGTGCTTGCCGTCGTGCGCTGTCGTCAAAGTGAAGGTCTCGGCGTCATGGTGACGGGGTGACGCGGCCGGCGTCGATCCGCCAGGTGAGCCGGCCGGGAGGATCCCAGCCCGCCACGTCCTCGCCCCGGGCGGTGGCGATGAACACCTGGTGGTCCGCGGCCGTCCGCTCCTGCAGCTCCCGGGAACGGTCCTTGTCCAGTTCGCTGAAGATGTCGTCGAAGAACAGCACCGGGCGCAGGCCGCGGGTCCGATGGACCAGATCCGCCTGGGCCAGCTTCAGCGCGACGGCCGCGGTGCGGGTCTCCCCGCGCGAGCCGAACGTGCGCAGGGCGACGCCGTCCAGGGCGATCTCGATGTCGTCCATGTGCGGTCCGGCGAGGCAGCGTCCGCGCCGGAGTTCATCCTGCCCAATATAGTCGAATAGCCCCGAAATTTCCTGGATGAAATGCGTTTCATCGTGATTGTCCGCCAGGGGGTCCGCGGCGGCCTGGAGCTGGGGCCGGTAGGTCAGCGTGAGGCGTCCCGCGGCGGGGGCCAGATCGGCGTGCGCGGCGTGGGCGCAGGGTTCGCAGTCGCGCAGCCAGCGGGCGCGGGCGGCCATGATGGGCGCCGCGTGGGCGGCCAGCTCCGCGTTCCAGGCCTCCAGGTCCGGTCGCGCCGCGGCCATGCCCAGCAGGCGCTTGCGCACGTCGCCCAGGAGCTTGGACTTGTGGCGCAGGGCGCGGGCGTAGGCCTGGAGGTGGCGCAGGTAGGCGGCGTCCACGCCGCTCACGGCGCCGTCCAGCCAGCGCCGGCGGGCGTCGGGGCCGCCGCGCACCAGCTCCACGGTCTGGGGATCGAAGACCACGGTCTGCAGCAGGCCCACCAGGTCGCTCTTGCGGGCCACCAGCTCCCCGTCCACGCGCAGGCGGCGGGCGCCTCCGTTCTCCAGGCCGAACTCCAGCACGCGCTCGCGGCCGTCGTCCAGGGCCAGGCGCAGGCGGGCGTGGCAGGCCGCGGCGCCGAAGCGCACCAGCTCGTCGTCCCGCGCGCCGCGGAAGCTGCGGCCCAGGGCCAGGTAGTTGAGCCCCTCCAGCACGTTGGTCTTGCCCTGCCCGTTGGCGCCGAGCAGCACGTTCACGCCGGGGCTGAAACGGAGCTGGACTTCCGCCAGGTTGCGGAAGTCCAGCAGGGAGGCCTCCAGCAGATGCATGGGGCGCTAGTCGGACGTGAGGCGCAGCGGCATCAGGAGGCAGAGCACGTCGTCCTCGCCGTCCACCGGCGTGAGCAGGGCGGCGCTCTGGGCGTCCTTGCAGTGCATGCGCACCTCGTCCGTGCCCAGGTTCTTCAGCACGTCCAGCAGGTAGCCGTAGTTGAAGCCGATCTCCATGGCGCCGCCGTCGTAGCCCACGGCGAGCTCGTCCTCGGCGCGGCTGCCGTCCGTGCCCGTGGCCGTGAGCTCCATGCGGCCCGACTCCAGGCCCAGGCGGATCTGGCTGGTGATGCGGTCCGCGGTGATGGACACGCGGCGCACGGCGCTCATGAAGGCCTCGCGGTCGATGGTGATCTGCAGGTCGTTGCCCTTGGGGATCACCGCCGTGTAGTCCGGGAACGGGCCCTCGAGGATGCGGGTGTGCAGGGTGGTGTCGCCGATGACGAAGCTGAGCTGGTTCTGGCCCAGGTGCACCGTGGTGGTGTCCTCGTCCTCCGCCAGGCGCGCGTACTGCAGCAGGCCCTGGGTGTCGGCGATGAGGCTGCGCAGGTCCGTGACGGCCCAGTCCAGCTTGGCGTCGATCTTGGCCAGGCGGTGGGCGTCGGTGGCCACCATGCTCAGGCCGGTGGGCTTGACCTCCCAGAGGATGCCCATGAGCGCCGGGCGCGTCTCGTCGCGGCTCACGGCGTAGCTGGTGGCCTTGACCATGCGGACCAGGTCCTTGGACAGCACGTCCAGCCCCTTGGCCGACGCCAGGGCCGGCAGGGCCGGGAACTCCTGGGCGTTCATGCTGGACTCGCTGAAGCTGGCCTTGCCCGCGGCCACCTGCACCTTGCCGCCCTTCTCGGTCATGGTGACCTCGCCCGGGGCGAGGCTGCGCACGAAGGACACCAGCTTGGCGGCCGGCACGGCGGCCTTGCCCGCCTGCGCCACCTTCAGCCCGTGCACGCGGGTGACCACGGAGATGTCCAGGTTGGTGGCCGACAGCGTGAGGGTCTCCCCCTCCGCCTCCATCAGGATGCACGTGAGCACCGGCATGGTGGTCTTGCCGGGCACCACGTTCTGGACCACCTGCAGGGCCTTGCTGAGCTCCGCCTGCTGGATCGTGAACTTCACGGTGAGCCTCCGCTGGGCAGGGTGCGTTTCCGGTCCGGATTCCAAAGGAGGGCCATGATATGAACCGCCCTCCCTATCTTCAAGTTGATTATAGAAGGTTAGAAGGAACAGTAGGGGCTGTGGACAGCGTGGAAAACCCTCTGTTCTGCTCCGTAACTTCTTCCCTCTGCTCAGCTTCCGTCAGGTGGCCACCCGTGGACAAGACGGGGGATGTCTGGGGATGTTGTCCCGGCTTTCCACCGTCAGCCGGCAGGAGGTGTCGCGATCCCCGAACCATCCCCCGTTTGTCCACAGGGTTGTCCAGACCTCCGGCGGGTGCACTCCCCCCGCCCGGGCGTCAGTTGAGACGCTCCACGAGGTCCTTGACGACGCCCCGGAAGTACGGGTCGCCGTCCATCATGGCCTGGATCTTCTTCACCGCGTGCATCACGGTCGTGTGATCGCGGTTGCCGAAGACCCGGCCGATTTTCTCGAAGGGAGCGCCGACCTTCTCGCGAGCGAGATACATGCCCACCTGTCGCGCCAGGGCGAGGTCCTGGGTGCGCCTTTTGGACTTGAGCTGATCGATCGGGACGCTGAAGTGATCGGACACGACCTTCATGGCGTCCGCGATCGTAGCAGCCCTGGACGGAGAGGCCTGGAGGACGGAGGAGAGTACTTCTTTCGCCATCTCCAGGCTGATCTCGCAACGGGTGAGGCTAGCAAACGCTTGGAGCTTGATCAGCGCTCCCTCGAGCTTCCTGATGTTGCTGGTGACGTTGGCGGCGATGAACTCGACGCACTCGTCGCTGATGTAGATGCCGTTGGTCTCCACCTTCTTCTTGAGGATCGCGATGCGGGTCTCGAGATCCGGCGGAGCGATGTTGACCATGAGGCCCCACTCGAAGCGGGAGCGCAGGCGCTCCTCCAGGGTGGGGATCTCCTTGGGCGGCCGATCGCTGGTCAGGACGATCTGCTTGTTCTCGTTGTAGAGCGCGTTGAAGGTGTGGAAGAACTCCTCCTGGGTGGACTCCTTGCCCGCGAGGAAGGCCACGTCGTCCACCAGGAGCACGTCCACGTTCCGGTACTCGCTCTTGAACTCGTAGGTCCTGTTCTTCTGGATGGAGAAGATCAGGTCGTTCATGAACTGCTCGGCCGTCACGTAGCACACGCGGGCGTGCGGGTTGCGCGCCAGCACCGCGTGGCCGATGGCGTGCATGAGGTGGGTCTTGCCCAGCCCCACGCCGCCGTGGAGGAAGAGGGGGTTGTAGCCCCGGCCCGGCTGCTCGCTCACGGCGATGCTGGCCGCGTGGGCCATCTTGGACCCCTCGCCCATCACGAAGCTGTCGAAGGTGTAGTCCGCGTTGAGGTAGACCCGGGCGTTGGACTTGCCGGCCGGAGCGGGCGCCGGCTCGGCCGGAATGCCCGCGGGCTCGGCGATGGCGCCCGCCAGGTCGAAGAGCTCTTCCTTGGGGTCGTCGGTCTGCTCGTCCACTAACAGCACGCAGCGCACGGGGCGACCGAAGTGCTCGCCCAGGGCGGACTCCAGCGTCTCCTGGTAATGCTCGCTGACCCAGTCCTTGAAGAAGAAGTTGGGGCACTGGATCTCCACCTGGTCCTCCGCCCACGCCACCGGGACGAGGGGGTGGAACCAGGTCTCGAAGGTCTGCTGGCTGACGCGCAGCCGCAGGGATTCGAGGATGGTGTCCCAATA
>ERZ795053.5465-NODE-5465-length-13090-cov-9.992328_pt1 | contig 13090 bp, 12 predicted proteins | sample MGYA00375137_ERZ795053 | MGnify/ENA primary metagenome ERZ795053 (study PRJEB30182, sample SAMN05720284) | activated sludge metagenome | isolation source: Anaerobic digester | place: Hong Kong | collected 2014-12-17 ... | reverse complement strand
TGGCCCTCGCCGATGCCGGGATCGTCCCGACGCACTGGATCGGGACCTCGATGGGTTCCGTCGTGGCGGTGGCGATGGCCGGTGGCGCGGACCCGGCGGCGCTCCTGGCGGCGTTCGGCAAGGTGCGGCGGCACGAGGTGCTGCGCCGGATCCCGTTCGCCCTGCTGCGCGGCATCTGGGCGCCCGCGATCTTCCGCGAGGCCGCGTTCCGCCGGACGATCGAACGGTTGGTCACCCCGCGCCGGTTCGCCGACCTGCGCTCGGCCTGCACCATCACCGCCGTCGAACGCGACACCGGTCGCGTCGTCGCGTTCGGGAGCAACGGCGAGGACGCGCCAGTGCTCGATGCCCTCATGGGGTCGTGCGCGCTGCCGCCGTGGTTCCGTCCCGCGATGGTGAACGGCCGGGCGTTCTGCGACGGCGGCATTCGCACGCCGATGCCGCTCGACCTCGCCGAGCACCTGCCGGTCGACCTGGTGATCGCGATCGACGTCGGGCCCGGGTTCGACGAGATCGGCACGCCGGTGCTGCGGCCACCGCCGCTGCTGGCCGCGGCCGACACCGCCATCGGCTGGCTGATGGCCGGGACCACCGCGCTGATGCGCGAGCAGTGGAACCTGAAGCGCAACCTGCCGGCCCTGCTCTGGGTCCGGCCCGTCAATGATCGCGGCGCGACGTTCGCGCTCGACCGCATCGCCGAGTACGGGCGGGCGGGCGAGCGCGCGATGCGCACCGCCCTCCAGGAGTTGTGATGGAGCCGACGCACCAGCCGTTCACGCCCGCGAGCGCCAGCCGCACGCTGCCCCTGGTGTCGCGGATCGTCCTCGAGGCGATCGAGCTCAAGCGCGAGTGGCGCGCGGCGATCCACCGCTTCGAGCTGCTGCAGGTCGAGGCCGACACGGGCGCGGAGTCGGCGGCCGCCCGCGAGGCGCGTCGCGACGCCGAGGGGCTCGCCGGTCGCATCGATGGCTGCCTCGAGGAACTTGCCCAGGTCGGCTGCCGGATGCGCGACCTCGAGCGCGGGCTGGTGGAGTTCCCCGCCGAACTCGAGGGACGACCGGTGCTGCTCTCCTGGCAGGTCGGCGAGTCCGAGGTCGCGCACTGGTACGAGCGGGAGGATGGCCCGACCGAGCGGCGGCCGCTCGACGACCTCTTCGCACTCTGGGGGTCGTGATGGGCGGCTTCTGGCGGTTCGTGCACTTCCTCTCCCTCGCGATGTGGATCGGCGGCGCCCTCTCGGCCATGGTCGCCGGGCTGGCGATGCAGCGCCTCGATCGCCGGCTCTGGGGCGGCGTGGCCGACGCGCAGGCGGGGATCTACCGCATGCTGGTCGGGCCCGGGGCGATGGTGAACGTCGCCTCCGGCCTGTTGCTGACCTTTCGGATGTACGGGGCGATGTCGGGACAGGTCGGGACCTGGCTCGGCTCGATGCAGGGCCTCGGGCTCCTCGCCGCGCTGGTGACGCTGCTCGGGGCGATGCCCGCCGCGAGTCGGCTCACGCGGCTCGAACCGGTCGGCGAGACCGCCGCCGCCTTCGACGCGACCCGCCGTCGACTCGCGCTCACGGGATCGATCGGCGGGACGCTGGCCCTGCTCGCCCTGCTCGCCGGCGCCCTCTACCGTTGAGCGGCATCACCCGCCGCGAACTCCTCGCGCTCGGGGCCGCCCTCCCCGGGTTCGGGGGCGTGGCGCGCGCGCATGCCATCGCCTCTCCCCCGCGGGTGGCCCCGCCGCGGCCACCGCAGTCGGAGCCGGACTGGGAGGCGCTGCGCCACCAGTTCGTCATCGAGGGCGTGCACCTCAACACGGGGACCTACGGCGCCTGCCCGATCCCGGTTCTCGAGGCGACGATCCAGCACCTGCGCGCGTTCGAGCGGATCACGCGCCAGGAACATCCCGACCTCCCCGCGCTGCACGCGGCGCTCGAGCGGTTCCTCGGCGCCTGGCCGGGGTCGGTGGCGATCGTGCGCAACACCACCGAGGCGATGAACATCGTCGCGAACGGGATCACCCTCGCGCCCGGCGACGAGGTGCTCACGACCACGCATGAGCACATCGGCGGGCGCTGCTGCTGGGAGCTGCTGGCGGCGCGCCGCGGCGTGGTGCTGCGCACCTTCGATCCGCCGCTCGACCCGGCGGACGAGGACGACCTCGTCGCGGCGTGGGTGCGGCAGATCACCCCGCGCACGCGCGTGCTCTCGATCTCGCACGTGCTGTTCACGACCGGGATGATCCAGCCGGTCGCCCGGCTGGTGCGGCTGGCCCGGGAGCGCGGCATCATCAGCGTCATCGACGGCGCGCATCCGCCGGGCATGCTCGCACTCGACCTGCAGGCCATCGACGCGGACTACTACGCCAGTTCGCCGCACAAGTGGCTGCTCGCGCCGAAGGGAACCGGGTTGCTGGTCACGCGGCCGGACCGGCTCGCCACCACCTGGCCGTTGATCGCCTCCGGGGACTGGGAGGCCGACGATGGGCGGCGTTTCGAGCATGCCGGGACGGGAAACGAGTCGCTGGTCGCGGGGCTCGCCGCGGCGGTCGCGTTCCAGGAGGCACTCGGGCGCGAGGTGATCGAGGCGCGGGTGCGCGGGCTGGCAACCGCCCTGCACGAGGCGCTGGTGCGCGTTCCCGGCGTGCACGTGGTCTCGCCCCGATCGTCCCGGTTCCGGTCGGCGATGGTGGCGTTCACCCGCGAGGGGACGACGGCGGAGGCCCTGCAGCGCCACCTGGGACGGGCCGGCTTCCGGACCCGACGGATCGCGGAGTTCGGGCTGGAGTACCTGCGGCTGAGCACCCACCTCTACGTGCTGCCGCGCGACCTCGAGCGGGCGGTGGCCCTGGTGGCGGACGCGCCGCGCTGAGACGCGGCGGTGCGACAGACCGGGGCCACCGGGCAGCGGTCGCAGTGCATGACCCGGGCGGTGCAGACGAGCGCACCGAGTTCCATCAGCGCCTGGTTGGTGATCCAGGCATCGGCGCCGCGGCGCGGGACGAGCGCGCGCGCCATGGCATCGAGCCGGCGCATCCCCGCCGCGCCGGCGCGAAGGCGCGGATGGAAGACGCGCCGGAGCACGCGGTGCACGTTCGTGTCGATCGCCGGGGCGTTGAGCTCGTACGCGAACGAGGCGACGGCCCCCGCGGTGTAGGGCCCGATGCCGGGCAGCGCGCGCAGTTCGGGCACCGTGCGGGGCAGGTGGCCCGCGCGGTCGCGCACGACCTCGCGCGCGAGGCGGTGAAGGTTCGCGGCGCGCCGATAGTAGCCGAGGCCGGCCCACGCCTCGCGCACCCGGGCCGGGCGGGCCCGTGCCAGGTCCGCGAGGGTCGGGAACCGGGCGAGGAAGGCATGCCAGTATCCTTCGACCCGGGCGACCTGGGTCTGCTGGAGCATGACTTCCGAGACGAGGATCCGGTACGGGTCGCGGGTGCGTCGCCACGGAAGGTCGCGCCCGTGCGCGCGAAACCAGCGCAGCAGGCGTCGCTTGAACCGCCGGCGGCGGGACGCGTCGTCAGGGATGGACTTGATACCCACGGGCGCCCAAGATAGAGGTGCCACGAGCCGAGGTCGAGGAGGCCCGCCGGATGAGCAGCATCGTGCAGCAGATCCAGCACCGGACGGGTCGCGTCACCCTCGACGCCCTCGCGGCGGTCGGGCGCTTCGGCGGCCTGGTCGGCGAGATGGGTCGCGGGCTCGCCGAGGTGCGGATCTGGCTGCCGCGCACGCTCGACGAGGCGCACAACATCGGGGTCGGCTCGCTGTTCATCGTGCTCCTCATCTCGTCGTTCGCCGGGGGCGTGACCGCGCTCCAGGCCGGCTACCAGTTCACCGGCAACATCCCCATCTACGTGGTCGGCTCGCTCGTGACGGAGTCGATCGTCCTCGAGCTCGGGCCGGTGCTTGTCGGGCTGATCCTCGCCGGGCGGATCGGGGCCCGCTACGCCGCCGAGCTGGGGACCATGCGGGTGACGGAGCAGATCGACGCGCTGGAGTCGCTCGGGCGCTCGCCCGCGAGTCACCTGCTGGTCCCGCGCGTGCTGGCCTGCCTGCTGATCATCCCGGTGCTGGTCGTCTTCGCCGACATCACCGCGGTCGCCTCGGGCTGGCTCGCGGCGAAGGCCGCGATGCCGATCACCGACCAGGACTTCGCCTACGGCGCGCGCGTCTTCTGGCGACCGTTCGACGCCTGGTACTCGCTCATCAAGGCGTTCTGCTTCGCCGGCGCGATCGGGCTCATCTCCTGCTATCGCGGCTACACCACCCAACAGGGTGCCGAGGGGGTCGGGCGGTCCACCACCGGGGCGGTGGTCACCACCTCGGTCGTGATCCTGCTGCTCGACCTCGTCCTCGCCCAGGTGCTGCTCAACCATTGATCACGATTCGTGATGTCGCGAAGCGCTTCGGCGCCCAGGTCGTCCTCGACGGCGTCGATCTCGACGTCGAGGAGGGCGAGACGCTGGCGCTCCTCGGCCCGTCGGGGACCGGCAAGAGCGTCCTGCTCAAGACGATCATCGGCCTGATCCGACCGGATCGCGGCGACATCGTCGTCGACGGGCTGTCGGTGCCGACCCTCTCGCGCAAGGCGCTGGCCGGGCTGCGGCGGAAGATCGGCTATGTCTTCCAGAACGGCGCGCTGTTCGACTCCGACGACGTCTTCGAGAACATCCGCCTCGGGCTCACCGATCCGGACGAGTTCGGCGACGCCGCCTACGCGCGCGAGCGGGCGGCCGAGTGCCTGCGGCTGGTGAACCTGGCCCCCGAGACGCTGCGCAAGATGCCCTCCGAGCTCTCGGGCGGGATGCGCAAGCGGGTCGGGATCGCCCGTGCCATCGCCGGTCGACCGAAGTACGTGCTCTACGACGAGCCGACCTCGGGGCTCGACCCGGTCAATTCCGACATCATCGACGGCCTGATCCGCCGCCTCAACGACGAACTCGGCGTGACCGGGATCATGGTCACCCACGACGTGCGCGGCGCGTTCCGCACCGCCGACCGGATCGCCCTGCTCACCGGCGGGAAGGTGATCGCGCAGGGCACGCCGGCCGAGTTCCGCGCCTCCGAGGACCCGCAGGTGCGGGCGTTCCTCGAACGCGACTTCGCCTCCGCCTCCATCTGACGGGACACACGCATGCATTCATACCACAAGGAAGCGACCGTCGGCCTGATGGTGATCCTCGGCGTGACGGGGTTCATCGGGGGGGCGATGTGGCTCAAGGGCCGCGCGTTCGGGAATCCGCCGACGGTGCACGTGGCGTATCCCGACGTGAGCACCCTCAAGGAGGGGTCGCCGGTGAGCGTCTCGGGGGCCGTCATCGGTCAGGTCGAGACGATCGCGCTGGAGCGGCCCGGGCGGGTCATCGTGACGTTCAATTACGACGATGCCCTCGTCACGCCGACCACCGGCGCGACGGCCCGCCTCGTCGGGGTGGGGATGCTCGGCGACATGCTGATCGAATTCGACCCGGGGCAGGGACCCCCGCTCGGGGCGGACCAGGTCATCGAGGGGACGCTCGTCGGCGGGCTGCTCGACGCCGGGGGCGACCTCGCCGCCGAGGCCTCGGCCACCCTGACCGCACTGCGGCAGGTGCTCGACACCGGCCTGGTCGGCGACCTGCGCCGCAGCCTCGCCAGCGCCGAGCGGCTGATGGACTATTACGCCGACCGGCGGAACGGGCCGACGGCGGAGGTGGGGGCGACGCTGCGGCAGTTGCAGGCCGTCGGGGCGCGGCTCGATTCGACGATGGTCGCCCTCGACGCCGCGGCACTCGGCGCCCGGGTCGACAGCACGATGCGGCAGGCCGGGTCGGCGGCCGAGCGGCTCGCCTCGCTCTCGGCCCGGATGGACACGCTGCTGCTGCGGATCAACCGCGGCGAGGGGACCCTGGGTCGCCTCGTGGCCGACACGGCGCTGTACGGGGAGCTGACTCGCACCCTCCGCTCCACCAGCGCCCTGGTCGACTCGCTGGCGCAGCATCCGGAGCGGCTCGGGATCACCGTCCGGGTCTTCTGAGGGGCGGAACCCGCCGGCGGTCGGCGGGCGTTAGCTTGCCGGCGGCCCGCGGGTCGCCGATGGCCATCTCACCACACCGGAGCATCCGTGCCAGGCATCCAGGATCACGTCCGGGCCATCCTCGAGCAGCTCGGCGAGGATCCCGATCGCGATGGTCTCCTCAAGACCCCCGAGCGGGTCGAGAAGGCGTACCAGTTCCTCACCCGCGGCTACCAGATGGACGCCGCCCAGGTCATCGGGGACGCCCTCTTCGAGGAGACGCACCACAACATGGTCGTGGTGCGCGACATCGAGTTCTACTCGCTGTGCGAACATCACATGCTGCCGTTCTTCGGCAAGGCCCACGTCGCCTACATCCCCGACGGCCGCATCGTGGGGCTGTCGAAGATGGCGCGGGTCGTCGACGTCTTCGCCCGGCGCCTGCAGGTGCAGGAGCGGATGACCGACCAGGTGGCCGACGCCCTGGTCGAGTCGCTGCACCCGCTGGGGGTGGGCGTGGTCCTCGAGGCCGCCCACTTCTGCATGATGATGCGCGGCGTCGAGAAGCAGGGGAGCAAGACGATCACCTCGGCGCTGCGCGGCAGCTTCCGCGACGACGCGCGCACGCGCGAGGAGTTCCTCCGCCTGGTGCACAACGGCACCCGATGATCCGGCTGACCTTCCTCGGCACCGGCGCGGCGCTCCCCTCGGTGGAGCGCAACGTCACCGCGCTCATGCTCGAGCGGGAAGGGGTGCCGTGGATGTTCGACTGTGGCGAGGGAACCCAGCGGCAGATGATGCGGCACGGCGTCGGCTTCACCGTCGGCGACATCTTCTTCACCCATTACCACGCGGACCACACCCTCGGCCTCCCCGGGCTGCTGCGCACGATGGGGCTGCAGGACCGCACCGCGCCGCTCCGGCTCCACGGGCCACCCGGGGCCGAGCGTCACCTCGGTGCGCTGGTGACCCTGGGGATGGAGCGGCCGAAGTTCCCGGTCGAGATCCGCGAGATCCGCCCCGGCGACGTGCTCGAGCACGGCGACCACGCCCTGCACGTCGGCGAGGCGCGGCACAAGGGTGTGGCGCTCTGCTTCGCGCTGGTCGAGCATCCGCGGCTGGGCCGGTTCGATCCCGAGCGCGCCCGGGCGCTGGGCATCCCCGAGGGCCCGCTCTGGGGGCAGATCCATCGTGGCCAACCGGTGACGCTCGCCGACGGCCGGACGGTGACGCCCGGCGAACTCGTCGGCCCGACGCGGTCCGGTCGCCGCGTGACCCTGAGCGGCGACACGGCGCCCTGCGATGGGGTGCGCACCCTCGCGACCGGGGCGGACCTGCTGGTGCACGAGGCGACGTTCGGCGAGGACGAGCGGGTGCGCGCCGCCGAGACCCGCCACACCACCGCCCGCCAGGCCGCGGAGCTGGCGCGCGACGCCGGCGCACGCGAGCTGGTGCTGACCCACATCTCGGCGCGGTACTCCCGCGAGGCGCCCGAACTGGTGGCGGAGGCACGCGCCGTCTTCCCCGCCACGCGCGTCGCCAGGGACGGGCTGGTGGTCGAGGTCCCCTACCCGGCGGAGTGAGCCGCCGCGCTCAGGCCATGCTGCGGATGTACGCCGGGACGTCGAACTTCTTGCGGGCGGCATTGGTGCTCATGTAGCGCACCGTGCCGTAGATCGGGCGTCGGAAGAACGGCCGGTCGAATCGCCCGAAGCACCAGAGGATCCCGCCGTAGCTGTTGGGGTCGCGACCGTCGAGGGCGTACTTGTTGTTCAGGTGCTCGAGGATGCGCAGCGCCCGGGCGGCGTTCTCGGTCCAGCCGATGACCGACTTGCCCCACAGCATGCGCAGGTAGTTGTGCATCCAGCCGTCGCGCAGGTAGGCCTGCTGGCAGGCGTTCCACAACTCGTCGTCGGTCTCGCCCCGCTCCAGCTGCTCGTCGCTGTAGATCGCCTCGCGCGGGTCGTCCTCGTGGTCGGCCAGCTCGGTGCGGGCCCAGTCGGGGATCGCCTCGACGGTCCGGTGCTTCGGCTGGAAGCGGCAGAAGTTGAACGCCAGCTCGCGCCACGTGAGGGTCTCGTCGAGGAACTTCTTCCACGGCTCCGCCGGGCCCGCCTCGCGTGCCGCCAGCAGCACCTCGTGCACCGAGACATGCCCGAAGTGCAGCCAGGGCGACATGCGCGAGGTGACGTCGACGTTGGGGTCGTTGCGCTCGAGGTAGCGCGGCAGGCCGTGCTCGAGCCACCAGTCGAGCCGGGCCTGCGCGGCGCGGGTGCCGCCGGTCCAGCCCCGCGCCGGCGGCACGTCGTGGTCGATGTCGCACGCCGCCACCAGCGCGGCGATGTCCTCGCCCGGCTCGGTCACGGCGAACGGCAGGTCGATGGGGCGGCGCACCTCCGGTTCGACCGTCTCGATCGGCAGCAACCAGTCCCCGAGCGGCCCCATCAGGTCCGGGCGGATCCAGCGGGCGGCGGAGTACGACTTGGTGAGCCGCTTCGCCGGGATCACCAGCGCCGAGTCGACGGCGACGACCGGGACGCCGACCCGCTCGCGCAGCGCCTTCAGCTGGCGCGGCATGATGAAGGTCGGGAACCAGTCGGTCACCACGAGCGCGGCGCGCTCGGCGAGGGCGACCAGCGGGGAGGGGCGCTCGCCCGTCTCGCCGGGATCGCGATCGTCGAGGTAGAAGGCGTACTGGATCCCCCGCGCCGCGAAGGCCGCCATCAGGTCGCGCACCCCCTGGAGGATGAAGGTGTGCAGCCGGTCGCTCGCCCATGGGTAGTCGTGCCGGAGGCCGTGGTAGACCAGCACCGGCACGCCGAGGGTGTTGGCCTGCTCGATGGCGTGGTTGAGGGCGAAGTTGTCGTGGGCCCGGTGGGTGACCTGCATCCAGTACAGCACGAACTCGCCCCCAGGCCGCGGGGCGGCATGGGTGGTCCCCCGGGGGAGCCAGAGGCGATCGTCGGTCAGCGGTGCGTAGCCCGGCATCTGTCAGCCCTGGTCGTGGTGGAACTGCCAGCCCGTCGCGTCCGGCGCGAGCGATTCGAGGAACGCCGTGCGTGCCGCGTGCATCGCGGCGAGCTCCGCCGCCGGGATCCGCGCGAGATTGGCGAGCGGCATCCGCATCCGTTCGCCGACGTCGAGCTCGCGTTGCCGGACATCGTCGAGGAAGGTCCAGTAGAGGTAGTTGAACGGGCACGCCCGCGCCCCCGTTCGCGCTCCCGGATCATAGCGGCACCCGCCGCAGTGATCGCCCATCCGATTCAGGTAGTTGGCCGAGGCGACGTACGGCTTGCTCGCCATGACGCCGCCATCGCCGTAGGTCCCCATCCCGACCACGTTGGGGAGTTCCACCCATTCCATCGCATCGGCGAACGCGGCCCAGAACCAGTCCGACAGCGCCCCCGGATCGACCCCGGTCAGCACCGCGAAGTTGCAGAGCACCATCAACCGGGGAATGTGGTGCGCCCAGGCATGCCGCTTCACGGTGCGGAGGACATCCGCCACGCAGGCGAGATCGGTTTGCCCGGGTTCCCAGAAGCACTGCGGCAGTGGGCGGGTGAAGCCGAAGTAGTTGACGTCGCGGTACGCGGGCCCCCGGTCCCAGTAGATCCCGTTGACGTACTCCCGCCACCCGAGGATCTGCCGGATGAACCCCTCGGCCGAGGCGATCGGGACGGCCCCGTCGTGCCAGGCCGACTCGACTCGCCGGACCATCTCCATCGGGTGGAGCAGGCCGACGTTCATCGCAACCGAGAGGCGTGAATGGTAGAGAACGGATTCGCCCGCGAGCATCGCGTCCTCGAACGGGCCGAAGGACGGGAGCCGGTGCTCGACGAAGTCCTCGAACGCGGCGAGGGCCTGGGTCCGGGTCACCGGGTACGCGAAGCCATCGGTCGAGCCCCACTTGCCCGGCATCGAATCCACGAGGGCGATCACCTTGCGGGTCACGTCGTCCGGCGGGAACGCGATCGGGGCCGGTGGCAGCCCGTGACGGCGGAGGGCGGCCGCCGTCTTCCGGTTCTTCGCGTCGTGGTTCCAGGCGCCACCGGCCGGCTCACCCGCGTCGTCGAGCAGCACGCCATGTCGTCGGCGCTGGGCCCGATAGAAGTCCTCCATCCGGAACAGCTTCCGGTCGGTGGCCCAGGAGGCGAACCACTCGCGCGAGACGATGAAGCGGCGGTCGGGGACGATCCGCACCCTGGGGTCGGTGGCGGCGAGCTCGGCCATCGAGGCGCCGATCCCGTGTTCCGCCGGTGCCTGGACGATCACCGTGTCATCGGGATGGTCGGCGAGCCAGTCGCGGATCCCCTCGGCGTAGGAGGCCGCGGCGCGGTGGTGGACCTCGTAGCCGGCCGTGCGGAGTTCGTCCCGGAAGTGGCGGAGCGCGGAGAGGACGAGGACCAGCTTCTTGCGGTGCCAGGGGAGCGCCGCGCCCTTGGCGAGGGAATCGAGGAAGAGCACCCGGCCTGCGGTGGGCGAGTCCGGGAGGCAGGCGGTGGCGGTCGAGAGCTCCCAGGGGCCGATGAACCAGGTCTGCATGGGGGGAAGGGTAGCAGGGTCTGGCACCCTGCCTCGCCCGTGGCGCCGGGGCGGATGGGGTGCCTCATTCCTCGACGGTTCGCGGTCCGGGGTTGCCGGCGTCGGGGCCCGCCCCTAACTTCTCCGGCCTTCCGGGGGCTGTAGCTCAGCTGGGAGAGCGCTGCAATCGCACTGCAGAGGTCAGGGGTTCGATCCCCCTCAGCTCCATGGATGCCCGCACCAGGGTGGTGCGGGCATCCTTTTTGCCCCCTCCACTGGCATGAGCCGCTCCATCCTCTCCCTGACATCCCGGGCCCAGGGCCTCGCCGCAGCGCCGACGCCTGCGCCGATCGCCCGCACCGGGCGGGACCGGCCGGGCACCTCGGCCGAGGCCCTGCGCCGCGACGCCGCCGAGACCGGCGTGCGCCTCGCGCACGTGGTCGGGGCGCTGTCGCACGCGCTCGACCTCACGGAGGGGCAGCCGGCTGGCCATTCGGTGCGCACCGCGCTGATCGGGATGCGACTGGCCGAGTGCCTCGGCCTCCCGGAGCGGGAGCGGAGCGACCTCTTCTACGCCCTGCTGCTCAAGGACCTCGGCTGCTCGAGCAACGCCTCGCGACTCGCGGCGCTCTTCGGCTCGGACGATCACCTCCTCAAGTACTCCCACAAGCTCACCGACTGGACCCAGACGAGCGACGCCGCGCGGTTCGCCTACCGGCACTCGCTCCCGGGGCACTCGCGCCTCGCGAGGGCCTGGCACTCGCTGCTGCTCGGCACGCGCGCCCGCGACATTGGCCGCGACATGATTGCGACCCGCTGCGAGCGCGGCGCCGACATCGCCGGGCTCCTCGGCCTGCCGCCGGGCACCGCCGACGCGATTCGCGGCCTCGACGAGCACTGGGATGGCAACGGCATGCCGATGGGGCTGTCGGGCACGGCGATCCCGATGCTGGCCCGCATCGCCGGCCTGTCGCAGACGGTCGAGGTGTTCGCCCGGTCGTTCGACGTCCGCACCGCCTACGAGATGGCCCGGGCCCGCAGCGGGCGCTGGTTCGATCCGGTGCTCGTCGATGCGCTCTGCACCTTCGAGTTCGACGCCGGGTTCTGGGCGACCCTCTCGGGCGCCGACTCGCTCGAGGCCCTCGCGGCGGTCGAGCCGGCGGATCGGGTGGTGCACGCCGACGAGTCGCGGCTCGACATGGTGGCCGAGGGGTTCGCGAAGGTGATCGACGCGAAGAGCCCGTTCACCTCGAGGCATTCGCAGAACGTCGCGTTCCTCGCCTCCCGGACCGCCGCCGAGATGGGACTGCCGCATCGCGAGATCCGCACCCTGCGCCGCGCCGCCTTGCTCCACGACATCGGCAAGCTCGGCGTCAGCAACCGGATCCTCGACAAGCCGAGCGCCCTCGATCCGCTCGAGATGGAGGCGATGCGGCAGCACACCCGGCACACGTTCGACATCCTGCGTCACGTGAGCCGGTTCCGGCAGTTCGCGGCGATGGCGGCCGCCCACCACGAGCGGCTCGACGGCAGCGGCTACCACCTCGGGCTGCGGGGCGACGAACTCGACACCTCGGCCAGGATCCTCGCGGTCGCGGATTGCACCGAGGCGATGTGCGCCGACCGGCCCTATCGCTCGGGGCTCGGCCTTGACGAGGCACTCCGGCGGCTCGACTCGCTGGTGGCCGTCGGGCACCTCTGCCCTGCCGCGACGGAGGCGCTCAAGGGGTGGTTCCGCGGGCTCCCGAAGGCGGCCACGGAGCCGGCGGCATCGGGCGACGGGGCGGTGCGTGCGGCCTGAGGCCGCGATTGCGTCCCCCCGGGCGATCGGCTAGTTTGGCCGGTCCGAAGCGGCACTGCCCCTTGGTGTAACTGGCAACACGCCTGACTCTGGATCAGGAGAGTCCTGGTTCGATCCCAGGAGGGGCAACTCGAGGCACCAGCATCCCCGCCATCCCCCGCAGTCCGGGGCGATCGGCGGGGATGCGTGCGTTGAGTGCCCAAGTTGTTGTGGAACATGGGGTTGCATTATTGCATGGGAGCCCATATACTTCAGGTGCGTGCCGGACACAGTCGGTCCGGCCCACCACTTCCGGGGCGTGCGCGCCCCGCTCGGCAACCCGAACCGGAGGTTCCATGACCACCACCACCAACACCTCAAGCACCACCCCGACCGGAATTTCCAGCGCCCACGTGGGGCTGTTGAACGACTTGCTGCAGTTGAACCGCGACTCCGCCGAGGGGTTCGCGAAGGCCAAGGAACTGGCGACGTCCCCGAAGCTGAAGACCCTCCTCGATGGCGCCCGCGTCGAGCGCACCTCGGCGGCCCGCGCCCTCGAGCCGCTGGTGCGCGCCGCTGGCGGTGAGCCCGAGAAGGACCTCAGCGTCTCGGGTTCGCTGCACCGGACCTGGATGAAGGTCCGCGAGAAGCTGAGCCCGGATGGTGACAAGGCGCTCATCATGGAGGTCGAGCGCGCGGAGGATGAGATGAAGGAGGCGTACCAGCAGGCGATGCAGCAGTCGCTGCCGTCGGCGATCAAGACGGTGATCGACGTGCAGGCGCGCCAGGTCTTCGCGGTGCACGA
>ERZ795053.5459-NODE-5459-length-13105-cov-17.465900_pt1 | contig 13105 bp, 13 predicted proteins | sample MGYA00375137_ERZ795053 | MGnify/ENA primary metagenome ERZ795053 (study PRJEB30182, sample SAMN05720284) | activated sludge metagenome | isolation source: Anaerobic digester | place: Hong Kong | collected 2014-12-17 ... | reverse complement strand
GCGACTTCAGAAAGAATTTGAACTGGACGAGAAACTATTGTAACGTCACCCTGTTTTTTCGCGAGTTTTCTGAATTGCATCTACAGCGATCCGAGTCTCAATCCCTCTTTCTTGGCCGCTCCCCTTTGAAACCACTTCGTCAATTTCAATTTGAATCTCTGCCCAACGGTAGAAAGCGATGACATTCGTTTTTGGATCGTAGAAGCTTTCGAAAGTTTTTTCGCAGCCGCACTGGGGTGCGGCGTACCCAAGAACCTTCACCTTTAGAACAGGAGAGAGGTTTGGTTTGTAGTGGCCCATGATTCTGAAATTCTCCTTTTTAAAGGGGTTGGAGTGGTTCTTTCCAAAAGTCAGGTTCACTGCGGGTTCCCGTATCCTCGGAAATGCAACGGAACATCAGGTTTCTTGTTCGAAGATCAATGTGTTTCTGAATTCGGTACGTTTTCTGGTTGTGGTAAAATAAAGCCAACAAAAAACGAATGGAATTTCCGTGGGTTTTCAATGTCGGTCTTTTTTCGGACATTGGTTCGTCCCCTCGCTCCAACGTTACTCGAGGATCATGTATGGATTTCCCCACAAGGAATTTCCGTTTCACAAAGGAGAGATCAGTTGTGAAGTTATCAGAAGAGATTGCCCAGCAGGCAAAAAGGGAAGCCGTTCAAGTAGTTCGGGTGACCGACACAGAACTTGTGAACGAATTGAACATTGCTGACGTGGTATTTTTAACTCCGGAGGTTGCTCAGAAATATGGAATCCGTTCCCCAAAACAAGCTGCCTTCGCGGTGTATGTCCAACCAAAGGACAAAGAATACTTCCGTCTCAAGCGCAGGGATGAATTTTACTTGGGATTTTATGATGCGAAAATTCAGGGGGAAATCTTGGAAAAGTATCGAAACTATGAAACCAAGACTGGTGAGTACGAAATTAGCGTTTCCTACTTGGATGAATTAGACGATGATTCCGCAAGGGTCGACTTCTTGGACGTCGCTTTTGTGGTTTGTGAAAAAGTCGATTTGACCAAATCCTTCCGCTTTATGGTGGAATTATCCACCAGTGGAAGTGGCGCAAAAATTGATTTGAAGATTGGGAAAGAAGCCTAAGGCGGTGCGCACGATGAATAAAGACCCCTACGATGGGATTGAGAAACTCGCAGCCTCGCTCAAGACCGCTGCAAAAACTGTTTATGCGGGTCTTTCCATTTTGAAAGAATCGGGTGGGGAATTGTCAGTAAAAGAGCTGATGGATCAGATTCCCCATCGGGTCCCTTTTTCGGAATGGGAAATGGCTTCATATGAAAAAACCGGGCAGATGCGATGGAAGGGCATATTCCACTTCTATTCCATCGACTGCGTCAAGGCGGGTTTTTTACGGAAGAACCACGGGATTTGGTACATAACTCCAGAAGGAGAGCAGGCGCTGGAAGCGGGAGCTGTGGAGTTGCTGAACCAAGCCAGGAAGAAGTATAACCAGTGGGAACAATCACGCTCCGATCCCTCCGAAGAACCTCCCCCTGAAAAAGAACAAGAAGCCACCTTGGAACAAATGGAAGAAAATGCACTTAGCGGGATCCGAACATTCATTTCCGGAAAAAACCCCTACGAATTCCAGGACCTTGTGGGTGCGCTGTTAAGGGCAATGGGCTACTACACTCCCTTTATTGCACCCAAAGGAAAAGATGGCGGAGTGGATATCCTTGCATACAAAGATCCCTTGGGAACCATTCCCCCTCGAATCAAGGTACAAGTGAAGCATAAACCTGATTCTGCCATTGCAGTGGATGAAATTCGTAGATTGATGGGACTTCTGAATAAAAACGGAGATGTCGGGTTATTCGTCACCTCCGGTCGATTTACTTCCGATGCGGAACGGGAATCCAGATCCTCGCATGTTCATGTGAAACTAATCGATGGAGACCAATTAATCGATTTGTGGAAGGACCACTACCACAAACTACCTGATGAGGAGAAGAAATTGCTACCCCTTGAGCCCGTTTTCTTCCTTGGGGCTTCGCGATAAATCCGTGATTTGCACAGCCCGCGAGGATCCATTTGGGTTCTGCAAAGTCCCTTTCTCCAGCCTGCGCTGAAATTGGATTTTCTTGGACAGTTTCCGCCGGGCGTGGTACAATCAAAGTACGAAGACACAAACAGCATATTCTTATGCGCCCTGCGGGGCGTTTTTTTTTGGGAAGAGTATGTGCACGGCGCGCTTCTTGGTCCCTTTGGGGCTGGGTACATCGTCGTACCGGAAGTGAACGGGGGTGCCAACGCTGAATTGTTCTTCGCGGCCCCGCATCAGGGAAACGGGGAAGAAGAACTTCCTGCCATCCGCTGTTTGCACGATGCCCCCTCCCTTGGAATAAAGCTTCTGTATCGTCCCGCTTTCTTGTACAAGCAGTTGCTGGAATTTTTCCTTCCATTCGGGAACCAGTTTCGCGAAGCGGGAACGAACTTCCGCAGGTTTGCAGGAGGAACACTTGACTCCCGCTTCTTCCAAACGTTCCTTCCAGGGGGTGGGGATGGGGGTGCGCGATTCCGCGTGCAGGCAGGCGAAAAGTTCCCAGTGTTGCATTCCCAGGGAATCTAAGCTTTCTTGGTGGAAAAACTCCCCCAAGAGCAAAAGGAGAAGGGTGGCCTGTTGCAGTTCTCCGCGCGAAGGAAAGTGGAGCATCGCGCGTAAAGCGTTTCGGAAAGCCTTAAGGTCATCTCCCCGTTTCCAATGGATCCATGCCAGTTCCTGGTAAATGGTCCAGTCTGCACGCGTTTTTCCTAACTCTTGGAAATGGACCAACGCAGCGTCCCACACGTGCAGGGCGGACAAGCTCTTGCCTTTCCAAAAACGAAAGAGCCAGCCGCCGGGATCCTTGGACGAAAAGGGGGAAAGATTGTCCAGCGCGCTTTCGCATGTGTGCAGGCAACCTGGCCAATCCTGCTTTTCCTGCTGCAGCATGGCCATGTGCAAGTACCAGCTCTCCCGCGGGGAATGCGTTTCACCACAGGAACCATCGCGTTGGAAGGGAAGGGAACGCGGACTTAACTGCAGTGGATCGAAGAACCCCAACCATTCGGCAATCTTGTGCAGCGGACGCACGGGCTTACTCCAAAGAAAGGAAATCCCTCGGAGGAAAATCACGTTTTCCGGTGAGTATCCAATGGGCAACACCAGTGTGCGGATTTCTTGCAACACCTGGTTGTAACGCGCAAATTCCCCTTCGAAAAAGGTTTCTTGCCCATTTTCGAGGAAGTGCAGTGCATACAGGGACCAGGCATGATGGGTGTGGATGGGGGTGAATTCCGGGTACTCTGTTTCCACTTGTTCGCAAAGCAAGATCACTTTTTCGTGGCAGTCGTACTGGGATAACACATGGGCATACCGCATCGCATCCCAGGGGTCATGGCGGGTTTCCCACAGTGCCTTGTGGGTGGCCAGAATCTCTTCACGGCCCTCACCAGTGGGATCTTTCTTTTCCATGCTGTCCCTTCCCCTCCAAGGGAAAAAATTCCGAAATGGTAAGAACTCCTTTTTTCCAAACACGAAAAGGAAACAAAAAAATGAAAAAAAGTGGATATGCTACAATCGATTATACCAAAAAACGCGGAATTTGGAAAATATTCTTTTCCAACAGCAAGATACGGAAACACCAAGTATCCTTGGGTTGGCCATCCAGCTCCCCTCCTCTTCGCAAAAAAAAAGGCCGCATACGCGGCCTGGCGAAATCTTTGGAGAGGGATTACTTGGCGCGGAACCCCACGAACTTGTCACTGGGAACCCCGCAAATGGGACACTTGTCGGGTGCTCCGTTGAGAACGGTGTGGCCGCATACCGGGCAGATGTACACTTCGCTGGCGGGGAAATCCTTGCCCTGCTGCACCATTTCCTTGGCACTCTGGTACATACCGCTGTGGATCTTCTCCGCTTCCAGCGCGTAATGGGCGCTGCGCACCGCTTCTTTTTCGTCTTGGAATTCCGCGGCGTTCTTGTACACGGGGTACATCTCGTTGACTTCGAAGTCTTCGCCTTCGATGCCCGCGTCCAGGTTCTCTTCCATGCTCCCCACCATTTTCAGTGCCTTGAAATGGTTCTTGGCGTGCACGAATTCGGCATGTGCGATCGCGGAAAACAGGTTGGCCAGGTTGGGCATACCCTTCTTTTGCGCTTCTTCCGCGAAAATGGTGTACTTCATGTGTGCTTGCGATTCTCCTGCAAATGCATCCAGCAGGAATTTCTTTGTCATTTCCCTCATAAACGATCTTCCTCCTTCTTTGGAATAAAGGGTTGCAGTGTAGGGTGGGAGGGGGAATTGGGGCGGCAAAAGGAGAAATTCCCCCTTCCGCTTTGCTTCACGAAATACATGGCTTCATCAGCCTTTTGTACAAGGGTTTGTGCGGTTTCGCCATGGTCCGGAAAGAGGGCAATCCCGATGCTTCCCGAAAGGCGCAGGCAAACTTTGGGGCATTGGATGGGTTTTCGGATCCCGGAAAGCAATCGTTGGGCGACCTGGGGGATCATGTGCATGTCCTTGAGCCCGGAAAGAAAAAGGGTGAACTCGTCTCCCCCAAGCCGCGAAACCATGTCGTTTTCCCGTAGGGTGGATTGCAGGCGCTGGGCGATTTCCACGAGTACCAAGTCCCCGGTTTCGTGCCCGTACTGGTCGTTGATTTGCTTGAAATGGTCCAGGTCGATAAAAAAGACCGCCACGCGGTGATGTTGCTCACGAGCCGCAGCCAGCGCTTTTTGCAAGTGAAGGAAGAAATTTCGGCGGTTGGGTAGGTTGGTAAGGGGGTCGTGCAGCGCTTGGAATTCCATGAACACCTGTGCCTTTTTCTTCCCGGAAATGTCGTACCCCATGGCGATGATGGAATCGTCGGGGAGGTGGAAAAAAGCCCACATTTGGAAACGGGATTCCCCGGACTTGGTGAGCACCTCGAACTCATGGAACACACCGGAAAATTCCACCGGAGAGGAGAAAAGCAGCTGCTGGAACTCCTTCCAACTGGGGATTTGCCCTGGGCCAAACCCCACCTGGTTTTGGAAGCAGCGATTCACCAGTTCGAGGGAACCATCTGGTTGGAAGGAAAGGATCATCACCGGTGCATGCTCGAATATGGCGCGAAAGCGTTGTTGGCTCTTGTGCAGTGCGTCCTGGGTTTGCTTGAGCAGGGAGACATCGCGGGAAATCCCCACCAAACCGGTGATGTTGCCGTTGGCATCTCTCGTGGGAACCTTGGATGCGGTGACCCAGCGATACGAACCATCTGCGAGGCGGATGCGCTCCAGCTTGTTCACCAGGGCTTGGCCCGTGGAGAAAACCTGTTTCTCATCTTCGCGGGCACTTGCGGCATGCTCGGAGTCGAAGAAATCGAAGTCCGTTTTGCCCAGCGCCAGTTTTTCCTGAGAAAGCCCAAGGACCTGCGCCTGTGCCCGGTTGATCAACAGGAAACGCCCCTGCAGGTCCTTGAAGTAGATGGTGTCGGGAATGGCCTGCATCAGAGATCGGAGGCGGTTTTGGAAATCAACCTGGGCATTTCGTTTCTTGTGGGTTCGCACGATTGGATGGAAGGTTCGCTTCGCGTTTTCGTTCACCTACACTGCCCTCCTGGTGCGTTTGCTTGCCGCATTATATCACAACCCGTCCAACTGGGAAGTGCAAAGGGTCCAGCCCCGGGGGGAAAACCCCGCGTACACCCATTCGGCAACCTTGCTTGCGCCATTTACCAGCTGTCCGAGCGAACCATCGTTGCGTACGACAAGGTCAGGGGGATGCGCCGCGGGCGGATGGTCTTCCTGGGCAATACGTTGCAGCGCCTGTTCCCTTTGCATGTGGTTTCGGGCCTTCAGCCACTCCACGCGCCGCTCAACCGGGCTAAACACGTACACCACCGCCTGCACCACCGTGTGCAACCCCATGGTGTACAGTACCGCTGCTTCCACCACAACGTGAGCATACCCCTGCCGTTGCCGGGCATGGAGTTGTTGTTGCACGCGTTCCACCATCCAGGGATGGACGATGGCGTTCAACTTGGCCATTTGCGCCGGTGCACCAAAAACCACCCTGCCCAGCGCGCGGCGGTCAACCTGCCCCGCGCTGTCCATGATGGTGGGCCCAAACGTTGCTTCCAGTTGCGTGCGCAGCGTGGGTTGTTCCAAGGCTTGGTGCCCGATGCGGTCCACGAACACCACGGGGAAGCCCAGCCTTTCCAACGCCCGCGTGAGCGTAGTTTTTCCGGAGGCAATGCCCCCGCAAATCCCTACACTCTTCAATCGGCATCCCCGGCGACGTCAAGCTGGGGAAGGAGAACCGAGGGAGCATGCAACCCGTAGCTGAAAACGAAACCGAACTTGCCGTCGGTGCCGACGTGCTCCACCGAAGAGAGCAATTCCAGGAGATTTCCGGCGATGGTGATCTGCTCCACGGGGTGCAGGATTTTCCCGTCCTTCACCCGGAAGCCACTGGCACCCACGGAGAACTTGCCACTCACCGGGTCGGCGCCGGAATGCATACCCTGCGTGTCCGTGATCAAAAGACCATCACCGAGTTGTTGCTGCAATCCTTCGGGGTCAAATTCCCCACCACGTACCACAAGGTTCACCGGGTGGATGCTTTCCGTTCCACGGTACCCCGAACGGAAACCGTTGCCCGTGGGAGAAACCCCGTCTTTTTGCGCGGTTTTCAGCGAGTGCAAGAAGGTTTTGAGTGTACCCCGTTCCACGATGCTCTTTTTCCGTGTGGGTACTGCCTGGCTATCGAAGGGGCAGTTGAACATGGACCCCGGGAAGAAGGGATCATCGTCGATGGTGAGAACGGGAGAAAGCACTTGCTGCCCCAACTTGCCTTGCAGAAGCGAGAAGCCCTTTTGCACGCTTTCCGCGGACAGCATGGAAACAAAGAGGGTGAGGAAGGATGCGAAGACCTCGTTTTGGAGGATCACGCGGTACTTTCCAGACCCCACGCTGTGCGCTTCCAGCGACTGGATGGCTTTTTGGGCCGCCACCTTCCCCAATTCCTCCGGGTTGAGTCCGGATGGGTTCTTGCCCATCCAGTAATGGAAACCGTCTTTCTTCTTCTCACCGCTCTGGGCAAGGGCCTGGATGTATCCCAACCCGCCCCCGGAGTGGAAGAAGAGTTGGCGGCCGGTGGAATCGTCGATATACGTGCGCGACGAAAAGTGCGTGTACACGCAAAAGGGAACCATCTGGATCCGTGGGTCTTGGGCAAGCGCAGCTTTTTCCATGCGCAACGCCTGCTCGATCTTCTCCGACGCGTCCAGTTGCTGGAACTCGTTGGCGTACGGAGAAACGTTCTCGTACTCCGCGGGGCCCTCGTAGAGGCTCTCGATATCGGTGGATTCGTTGACCTGAAGGTTTTCCAGCGCGTCTTTCACCAGGAATTCTGCCTGGGAAGCATCGAACACCTCGGTGTAGCTGAACCCCGTCTTTCCGTCGCGGATGACCTTGAGGCTTGCACCCATGCTTTGCGCATCCTTGTACTGGTTGACTTTTCCACCATGCACCATGACCTCGAACTCGTCGCTATCCATGGCAAACAGCTCGAATTGCTGCAGGCCGGCTTGGGTTGCGTGTTCAAACACCTTCGTTCGGAATTCGTGGTAATTCATTGGTTTCGCCCCCCCACAACGATATCGGTCACGCGAAGAGTTGGTTGCCCCACGTCGGCCGGAATGGACCCAGACAGCGAACCACACATGCCACGTGCGCGTTCCAGGTCATTGGCCACCATGTCGATCTTGTGGAGAATCTCGTGCCCCTTGCCGATTAGCGTGGCTCCGCGAACGGGTCGGGTCACGCGTCCCTTTTCGATCATGTAGCCTTCGCGCACGGAGAAGTTGAACTCACCGGTGGTGGGCATCACCGAGCCGCCGCCCATTTTCTTGGCGTACAGCCCGTGGTCGGTGGCAGCGATGATCTCCTCGGGGATGTACTCTCCCGGCAGAATGACGGTGTTGGACATGCGCGAGGTGGGCGCGTAGGTGTAGTCTTGGCGACGTCCGCACCCGTTTGCCTCCACGCCCATTTTGCGGCCGTTGAAGCGATCCACCAGGTAGCTTTTCAGGATTCCTTTTTCGATCAACAGGTTGCGCCGGGTAAGGTTGCCCTCGTCGTCGATGCGCCCCGAGCCCCAGGCATTGGGGATGGAACCGTCGTCCACGGCACTCACGCACTCGTTGGCCACCCTTTTGCCAATCATGTTGGAATACACGCTGGCCCCGATCGCAACCGAGGTGGCTTCCAGCGGGTGACCACAAGCCTCGTGGAAGATCACTCCCCCGAACCCGTTGGAAATCACCACGGGCATCCTACCCGCCGGGGCAAAGTCCGCACGAAGCATCCGAACGGCCATGCGCGCGGCTTCTTCCCCCAGGGCTTTGGTATCCACACCGTTGTAGAACTCGAAACCAGCAGAACCTCCATCGCTTTCGAAACCCGTTTCTTTCTGGCTCCCGTCGCTTGCCACGGCATTCACCGTTAGGCGGGTACGCAGCCTGCGGTCTTCGGTGTACAGCCCCTCGGAATTGGCGATCCACACCTTTTGGTCCTGGTCCATGTACGTGGAAACAACCTGGGAGATCGCGGAAGAATAGCCTTGTGCCGCTTCGGTCGTGAGGCGAAGAAGCGCCACCTTGTCCTTCTTGTGCACCGTGGTAAACACTTGGAAAAAGGCGTGGGGTTTGCCCTGGCTGTCCTGCGTCAGCGTGAGTTCCCCGGGCTGGGTTGGGGTAGCCCGGAGGGCTTCGCCCACTCGGGTAGCAGACTGCAACAGGTTTTCTTCGTCCAGGTCGTTGGTGTAGGCGTAGATGGCGCGGTCTTCAAAAAAACCGCGGATTCCAATGCCACGGATCCGACCGGAGCTGGAATTCTCCAGCACACCGTTCACCATCTTCATCGAGGTGGAAAAACGGTCTTCCAGGAAAAGCTCCACGAAATCCGCGCCGTAACCCAACGCTTGGGCAATGACCCGTTCAAGTACGGAACGTTCTAACATCAGTTCACCTCCGTGAAATTTATCTTGATTTGGTTCGGAAAACGTTTTTGATGCGGTCGATGGTCTCTGCGTCCATTCCGGCTTTCCACCAGTAGGGCAACAGCGAGTTGTTCAGCAGAAGGGGATCGAGCTGGGCGGGGAGCAATCCCTTTTCCACCAGCTGCTGGAAATCGTGGGTACGCGGGATGGGTGTGTACTCGTTGACCTGCGCCCGGATACCCAAGCGCTCGCACAGTTCCTTGGCCAAGAGGAGCTCCTGCTCGGTTTGCCCGGGCAAGTTGGCGATGAGGTACGCGGCCACCTGCTGGCCGGAAAACCCCGCTTGTTGCAGGTAGCCCACCGCCCGCACGAATTCCTCGGTGGCCACCTTTCCCCCGGAGGTGCGCTGGCGATGTGGGTCGATGGTTTCCAGCCCAATCTTGATGGTTTGCACGTTGGCGCGGAACAGAAGCTGGGCGGTAGAAAATGTGAGATGCCGGGCATGGATGCCATTGGGGAGATGGAAACGCACCCCGCGCTGGGGCAAACCGGCAGCGATAATCCCCTTGAGCACAACATCGAAATGCTCCTCGTGGTGCACCAGCAGCGCGTCATCGAAAAAGGCTACGTTCCGGATTCCCATGCGCGAAACATCCTGCACCATGCGCTCCAACAGGAAACCCGGGTCGTTTTGCGTGAACGGTTGCAACAGCGGGGTGGCACAATAGGTGCACCGGTTCACGCACCCCACCGAGGAAACGTACACCAGGTGGCTGCCCGCGTGGGTGTAAACCGTGTAATCCGGGACGAGGGCTTCTCCGGGTGACAACGTGATGCCCCAGCGCTCCAAAAACGCGCGCACCCCGCCAAGATCCGCGCAGCTACATACGTCGGAGGCCCCGGAGAGAGCCGCGTGCTCGGGCAACAAGGAAGCGTAAACCCCTCCCAGCAACACGGGCACGCCGGGAAAAAAGCCCTTCAACTCCCCTACCATCTCCCACACTCCCGGGTACCAGTAGGTCATCATGGAAGTCACGAGAATGCGATCGGGTCGGCCAAAGGTTTGCGGCAGCTGTTCCAGCCAGCGGCGCACCCAGGAACGGGAAAAGCCGTACCGCTTGAAGCGCCGGGGGATTCCCGCCAGTGCTGGTGGAGGGGGCAAGGGCTCGTGGAAGAAACGTCCGGTTCCATCCGGTTTCACACCAGGGGTTTTGCCGGAAAAGGCCAAAAAGCCGGGGTCCAGTCGGTCGAGGCAATCCAGGAGGCATACCTCGTGCCCCGCACCCCGCAGCTTGTCCGCCAGTACCAGAAGGCCAACGGGCTTGAGCCAGAAATCGTAGGCCGCAACATCGGTGATCCAGGGGTTCACAAGGAGAATTTTCACGCTTTTTCCTCACAGGTCGCTTCTTGGGTACGTGGTTCACTTGATTATAGCATACCCCCGTTTGGTGTATAATACCGGTTGACTGGAGGTGAAGCCGTTGTTTGTTCTGGCAAATTTCATCATCGCGATCGCACAAGTGCTGCGAACCCTCGTATATGCCTATATCTTCGTCATCATCCTCGATTCGATACTGAGTTTCGTGATGCCCGCAACCTACTCCCCGCTGCGGCAATTTATCAGCGCTTTGTCGAACCTGGTGCTCAATCCCATTCGAAAAGTCATTCGCCCCGTGGGCGGAGTGGACCTCTCTCCCTTCGTGGCCATCCTGTTGTTGGTGTTCGTGCAATCTTTTGCAATCCAATCGTTGTACGAATTCGGGTTGGTGTTGAAACTCCCATGATCCAAAGAGTGGGTATCTTCTTCAATCCGCACAAGAAAAAGGTTTTCGAATCGGTGGAACGTCTGAAGCAAGTGTTGGAAGGGCGAGGAACCGAGGTCTCCTTCGTGACCTCCACCGAATCGCACGACATGAACGGCGACCCGCCGCCCGACCTGTTGCTGGTGCTGGGTGGGGATGGCAGCGTGCTGCGCTCTCTTCCCATGGCGTTGCGCTGGAATGTTCCGGTGGCAGGGATCCATTTCGGCAAGTTTGGTTTCCTGACACGTTTCGAGCTCGCGAAAGTGCTCGAAGACCCCGATTGCTGCCTTCATGGGTTTTGCCTGTCGCCACGGCAGCTGCTGCGCATCATCGACCCCGCCCAAGGCGTTCCGGAGTACGCGCTCAACGACGTGGTGCTCCATCGCCCCATTGGGCTGAACACGCTCGAGTTCGTGCTGCAGGTGGATGGGGGGTACCTCGAACCGGTACAGGCAGACGGGGTGCTCATTTCCACGCCCACGGGTTCCACCGCCTACGCCCTATCCGCGGGAGGGGCCGTGATTTTCCCCCAGGCCAAAGTGCTGCAGGTGACCTTCTTAGCGCCCCACACCATCGCGATGCGCCCCTTGGTCCTGGACGCTGCCAGCCACGTGACGATCCTGGTGAACGGGCCGCGGCCCATGCACCTTGCCGTGGACGGTTTGGCCTTCGACGAGGTGCGCCAACTGAGCCTGACGGGTGCCCAGCAAACCTTCCAGCTGGCTTGCCCGCAAGAGGATACGCACCCGCAAATACTCGTGCAAAAACTATTCTTGGGGAAGAGGGGATAGGATGCTGCTGGAAGTCCACGCCAGGAACTTCCTGCTGTTCCGCGAAGTGCACGTCACTTTCCAGGAAGGCTTCAACGTGATCACCGGCGAAACGGGTGCGGGCAAATCCATGTTCGTGCGGTTGTTGCGTTCGTTCTCCGGGGATTTCAAGGCCCGCGAGATGATCGGCCCCTTCGAGGAAGGGTTCTGGATCGAGAGCCTGTGGAAACCCGATGCCGAGATGCAACGCAAACTGCTGCAAATGGGGTTCCCAGCGGACGATCCCACGGTGATCCGCCTCAGCGGCACCGCAGAACGCTTCACCGCGCGGCTCAACGGACTGGTGATCTCCGGGTCCGCGCTTTCCGAATGGTTGCGCGGCGTGGTGGAGGTACACTCGCAGAACGCTTTCCAGCAACTACGCAACCCCGCCTACCAAACCCGGTTGATCGACTTGGTGGCCCAAGAGCTTCCCGGTTCCCCGCAGCAAACCTTCGCGGAGTATCGGCGCTTGCACGCGGAGTACCTGGAGCTGAAGCAGCTGCAACAAGAATTGCCCGGGAACACCTCCGAGGTGTTGCGCACACTGGACTTCTTGGATTTCCAAGTGCAAGAAATCGAATCCGCCCGGTTGCAACCCAACGAAGACACCGCGCTTCTATCGGAACTCTCGGTGCTGTCCAACTTCGAAACGCTGAAGAACAACTTGGGACAGGTGCTCTCGCTGCTCGAAGACAACGTGGAATACCCTCCCGTTGTGCAGGCAGTGTCGGATGTGCTGGCCCGCCTGGAACAGGTGCGCCAGATCGACGCGAACGCGGGGGATTGGTGCACGTTGGTGGAAGGGGCGCTGGAAGCGCTTTCTGACGTTTCCCGCTCCCTCTTCGATTACCTGGACCACTTGGAATACGACGAGGAACGCCTGCGGGAACTCGAAGCGCGCATCAACCTCTTGGAGACACTCAAGCGCAAGTACGGTCCCACGCTCGACGACGTGCTGCAAAACCTCGTTTCCTTCCGCCAGCAACGGGACACGCTGCAAGGGAAGCTTCAGCGGGTGCAGACGCTGGACAGCGACATGGAACGCTTGCAGCAAGAGCTGGGACGCTTGGACGAGCAGATCGCGCAGTTCCGTGACCAGGCCGCCACGATCGTGGAGAAACGCGTGGAGCAACAATTGAAAGACCTGAAAATGGGTTCGGTGAGCCTGGGCCACCAGGTGATCCGGGAACCCGACTTCACGCCACACGGCCACCAGCTGTTGGAATTCACCGCTTCCACCAACCCGGGTATGCCCCAGCTTTCCATGGCGCGTATCGCTTCGGGCGGGGAACTCTCCCGGCTGTTCCTGGCGCTGGAGCTCTCGCTACGCGACCAGCTTCCCGTGCGCACCATCGTGTTCGACGAAATCGATTCCGGGGTGGGACCGCGGCTGGGGGACCTGATTGGCCAGAAGATCCGCCAAATGAGCGAATCCGGGTTGCAGGTTTTCGTGGTCACCCACCTGCCCCAGGTTGCCGCGTTGGGGCAATGGCACCTGAAAGTGGGCAAGA
>ERZ795053.5458-NODE-5458-length-13107-cov-24.670012_pt1 | contig 13107 bp, 8 predicted proteins | sample MGYA00375137_ERZ795053 | MGnify/ENA primary metagenome ERZ795053 (study PRJEB30182, sample SAMN05720284) | activated sludge metagenome | isolation source: Anaerobic digester | place: Hong Kong | collected 2014-12-17 ... | reverse complement strand
AGCACGCTGACCGAACTGGCGCCCGCCGTGGCCTACAACGGCGACCGCGATGAGTACCTGGTGGTCTGGTACAACGATCGGCCCGGCAACGACGACATCCGCGCGCAGCGGGTCGACGGCGACGGCAAACTGCTGGGCGGGCCGTTCTACATTGCGGCCGGTTCGGGCGTTGAGCGGCGCAATCCGGCCGTTGCCTACAGCAGCGGGCAGCAGCGCTACCTGGTCGTCTACGAGCACGATGACGGCACCTACGCGCGCATCTACGGACGCGTCGTCGGCGACGACGGCCAGGTGCTGGGTGTCGAGTTCCCGCTCAGCAGCGGCGCCGCGCTCAAGAACTGTTTCACGCCGGCGATTGGCTATGCCTCCACAGCGGACACGTTCCTGATCGTCTGGCAGCGCACGGTCGTGGCTTCGACCGTCAGCGATATTGAGGCGCAGCTTGCCAACGGCGATGGTTCGCTGTCGGGCGCCAACTTTTTCGTTCAGCAGGGGTCGAGCCCCTTCAGCCACAGCGCGCCGGCGTTGGCCTACAACCGCGCCCGCAATGAGTTCCTGGTGGTCTGGGCGCGGTACGACAGCGGCGCCTCACTTACCGACATCTACGGGCGCCTGGTGACAGGGAACGGCCAACCGCTGCAACCCACATCCATCGAGTACGCACGCATGACCGTCTCCAACACCAAACCGGCGGTGGCCGCGCTGCCCACGGCGTCGCCCATCGGGCAATATCTCATCATCTGGGAATTGCACTATGCGGCGGGCGACCGCGACATCTACGGGCGCACGGCGGCGGGGGACGGCACGCCGGATCCGGGCTTCTATCTGGGCGGCGCCAACGTCGACGAATCACGGCCGGCGGTGATGGGCAGCGAGGGCCGGCAGATCTACTTTGCTGTCTGGCAGCGGCCGGATGTGGCGCCGCTGGCCTTCGAGTATATCTACTACCGGCGCATCGAGCCGACCGGCACGGCTATCGGCGGGGATGCCTGGCTGCTGGGCAGCTTCGCCGCGCGCCCGGCGCTGGCGAACGGGGGCGCCGGCGACATCTTCGTTGTCGCCGAGGACAAGCCGCTCCTGGCGGAGCAGGGCATCTACGGCCAACTCTGGGGCGACCGGACCTACCTGCCCGCCATCCTCAAACCGTGAGACGTGGAGTGCGAAGTCGATAGAACGCGGATGACGCGGATTGAGCGGATTTACACGGATGAATTCAAATCCGCGTTGATCCGCGCCATCCGCGTTCCATTCTTCCACTCTTCCGATCAGCCGCCGCTCTCTTTGCGCACGCGATAGAGGTCCTCTACCTGTGCCTGCAATTGCTGGGCCGCAGCTTCGGGCGTCAGGTCGCCCAGCACGATCTGCTCAATGGCCGCCGGGATGATGAGGCGCGCTTCGATGGCGCCGATGGTCGCTTTCTGCGCGCGGTCATATTCGGGGCGCAGCACCCAGCGTTTCATCGTGGCGTAGCCGTTGGCAATATGCCCCAGTGTGGCCGGCGAATAGGCCTGGAAGATGGGGCTGGAGGTGGACCACGGCTCCAGCGCGCTGTCGAGCACGGGTACCTTGCCCAGCGGCGCGGTGGCCAGGATGTCGAGATAACCTTCCTGCAGGAAGAAGCGCGCCACGTCCTGCGCGGCGGGCGAGGCGCCGTCCAGCAGCGCCAGCGTGACCAACTGGCCGTAGGAGGCGACGCCGTTGGGCCCGGCCAGGCTGGAGGTGAAGCCGGTCTTGCCGGGCAGGTTTTCCACGGCAATTTCGATCTTCGTGCCGTCGGCGTTATCGGAGCCTTCGATCAGGTCGTCCATGATGTAGGTACTGTAGAAGAGCATGGCCGACTCGTCGCGCTCGTAGCGCTCGCGGGCGCCGTAGAGATCCTGCGGCGCGTCGGGCGAGCAGCGCTGGAGGCCGGCATAGAAACGCAGCGCCTCGACCATCTCCGGCGTGTTCATGGTCACGTTACCGGCGGCGTCGAAGGGCCAGACATTGTTGGACATGGCCACCTGCTCGAAGACCTGGTGCACGTAGTTCTGGTTGCCGACGGTCGGCAGCACCAGGGCAAAGGCCGGGTCGCCGCCGGCCTCGATGGCGTCGCACGCCTGGTTGAGATCGGCCCACGAAATGGGCGTCTTCAGCCCCAACTGCTCGAAGCGGTCGCGGCGATACCAGAGCGCCTGAATCCAGCCGTCGTAGGGCACGGCCAGCACCTCGCCCGACGCGACGTCGGTGACCATGGCCAGCACGCCCTCGCGGAAGTCCGTCTCGCCGACGACTTGGACAACGGCGCCGGCAGCCTGCGGGTCGAGCAGGCCGGCGCCATCCAATGCCGCCACCCACTCGATGCCGACGCGGATCAGATCGGGCAGGTCGCCGGCAGCCTGCGCCGCTTCGAGTTGCTGGAGCGTGGTCGACTCCACGTACGGCACGACGTTGACCGTGACGCCGGGATGCCCGGCCATGTAGCGCTCGGCCAGGGCGCGGTAGACGGCTACGCGCTTCGGCTCGTTGTCGGAGGTCCAGAAATCGACGACGGCGGCCTCCCCGGCCGGCGCGGGTTCGGCGGCAGACGCAGTGGTTGGCTCTGCCGCGGGCGTGGGCGGCGCCGCGGTTGGCGTCGGCGCGTCTGTCGGCGCGGGCGTGGCTGTTGGCGCCGCGGTGGGCGACGGGATCGCAGTCGGTTCGGGTGTCGAACCACCGCCACAGGCGGCGAGAATCAGCAAGAGCGTGCCAAGCATGGCGCCGGCAAACCAACGATGCATCAGTCAATCTCCTCTGCAATCGGCCGGGCGCGACGGGCGACGTTTCCCTGGCCGTTCGGTGCTGCCGGCAGATCTCACAGGAGAGCGCCGGCCTGGTTGACCGTGCCATTATAGTGGGGAAGTGGTGGACTACCCGAATCAGGCGGTGGGGAAGTGGGCGATGGGTCGCCTCGTCAGGGCACCGGCGCCGCCTTGACGACGGACTCGTTGTTGCTCTGCTTGATGGCATGGCCCGGCGGCACGACCAGGAACTCGGTTTCGTCCCACGCGCCGTGGACGAGGGCGGTGAGCAGGCGGCGGTCGCCGGGCAGGCGCTCGAAGGTCCAGCCTTCGGCCTGTGCCTTGGCCTGCGCCAGCTCCTCGTACTTCGTGCCCTCGCCCAGTCCGGTGTCGATGAACGCGGCGCGCGTGTAGTGGCTCATCCAGCCGCGCATCTCGTCGCGCAGCGCGTCGGCGGTCTCCTGGCCGTACTTCTCGACCCAGCCTTCGTACTGCTCGGCATCGTCGAGCATGCCCGCGCCCAGCCCGCCGGAAGAACCGGGTTCGTTGCGTTCCATGTAGTCGGTGCTGTACCAGTAGGTGCCGGGGTGGCGTTCGAACTCGGCCTGGTAGCGCTCGCGCGAGCCGAGATAGAGCGTGATGCAGTCGTGGGCGCGCGGCATGACGATGGGCGTGTGGCGGGCGATGAGGTTGGCGGTGGAGGCGCCGCACAGCCCGTAGGCGAGCAGGATGGCATCGCACTCGCCCGGCTGGATGGCGTCGATCTCATCCTGCAACGTATGGCGCAGCTTCTTGGGCGAGTTGTGCAGCCCCTGGCGGAAGAAACGTGCGGTGACGGTATGGGGCGAGGTCGCGGCCGCAGCATAGACGGAACGCGCCAGCGCTTCACAGGTCAGGGCGATGTAACGGGCCATAGAGTCAAACTCCTCCTAATCTTGCCAACGGGCTGGTGTATCCTCAGGTGTTGCTCATGCGTCGGCAGTGAGGCGTGCGACAAAGGCAGCGTGTTCTGCTGACTGTACGCCCTGCTGTACCGCCGCCAACAGGTCGGCCAACTGGCCGGCAATTATGGCGGGCACGGGGAGTCGCAGACCGGGGAAGACACGGCTGGTGAGAACGCCATCGCTGTCCGCCGCCAGGGCAACATAGCGTCCCTCGCTCAGGACGAACCAATCGATAACGCGGTCGTAGACACGCCAGACAATGTATTCGCGTACGCCGCTGCGCCGATAGATGTTCATCTTGGCGTGCAGGTCATACGAGGCGCTGCTGCCGGATATTTCGACGACCAACTCAGGTGCGCCTTCGATAAAACCGTCTGCGCTTACGCTGCTCTGCCCGCCGTACTCTGCCTCGATGCGCAGCAGCGCGTCGGGCTGCACCTCATTGTCGATGTCCAATCGCACGCTGCCGTCGCCACCAAATTGCACGTGTGGTGTTGATGCCACATAGGCGCCAAGCCAGAAGAGAACAGCGCCATCAGCCACCTGATGTTCGATGCGAATCGGAGAAGGCATCTGTACAACTCCTTCGATCAGTTCGGCTTTGCGGGTGGCGGGCATGGCAGCATAGCGTCGCTCGAATTCGATGCGCGTCAGGCGGTCACCATTTTCGAGTGGTAGCAGGCGCAACGAACCATTCGCCGTTTTCTCGTCTGATGGAGCCTTCAACACAGCAGCCATGATTTGTCCCCTTCCAGAAAGACACCTCTTCTGCCGGCTCGATTGTACCATATCGCGCGGCATCTTTGGGCGCGCAAGACGCGCTCACACCACGACGACTGTGTTCGCCAGCGCGCCCACGGCGTCGATCTGGATCCGAACCTCGTCGCCCGCGGCCAGGGTGAACGAATCGGGCGGGACGATGCCGGCGCCGGTGAGCAGCACGGCGCCGCTGGGAAAGGCGAGCGCGCGGCCGAGATATTCCACCAGTTCGTCCGGGCGGCGGCGGATTTTGCTCGTGTCGGTCTCGCCGGAGAAGGCGACCGCGCCGGCGCGCACGATCTGCATGGCAATGCGCGTTGCGGGCCAGCCATCAGTGACGGGGCCGAGCGCGATGGCCGGGCCGAGCGCGCAGGCACGCGTGTAGATCTTGGCCTGCGGCAGGTAGAGGGGATTCTCGCCCTCGATGTCGCGGCTGCTCATGTCGTTGCCGATGGTGACGCCGACGATCTCCATGGCCGGGTTGATGACCAGCGCCAGCTCCGGCTCCGGCACGTTCCAGCGCGCGTCGCGGCGGATGCCGACCTGGTCGTTCGGCCCCACGACCCACGGGCCGCGCGCCTTGAAGAAGATCTCCGGGCGGGTGGCGGTGTAGACGCGCGCATAGACATCGCCGCCGTCGACGGCCTCTTCCTGGCGCGCGGCGCGGCTGCGCTCGTAGGTGACGCCGGCGGCCCACACATCCTGCTCGTCGATGGGCGGCAGCCAGTGCGGCGTGTCAAGCGACGGCGCATGATCGAAATAGGCGGCAAGGTGCGCGCGGTGCGACGATTTAGCGGCCTGCTCCAACTCGGCCAACGCTGCCGCCACGCGGCCGGCGCTGCTGCACAGCCAGGCCTCCACCGACCCCACAGCCTCGGTCACATCGTGGACGGTCTCGCCGATCTGCACGCCGACGCGGGCGCCCAGGGACGGCTCGTAAGTACGGACAAGAAAGAGTTGTGTCATGATTGCCTCCAAAGTTGTACGTAGCCGGGGCTGAGGCGCCCGTCATCCTGATTGTGACCGCCCTGTACGGGCGGTACGGCCGAAGCGCTATCGTGCAGTGTACTTGATTCTGCCGCAAAAGCGAACGCTGTGACACAACGCGCGATTGCCGCGGCGAGATGATCTTTAGAGATTCATCGATGGCTTTGGAAGACGCCAACCACGAAACCCTGGCCGGTTGTGGTAGAATCTGGGCGCATCGACCTTAAAGCGCCCGTCAAGCCTGTCCTTAATCACTCATGCCCGATTCTAACTACAGGTCAACCCAGGCACCGCTGCCCGCGTCCCCGCCTGCGCTCCAGGTGCGGATATTGGGCACTTGGCAGATTTCGTTGGGCGGCGCGCCCCTCGATCTGCCTGCCGGTCAGCCGCGCACGTTGCTCATTTACCTGTTGTTGCAGCCGGGCGGCCGCGCAACGCGCGGCGTCATTGCCGAGCATCTGTGGCCCGAGAGTGCAGCCGACCGCAAGCGCCGCCATTTGACGGACGCGCTCTACCGGCTGCGGCGTGTATTGCCGCCTGCGTACATCACCGCAGATGCCGAAACCATCGCCCTGGAACTGGCCCAAGAGTGGTGGGTGGATGCGTGGGAAGTGCAGCGCGCCTTCGCCAGCCCGGATACGGCCGGACGCCAGCGCGGCCTGGCACTCTACACCGGCGAATTGGCTCCCGATCTCACCGATGCGTGGCTCGCACCCCATCGCCGGCACCTGCACGAGGCCTTCGTGCAGAGCGCGCTGGCCGTCGCCGACGCCACCCTTCACGCCGGCAACACAGACGAAGCGGAAACAACCTACCGCCGCGTGCTGCACGTCGAACCGCTACATGAGAGCGCGCAGCGCGGGCTGATGCTGACACTGGCACGGCGCGGCCAATTGGCGGCGGCCCTGGAGGAGTACGACCGCTTTGTCGACCGGCTGGATGCTGAGTTGGACGCTCCGCCCAGCGCAGCAACGCGCGAGCTGGCCGATCAGATTTACCAGGAGATGGACCTGGCACGCCGGCGCCGGCGCCAACCGTTCCAGCTTCAGATGGTTGGCCGCGTTGAGGAGCGGACGGCGTTGCGCGCCCTGCTGGAGCGTGCGGCCGAGGGTCGGCGCAGCCTGGCTGTGATCCTGGGCGAGCCGGGGATCGGCAAGAGCACGCTCCTGCGCGACCTGGCCTATGCGGCCGGCTGGCGCGGCTGGCAGGTCTGCTGGGGCGAAGCTTTTGCTGACGTGCCGGCCGCACCCTATGCGCCGCTCACCACTGCGCTGGCGAAGGCGTTGCCGGCGGCGCGGGCCAGCCAGATCGCCGCAGAGCTGCCGGCCGTATGGCTCAGCCTGCTGGCACGCCTCTTTCCCGTGCTGGAACACGCACTGCACGACAGCTCCGGCAGAAGCGGCCTGCCCAATGCGGCGCTGGATGGTGGCCAGGTGCCGCAGGCGCTAGCGCAACTCCTCCATGCACTCCAGGAGATTGCGCCCCTCTTGATCGTGTTGGACGACGTGCAGTGGGGCGATGCTGCACTCTGGACGCTGCTGGATGCGCTGCTCCCCCTTACGCAGCAACAGCACATCTTGCTCGTTCTGAGCGCACGCCGCGACGATCTGCGCCATACGCCCGCGGTGTGGGAGCGCGTAACGACATGGGATCGCACCGGCCTTGCACAGATCATCGCGCTTGACGGCCTACCGCCGGCCGAACTGCTCGAAGTGGCGTCGCTGCACAGCGCCTTCGGGCCGGACCGGCAGTTGGCGTCGTTGCATCGGGCCAGCGGTGGCAATCCGCTGCTCGCGCTGGAACTCCTGACGGCTGCCGAACCTGCCCAGCCGCCGGCCACACATCCAGCGCTCGCCCCGCTGATTCAACAGCGCCTGGGCGCGCTGGCGGTGAGCACCCGTCAGGCTGCCGAACTTGCCGCGATCCTGGGCGCGCAGATGAATTACAGACTCTGGGAGGCGCTCTGGCAGCACGAGAATCCGTACGGTGGCGACCTCGCCCCGCATGCTACGGCGCTCGAACGGGCGCGCGTGCTGCGGATTGATGGCGACGACTACGCGTTTGCCCACAGCCTGCTCCACGCGACGATCCTGGAGGGGATGGCGCCCCCTATCCGGCAGCGCCGGCACGCCGCCGCGCTGGCGCTGCTCGCCGTGCCGGCACACGACGAGGAGTCGCTCAGTGCGGCCGCGGTATTGAGCCTGCTTCACCACGCGCAGGGAGCCGAGGACGTCGCGGCGACCATTCGCCTGGCATTGCGCGCCGCGCGGCAGGCGCAGCAGGCTTTCAGCTTCGCCAGCGCCGAGGCGCATTTCACCCTGGCGCTCGACCACATGGCCGCTCTACACACAACGGAAGCGACCGAAGCCGAACGACATGCCGCTGACGCGATCGCGGCCAGGCTGGGGCGCATCGACGTGCGCCATTTGCTGGCGGATCGCAGCGGCGAGGCGACAGACCTTGCCGCCCTGCACAGTCTTGCGCTCGACGACGAACAGAGGGTCGCGGTGGACTTGCGGAGCGCACGCTACCAGTTGATGACCGGCGATCTGGGCGGCGCGCAGGGCACGGTGACCGGCGCGTTGCAGCGCGCCGCGCGCTGCGCGTCACCGGCACTGGCGGAGGTGGGCGTGCTGGCCGGAAAGATCGCCCGCGAACGCAACGAACTGGCGGAGGCCTATTCGCACATCGAGGCAGCACAGGCGCTCTATCACCAGACCGGCAACCTGTGGGGTGCTGCCGTCGCGACAGATCTGCTCGGCGGTGTGGCGTGGGACCAGGGCGAATATGCGCGCGCCGCCGAGCTGCATAGCCAGGCGGCCGATGCCTTTGCAGCGCTCGGCGATTTGATGCGTGAGGCGCAGGCGCTCAACAACCTGGGCAGTACGCTGTGGGAGCTTGGGCGTTATCTGGAGGCGCGTGCCATCCACGAGCGCAGCGTGCTTATCTGTCGCGAGTTGGGCAACAAGGTGAGCGAGGGCGACAACATCGACAATCTGGGCGGCGTGGCCTGGGTGCTTGGCGACTACACGCTGGCCTTACGTCACTACCAGACGGCACTGCGTCTGCGCGAGGCGATCGACGATCAATGGGGCGTCTCGATCAGCCTCAGCAACCTTGGCAGCGTCCACCAAATGACCGGCCAGTACGAGGACGCGCTGGACTACTATGCGCGGTCGCTTGTGCTGTCGCAGCAGGTGGGGCGCAAACGCAGCGAAGCCTACATCATCCACTGCCAGGGGCAGACGCGGCTGGCCATGGGGGACCTCGACGCGGCAAGCGACCTTCTGCACCAGGCGCTGGTACTGCGCGAGGAGATCGGCGACCGGCTGCGGCTGATCGAGACGCAAACCCTGCTGCTGCACACGGCGCTGGCGAGCGGGGAAATCGCCTACGCCACGCAGCAGCGCGAGGCAATCCTGGCGATGATCGAGCCAGCCGACCGCGCCGGTCTGCGCCAGGAAGTATACTTTGCCGCCTTCTGCCTGGCCGAGCAAAAGGGCGATGCCGATGCCACGCGCCTGCTTGCGCTGGCCGTGCAGGCACAGCGCGCGATGGCGGACACGCTGCCGCCGCCCGAGCAGGCGCGCTTTCTCGCCAATGTGCCGCTGAATCGCGAGCTTGGCGCGGCCGTATTGCGCCATTCACACATCGATCACGTGACGCTGGCCGGCAGCGGCGGCCCGGTAAAGGTCGCCTGGACAATCGCTCACCCCGAAGACGAACTGGTCGAGGAAGGCGCCGCGCGCCGGCGGAACGTGCTGGCGCGCCTGCTGCGCGAGGCTGCGGTGCAGCAGGCAACGCCAACTCACGACCAACTTGCCGCCGCACTGAAGGTCAGCCGCCGCACGATCCTGCGCGATCTGCCAGCATTGGTCGACTGACCACGCGTTGTCACACCTCCCGCATCCAAAGCCACATCGTTCGATACCCGTTCGACAGGCGCCTGTTACCCTGTTGCCAGCATAGCCGATCGGCGCTATGCAGAAAGAACTGGCAATAAGGAGACAGAACGATGTCAATCAAGGCACGATACCTGCCATACGTTGCGGTTTCACAGCGCCGGACAAGTCAGAGAGGGGAAGCGCGTCGCACATCACACGCCGGCATGCAATCTGAACGCCGCCGGGGTAATCCGCTCCGGCGCTGGTGGCAAACGCTGGTGCAGATCATCGGAGGCACGTATCGATGATCAATATCGCGCTCCTGCTTGTTGCCGCGGTCAGCTACAGCGTAGGGGGCTATTTCATGAAGCTCTCAGACGGATTGACCCGCGGTGGACCATCGCTGATCGTGCTGGCGCTCTTTGGATTGGGCGCCAGCCTGCAGATGGTTGCCATGCGTCAGCGCGAAATGACATCGACCTATATCATCGTACTTGGCATCGAAGCGATCACCGCACTTCTGTTGGGCATGGCGCTGCTAAATGAATCCCTCACGCCCATCAAGATTGGGGGAATCATCTTGATCGCGGCCGGTATGCTGGCGCTGCATAGCTAGCGCATCGGCTTGTTTTCTATAACCAACCTTCACCCGCTTGGACAAGGAGAGTACCAACTGATGTGCCTGTTTACTCACGCTTTGGACCGTGGACGACCCTGGCGGCGCCGGCCGCTGCTTGTACTTGTGATGAGTCTCGTTCTGGCGCTCGCACCGGTGGCGGGCGCACCGGTTCACGCTGCGCCGCAACATTTGCCCGACCTGCCGGCCGCCACAACGATTACGGTCGACACCAGCGCCGACCTGGACAGCAGCAGCCTGACAAAGACCTGTGGCTACACTGCCGGCATCTACGCGGCGGCGACGGACGGCTGCACCCTGCGCCGCGCGCTGCTGGAAGCCGCGGCGCGCCCGCAGTCCGACCGGCCGATCGCGATCCGGTTCAACCTGGCCAATGGCGACCCGAACCAAGACCTGGAGGTGAGCGGGACGTGGACGCTGCCGGTCGCGCGGGCGCTGCCGGTGCTGAAGACCGACACCATCGTCAACAAGAATGGCCAGGTGACCATCGACGGCGCGACCCAGCCGGGCGGGCGCACCAATGGGCCAAAGATCATCATCGACACCAATGACTTCAGCCTGCAAGTGGAGAGCACGAACAACACGATTCGCAATCTCTCCATCAAGGGCGGCGGCGTGATCTTCCTCAAAGAAGACAACAACCTGGTCGAGCGCATCTGGATGGGTCTGACGGACAACGGCCAGGCGATCCACTTCCGCACGCCCGGCAATGAGACGCGCATGGCCGGCGGCGGTATCTTTATCACCTCCGACGGCAACACCGTGCAGGACAACGTCATCGCCGGCGCGTATGCCAGGGCCGTGGATATCGGCAGCGGCGTCCAGAACAACACAATCCAGCGCAACCTGATTGGGACGCGCGCCGATGGCAGCGTGCCCGCTGTCGCCCCTGCTGCGCAATGTCTGCGTTCATTCAGCTATGACCCGCAGAACTGGTACGGCGGCTGGGGCATCGCAGTCAGCGGCAGCAACAACAGCATCGTGCAGAACCGCATCGCCGGGTTGCACATCTTGCAGAGCGCCAACGACACGCCGCCTATGGCGATCGAACTCTTCGGCGCCAATCACCTTGTTCAGGATAATGTGATCGGCGTGGACAGCCTGGGCAGCGGTGTGGGTGTGTGCGGACAAGGCATCAAGGTGTCGGGCAGCGGCACGCGCATTCTCGACAACCGCATCGTGCGCAGCCGCATCGGCTTCGAGGATATCGTGCCGACCGCGATCCTGGCGAGCGACACATCGCCGCTCTTCGGGCAAATCACGGTGCGCCGCAATCTCGTCGACAGCGGGCCGGGCGACGTCTATGCTTTCGGGCCCGGCATCCCACAGGTGCTGCAAATCTTTGCCCCGGCGCGCATCACCGGCATCAACGGCACGGCCGTGACCGGTGCGAGCGGCGCGGGCAGCGCGTGCCCAGGCTGTCTGATCGACTTCTACAGCGACGACGCAGACGGCAACAACGAGGCGCTCACCTATCTTGGCCAGACCACCGCCGACAGCAACGGGCTGTTTGCCTTTACCCTTAGCCAGCCGCTGGCCGCGGGCATCGGCATCCGCACAAGCAGCACGACGATGTCGGCCGGCGTGATCGGCAGCTACGGCGCCGGCACGACGACCCGGCTCTCCAAGCTCTACCTGCCGATGAGCAGCCTCGCCGTCACGGGCGCGCTGGCCGGTTCGACCGGCATCACGCAGACCTTTACCATCACCGTGTCGCCGGCCGGGGCAACCACGCCGATCGATTACACCGTAAAGGCAACCGACTTCGCAACCCAGACTTTGAGTTCCAATGCAACCGTGGTCAACGCGCTCTATGTGTGGACGACACCGGGGGTCAAGACAATTGTGGTATCCGTCAAGAACGACCTGGGCGAACTCAGCGCCACGCGCACAATCACCATCGCGGCGCCGGCAGGCAGCGGCAGCAAGGAACTCTACCTGCCGCTCGTCAGGCGGTGACGACATACGCGTCTCGAAGTCGCCGGCCGGCAGATGGCAAGGCCGCCGGCCAAGGGCGACTTCGCCGGTCGCTGCTGCGCTGAGCAGCGTCTACTAAGACTGTGCCCGCGGCGTTGCGCGCGGGCACAGTCTTATCCTTGCGGGATACCCAACCCCTCGGCGCCGACGGGCGACGCGGCGAAGGCTGATCCCGCCCGCGCCAGCAGTTCCATGCCGATGGCGGCGCGGCGCACGCGCTCGCGGCCGGTGGCGATGGCCGCGGGCTCCAGGTGCACGCCGCTGGGGTAGATGTTGGGCGCGTTGCGCAGACCGAACTTGAGATAGACCGGCGCCCCGGTGCGGACGATCTCCGGCATCTCGTAGTAGCGGGTGAAGCCGCCCAGCCCGTCCGGCCCCTCGATGTAGAGGTCGAGCGGAATGGAGAGCACCTGGCGCATGGCGGCCAGTCGCGGCAGGGTGATGTCCGAGGCCACATTGATGGTGTCGAGGCCGCTCTCTTGCAGCAACTTCACGCCGAGCGGGTTGCCCACGCCCAGCACGGCCGAACCCTTCACCACCAGGTCCGCCGGGAGGACGCCGCGCCGCCGCGCCTGGTCGACAAGCCACAGCAGCCCCTCGTCGGCGACCAGGATGGAGCGAATGCCCGCCTCCACCCCGCGCACGATGTCGTCGAAGGCATAGGCGAGCTGGTCCATGCCGGTGTGGCGCCAGCCCATGAGCTTGCCGTCGGGCGTGAGCGGCTGGCCGGAGCCTTCCCACGGCGCGCGCGGGCCGACAAAGAGCGAGACCTCCATGCGATGCTGCGCGCCGAGCTGCGCCATTTCGCGCAATTCGGCGTCGGTCAGCAGCATCATGCCGCTGCCCTGCGAGACGCGGTGTATCGTCACGCCGTAGCGCTGCGCGCTCTCGATGACGGCGGCCATGGCGGCCGGTCCCTCCACGCTGGGAATCTCGATGCGATAGTGGGCGCCGTCGGGGAAGCGCGCCGTCGAGGTGGGCAGGTCGTAGCGGTCGCCGTCGGGCAGGTTGAGGTCGCGCAACAGGCGTTTGGCGGTGCTCATGCAGGTCTCTCCGTTGGAATTATGGGTTTAGCAGGCTCTCGACCACGCGGCGGCGGGGCAGCGACATCCTCATTATACGTGCATGACAGCGCCAGTCAACCGAAATCGTCTCGATAA
>ERZ795053.5455-NODE-5455-length-13109-cov-9.602191_pt1 | contig 13109 bp, 7 predicted proteins | sample MGYA00375137_ERZ795053 | MGnify/ENA primary metagenome ERZ795053 (study PRJEB30182, sample SAMN05720284) | activated sludge metagenome | isolation source: Anaerobic digester | place: Hong Kong | collected 2014-12-17 ... | reverse complement strand
AGCCTCCGGACCATACGCATCTGCATCTCGGGCGGCGGCCCGCTGGCGCCGAGCGTGTTCAGGATGTACAACCAGCTCGGCATCGACTTCGTCCAGGGCTACGGCCTGACCGAGACCAGCCCCATCATCGCGCTCAACCCGACCGAGGCGTACAAGGAAGAGAGCGTCGGCAAGGTCCTTCCGGGCATGGAGATGCGGATCATTGACAAGGACGACGAGGGACGAGGCCAGATAGTCGTCAAGGGCCCGATGGTCATGCAGGGCTACTACAAGAACGAGGAGGCGACGCGCGAGTCGTTCCGCGACGGATGGCTCCTGACCGGCGACATAGGCTACCTCGACGAAGACGATTACCTCTACCTGACCGGACGCGCCAAGAACCTGATCGTGACCGAGGGCGGCAAGAACGTCTACCCCGAGGAGATCGAGAACCACTTCCAGCTCTATACCGAGGTGGAGCAGGTGCTCGTGCGCGGCTACCTCCTGGACAAGAAGGAGAAGTCCGAGGGCATCGAGGTCTGCGTCTACCCGAACAAGGACTGGTTCGAGCAGGACGGCGCCAAGAGCGGCAAGGCCTACGACGACGCGGCCGTCGAGGCCCATATCCGCAAGGTGGTGGACGAGGTGAACGCCGGCATGCTGCCGTACCAGCGCATCGGCAAGGTGACCATGCTCTCCGAGCCGCTCGAGATGACGACGACCAAGAAGGTAAAGCGCTTCGTCGCCGCTAACTAAGCGTCGTCGCCGCTAACTAAGCGTCGTCGCCGCTAACTAAGCGACGAGGGCGCTACGAACGCGGGATCGCCGGCATGCCGGCCGGTCCCGCGTTTTTTTATGTATCCACGACGCTGCCTCGTGCTTTACACTAGACGCGGCTCTATCAAACGTTCGATACAGCGCGGCCCCGCGCCGCGACGATATGGGTGTACGGAATGAAACGCTTAGCTACGGCTCTATGCATAGCCTTCGCCGCCGCCGTCATGGCCGGCGGGCAGCAACCCGTCAGGCCGCCCCAAGGCTCCCCGTTGGGCTCCCCTCTGGGCATATCGATGACCAAGACGGCCCGTGTGGAGACCCGTAGCTCCGTCGTCACCCTGGCCGGCAGGCTCAGGCCGGTCAGGACGGCGACGCACAGCGCCCCGGCCGCGGGCTTCGTGGCCGAGCTGTTCGTCGAGCCGGGCGAGCACGTGAGCGCCGGCCAGGCCCTGCTGTCCATCGGCAGGGACATCCCGGGCGAATCCTATCGGCCCCTGGTCGTATCGTCGCGCATCGCCGGCGTCGTGTCGACGCTCGCGCTCAAGGAAGGCGAGGAGGTCCGATCCGGGGCCGTGCTCGCGACGGTGCTCGACGACTCGTCGTTCACGCTCGAGGCGGCCGTCAGCGACAAGGACGCGGGCGGCCTCGTCATCGAGCCGCGAGGAACCGTCGAGGCGAGGACGGCGGGCGGCGCGACGCTGCGAGGCGTCCTGGTCGGGCTTTCCCCGGAACCGGATTACTCCACCGGGCTATACACGCTGACGCTGTCATTCCCGGCCCAGACGGGCGCGGCCGCCGGCGCGATGGCGTTCGCCGACCTGCGTTCATTCCCCGTGAGCGGCGTCTTCATCGACAGGGACCTCGTCGTCCGGCGCTTCTCGAGGAGCGTCGTCTGGGTCCTGCGCGACGACGGCACGTTAGGCGCCGTCGAGGTGACGTTGGGCCGGGCATACGGCGACGAGGCGCTCGTGCTATCCGGGCTCGAGCCCGGCGCGCGCTACCTCGCGCAGCTGACGGGCGCGGAACGGGAAGGCATGCGGGCGGCGGACCTGCCCGCGCAAGCCGGGAGATCCCGATAGATGCTCAAGCTCGTCTTCGGCCGCATCAAGGGCTTTCTCCTGCTCCTCGCGCTGCTGTGCGCGGCCGGCGTCGTCATGTTCGACGCGCTGCCGGTACTGATGTACCCGCAGACTCGCCGGCCGATGGTCACGGTGCGATTCAGCCATCCCGGCGTCTCGGCGATAGACTTCCGCGACCAGTACGCCGCGGATACGATCGAACCGGCCCTGACGGCCCTGGACAACGTCGACCTCGTCGAGACGACGTACTCGAGCGACTCGAGCTCGATCACGATCACCTTCGACTGGGAGATCGACGGCGACGAGGCCAGGGACCAGGTCGTATCCGCGATGAACGGCGTCAGGAGCTACCTTCCCGAAGACCTGCGCGACGCCTACTCGATACGCTTCCGCGAGGGCGAGAACGCCGGCTTCATCGTGATGGGCGTCGTGTCCGAAGGGACGCCGCCGGAGGAGCTGATGCCGATGCTCGAGGCCGGCGTCGAGAGCCGCCTAGCGACGATAGACGGCGTCGACGAGTACGGCATCTACGGCCTCGAGGAGCTGAGCGTCGAGGTGACCCTCGACAACGAGGCGATGCTGGCCGCCGGAGTATCGATGCTCGACGTGGACGCGGCCTTCAGGGCGGGACTTTCGCCGTCGCCGCTCGGCACGCTGCGGGAAGGCGACGAGCGCTACAGCCTGCGCCTGAGGAGGCCCGCCGCCGGCCTCGAGTCGCTCGGGCGGCTCGAGATAGCCCGCGACGGCCTGGCCGTCACCCGGCTGGAGGACATAGCGGAGATCGACGCGCGCTACGACCTGCCGTCGAGGGTCTTCCTGCTCGGCGACAAGCCGGCCATCCAGATCACGCTGACGCCCGAGGACGGCGGCAACCTGAACCGCATGACCGAGGACCTGGTAGCCGTCATGGAAGATGCCAAGGCCTCCGGACGCCTGCCCGCCGACGTCGGCTTCGAGCTGTACCTCGACCCCGCCAAGTACATCAACCGCTCCATCGAGAACGTCGTCCGGTCGGCGCTGCTCGGCGGCGTCCTGGCCGTGCTAGTCGTCTTCTTGATACTGGGAGAGCTGCGTAACACGCTGATCATCGCGCTGACCCTGCCGGTCACCATCGTGCTCTCGTTCATCCTGATGTCCCTGTTCGGCGTGACGATCAACCTGATATCCCTCGGCGGCCTGGCCCTGGCGGTCGGCATGATCGTGGACCCGACCATCGTGGTGATGGAGAACATACACCGCTGGCGCGCGGAGGCGAGGCGTACCGGCGACGCGAGCGGGTCGGCCGCCGGTAAGGACCTGGTCGCCGACGCGACCAGGCAGGTGCGCGCGCCGGTCGTCGCGTCGGCCCTGACCTCGGTGATGGTCTTCCTGCCGCTCACCTTCACCGCGCCGCTCGCGGCGGCCATCCTCGGCGACCAGGCCAAGACCGTGGTGTTCTCGCTGCTCGTATCGCTGCTCGTGTCGCTGAGCTTCGTGCCGGTGGCGGCCTACCTGCTGTTCGGCACCGGTAAGCGCGCCGCCCTCGCCGAGCCGCGGGGCTACGCCAGGCTGGCCGAGGCCGCCATGGACCGCGTCGTAGCGGCCTACCGGCGCGTCCTGCGCGCGGTGATACGCACCAAGCCGAGGGCGGCCGCCTTCCTCGCCCTGGCCTTCGCGGCGCTCGCGGTATCGATCGGCGTCCTCCTGCCGCGCGTGCCTAAGGAGATACTCCCGACGCCGAGCTCGGACCGCGTGGTGGTGTTCTTCAGGCACGGCGACTACTCGACGGCCCCCGAGGTGATAGAGCGCTTGATGCCTGAGCTACGCGAGCGGCTAGCCGGCGCGATGGGCCCGATAGCGTACCGGGACTTCGCCAGCGTCTCCGGCCGCATGAACCAGATATTCGTCGACCTGGAGAGCCCCGAATTCACCGGCGAGGCTATCGCCAGGCTCGAGGCCGAGTTCGTCTCCGAGGGCCAGTGGTACTTCAGCGTAGCCTCGTGGGACCCGGCCGCCCTTCCCCTGCCGCAGACGAACGACCTGAGGATCGGCGTCCACGGGCCGGACCCGACGGTCAAGGTCGCCCTCCTCGACGAGATGCAGCGGACGCTCAACGACGCCAGGCTGTACGGCCGGACCTACGCGAGGCCGTCACCGGCGCTTACCCGGGAATTCGCGTTCAGGACGAGGGACGGCGCGTTCGACGGGTTCGCCGGCCTGAGCGAGTCCTCGATGGCGTCGCTCGTCAGGAAGTCGCTGGCCGGCAGCTCGAGCATATCGCTGAGCGACGGCTCGAGCGAGGTGACGGTCTCGGCGGCCTATCCCGACGGGCTCCTCGACTCGCGCGACGAGATCGCTCGCTTCCTCGTGCCTTGGAAGGGCACGGGCGTGTCGCTGAAGCACTTCTTCGACTTCGAGGAGTCGGAGACCGTGTCGCAGGTCTATTCGGAGAACGGCGAGGCCGCGTACCGGCTCTACGCCAACGTCTCCGGCGAGGCGAGCGACGCCGAGCGGCTCGAGAAGGAAACGCTGGCCCGCGAGCTGCTCGCCACGGCCGTCGAGCCGCCGCCGGGCTACGGCTACGCGTTCGAGAACCCGAGGGAGGAGCTCGACGAGGCCATCTCGTCGCTGTTAACGGCCCTGGCCATATCCATCGGCCTCGTCTACCTGCTCCTGGCCTTCCAGTACGACTCGTTCGGCGTCCCTCTGGCCATCCTGATAGCCGTGCCCTTCGGCTTCATCGGCGTGGCGCTGTCCCTGTTCGCGTTCCGCTCGACGCTCAACCTCAACTCGCTGCTCGGCACCATCCTGCTCTGCGGCATCGTCGTCAACAACTCGATCATCATGATCGACTTCTACCTCCGGACGCGCGGGAACCACCCGGACAACGCGAGCGCGATAGAGGCGACGGCGGCCCTGAGGCTCAAGCCGATACTCATAACGACGCTGACGACCGTATTCGGGATGCTGCCGATAGCCCTAGGCATGGGCTCGGGCTCGAACATACTGCAGCCGCTCGGCATAGCGGTCTCTGGCGGCCTGACGCTATCGACTATCCTGACGCTGTTCGCCGTGCCGGCTCTGCTCAGGTTCTGGAAGTACCCCGGCTAAGCCCGGCGGCTACTTCTTGCCGTAGACCGCCTGGGGCTGGGTCTTGCCGCGGAACAGCACCTCGCCCATCGGCTGGAAGCGCGACTGCGGCTCGAGGGACAGCTGCTTGTAGACCGGCTGGCTGACGAGCAGGTCCTGCTTGAACTCGCGGCACAGCGAGTCTAGCCTGGCGGCGATGTTGACGGCCTCGCCGACCACTCCGACGCGCTGCACGCCGCTGGCCGACGACAGCTCGCCGACGGCCACCTTGCCCGCGTGCACGCCTATGCCGATGTGCTTGACCAGGGGCAGGCGGTGGGCGGCCAGGTCCTCCTGCAGGTGGGAGAACTCGTACAGGAAGTCGAACGCGCAGCTGACCGCCTGGTCGGCGGCGTCCTTCTCGCCCATCAGCCCGAACACGACGATGGCCGTGTCGCCGACGAACTGCTCGACGACGCCGCCGTGCTTGCGCGCGACGATGTCCCAGAGCGCGTAGTAGCGGTTCAGCAGGCCTATCGTCGCCCTGGCGCCTTCCTTCTCGGCTATCGGCGTAAAATTCCAGAGGTCGGCGTACAGGATGACCACCTCGCGGTTCTCGCCGTCTGCCACCTGGTCGAACATCGACGGCTCGACCGACGGGGGCTCGACGATCGAGTACACCTGGTCGAGCCTGGCCTTCATCGACACCTGCTTGATCTTGTCGGCCACCTGGAAGGATCCGAACATCACCGCGCCGAACATGAAGAACACGTGCTGCAGGGTCTTGGCGAACTCGGCGAAGGCAGGCCCGAAATTCGATAGCTTGAGGCTCGCCACGAGCGCGGCGTATCCGAGGTCACCGGCCTCGTAGGCTTTGGTGCTGGTCAGTCGGAGATCGAGGTAGAAATAGAAGAATATGAACGACAGGATGGTACCGAGCGACAGGAATATCTCGGCGATCCGCTTAGGCCACTTGCGCCTGAACAGGATGGCCAGCGCCTGGATGCCGCCGAGATAGAGCGAGGTGGCCCACAGGAAGAAGCTGGCCATGTCGATGCCCTGAGCCGACTTGGACAGCGTCAGGATGGCCGTATAGCCGAGCGGCGTCATCAGCGAGAAGAAGAACCTGGCCGGCGGCCTGTGACCGTAGCGCGCCAGGAGCGCTATCTGCAGGAGCAGGAACACGATCAGCGATATGAGCGCCGAGGTGCTCGGCCTGATGATGGCCGGCGAGGTGAACAGTATGATGATGAAGAAGAGGACGAACTGGCTCGAGTAGAGGAAGAACTCTTCTAGGTAGCGCTTCGGGAGAAATCTCATGTAGGCCCTCATCATACCCGATAGGCGCGTGCCTGTCACTCCTCGTTTAGTGTTACGAACCTTATGTAGTCTCCCGCTTCACGCCGATCAGCCGAAGGCGTACTTAGGGAGATACCCTATCGTCGGATGACCGGCGACAGGGTCGTAGACGCGTTTCATCCAAACCCAGAGGTCGATGGCGGCCAAACTCAGGCGGGAGAGGAACGCTCTCTTGGTAAACATCATAGTCCGCCCCCGCTCGAGTACGTCACGATCGATACCTGCCATCTCCGCATGAGTCTCGTTCCTATCTACTTTCCATTTAACGAGATAGCGCTTCTTATAGTTGTGCCACACGAGATACGAAGCGAGCCTCGTCATGCTGTTCGCCGCGTTGCGACTATAGCAGGTACTCTCGCGCCGGTAATTCGCTTGATCCTTACGGATCTCCCGATCGAGATAGTTCGACGCGAACAGCGGATTCGCATAGCTGCGCGGCAAGGTCGACGGCACCTGCAACTGGGCGCAGCGATGGCGCTCGTCCTGGCACAGGTACAGTTGGTGCGCATGGAGCGCTCGAACGTACTCGAGCTTCTCATCGGTAACGATGATCAGCGGCCGGCCGCGCGAGTCGCGCTCTTCATCGGCCAGGAGATCCAGGTGCTCCGAGAACGACCGCTCAATTGCCTTCTTCTCGAACTCGCTACCCTCGTAGACCGACTCGATACGGTTCCGCTGAGCCTCGGATAGGGCGCCCGAACGCCTGGTCGTCGCGTGGCTCAGCCCGAGTATGAAGCGGGAGCGCGAGGATATCGATAGGCCGATGTCGCTCGGGTAGTACTGCGAGCGGTCGAACGAGACGAGGCCGTCGAAGCACACACGCTCATGGAGCGCCGCCCTTGGGCGAAGCAGTGAATGGAGCGCAATTCCTTGCCGCGCAAGGCGATCGAGTCGATTCTGAACGCTGCCGCATGAAGCGACGAGCTCGCGGGCGAGCGAGCGTAGGCTCATCGATGACGAGGCGAGGTTTTCGATCCGCTCGTACGGCAGGATCTTCTTCGCATAATAGTCGATGGAGAACGTCTGTACCGAGAAGGTGTGACCGCAGGCTGAACAACGGAAACGAGGTATCGATCCAAAGGCCTTCGTTTGGTGCGATCCGATGGATTGGAACCATCGGGTACTCGGCGGTTCATAGTGATATTCGCAGTCTCGATATGGGCAGAATGGTGGTTGGAACGTATCGGGCCTCCCGGAGAACGGGGTAGATGGTGCCACCCAGACGCTCGCGGAAGCCGCCGTACATGCGCTTCAATGTGTATATCTCACATAAGGTTCGTAACACTGCACTATAATTGCATATATGGACGTAGTAGGGTCGTGCCGCCCAACGCGCGCAGCGATGCCCGTCGCTGTATTCGCTTTTTCCGCGACGGTCGTACTTATCATTTCGACCGCGGCCTGTTCGAGAACCGCCGATACTACTTCCGAGGGAGAACTACCCATTATCGGCGGCATCGACGGGCAGGCAGCCTTCGCCGCCGCAGAGGAGCTGGCCGGGCCGCGCTACGCCGGCAGGATAGTCGGCGGGGATGGAAGCGCCGCCGCCCGGGCCTATATCCGGTCGCGTCTCGAGGAGGCCGGGATCCGTGTCACTGTAATGGACTTCCCGGAGCGCGTCGCGCTCAACGACGGCGGGGCCTTCCTACGGGTAACGCCACCGGGTCGGCAGACGGCCGACTTCGCGTTCAGGTCGGATTTCAGGGAAGCGCCGCTACACGGTTTCGACGGCGGCCAGGCCTTCGGCCCACTCGGATTACTCGCCGGTACCGGCTTCGAACCGGGTGCTATTCTGTTGGTACCGAAGGAAGCGCGCCCGCGGGAGATAGTCGGCGGCCTGGCAGAAGCCGGTGCCGCCGGCCTCCTCGTCGAGCTCGAACGCTCGGCGCCGGATCTGCGCCCGCTGTGGCCCGGCCACGAACCGGGCACCCTCGTGACGGTTAAGCGCGGCATGCCGATACTCGGCCTGTCCGGCGAGGCGTTCGCGGCGATCGAGTCGATAGTCGCCTCTGCCTGGCCGGACGCGCCGTTCGTCGAGATGGCCAGCCCTGCCCGCTTCGCCGACGCGACCGGCGCGAACCTGCTGGCCGAGTGGAACGGCGACGGCGGAGCGTACGAGCCAGGATACGTGGTCATGGCGCACTATGACCATGTCGGCTCCGATCCCGACGGTAGCTACTTCCCCGGAGCGCTCGACAACGCATCGGGGGTCGGGATCGTGGTGGCGCTCGCCGAGGCCGCGGCGTCGTACCGGCCGCGGGTCGACCTCGCGTTTCTTTTTACCGACGCCGAGGAAACCGGTCTCGGCGGGGCAGCGGCCTTCGTTCGGTCGCCGCCGTTCCCGCTCGGCGGCGTGTCGGTGATCAACCTCGATATGATCGGCTCGGAAGCCGAGACCCTATACCACGTCTACTCGAGCGGAGGCCAGGCCGGCGTCTCGTTGTCGTTACAGGTAGAGCGGGCCTTAAGCTCGGGCGGCGTCCCGGCCGCGTCGGAGCACCCGGTCGACGGCGCTGACCACGCGCCGTTCGCCAGGGCGGGCGTCGCCGCGGTGACCGTCTGCGAGTATGATACCGAGCATTACCATCGCAAGGACGACCTGCCGAAGTACCTGGATCAGGACGAGCTCGACGCCGTCGGGGACGTCCTCTACCGCCTCATAGCGACGGCCGCCGTCGGCGGCCCGTAGGGGTTCCGGAAGAAGGACTCAATACGGCCGTATGGCGTGAAGCCGGCCGCCTCGTAGATGCGACGCGCGCCCGCCCAAGCCTCGTTGACGATCAGAACCTCAGTCCGGATGCCGGGAGCGGAGGCGCGGATCAGTGCAATGCCTTCGTTGAGCATCCTGGAGCCGAGCCCGGAGCCGCGTAGCGCCGGGTCGACGGTCATCGACGCGAGGTATAGCACCGCGCCCGCCGGATCATGCCGCGATGCCGGATCGTGGCCGAGTTCGAACCATCGGGCTTCGGCCGGCGGTACTTCGCCCCAGCGCTCCGCGCACAGGTAGCCGATCGTCTCGCCGCCACGCCTGAGCGCTACGAATCCCTCGGGGAAGACCTCTATCCTAGCGCGGAACACCTCCTCGAGCTCGCGGACACCCCGATCGAAGCCGGCTTCCTCGAGCCGCATCACCGCCGGCAAATCGTCTGGCACGACACGCTCCACGACCGCGCGGGCCGGGCTCCGCCGCTTGCGAACTCTCTCCGCTAAGGCGGCGGCTAAGACGAGGCACGGCGCTCCCGCGAAAGCGGCCGACGCAAACGTCCATTTAAGGGCGGTCGCCGCGCTCGCGCAGACTGCGGCGACGCCAGGAGCGGCTGAAACGCCGTGCCGGGCTCCGGCGAGCAGCACGGCCACGGCCGCGTTCTCGGCTAAGTCGAAGGCCATAGCGGCCAGCGGAACGATCAGGATACCGAAGCGAGGATTGCCAGAGGGACCGGCTAGGCGCCGCAAGGCGAAGGCCCAAGCCGAAGCGCAGAACAGCCCGTAGGCCAGCGGGAACGCCAGGTCGAGCGTCCAGTGGACGCGAATGGAAGCGACGGATTCAGCCTCCGTATACAACGAAGCTTTCCTGACCGCCTCGGCTGGCGAGTAGATGAAGCTTAAATCGAAGGCGCCGCCGTCCGGAGTAACGGCCGCGAGCGATGAACCAAGCGCGGGATAGCCGAAAATCATGAAGACCGCGAGAATCGCGGTGCTAATAGCGAGGACGTCGCCGCGCGAGAGCAGGCTAGCCAATCGTTTCATCGAACCAGTATACGCCTTTGCGGGCGATCCTTGGCTAGTGTTACGAAGATTCTGGATGAAACAGGTGGAAGTCATAAACTGAGCGGTAGCATTGCCTCCCCGGTCGAAACGCATCGCTGCGGATTAAGGAATTCCTACAGAAACGAGTATACTTGCTTTAATACCAATAAGGTTCGTAACACTCAGGAAGAGACCATCCGCGGCAGGGGAGATTGGCGCATCGCCAACCCAGTATTTCATATTACGACACGCCGTTTCATCCGACCGTACTTTCCTCGCGGCGGCATCGACTGCTATACTGGGAATAGCCGCCTCCGAGCGGCGCGTAAGGGGGGATCGATGTGCGGAATCGTATCGCTCGTCTATAAGGACGAGACGCGGAACATGGGCCGCGAGGCGGCGGAGCTGTTGCGCAGGCTCGAGTACCGGGGCTACGACTCCACGGGCGCCTCGTTCATAGGCAAGGACCGCAACATCGTGCTGATCAAGCGCGTCGGCTCGCCGACCAAGGTCTGCGCCGAGCTGGACGTTCCGTCGTACAAGGGCCAGCGCTTCATCGGGCAGGTCCGCTGGGCCACCTTCGGCGCGGTGTCCGACGTGAACAGCCAGCCCCACCGCGTGCGCTGCAAGGTGGAGATGGTCGGCGCCCACAACGGCAATATATCGAATACCGACTCCCTGAAGACGAGCCTCGGCGCCCGCGGCCACGAGGTCGTGTCCGACAACGACGGCGAGATAATCGTCCACCTTGTCGAGGAGCACTACGCCGCCAACAAGGCCGCGCCGCAGAAGGCTTTAGCCGAGATGCGCAGGGCCTACGCGGCCTCGGGCCTGAGCGCGCCGGTCGCGGACGAGGTGCTGCTGATCGTCGACGCGATACGCAAGGCGGAGGCCGAGGCCGACGGCTCGTACGCGGCGGCCGTGGCCGACCCCCGGGTGCCCGGCTGCTTCGCGATCAAGTCCGGCTCGTCGCTGTACGCGGGCATGGGCAAGGACGAGGACGGCTCCTTCGTCGTCGTCTCGAGCGACCTGACCTCGGTGATAGCCAAGACCCCGATGCTGATACCGCTCGCCGAGGGCGAGGGCCTCTGGTACACCGAGGACCGCTACCTGGTGTTCAGCCTGGGCGGCGAGGCGCGCTTCGCCGAGCCCCGGCTCAAGCGCTCCAAGCTCAACGTGCGCGACACCGGCCTGAACCCGCGCTACAAGTACTATATGGAGCAGGAGATAGCCTCCGCCCCGGACAATATGGACGCGATCGAGCGCTACTACTTCGCCGACGAGCGCGAGGCCGCGCTGGCCTCCGTGCTCGAGGACAACCGCTCGGTGGCGAAGGAACTGCTGGACAAGGCCTGCGACCTGGCCTCGTCGGCGAACGACGACGCCCTCGGCGCGGCCTTCGACGAGCTCGCGGCCTCCTCGGACTGGCGCGCGCTCGCGGCCAAGGTCAACGCCGACGCCGCGGCCCGCGCCCCCATAGCGGGCCGGTCGTCATTCAAATCCGACGAGGCCCTGTTGCTCGCCGACCTGGCGCGCCTCAGGCCGGCCGCCCAGGCTGACCTGGCCCTGCTCGACCTGGCGATGATCTGGCGCAAGCGCCGCTCGGTGACGCGCTACGCCCGCGAGCTGTCGGACCGGATCCGCGAGACGCGCAAGGCCGGCGGCACCGTCTACGTCGTCGCCTCGGGCACCTCGTACCACGCCGCGCTGACCGCGGCCTACTTCTGGAACGGGCTCGCCGGCGTGCCGCTCTACCCCTGCAACCCCGGCCAGTTCCGCTCCGCCTACATGGACTCGCTCGGCGACGCCGACCTGATCCTGGCGATCTCGCAGTCCGGCGAGACCAAGGACCTGGTCGACATCCTGCAGGACGTCGCCGAGACCCGCCCGAGGATCAAGCGCGCCGCCCTCGTCAACAACGAGAACAGCCGCATCCCCCAGGAGCTGGCGGACTTTTACCTGCCGATACTCTGCGGCCCCGAGATAGCGGTCGCCGCGACCAAGAGCTTCGTCAACCAGCTCGTGATCATGTACATCCTGGCGGCCTCGTACAAGCAGCCGGAGGCGGCCGTCAAGGCGTCCGTGAACAGAGCGAAGGGCCTGCTCGCCGACACCCTCAGGCTCACGGCGCCGGCCATCGACGAGGTGGCCGAGCGGCTGTACCTCAAGCCGTCGATCCACATGCTCGGCACCGGGCTCTTCGGGCTGGCCCGCGAGGCGGCCCTCAAGGTGCGCGAGGTCGTGCTGAACCACTCGGAGGGCTACGACGCGGCCGAGTTCAAGCACGGCCCGAACACGATCCTCGGCAAGAACACCGTCTTCTCGATGGCCGAGGTCGTCAAGGCGATGGACGCCGCGCTCGCTGCGGGGGCCGAGGGCAAGGGCGCCGGGACGGGAGCGGCCGAGCTGCTCGCCGCCGATCCGGCTATCGTCGAGGGGCTGTTCTCCAACTACCCCCTCGTGTTCGTCTGCCCGCCGGACGCCCGGGACGCGCGCATCACCATCAGCCAGATCCATACCCATAAGATCCGCGGCGCGGACATCGTGCTGTTCGCGGAGAAGCACCCGGAGCTCGACCTGGCGGTCAAGGGCGTCCCGGCCGGACGCGACGACTACCGCTCGGCCTACGTCGAGATTCCCGCCTCGGGCGACCGTTACCTCTTCGTGTTCGCCGCGACCGTCGCCCTCCAGTACCTAGCCTTCCGCATGTCGGTGCTCAAGATGGAGTACCTCGACCGCCTCGGCGTACGTGACCACGGCGTCCACCCGGACGCGCCCAAGAACGTGTCGAAGTCCATAACCGTGGATTGACCGCGCGAGGTCGACGATAGACCGCGACTACGGCCGGGCCCCTTCGGGCCCGGCTTTCGTTTCACTAGGGCGGCGAGGCTATCGGGCGGACGCCCCGGGCACGGCTCGCTGGGCCCGTAGGCCGGCGCGGCGGCTCCGAGCCGGCGTGAAGCGAGGTGACAGGCGGGCTATCGCGGCCGTCAGGACGGGCCGGAGCGCCGCGACCGCGGGTTTCAGGAACCTGAAGTTAGCCGTGAACACCTCGTTCCACTGATCGAAGGTATGGTTCTGGTAGCCGAGGATGGACTGGACCTCCGCGGTGTCGTACCA
>ERZ795053.5454-NODE-5454-length-13110-cov-4.209575_pt1 | contig 13110 bp, 8 predicted proteins | sample MGYA00375137_ERZ795053 | MGnify/ENA primary metagenome ERZ795053 (study PRJEB30182, sample SAMN05720284) | activated sludge metagenome | isolation source: Anaerobic digester | place: Hong Kong | collected 2014-12-17 ... | reverse complement strand
TTAAAAAGCAGGGTTTGATTTTTACCCACGTATAAAAATTACTAAACTTTTAAAAAATATAATGGAATTAATATGGTTCAGTCGCGTTTTTATGGGACAAAATCAGGTATTATCTGTGCATTTACTCTGGCCAGTCTATTGGTGTCTGGGTGTGCGCCTCAGTTTAATATTGATAACCAGGTCGATATGGTGGCAGTGCCGGACGCATGGCAAAGCCCGGATATTGAAACTGTCAGATCAGAATTAAAATGGCTGGACGAGAAAGATACAAGAGAGTTGCCTCAAATCGTCATGCAGGCACTTGATAATAATCCGGATTTAAGAATTTCGGCTAACAGGCTCAAAACGGCGATGGCCCAGCAACAAATCGTTGATAGTGCACGAAGTTTGACAGGCAATATTACGGGCAGTGCTTCAAGAAATGGTGACTTCCAAAGTGGAACAGCGGACAATCAGAATTTTTCACTTCGTGGAAGTCTGGCTTGGGAAGCTGATGTCTGGGGACGGCTGGCCAGTGATAATGCCGCGGCTGAACAAAATGTCCTTGCTGTAAAAAATGACTTTGAATATGCAAGACTGTCATTGGCAACAAGGACAGCACAAAGCTGGTTTGATGTTGTTGAGGCAGAAATGCAAAACAGACTTCTGGAACTTAACCTGGAAAAATTATTACAAGCAAAAGATCTGGTACAAAGCCGCTATTCAAGAGGTCTTGTCGATGTGCTCGATGTGTTGCAGCTTGATACAAATCTGGCAACGGCCCGTTCCAATTTAGCCGGTCAGCGTCAAACTGTTATTGAACGGATGAGAAATCTGGAAACACTTGTTGGATCGTATCCATCGGGATTAGTGCCAAAAGAGGCTCAGCTTCCTAAATTGGATGGGGTCATTTCTATGGGTATCCCTTCTGATCTATTGGCTTCCAGACCGGATATTGTTGCTGCCAAAAACAGAGTAATGGCGGCCAATTATGACCTTAATTCTGCAAAAAAAGCTCTTTACCCTTCTTTGAGCATTAATGGAAGCACCACAGCAAGTGGCGATCAGCTGAAAGATATCGTCGATGTAGATCATTTGGTCTGGAGTGTTGTAGGAAACGTGGTTGCACCGGTTTTTGACGGTGGCCGTCGCCGTCAACAGGTTGTGCTTAGTGAAGTAAGTTTAGACAGCAGTCTTGCTAGCTATCTGAAAGTAGTTCTTAATGCATATAAGGAAGCTGAGAATGCGCTGACGGCGGAAGTCACGCTCGCAGAGCAGGAAACTCATTTAACAACGGCTGTTGAAAGTGCCATTGCCAGTGAGGATAAAGCGCTTGAGCAGTATGGAAAAGGTCTTATTGATATTCTTTCTCTCATAAATGTGCAGAGAAATCGCATTTCTTCACAGCAAGGTCTTCTAAGAGTACAATATAACAGGCTTCTTAACCGTGCAGATTTATATCTGGCACTAGGAGGTCAGGATTTGGAAAATTATATTAGTCAATTGTCTGCATCAAATCAGTCTAGTCGTAATCAGGATCAATTATAATGAAAAAGAGTTATACACAGTTAACCATAGTTTTAGGTATCGCCGTGATTACGAGTGTTATTTTTGTAACTATGTATATTTTCCGCCCCAAAGCACCCGTTGAAAGGCTTGAGGATCGTGTAGAACGTCTAGAGGTGATTACCGCTAAGAAGCAGGATGTTTTTCCAATTGTTAAGACCCAGGCGGTTGTAGAAAGCAAGTTAACGATCAATATTAAGTCTCAGGTATCCGGACAGATCGTCTATACATCGCCTAAATTTCTAACAGGCGGTTTTTTTGATACCGGCGAAGTGATCTTAAAAATTGACCCAAGTGATTATGAACTTGCATTGGCGCAGGCTGAAGTGAATGTTGCCCGTGCCGAGCAGACATTAAGCGTGGAAAAAGAACAGGCTGAACTTGCGAGACAGGATTGGGAAAAATATGGTGAAGGAAAAGCGACTGAGCTGGTGCTTCGAATTCCTCAGCTTCGCGAAGCAGAAGCAGGGTTAAAAGGGGCACAGGCAAACTACGAAGCACAACGTATTCGTCTGGAGCGAACAGAAGTAAAAGCGCCATTCCCGCTCATGATTGATGAGAAACAGGTTGATTTGGGGCAGGTCGTCGGCACCAATCAGGACCTTGTGTCTGTGTTTGGGACAGAAGAAGCAGAAATTCGCATGCCTCTTAGCCAAAAGCAAATTGATTTGCTGGATATTAAAAATGTTGGCATTTTACCAAAAGACGAAGTTCTTGATGTTAAAATCAAAGATTTAACACGTGAAGATCACATTGCCTGGGATGCTCAGATTTTAAGGGTTGAAAGCTCAATTGACAGAAAAAGCAGGGTTTATTACGCGGTCGCAACCATTTATGATCCTATGAACCTTAAACATGAAAAACCGACACCGCCCCTATTGCCAGGTGTTTTTGTTGAATTGGAAGTATTTGGACCAAAAATAAGTGATGTTTTTCATGTGCCTGTAAAAGCGATGCATGATGATGATGATATTTTTATATTTGAAGATGGTAAGTTGATCACCAAACCTGTGAAAGTGGTGGACCGGGATAAAGACTTTGTCACCATTGAATCAGGTATTGAAGTCGGTGATCTGATCACCACATCACCACCCTTTTCATACGTTCCGGGCATGAAATCGATGGTGGCCAACCTTGATGGGGTTCCAGTGGCAAGACCGGGTGGAGGCCCGAATGTTGCAGGAGGACAAAGACCAGCTGCCGGAGCCACTTCCGGTGGTCCGGCTACAGCAAATGCTGCAGAGGCACAAGCTGGTGATCAGACAAATAATAGAGCATCATTTGCTAATATGACCCCCGAACAGCGACGGGCGGCAATTGCCAATATGACGCCAGAACAAAGAGCTGCAATGCAGGCAAGACGACAGGCCGCTGGCGGTGGTAATGGCAGTATGGCAGGCGGAAATTCGCCACAGGGAGGAAACCAATGAGAAATATAATTGCATGGTTTGCTGATAACCATGTGGCAGCAAACCTGTTAATGGTTTTGATCGTTATAGGCGGTATGGTCAGCTTGCCGCTGCTGCGTACTGAAGTATTCCCGATTGTTGCGCCAAACGAAATTTCCGTAACTGTGAGTTATCTTGGTGCCGGGCCGAATGAAGTTGAGGACAATATCACAATTCCGGTTGAAGAGGCTTTAAAAGGGGTGCCAAACATCAAGAAAATGTCATCTCGTTCGGGTCGTGGAAGTTCAAGAGTAACCCTTCAGCTTGCTCGCGGTGCAAATGTCCAGATTGCTATGGATGAGATTCAGGCAAGAATTGATGGTATCCGCTCGTTTCCGCGGGATATTGAACCACCACGTGTAAAACTTGAAATTCAGAATGATGACATTATTGATGTTGTTGTATCAGGAAATACGGATCAGCAAACACTTGCTGCCGTGGCAAGAAAGGTTCGTTCTGATATGCTGGCCTTACCGGATGTCAGTCTTGTAGAAGTCCGCGGTATGCCACCAAATACAATCAGTATCGAAGTATCTGAATTCGATCTACGTCGTCTTGGGCTTTCTATGCAAAGTGTTGCGAATGCTATTAGTGACAGCTCGGTTGATATATCTGTGGGATCAATCAGAAACGGTTTTGGTTCATTACAGATCAGGGCTGATAATCGTGCCTACTATAGTGACGAGTTTGCTGATATTACGATACTTCAGCAATCTAATGGTACCCGTATTAAACTTGGGGACATTGCTGAAATTAAAGATGGTGTTAGTGAACGGTTTTTCATCTTCCGCTCAAAAGGAAAGCCTTCAATTGTTCTCTCAGCTGAATTAAGCCCTGGTCAGGATGTATTGAGGCTTACCTCACAAATTAAAGACTATCTTGAATCAGCTGCTCCTACATTTCCGCAAGGTATAACTGTAACCACCTGGCGCGATGACAGTGTTGAATTTTTTCAGCGCTTGGAAATGCTGATTTCAAACAGTTTATCAGGTCTTGTGCTTGTATTCTTCTTGCTTCTTATGTTTCTGAGGCTTGATCTGGCTCTGTGGGTGACATTTGGTATTGTCATTGCTTTCTCCGGTACTTTTATCGCAATGAATATGTTTGATTTTTCTGTGAACCAGATATCCTTGTTTGGCTTCCTGCTGGTCTTGGGGATAGTTGTCGATGATGCCATTGTAATCGGAGAAACGATACACGAAGCCCAGCGAGAGGGCAAGAAAGGGCTGAAAGGCGCCATTTTCGGTGCCCAGACCTTATCAAAACCTGTTATTCTATCTGTGTTCACGACGATACTTGCTGTTGCCCCGCTTCTCCTTTTTGAATCTGAAACAGGTCAACAGGCCCGTGATATTTCTGTGGTTGTTGCGGCTGCTCTTCTTTTCTCACTTGTGGAATGTCTGCTTATTTTGCCCTGCCATTTATCAGGCAACAAGCCTTTTGAGCCGGATTATGATTGGTATAGAAAGTTTCTCAAATTCCAAAGCAAGGTTGCACAGTGGCTTGTGGATTTTGCCAGATATAAATATAAGCCGTTTATTGAAAAATGTTTGCGAGTGAAATACCTGACATCGAGTATTTTCCTTTCCATATTGGTTTTGTTTGTTACGGCTTACGTACTTGGTTTTGTCCGCTCATCATTTAATCCGGAAATTCCGAGTAATATTCTTCGTTACAGCGTAGAAATTTCTGAAACAGCACCGGAGGGGACAGGCGAGCGAATTCATAATGCTATGGTTGACGCAATAAGTGGACCGGGTGGCGTTGAAGAAAAATTTGCAAAAGAGACCGGGATGGAAAGAAATATTCTTTTCCCGAACTATGACAGTTTTGTTTTTGGCAATAATATCCGCATGTCGCTTGAAATGTCTTCAGAAGCACTGGCGATTATTAAACCTGAAGAAGTGATGAATGAATGGCAGGAGCGTGTCGGGGAAATCCCGGAAGCCGTTGAAGTAACACTCAAAAACTCACGCAGTGATCAGCGTCGCGGGGGTGATTTAAGTTTCTATGTTTCGGCCAGCAATCAAAAAGATCTTGCTGATGCGGTTGAGAAGGTCAAGCTCGAAATGCGCGATATTCAGGGACTAACCCAGATTTACGATAACCGTGACAGACAAACTCTGGAGCTCAATATCAAGCTGAAGCCGGAAGCGGAGCATTATGGCCTGACATTAGGCATACTCAGTCAGCAGGTTCGACTGGCGTTTTATGGTCGGATTGTTCAGCGGATCCCTCGTGATGGCGAAACAATGGATATCATGGTCCGCTACCCACTGGAAGCACGTCAGAATATCAACGCGCTAAGGGAAATGTATATTAAAACACCGGAAGGTGGGGAAATACCTTTTAACATGGTTGCAGAAATGGAATATGTTCCGCTTCTGCTCTCACCGGAGCGGATTAATGGCCAGGACATTATTAAAGTTCAGGCAAGTATGAATAAAAATATTGTTTCTCCCTATGAAACCTATAAGCATCTAGAAAACAGTGTTTTCAAAGAACTGGAAAAAACGATACCGGGATTTTCGGTCATCCCTGACGGTGAAATTGAAGAGGAAAGCATTTTCTTTGGTGAAATAACTTTCTATCTCTCCCTTGTATTGCTGGCAATCTACGCGGTCCTAGCAATTGGTCTTCGTTCATATGTTGAGCCTCTTATTATTCTTACTGCCGTTCCATTTGGCTTTGTCGGGGCAATAATTGGTCACCTGCTGATGGATATGCCCATTAGTCTTTATTCATTCCTCGGGCTTTTTGCGGCGGCGGGTGTGGTGATTAACGATAACCTTGTGCTTATCGACTGTATAAAGGGCCTTAAGAAAGATGGAATGCATTTCAGGGAAGCAATTCCTGAAGCGGGCAGAATGCGCTTCCGGGCGATAATTCTGACCTCTCTGACAACCTTTATCGGACTGGTGCCGATTATGCTGGAAACCAGTTACCAGGCAATCTTTGTGATTCCGATGGTGGTTTCATTGACCTTCGGTGTACTTTTTGCAACATTTATTACGCTGATCCTGGTTCCTTGTCTCTATGACATCAAGGATACAATTCTGGAAAGAATTGAATCCTTAAAGCCTAAAGAAGAGGGAATTACGGACATCGGTACCGCCGAATAACGGGACCTAATATAATGCGGGGACCTTGACAACCATACCGTCAAGGTCCTCTGTCATTTCAATTTGACAGCTAAGGCGGCTTCCTGCTCTGCGATTATCAAGAAAATCAAGGAGCGCACTTTCATCTTCATGTGCCGAGCCGGTTTTGGCTCTATATTCTTTGGGTATAATGATATGGCATGTGGCGCAGGCGCAGGCGCCACCACAATCCGCATCAATCCCTTCGACATTATTTGTTACTGCGATTTGCATCAATGTCTTGCCGATTTTGGCATCAACGACATATTCTTTATTCTCAGGGGATATAAAAGTAATTTTTGGCATCATTATTCACTAATTTTAATGGCACTACTAGCCTTTATTTCTTCCATTACCACATATGTATGTGTGCTGCTGATATCTTCAATAGTGGAAAGTTTCTCACCCAGAAAACGTCTGTAATGATCCATATCACGGGTTCGAACTTTGATAAGATAATCAAAGCCGCCGGCAACCATATGACATTCCTGAACCTCATCCATTTCAAGAATAACCTGACGAAAATGATCAAGGGCTTTTGTTGTTGTCCGGGCCAGTGATACTTCAATAAAGGAAACGAGTGCGGCATCCAGCATTTTAGGGTCAAGAATGGCGACATAATCTTTAATGAAGCCCTCTTTTTCCAGTCTTTTGACCCTCTCCAGGCACGGCGTCGGACTTAAATGGATAAGCTCTGCAAGTTTTACATTGGAAATTCGGCCATCCAGTTGAAGTAACTCTAAAATTCGGCGGTCAGTTCGATCCAGCTTGCGTGAGCCCGGCGGGGTTTGTGAAACGTCTTTATTAATGGCCATAATAATATCTTTAAAAATTCAATTTAACCAGATTAAACATATGAAGAATCGGATAGGACCAGTATTTTATGCTATAAGCTTGCCATTGAACAGTTTTAAATATAATGTTGGCCAAAGCTTATGAATAAGCGAAGGAAAATATTCTAAGTCTCGGCTTGACTTTAGGAAATTAGGGGCGTAGATGGTGTGTTTTCCGGCATAAAATTGCCTTAATTACTATGTAAATTAAAAGGCAGTAGATTAAAGTTTGATAAAATACAGGTAAAACAATGAGCAACCAGACTATTGAAGAGCTTGCAAAAAAACTGATCCGCCGTATGGGGCGCAGTCAGGCCATAGAGATTTGTGAAGCGAATAAATGGTCAAGAGTATTAGAGCATATCAAGTCACTTGATAAGACGGCTCAAAACGCATAAGCTGCGTTTAATATCTTTTCTATATTAATTCCCTGAGAAATGAATAAGGTGGGAGCATGTATTACAGCGTTTTCAACCTTTTTAAGATCGGTATAGGACCATCAAGTTCTCATACGGTCGGACCAATGGTCGCGGCAAAAGCATTTCTTGAGTCACTGACGGATATAAAAAAAGTTGGGTCCGTTAAAGTCGATATATATGGTTCACTCGCGCTAACCGGTCTGGGGCATGCCACGGACAAGGCACTGCTTCTTGGCTTGTCTGGATTGAAGCCAGCGACCGTAGACCCGGCAATTATAGATGACCTCTGCGACAATATAAAATCTTCCTCAAAAATTAGTCTGCTTGGGACTAAGGAAATTTCATTTTCAATGAAAGACCATATGTTATTTCATATGGAAGAGCTTCTCCCTCATCACAGCAATGGAATGACATTTCACGCTTTCGACAGCAAAGGCCAGAAAATAGCCTCGGAAAGTTATTATTCCGTTGGCGGCGGTGCCATTATGAGTGAGGCCGATTTTGGCCGGAACACGCCCCCGCCAGAAGAAATAGAAGTTCCCTATCCATTCGATAGCGCACAGGAACTTTTGGATCTTTGCAGCCTCCATAAACTTTCGATTGCCGAACTGATGTGGGAAAATGAGAAGGCATTAATGCCGAGGCAGAAAATCAAACAGGGGCTCGATAAAATATATGATGCCATGCAGTTTTCAATTGACCGGGGCTGTGCGACCAGCGGCAAACTTCCTGGTTCACTTAATGTAAAACGAAGAGCGGCACAGGTCCTTTCTTCGCTCAAGGAAGCGCAGGAAAAACAGCTTGGCGATCCGTCTGTTATACTTGACTGGATAAATTTATGGGCCCTTGCGGTTAATGAGGAAAATGCCGCCGGTGGTCGTGTGGTGACGGCGCCGACAAATGGTGCCGCTGGTATAATTCCGGCGGTTTTAAGGTATTTTGCCCGCTTTTATAATCGTAACGGCGATAAAAAAGCAGTTTATGACTTTCTGCTGACGGCAACGGCGATTGGTTCTTTATATAAAAAGAATGCATCAATTTCCGGTGCAGAGGTAGGGTGTCAGGGCGAAGTAGGTGTTGCCTGCTCCATGGCGGCCGCGGGCCTTACCGCTGTCATGGGCGGAACAGTGCTTCAGGTTGAGAATGCTGCCGAGATTGGAATGGAGCATAATCTGGGCCTGACCTGTGATCCTATTGGCGGTCTTGTGCAAATACCCTGTATTGAAAGAAATGCAATGGGGGCGGTAAAAGCGATTGACGCGTCACGGCTGGCACTAAGGGGGGATGGGCTTCATCATGTCTCTCTTGATAAGGTAATTGAGACCATGCGCCAGACAGGTAAAGACATGCAGTCAAATTATAAGGAAACCTCAAAAGGGGGACTGGCCGTCAATGTGGTTGAATGTTAATAGCATTAAATTCTATAAAAAAACCATTTTAATAGATAATATATCGGCAATTTTTTTAATAAAGTAGGACATTCTACTATATTATACGATATATTCCCGTGATCATCCATTTTAAAAAGAGGTGTCACATGTATTCTATAAATGATCAAAAAGTGATTGAAGCATTGTCTCTGGGCGAGATCAGACATAATCTGCGTCTTGCTATACATGCTGATGAAGACACATGTGTCAATAATCTGCTCCATGCCACAGAACTGACAACTGGGGAAAGAAATCGTCTGGTTGATCAGGCCCGTGTCTTCGTTGAAAAATCCAGGGAAAGAAGCGGTCGTCAGGGGACGATGGACTATTTCCTGCAGGAATTTGATCTTTCCAATAAAGAGGGTGTGGCCCTCATGTGCCTGGCTGAAAGCCTGCTCAGGGTGCCCGATGGGGCAACGGCCGATAAACTGATTTCGGAAAAAATCAGTGCAGGGCGCTGGTCTGATCATAAAGGCCATTCTGAAAGCACTTTTGTCAATGCATCGACATGGGGTCTGATGCTGACGGGTGAGTTTGTAGAGCTTGGTGCAGATGTAAAAAGAAACACGGATAACTGGTTCAAAAATTTTGTCAAAAAAGCCGGAGAACCGGTTGTTCGGACTGCTATTATGCAGGCAATGCGGATTATGGGCGGGCAATATGTTCTGGGTCGCACCATTGATGAAGCCATAAGCCGTGGCAAAAAGGAAAACAGTCCTGATACCCGCTTTTCTTTTGATATGCTGGGGGAAGGGGCGCGGACGCTGGCTGATGCGGACCGTTATTTTGAAGCCTATAAAAAAGCAATTCTGGAAATTGCTGAACAGAATGAAAATTCCGATCCATATTCTGCAAATGGTATTTCAGTAAAATTCTCGGCCCTGCATCCACGTTATGAAATGGCACATCATGAAACGGTAATGTCCGAAATGGTTCCAAGAATTACCGAGCTGGCGGCGTTATCCCGGGAAAATGGTCTTGGCTTTACCATTGACGCCGAAGAAGCCGACAGACTTGATCTGTCCCTTGATATTTTTGAAAGTCTTGCCCGCTCATCAAAGCTCCAGAATTGGGATGGTCTTGGTATTGTTGTTCAGGCCTACCAGAAAAGGGCACCATATGTCATTGATTGGCTAAAAACCTTGGGTCGGGAACTGGGCCGTAAATTTATGGTCCGTCTGGTCAAGGGCGCTTATTGGGATAGCGAAATTAAACATGCACAGGAAGCGGGCCTTAGCGATTATCCGGTATATACGAGAAAACCAACAACAGACCTTTCCTATCAGGTATGCGCTGAACGATTAATGATGGCGCGGGATGTCTTCTTCCCACAGTTTGCAACGCACAACGCCTATTCTGTTGCACTTATTCTTGAGCTAGCGAAAAAATGGAACGTTGCTCCGGACGAATTTGAATTTCAACGGCTTCATGGCATGGGTCACCTTCTTTATGATGTGGTCAAAAATAATGTTGAAAGGCCGTTTAATATCCGTGTTTACGCGCCTGTTGGCGCGCATAAGGATTTGCTTCCCTATCTGGTTCGTCGTCTGCTTGAAAACGGCGCCAACAGCTCTTTTGTTAACCGTTTCATGGATAAGCAAGTCGCCGTTGAAGAGCTGATGCAGGACACTATTAAGCTGGTAGAGGAAAAAACTCCAAGACGCCACAGCATGATCCCGCTGCCAAAGGATATTCTGGTGGCGTCCGGATGTGAAAAATTCCCTAGAAAAAATGCTGCTGGCTTTGACCTATCCGACCCACTCGAAATTGAAAAACTGTCTTCCAGCCTCGTTGTGAAACATGATTGGCAGGCTGGGCCTATTGTCTGCGGAAAAAGGGGTTTTGAAAATCCGGAAAAAGTTCTAAGCCCGACAACCGGCGATGTGGTCGGTTTGGTTGGCAGGACATCAGATGATGATATTGAAAGAGCACTGGATGCTGCAAAAAATGCTCAAAAACCCTGGGACTCTTTGGGCGGTGCCGTCCGGGCAGAGATACTGGGTAAGGCGGCAGATGCGTTAGAGCGAAACTGCCTGCCCCTGATGGGGCTTATTGCCGCGGAGGCGGGTCGAACGCTCGCCGACGGTCTTTCCGAAGTACGTGAAGCGGTGGATTTCCTGCGCTATTATGCAGGGCAGGCACATGAAAATTTTGAAGGGGGGAAAGCTTTGCCCGGACCCACTGGTGAACGCAATGAACTTTATCTTCAAGGTCGCGGTACATTCCTTTGCATCAGTCCCTGGAATTTTCCACTGGCAATTTTTATGGGCCAGGTATCTGCAGCACTTGCTGCTGGAAATGCCGTTATTGCCAAACCTGCTGAACAGACACCGATTGTCGCCAGTGAGGCGGTAAAATTTTTGCATGCTGCCGGGGTTCCTGCTGATGTGCTACATCTGCTTACCGGAGATGGCGCCACAATCGGCGCTAAGCTCGTTGCTGATGAACGAATTGACGGTGTTGCTTTTACCGGATCAACAGAAACGGCAAAAATTATTAATCGCACGCTGGCCAATCGTGAAGGGGCAATTGTGCCGCTTATTGCCGAAACGGGAGGACAAAATGTCATGATAGTTGATAGCACTGCCCTGCCGGAACAGGTGGTGGATGATGCCATTTCATCAGCATTCCAGTCAGCCGGACAACGGTGCTCGGCACTTAGAGTTCTTTTCCTTCAGGAAGAAGTTGCGGATACAATTATTCCGATGCTGAAAGGTGCGATGGACTGTCTTAAGGTCGGCAATCCGGCGGAGCTTTCTACAGATGTTGGCCCGGTTATTGATCAGGATGCAAGAACCCAATTACAAGACCATGCAGACAGGATGGATAAGGAAGCAATTTTGATTAACGCCCTTTCAGCACCGAAAGAGCATAATAAAGGAACTTTTTTTGCCCCTCGATTATATGAAATTTCATCACTTGATAAACTTAAAAAAGAGGTATTTGGCCCGATCCTTCATGTGATCCGCTTTAAGTCATCAAAGTTAGACGACATTCTTGAGCAGGTCAGAAACACGGGCTTTGGTCTGACCCTTGGTGTCCATAGCCGCATTGAGGAAACTGCCAATTATATATTCAGAAATCTTGATGTCGGGAATACTTACGTTAATCGGAACATTGTCGGTGCTGTGGTTGGTGTCCAGCCGTTTGGGGGGCAGGGACTTTCCGGAACCGGGCCAAAAGCCGGTGGTCCAAGATATCTTTATCGCTTTGCAACGGAAAAGACATTGACCATTAACACGGTCGCGACCGGCGGTAATGCAGAACTTTTTGCCATGAAAGAAGAATAACTGTATGTTTGACGACAAATAGGATTTATAACCGGACCTCAAAATCATCAGTGCAATAAAAGGGGATATCTAAATATGACTAAAAAATACCGTTACGTTTTTTTGATGAGTGGTTTCGCCCTTTTGATGTTTGGTCTTTCATCATGTTCCGAACAGGATATGGCGAATATTAGGCTTCTGGCACATTTAAAAAAATATGACGAGGCCCGCAATTTAATCATTGAAAGAAATTATAAGCAATCAAACCCGATTTCCCGCGATGAATGGGAAGCACATTTTGCTGTCGATGATAGTGATCAGTTTACGCCGATTGATACTGGTCTGCTTGAAGAAAATGAAAAACTGATTATCGAACAAAGCCGAAAAGAGGCAATCAGAAAATCAAATATTGATATCACACCACTAAGGGGTGATCCGGTTGCCCTCGCTAAATTCTGCGAAGAAATCCCCAAAGGCGGCATGCTGCATGTCCATCCATATGGTCTATTTACACGGGATGTTGTCATAAAAATACTCAGCAAATATAATCCGGTTGTTGAGCCTGAATATTTTATTAAAACCATCAATGATCAGGGTCAGAAGCTTTATGACTATGAAATTGAAGCACTTAGATCCCTTCCAAAGTCAGAACATTTCCTCTCATTGAGTGAAGCAGATCAAAGTCTGTTTGTTGATTTTTTCTTTTTGCCCACTGACCCGCCATCCCATGACTTCACCAGATTTGATGCCATTTTTGTTTTTGTCATCTGGATGGTGGAGGACGAACATCTTGATGAAAAAATGGAAATGCTTTATCTCGATTTTCTAAATCGCGCTGCGGGCCATGGTATCAGCTATATTGAATTTACCAACGGTTTCCCACCCACACTGGAAAGCATTGAAAAGCTGACAAACTGGTCAGATAAATTTTACAAGGAAACCGGCGTTGTTGTGCGCTGGAATCTTGGTCAGCTTCGTTTCCTGCCTGGCGAGAATAATGGGGACCTGATTAAAAAATGGAATGCG
>ERZ795053.5453-NODE-5453-length-13111-cov-5.343137_pt1 | contig 13111 bp, 7 predicted proteins | sample MGYA00375137_ERZ795053 | MGnify/ENA primary metagenome ERZ795053 (study PRJEB30182, sample SAMN05720284) | activated sludge metagenome | isolation source: Anaerobic digester | place: Hong Kong | collected 2014-12-17 ... | reverse complement strand
TTGCCTGGTCGGCGAATCACCACTCGCCGCTCACTTTGCTGGGCTGGCTCTCTTATGCTGACCGGCGGTGGAGTCGGCCCGGCCGGAATTGGCCCAAACAGTTCACCAATTCGCTCACGCACGCGATCAACTTCAATGTCACCGATGATGACCAATACAGCATTATGAGGCCCGTAATACATTTTGTAATGGTGGTAGAGGTCATCGCGAGTGATCTGATGCAGATCATCCTTCCAACCGATGACCATTGTCCCGTAAGGGTGAACGTGAAACGCGGTCGCTTTGACTTCTTCATGCAGCGCCCAGGCCGGGTTGTTTTCATGGCCCTCGCGCTCGGAGATGATGACCGTCCGCTCGCTGGTCACTTCGTCGGGATCGATTAGGGCGTTAGCCATGCGGTCGCTCTCGATGCGCAGGCCAAGGTCCAGCCGGTCGGCGGGCAGAGTCTCAAAATAGGCGGTGTAATCCTGGCTGGTAAATCCGTTCAATACGCCGCCGTTGCGATTGACCTCCAGCATAATCCGGCCCTTGGGAAACGTTGGCGTCCCTTTGAACATCATATGCTCGACCCAATGGGATATGCCGGTTTTACCGGCCTGCTCATTACGCGCCCCCACCCGATACCAAATCCAATTGCTAACCACCGGCGCAGTGTGAACCGGTTTAAGTAAGACGCGCAGGCCGTTTTCCAATTTATAATCAATCACAGCATTTTGGTCAGGCAAGAGAACTCCTTATAAAGGTCTGGAGCATCAAAGCAAGCTTTGATTGCATTTGCTCTTGACAAATCAAGCTTTGTCGCTCCTAAAAATAAGCGTTTGCAGCGATTTATTAGCTCTGAAGAGCATACTACACAAACAACACAAAATTTACGCCGCCTCAGCCAGGGCAGTGGTGAGAGTAAAATAGGCAACGACCGCTTCCTCCATCTGGGCCAGGCTGATCCGTTCCTGATTGGTGTGAGCCAACGTTTCATCGCCCGGCCCAAAACCGACCGTGGGGATATCGGCGGTCATGAGATGCCCCCCATCGGTGGCGAAGCGCCAGATATCGATGCCATCGTCTCGACCTAAAGCCGTTACCAGCGCCTGGTGAGCCGCCTGGACAAACCGATCCTCTTCCGACAGCAGGTAGGACGGAAAAATGGCCGGGATCTCTCGAATGAGGCCGGTATAGGTGGTAAACTCTTGGCTTTTAACAACCACGGTTACATTTTGGTCGAGATCTTCAATTGAGGCGACCAAACTTTTCACCTTAGCGACGATATCCTCAGGCGCTTCGCCGGCAATATTGCGCCAATCCAACGTCAAATAGACCCGACCGGGAATGACGTTAGGACTAAGCTGGTCGGTGGCGTATAGGGTAGGTACGACGGTCGATGGGCCAAGCGTCTCATCAAAGGCCATCGTCAAATCTGGCAGGTGAGTCAGAAACTTTGCCGCCGCGTAGTGAGGATTGCCCCCCAGATGTGGCGCGCTGGCGTGGGCCGAATGCCCTTCAAACGTTACCCGCAGTTCTACCCGGCCCCGGTGGCCTCGACGAAGGGTGTTGTTACTCGGCTCGCCGCAGATAGCAGCCTGAGCACTCAGATGGGTGATTAAATGTTGGGTGCCTAACCCGCCGATCTCTTCCATAACAGGCACGGTCATATAGATATTGCCGCGAGGTTTTAAATCGAGCCGCTTGAAGAGGGAGGTGGCATAAATCATACAGGCGACAGGTCCCTTCATATCGACCGAAGCGCGGCCCCACAGTTCGCCATTTACAATTTGGCCGCTAAAGGGCGGGTACGGCCAGCCATCTTGGGGGCCGGTATCAACGTGGTCCATGTGGCCGTTCAAAAGAATCGTTGGGCCATCGCCCCCGATGATTTTGCCGATAATGTTGCCGACCGGATCACGCCATACCTCGTCAAACCCTAAATTTTCCATTTCATTTTGGATAATTTCAGCCACGTCGCCTTCTTGGCCCGGTAAACTGGGCGTCGCGACAATATGCTGCGTAAAATCAACCAAGGCCGACTGAGAATCGCGTACGGCCAACTGAATATGTTCAAGCGGTAAATTCATTTCCCAACAATCCCATCCCCAAAAAATAGATAAAAAAGCAGTGTTACCGGAGGCAACACTGCTCAAAAGGCATTCATCTTTTACCCGAAGCTGGTTTTACCAGTCTGTCACCATAGTTACGCGGGGCTAACTAGGCTCTCACCGGTTGGCTCAGGGCTTGCCATAAGGCTTCTACGGAGGAAAAAGCAGTACCTTGCTGAGAAAGGGTAGCCATATCCAAATTCATAAATGGCACTTTCTCTTTAGGCGCGTCATCCCCTTCACCACGTTTTACATAACCGGCTTCCCGATCATGAATAGGGTAAAAGTAGGTCATCGCCTGTTTAAGGCGTTCTCTCACGTTATGGTTCAACTGGTCAACCTTACTGGGAACGGTGATGATGATGAACTGACTTTCGGCCGGGTGACCGATAAAATCATCGATACTGCCCAGTTCATCCACGGCGCTGGTTAGGGTTAAGGCGATGGCCCGCAGCACATCATCCCTGGCCACAAACCCGTAAATTTCATTGAAGGTATCGAGGCCGCTAATGTTGATCCCAATCGCCGACCAACCGTCACGCTCCATCATCAGACTCAAGCGATCGAGGGTAAACTTCTCGCCCGGTAGTCCGGTGACCGGATTGTTCTGGCTACCGGCGCGACGGAGGGCATTACGCACCCTAAGCCGCAATTCCTGGACATCAAACGGTTTGGTGATATAGTCGATCGCGCCCAGTTTAAGCCCCGCAATACGGTCATCGCGGTCACGGCGTTCAGTTACAAAAATAACGGGCAGCCGGCTGGTGCGCACATCCTCCTGAAGCACTTGCCCCACTTCAAAGCCATCGATATCAGGCAGACGAACATCCAAAAGGACCAAATTAGGTGACTCGGTTCGACATTTGTCCAGAGCATCGTGCCCTGTCCCGGCGGTAACAACCCGATACCCCTGTGCTTCAAAGTAGACCCGGAGCATATCAGAGGTATCCAGATCGTCTTCAACAATTAACAGGGTATGTTTCATGGGCGCTGTTTCTAATGGTTAAATACCAGTCTGTAAGTTTTGTGTAGTCTACCAGTTGGTCGAGAAGAGGATTTTGGCGAATAACGATAAAAATTTAACGTTCAAGTTAAGTATACCCTATCCTCTCCTAAAATGTCAACCAGCATTAGGCTCAGATCAAGCAAACATAGCCTCAAACGTTTTGGCGTCGAGCGTTTCTTCTTTTAGCAGGCGCTCGGCGATTTCTACCAATTTGGCTCGGTTTTCTTGAATCAGTGAAATGGCCCGAGTATGGGCGCTGTCCACAATACGGCGGACCTCGCGATCAATCTGGCGGGCGATTTCCTCGCTATAGTTACGCTGCTCACCGATTTCTTTGCCCAAAAAGACTAGCTCATCCTTTTCGCCAAACATCAACGGTCCCAATTTTTTGCTCATGCCGTATTGAGTCACCATCGCCCGCGCCAATTTAGTCGCTTTATTGAGATCATCGCTGGCGCCGGTCGTGACCTCCTCAAAGATCACTTCTTCGGCGGCGCGCCCGCCCAAAATGGCGGCTAACTCGGCTTCAAAACGTCGCTGATTTTCCAGGTAACGATCTTCATCCGGCAGCGAGATGACATACCCGCCGGCCACGCCTCGGGCGACAATGCTCACTTTATGAACCGGGTTACAGTCGGGAATTAACTTTCTGATGAGCGCATGCCCGGCTTCGTGATGGGCGATAATTTTCCGTTCTGCTTCCGGCACAATGCGGCTCTTGCGCTCAGGACCGGCAATCACTTTTTCGATAGCCCGCTGCATATCTTCCATGTGAATCTGCTTCGAGTTGCGACGCGCCGCTAAAATGGCGGCCTCGTTGACCATATTCTCGATATCAGCGCCGACAAAGCCAGGAGTCTGTTTGGCGATCACGTTTAAATCAATATCGTCGGCCACCGGCTTGCCCTTAATGTGGATGCCCAGAATTTGCTCCCGGCCGCGGCGGTCAGGTCGATCTAAAATCACCCGGCGGTCAAAGCGGCCGGGACGTAGCAACGCCGGGTCCAAAATATCGGGCCGGTTGGTGGCGGCCACAACAATGACGTTGGTATCGGTGTCGAACCCGTCCATCTCGACCAGAATTTGGTTGAGCGTCTGTTCTCGCTCATCGTGACTACCGCCCAGGCCCGCGCCTCGATGCCGGCCAACGGCGTCGATCTCATCCATAAAGATGATACAGGGGCTGTTACGTTTGGCTTGGTCAAACAGATCTCGCACGCGGCTGGCCCCAACCCCAACGAACATCTCCACAAACTCCGAGCCGGAAATACTGAAAAACGGAACACCGGCCTCACCGGCGATGGCCTTGGCGGTCAGCGTTTTGCCGCAGCCGGGCGGGCCGACCATCAGCACCCCTTTGGGAATACGCGCCCCTAGCGAGATAAATTTTTCCGGTTCACGCAAGAACTCAACAATTTCGGCCAATTCTTGTTTGGCCTCATCGACCCCGGCCACATCATCAAAGGTGACCGTCGGTTTATCGCCGGCAAACATTCTGGCTCGGCTTTTACCGAAGCTGAGGGCTTGATTGCCCGCGCCTTGGGCTTGGCGCAAAATAAAGAAGAAAAACCCGCCAATCAGGATCAACGGCAGCAGTGTTCCCAAGATCGCCAGCCAGCCATCCCAGGCGCTGCGCGGGGCGATGGTTACTTTGATGTTGATCAGTTGCTGCTGATCGACGCCCATCAACCCCAACGTTTCGATAACGCCGATACCCGGTTCCTTATTGGAGGAAATTTTTTCACCGTTTTTGAGTTCAATCGTTAATTCGTTCTGATCGACTAAGATTGACTCAACCTGACCCTGGTTAGCCAGTTGAGCGACTTCAGACAAATCTTTAGATTCAATCGACTCGGTACGAAGAACGAATACACCATAAAGAAAAGCCAATACCACAAATATCAGAATTGCATACAGCGCACGCGACCATTTCATAATTGCTTTCCTTACGAAATCTATATAATTTTCCTGCGAAGTTTTAACGAAATTGTGTAAAAATCAAATATACCACGCGCCATAGGCGGAGTCAAACATCGTTGGACCCCGCCATTTTCTTTATTTAGTCCGCGTTCTTGACGGCTGGTCGGTAAGGTGTTAGATTGTGGGTAATTTGTCGAAAAAATCGATAAACTAACCGCACCAGCACCAGAAGACAAATAACCAAAACTACTTTGAATTTTAGGACATGACAAAATAATGATTACTGACAAAGTGCAAGAAGAACAGGTTACGTCTCGAACGGCTAAAGATTATCTCATTTTAGCCGCCAAAGGCTTTGCCATGGGCGCCGCCGACGTTGTGCCCGGCGTTTCCGGCGGGACGATGGCCTTCATTTTGGGTATCTATGAGGAACTGATCTACTCGATTAAAAACCTCATTAACCCTCAGATTTTTAAGAACCTCTTCAGCTTCAAACTAAAAGAAGCCTTGGCCCTGGTACCTTGGCAATTTTTGGGCGCCTTAGGTTTTGGGATTTTGCTGGCGATCTTCTCTCTGGCTCAGTTCCTAGAGACGGCCCTCACCAATTATCCGTCCCTGGTTTGGTCATTTTTTCTGGGTCTGGTCGTAGCTTCCATTATAACCGTGACCAAACGCGTGCAGAAGTGGGACTCCTCAACGATTACGGCCATGGTTGGCGGCACCGTTATGGCTTTTTATATCGTAGGGATGGTGCCGGTCCAAACCCCTGATGCCGCCTGGTTCCTGTTCCTCAGTGGTTTTATTGCGATTTGTGCCATGATTTTACCGGGCATCTCCGGCTCGTTTATTCTGGTTTTGATGGGCAAGTACCAATATATTCTGTCGGCCGTCAACAATCGCGATTTTGTAACGCTGTTCATTGTCGCCGCCGGAGCCGCGGTCGGGTTGGTGACGTTTGCCCAGCTTCTAAGTTGGCTCTTCAAGCGATACCACGATCTGACGGTGGCGCTTCTCATCGGGTTTATGATCGGTTCGCTGCGGAAGATATGGCCCTGGAAAGAGACGCTCGAAACGGTGATTGATCGCCACGGTGAGGCCATTCCGGTGGTCCAAGTCAATGTTCTGCCTGCCGCCTGGACCAGCGAAGTAACACTGGCGATCATATTGGCCCTGATCGGCTTTGCGCTGGTGTTTGTTCTTGATTATTTTGCTTCAAGGGCCGAAGCTTAACGAAGGTCAACCCTAAAACAGCCAGCGCCTTAGTTCGTAGTAACCGCTTTAGCGATCCTACTCCGGGTAACGGCTAAAGCCATTACTACGAACTAAGACGTTACTTTTGTAAAAATTTACTCAGGTGGAAATAAAGGTTTGGGATGAGATGGGGCTGCAGCAGGTAACTGGTTGCCGCCCGGCTGGGGTTGCGGTTGTTGAAGACTGGCTGTCGGCGAAGCGGCCGAGACTTTCGGCTGAGGTTTACGGGGTTGAGCCGTGATAATTTGCGTCCCCCCTCGACCGAGCAGCATGCCTAAACAACCGGGTTTAGTCTCGACAGCCTTAATCTGAGGAGGCTCAACCGATCGAGCGGTAACAATGGCCTCGGAAGCCAATTGATTGGCGGCTGAAATTTTGGCTTCCAATTCTTGGCGCAGCGCCTCACGCCGCCATTCTTCTTCCTGACGGCTTCTGGCAATATCGCGCTCCACTTCTAAAATCCGTTCGCGAAGGCGATTGTTTTCTTCCTTCAAGTTAAAGTTATCCTGAAGCAAAACGCCCATTAACTCTCGATTAGCGGCCTGGCTGTTGAGAATGCTTTTCTGGCTATCGGACAGTGTGGTTAAGGTGTTATTTAAAAACGCCATAGCCGGCGACTCGGTCCCATTGGCCGCGACAACCGCCAGACTCTCCTCAAAGTTGGGCGCATCACCCTCATCATCATCATGATCTTCCGCCGGATCAAACGCCGGAAGATCATCGGCAAAAACTTCATCCTTGTCCGAGATGCCGTCCGGTTCAATCACCGGAGCCAATGTATCTTTCAATTGCTGTCGAACCTGCTCATAAGTCATACCATTGTTCATCAGCTCTTTAATTTCCAACAAAGTACCGACATCGTCGTTGGAATAACGACGGTGGCTGCGATCTTTGTCGCTGCCGGCATCCTTGGACAAAAATTCAGTGAATTCATCTGACCAGCGCCGCAGTGACGCCGAAGAGATATTTAATTCCTTAGCCACCGTCTGAGGCGGCTGAAACGTCTCCGAGTTCATAGGCAAATATTACTCCACTCCCCTTAATCTTCGTTAATCTTCGTTCAAAACCCGATACGAGGCATCAACGGTTTCGTCATTGTCAAGATCAGTGTGAGCATCGCTGCCATAATCTAGCAAACGTGTATACTGCTCAACAATGTCCGGCGGACATAATTTTATAAACAGCGTCATCCCCAACAGAATAACACCTAAATCGTCCAATTGACCTAAACCCAAAATAACGTCGGGAATGAAATCAACAGGCGAGATAGTATACAGCAGTGACAGTGGCACGACTGATTTGGTTAACATCCCGATCCGGCTATCGGTAAAGAGCAGCCACACCAATCTGACCTGTTTCATTAGGTTTGAGAGAAAATTATCATCTTTTTCATTCGTTACTATCGACGGCTTCTTAGTCATAAATACCTCCTACGATATTCAATCCGGCTAAATAAATCCGTTAAATAAATAACCTGCCCGAAATTATAGCGTCGAGTCGTAATTCAAGCAACAAGAAATCGCTCATCCACCAAATTTTCAAGCATACGGTTACCCTACAGTGAGCTTATTCACTCAACCAGCCGGTTATCGTGAGCGATTTCAAAAGAGTACCGCTAGTTAGCCGCAGGTCGCCGAAAAATAAATGTACTCGGTGAAGTTCGGCGGTCTGTCGTCAGGGAGTTAAGACTAAAGTTATCGACCGGAATGTCTTGTATGTGCTTTCGCTTACTACTATAATGAGGTTATGAAAAGCCTGCGCCAGTCATTGATTGATTATGAATTACCGCTGCTTAAAGCCATTGCCGACCAACGCGCCGTCTTACTGACCGCCGGCGATCACACGGCGGTGATTAACCAATTGGTCGAGACGTTACTCTCTCCGGTGGCTACCGCTATTGTCCTGGATGATCTCTCGCCGGCCGAGAGTCAGGCTCTTGAATTTCTGCTGCAAAATGGCGGGCAGGTTGAAGGCCCACGCTTCAACCGCCAATTCGGTGAGATCCGCTCGATGGGGCCGGCTCGGTTGGAGCGAGAGCAGCCCTGGCAAAACCCGGCCAACCCGGCCGAAGGCTTGTGGTATCGTGGGCTTATCTATAAATCGTTTCAAGTATCGTCGCAAGGCAGTCAGGAAATTGTTTACATACCGGATGATCTGCGGCCATTCTTAAACCCTAAAATTCCTCAACCTCAGCCAAGTCACCCTGATTTTCAAATCGAGGCTGTGGCTGCCCCGGCCCTAACGATCAGCAGCTTTAATCGCCTGCGTGAAAACATCTTTAGGATTTTGGTCTATCTGCAAACCACGCCCGTACGAGTCCAACAAGACGAAGCGCTAGCGGCCGCCGATAAACAGGCCGTGGCCCAAACGCTACTGCCGCCGTTACATCGACATACCCCGTCAGAAGCCGAACTGGAATTTCTACTGCACCTCTGCCGGCGAGCCGAACTACTCACTGTGGCTCACGGCCGACTCCGGCCGGAGCGCGAACCCACCCGCGGTTGGCTGCAAGCGGCCCCGGCCCGGCAAATCACCGAACTTCAAAACACCTGGCGCGCCGACCCCACCTGGAACGATCTGCGGCACGTGCCTAATTTGGTTCCGCAGCCAACGGGTTGGGAGAATAGCCCGCTGCTGGCCCGCTCGAAAATTCTGGATTATCTGGCCCAGCTCGATACCGCCGCCGGTCAATGGTTGTCGATTGATCACTTTGTGACCTTGGTCAAGCAGATCGATCCTGACTTTCAACGGCCCACCGGCGACTATGACACCTGGTACATTCAAGATCGACAGGGCAACTTTTTGATGGGGTTTGCGCACTGGGATGAAGTGGAAGGGGCGTTGATCCGCTATTTGTTAACATTTATCCTGCCTGTTTTAGGGGTGGTGGATTTGGGTAGCCCCGATCAAACCAGAGACCCCACCAGCTTCTGCCTGACGCCGGCGGGTCAATCATTTCTAACCGGTCGCTCGACCATTGATGATTTGCCGCCGAAAACACCCTGGTTGAGAGTCGATCACAACTTTCTGGTTCGGGTTCCGGCCCAGGCCAGTCTGTATGATCGGTTTCAAGTGGCTCGCTTTGCCCAACTGGAAAGTTATGACCCGCAGCGAGCCGGGTACCACATTACGCAAGCCAGCGTCAAACGAGCGCTCAAAAACGGGGTTACTCCCGATCAAATCACAGCCTTCCTGACTCGCGTAACGAACAATCAAACGCCGCTGAAGGTCGTCGAGTCGATCCGGAACTGGGGAACACGCTATGCGACCGTAGCACTTGAACCGGCGACGCTCCTTCATCTAAAACATGAAGCTTTGGCCTCGGAACTGCGCCAGCATCCGGGGCTTGGCCCTTTACTGGGCGAGTCGCTAAATCCGACCACGATTCTAATTCCGGCCCGGCATGTTGCCCAAGTCAAGCGTTTTCTTATAGAATTAGGGTATCTGGAGTAAACTGAACCAAATAACCGGCCACTTAGCCTATCTATCTAAATTATCACCATCACTTACATCATCTAGAGGACATCTCATCCATGCCACCTACGCACAACGAGACTCTTCAGGCCAAAATCTTCGATAAGATCGCCGCCAGACATAATATCGGTTATGTGGTAACCGATGAAACGCTAATTATTCAAGACCACAACTTAGTTATAGCTGACTGGACAGACAAAAATTCGGGCCAATTAACCGGCCTGCCCTTAACTGCGTTGTTTGAGGAATTAGCTGGCTATGAAGCCACGCTGGCCTTAATTGCTAATAATCAACATGACAGCTTGACGCTGCCTCCCCTTCAACGGCCAAACGCCTCCGGCCCAATCCAAACACTCCACCTAACAGCCGAGTCGTTTGATGACAACAGTTCACAACTCCTCCTGACCATCATCGATATGACACCTCTGGCCGAAAACAACACCTTATATTCGGCTGTGGTTGAAAGCCAAACGGAGTTTGTCTGCCGCTTTCGGGCTGACGGTAGCCTGACATTTGTCAATAAAGCCTACTGCCGCACCCTCAAAAAATGTCCGGAGGATTTAATCGGCCGGTCATTTCTAACGTTCATTGTTGATGAAGATCGCCCATACGTCAGTGGCGCTATCGACTTACTCAGTGCGCAAAACCCGGTCATAACCACTGAATATCGAACGATGTTACCTTCTAATGAAATTCGCTGGCAACACTGGACTTACCGGGCCAGCTTAGGGGAGCAGGGACAGCTTCTTGAATGTATGGCCATCGGGCGAGATGTGACCCGGCATAAACAGACCGAACAGGTCCTGCAACGGGTACGCTTCTCAATTGATCGGGTGGGAGACTCCGTTTTTTGGGTTGACAACAGCGGCAGCTTTCTCGACGCGAATGAAACGGCTACCTGGAAACTGGGTTACGAACGAGAAGAACTGCTTGAGATGAAATTCGGTGACATCGATCCGAAGTGTACGGGCCAAGATTGGGCCGAGCTATGGCAAGAGGCCCAACACCAGCGAGTTATCACATTTGAGTCGGTTCACTATACAAAAGAAGGCAAGGTCTTACCGGTGGAAGTCATTGTCCATAACTTAGATTTTGATAACACCGCCTATGTCTGTATTTTTGTGCGCGATATCACTGAACGCAAAAACGCCGATCAGGCTCTACTGGAAAGTGAGAGCCGGTTTCAGTCGATTATAACCAAACTACCCATGATTTTATGGAGTATTGACCAGGACGGCATCATAACTTTGTCTGAGGGTCGAAGGTTAACACTTCTGGGGTTAAAGCCGGGAGAACTCGTCGGACAATCGGCGTTTGGTGTGTTGAACGCCAATGATCAAAGAAATGAAAATATCCGCCGCGCTCTGGCCGGGGAAATAACCTACTCAACTACCCGAATAGGAGACGCTATCCTTGAGACCCAATACATACCCCTTCAGGATGATGAGGACCAAATAACGGGTCTTATCGGCATTTCATCCGATGTAACCGAGCGCGAGCAAGCCCGCCAATTTCTCGCTTACAGAGAAGCCTACTTGAGTACGTTGGTTGAACTGCAGCGACGATTGTTTATAGAAACTGAAGTAGCGACGTTTTATGACGATGTCACCCGTCTGCTGGGACCGATCTCGCATTCAGATTGCGTTTGCCTGGCCGAAAAGCAAGATAACGCTGAAGCTCTCTCCTTTAGACCGTGTGCGGTCTGGTCTCAGCCGGCTGACCGGCCCCAGCCTGATCTTCTCGAAAACTTAGCCCAGGCAATGATAGAAATTCAACCTAGCTGGATTGAAAAATTAGATCGGGGGGAGATCATCTTCGATGTTATCGAAAAAATAATGGTGGTTGAACATTTCTACTTTTACAAACACGGCATCCGTACCATTTTGCTCGTTCCCTTGAGAATCAACAGCAGTTTATTTGGTTTGATTGCATTTGGAAATACGGCTGAAACGCGTACTTGGAATCTATCCGAAACGGTGCTGCTCGAGGCCGCCGCCGCCGCCATATCTCTGGCTAAAGAACAACAGCTAACGAAAAAAGCCTTAGCCGAAACGAATCAGCAGCTCGAACAACACGTTCAAGAGCGAACTGCCGATTTAGTTAAAGTCAATGAAACATTGCAAATTGAAGTTGCTGAACGGAAACGCGCCGAAGAATTGTTGCAAAAAGCTCACGATGAGTTAGAAATTCGCGTGGTCGCCCGCACCGGAGAGTTAACGATCCTCAACGAAAAGCTGGAAACGTTGTACCAAGTGGGCAAGGAAATTACCCAGCAGCGTCAATTAGACAATTTATTAAATTCAATTGCCAAAAGGACGGCCAAGCTGCTCAAAGCCAATTCTAGCTGCATCTTACTGCTCGATGAGGTCGGCGCGCATCTAACCATTGAGGGAGCTTACGGTCTCCATGAGGATATTGTAGAAAATACGCATGAGCCACTTGGACATAGCATTGCCGGTCGGGTCGCCCAAACTGGTGAGCCAATTATTGCTAACGACATTCCCAATGATCCTCGCTTTGATAATCCAGCAGCAGTTAAGGATAAGTTTCTGGCTATTATCAGCGCTCCTTTAATTGTGGGGCCAAAGATCATCGGAACCCTGGATGCGCACAGTAAAACCCATTGGAACGCCTTTGACGAGCAAGATCTCAACTTGCTGAATATGTTGGCCGGACAGGCCGCCATCGCTATTGAAAATGCCCGCTTGTACACCCACCTAAACCAGGCTATCGAAGAACTAAGAACTGCCAATGACAATTTACACAAAGCCAAAGAACAAGCCGAAAGCGCCAACCAGGCCAAAAGCGAATTTTTAGCCAACATGAGTCACGAGTTACGAACGCCGCTTAACGGCATTTTAGGCTTTACCCAAATCCTCAAACGCGACAGCGATCTATCAAGCCAGCAGGCGGAGGCGATTGACATTATTCATACCAGCGGCGAACACTTGCTCACGATGATTAATGATATTCTGGATATCTCGAAAATTGAGGCCGGCAGGTTGGAACTTGAGCCGGAAGGATTTCATCTGGCCAGTTTTATCAAAAGTATTACAGAAATGCTACGGATTCGAGCCGAACAAAAAGGATTGCAGCTTAAAATTGACCTATCGCCGCATTTACCCTACGGCATTATTGCCGACGAAAAACGACTGCGCCAGATTCTAATCAACCTCCTCGGCAACGGGATTAAATTTACCAAAACGGGACATATAATGTTAAAAGTCGATATTTGCCAACCACGTCAGCCTTCTGACGTCACCACCCGTATTCACTTTGAGGTGCAGGACACAGGTGTTGGTATTCCGCCTGACAAGTTAGAAGAAATTTTTGCCCCTTTCCACCAGGTCAAAGACAAGCGGGTCCACTC
>ERZ795053.5451-NODE-5451-length-13113-cov-7.136009_pt1 | contig 13113 bp, 10 predicted proteins | sample MGYA00375137_ERZ795053 | MGnify/ENA primary metagenome ERZ795053 (study PRJEB30182, sample SAMN05720284) | activated sludge metagenome | isolation source: Anaerobic digester | place: Hong Kong | collected 2014-12-17 ... | reverse complement strand
GCTCTTCGAGCCGCAGCTCGACGACTGGCGCCGGCGCATCAGCGACCCGCAGCGCGCCGCCGTCAAGAAGGTGATCGAACGCGCCGCCGACCAGATGCTGCGCCAGGTGCAGTCCGACCTGCAACGCAAGCGCCCCGACCTCGGCCACGGCGATTACGAGACATTGGGTCAGGTGCTCAGCGACTTCTTCGCCCTGCCCCAGGTGGCGAGCGCCGTGCTCGAAGCCGCCATTCTGCATCGCCCGCTCGACGGCGAGCGCATGCAGACCCATTTCCGCACCGTCCACGGGCCGGAGCGCCTGACGGGCATTCCGTTCGAACTCGACGACTGCCTGCTGCTCTTTCTCGATCGCCTGGGTGCCGAGATGAAGCGCGCTGCCCAGGACATGGAGAGCCCGCTCTACAACCTATGGAGCGTGCTGATACAGGCCGACAGCCATGCGACGATGCAGGATATGCGCCTGTTAGTACAACAGGCCATGCTCAAGATCCAGCCCTCCTTCCTCTGGATCAACGTCCCGCCCAAACCCAAGGCCCCCCTCCTCGGCCGTGACGACCTCCTTTCCGACCTCCTCGCCCGCCTCACCGCCGGCCACAGCCCCGCCCTCTCCACCGACGGCCTGCCCGGCGTGGGCAAGACGGCCCTGGCCGTGGCGCTGGCGCATGACGAACGGGTGCGGCAGGCGCTGCCCGACGGCGTGCTGTGGGGCGGCCTGGGCGTCAACCCCGATGTGGTGACGGTGCAGAACCAGTGGGCGGCGGCGCTGGGGGTGGAACTTGCGGAGGTGCCGGATGTGCATGAGCGTGCGCTGCGGTTGAGCACCGTGCTGGGCGAGCGTCGAGTGTTGGTGGTGATCGATGATGCCTGGGACATTGAATCAGCAGAGGCGCTGCGGCTGTCGAGCCCGCATGCCGTGCATCTGCTGACGACGCGGGATCGGGCCATCGCCCGGAGCTTTGCCGGGACGGGGCAGCAGGTGCATGTGCCGGAGTTGGAAGCGGTGCCGGCGTTTGAATTGTTGCAGCGGCTGGCGCCGGAGGCATGTGCAGCGGACCCGGAGGCGGCGCAGGGGCTTGTTAAGGCGGTCGGCGAACTGCCGCTGGCCCTCGAAGTCCTCGGCGGCTATCTGGCCGGCCATGACCTCACCGTCTTTCCCGACCTGGCGCCGGAGGCCTTTGCGGCGCTGGGCGATGCCCGGCAGCGGCTGGCGCTGGCCACGGAGCGGCTGGGCGGGCAGCCGGGCAAGCAAGAAAGCCTGGATGCCGTCATTCGGTTGAGCGTGGACGCCTTGCCCGCTGAGGCGGCCGCCGCCTTCTGGGCGCTCGGCGCCTTTGCCCCCAAGCCAGCCACTTTTGACCGGGCGGCGGCGCAGGCGGTGACGCAGGCCGAGTCAGGCGCGCTGGCGCTGCTCGTCGGGCGCAACCTGGTGGAGGCGGCAGATGGGGTGCTGGCGGTGCACCAGGTGGTGCATGATGTGATGGCGGGGGCGGTGCCGCGAGAGGCGGTGGAGCGACATCGGGGGTATTATCTCGATCTGGTGAACGAGGTCCGGGGGGACTGGCAGCGCATTGAGGCGGTGTATGAGCAGATCCGCTTTGCTTGGCAGTGTCTGGTGGAAAACGGCGAGCGTCTGCCGTCAATTTTCCAGTTCGTATTGCGGTTGGGAACCTATCAAGTTCTGCGCTGCATCTGGAACGACAGGATCGCTTGGTGCAACCATGCGTTAACCTATGCACAGCTGGAGGCACTAGTCCAGGAGCAGGCATTCATTCTGCAAAGTCTTGGTTACCTTTACACAAGGATGGGCGAAAATCATAGGGCACTGGAGTACTTCTATCAAGCGCTTTCGCTTCTACGGCAGAAGCCCGACTACGTCGGCGAGGCAATGATTTTCCACGGCATCGGCATGGCCTACTCTAATCTAGGCGACAAGCACCAGGCACTCGACTTCTACGATCAAGCCCTCCGCACGCATAGGCATATAGGCAGCAAGGTAATGGAGGCCACGACACTCAACAACATTGGCGTGGTCTATTCTCAACTGGGGGACAAGCGCTTGGCGCTCGACTATTACAAACAATCGCTGCCGCTTCTAAGGAAGGGGGGCGACAAACATGGCGAGGCCACCACCCTCTACAACATCGGCGTGAATTACTCTGACCTAGGCGACAAGCGCTTGGCGCTCGACTACTACGAGCAAGCGCTGCTGCTTCAAAGGCAGGTGGGCGACAAGGGCGGCGAGGCGATGTCCTTGTTACGTGCCGGCATAGTCCTCTGGCAGCTAGACGAGCAGATTCAGGCAAAGGAGCGATTCAAGGCGTTTTTCCAGATATGCGCTACTCTTGATGACCGCATCATCGCCGCCCTTGGCCTCGACGGCGGGATCGCCCAGATACAAGGGTTGTTAGCCTCTAGCGACCCGATGCAACAGGATTGACCCCGTCCCTTGATCTCCCCCACCCCCCCATGCTACCCTATCCCCCAATGACCACCCACGCCCACACCGCCCGCATCCTCGCCGCCCTCGCCGCCGACCTCGACCCGATCTTATCTTCGGGCCGCACGGCGCGCATCACGCTCAACATCGGCAGCGGGGGCAACGTGCGCATCGAGGTGGCGCAGTTTCGCGACATTCCGGCGAATCTTGACGCAGGGGCGCAAAGGGTGCGCAGAGAAGAAAGAGTAGAAACGTGATCGACTGACGCGGCCGGTCTGACCGGCGGCGATCAAACGAATACCAGGCGTTACCGTAATCAGGGCGCATCGTTCCGACCAGGGACGGTGCGCCTTTTTTGTTACCAGTTGCGAGAAGCAAGGGCGAGCGATGCCGCAGATTGTGTGGGAGATGTGGGTCAGCGCCAGCGACGAGCGGGTCTGTCCCGCCTGCGCCGCCCGCAATGGCCTGCTCTTCCGCCAGGGCGCAGGCCCGCAGCCGCCCGTCCACCCGCGCTGCCGCTGCCACCGGGCGCCGGCCTTCGTGCAGACGGTCGACGACCCGGACGTCCTGCCCGGCCAGGGCGGCAAACCGGTGCCCGTCGAGGATCTGATCCCCGACACGCCCAGCAGCCCGCCGCCCGAGATCCTGCCCGAGCCTGGCCCGCAGCCGCCACGCTGGCCAATCATCTGGTGGCCGCTGCCCTGGCCGCGGGAGCCGGAAATGCCCGAAGAGGAAGAAGAAGAAGAGGAAGAGGAACAACCTTGAAGCTGGGAAACCGCTCAACGCAAAGACGCAAAGACGCAGAGACGCAAAGCATGTGCGAAGCCTTTGCCGTCCTGCCCTGCGCCTTTGCGCCCTGGCGTCTTTGCGTTGAACAACGTTGTGAGGGGCACGAATGAATCTGCTCCAACGCCTCGTCGCCTGGCTGGCCAGCGTCGCGGCCGTGCCCGTCGGCCTGCCCGACGACGGCGTCAATCGCCCGCTCACCGGCGCCGCCTTTCCGCTCATCGACAAGCCGTGGGGCGAGCAGGTGCAGGAACTGGCCGACGCCAGAGAAGCCTGGCGGCGCAGCCCGCTGGCGCGGCGCATCGTGCAGCTCGTCACCGCCTACGTGGTGGGCAACGGCGTCACGGTGACGGCCACCTATCGGCCCCTGGCGCGCTTTGTCGCCGCCTGGTGGGCCGCCAACCGCATGGAGCTGCGCCTGGCCGAGTGGTGCGACGAACTGACGCGCAGCGGCGAGCTCTTTGTCGTCCTCTACACCAACCCGGCCGACGGCACGAGCGCGGTGCGCCTGCGCCCGGCGCAGCTCATCGACGAGATCGACGTGGACCCCGACGACTACGAGACCGAACGGCGCTACCACGAGGTGGGCAGCCGCTTCGACAGTATCGAGGGCACCTGGTGGCTCGGCCCCGCCCACCCCGACGCCCAGAGTGGAACCCAGCCCCTCATGCTCCATTACGCCGTCAATCGCCCGGTGGGGGCGGTGCGCGGCGAGAGCGACCTGGCGCCCATCCTGCCCTGGTTGCAGCGCTATTCGCGCTGGCTGGAGGATAGAGTCCGGCTGAACGCCGGCGTGCGCGCCTTCCTGTGGGTCGTCAACGCCCCCGCCCGCCTGCATTCCGCCCTGCGCGAGCGCTACACCCGCCCGCCCGACCCCGGCTCGATCATCATCGCCGACGAGGGCGAGACGTGGACCGCCGTGGCGCCCAGCCTCCACGCCAACGACGCCGCCGCTGACGGCCGCGCCATCCGCTGGATGATCACCGCCGGCGGGCCGGGCACCTCGCTCCTCGATCTGGGTGAAGGCGAGGACTCTAACCTGGCCACGGGGCAGGTGATGACCGAGATGCGCCGGCGGTTCTTGCGCAGACGGCAAGCCTACGTGCAGTGGCTGCTGGCCGACGTGCTCGTACACGCCTGGCGCCGCTATGCGGGGGTGCGGGGGATCTCGACCCGCCCCATTACGCCCGCCGACCTCCGGGTGGAAATGCCCGACATCTCGGTGGAGGACAACAAGGAGTTGGCCACAGCCGCGGCGCAACTGGCGGCCGCCCTGACCGATTTGAGCCAGCTCACGGGACGGGGGCCGGCCTTCCGCCGGCTGGCGCTGCGCTGGTTTGTCAAGTTCTTGGGCGAGCCGGTGACGGCGGAGGAGATGGCGGCGGTGCTGGAAGAGGGGATTTCCACCGCAGAGAACGCGGAGGAGCGCAGAGGCGAAGAGGAGAAAGGAGAGCGGCCGTGAGTGAAGAAGACGAATTGTCAATGGGCAACGGTCAATTGTCAATGGTCAATGGGGCTGCGCCTGCTCGGCCGCTGCCGCCCCTTCAGATGGTGAGTGAGGTGGGCGGGGCGATCTTGTGGGATGAGGGTTCGGCGCCGGATGTGGCGGCGGCCCCCGACGGCGCGGCGGAGTTTGACGCCATCACCTTCTGGGAGCGGCCCAACCGCAACCACGTGCGCGTGCGGCGCGGCGACCTGGCGGCCTTTGCCGCCTCCTTCGCCGGCCTCCCCTTTCTGCGCAACCACGCCGAAGAGGACATCGGCGCCCGCGAGGGCATCGTGCTCGTCTCGGCCGTGGAGGAGCGGCCGCACCCGGCCGACGGGCAGTTGACGCCGGCCTTGCGCCAGCGGCTGCGCATCACGACCGAGCGGGGGCGCCAAGCGCTGCGCGAGGGGCAGATCGACCGCTTCTCCGTGGCGCTCGATGTGGCCGGCTGGGAGTGCTCCATCTGCGGCGCCGACTGGCTGGCGTGCAGCCACTGGCCGGGGCGGCGCTACGACGTGAACGGACAGCAGGCGCTGTGCGAGATCGTGGCGGTGCAGCCGCGCGGCCGTGAGGTCTCGGCGGTGAATGTACCGGCCGTCGACGGCACCGGTCTGCTGCAAGCATTGTGTGCGTGCAAGGAACATCTGCAAAAGGAGGCAGAGATGAGTGAAGAGGTGCGAGGGGCGGGGGGCGAGGCGGCGGTTGCCGTTCCCACCGCCGAAGAGGGGAAGACCGAATTGTCAACGGGCAACGGTCAATTGTCAACGGTCAATGCGGCGCCGGCTGCGGAAGCGGCGGTGGCGGATGCCACGGTCGCCTTGCAGGCGATCCAGACGCAACTCGCCGAAGTCCAGCGCCTGCGGGCGGAGATCGAGGCCGAGCACCGGGAGAACCAGATCCGGGCGTCGGGGCTGAGCGAGCACGGCCAGCAGGTCGTGCGCCTGGCCACGCTGCACGGCGGCGACGTGGCGGGGCTGATTGAAGCGCAGCGCGCCGCCGAGGCGGCCCTGGCTTCGCCCGTCAAGGGCAACCGCCCGCTGGCCATCACGGGCATGCAGGCGCCCGAGGACCGCATCCAGGCCGCCTTTGACTGGGCCATGGGGCTGAGCGGCGCGCCGCTGCCGTCGCCCGCCATGCGCAACGTCCGGGACCTGTACCTGGCCATCACCGGCGACTACGACTTTCACGGGCGCTTCATTCCCGACCAGGCGCAGCTGGCGGCGGCCACCACGGCCACGCTGCCCGGCCTGGCCGTCAACGCCCTCAACAAGGTCGTGCTGCAATACTACGCCAGCATGGTCACCTGGCGCTGGTACGAGCCGCTTGTCGAGGTGGTGCCGCACGACGGCTCGACCCACGACGTGCAGCTCATCATGGTCGACGGCGTGGCCAATCTCGCCACCGTGGCCGAAGGCGCGGCCTACACCGAGCTGACGGTGGGCGACTCCAAGGCAGTGATCCCCTTCGAGAAGAAGGGCAACTTCGTCGGCATCACGCTCGAGATGTTCCGCCGCTCCGACATCGCCAAGCTGCAGGCCATCCCGCGTGCGCTCATGGCCGCCAGCCTGCGCACGCGCTCGGCGGCCGTCGCCGCCCTCTTCACCGCCAACGGCGGCGCCGGTCCCACCCTGGCCGACGACGGCAAGGCCTTGTTCCATGTGGACCACGGCAACTTGGACACCACCGCCTTCTCCACGACGGCGTGGGCGGCGGCGCGCCAGCGCATCTGGAAGCAGAGCGTGCCGGGTACGAGCAATCCGCTCAGCCTGTGGCCCACCTTCTGCCTGCTGCCCATCGACCTCTACGACGCGGCGCTGGAGATCTTTGGCTACGGGACGGGCGACGTCGGCAAGCCCAACGCCGGCGGCACGGCGCAGACGGTCAATCCCTATGGCAATAGCCGGGCGGGCGACCCGCGCGTCATTCCGGTGGCCGTGCCCGACTGGAGCGACACCAACAACTGGGCGTACCTGGTCGATCCGCGCTTGCAGCCGGTGATCTGCATGGCCTACGCCAACGCCCCGGCCGGCGGGCTGCACGCCCTGCCCGAATTCTTCGCCGGCGACGACCAGCGCAGCGGGCTGCTCTTCACCAACGACGTGCTGCCGGTCAAGGTGCGCGACATCTGGGGCTTTGGCGTGGCGACCTACGTGGGCGTGGGCAAGAACAACGTGGCGTAAGGAGATGCGAGTTGCGAGGGGCGAGTTGCGACGTCAAGTGCTGCTCGCCGCGACGGGTGACTATACTGCCGAACACCGGCTGGTTGTCGCCCCTCGCCCCTCGCCCCTCTGAACTCGACGAAAAGGAGGATTCACATGCCCGAAACAATCACCCTCACCGTGAGCCGCACGGCGGCGGCCGACAACGACAGCCTGGGCGTGCAGGTGCCGGTGGCGAGCACGCTGGTGGGCTTCAGCGTGGCCGCCTCCACGCCAACCGGCTCGCCCACGGCGGCCAGCCTCACCCTCAGCGACTCGGTGCTGGACGAGGTGGCGGCGGTGGCGCTCGCCCCGACCGGCGGCTGGGTGGGCGCCTGGCGCTCGCGCCATCTGGGCGGCGCGCACGATCCCGTGCCCCTGCCCGCCGGCGCGCTGCTCAACACCATGATCTATCTGAGCGGGGGCAGCAGCCCCACGCTCGACTACACCGCCACGATCTGGTTGGTGGTGTAGGAGGGGCGAGTTGCGAGGGGCGAGGGGCGACACCGACCACCTTCCGCCGCGGCAGGGCAACCCGTGCGGCGACAACCGGCTCTTCCTCGCCCCTCGCAGAATTGGCGATGGAGCGCCAGAGGCCGCTGCCGCCCAGGGGTGGGGCCGTGGCCATCCCTAACCCTGACAGTTTGAAGGAGAGAAAGCCATGAATGACGAGACCACGACGATGCTGGCGGCCGTCGGCGACCGCACGGTGGCGGCGCTGCTGGCGGCCGTGTTGGACGAAGCGGCCGGGCTGCGCCTGCGGCTGGTCGCGGTAGAGCGGCGGATGGGGGAGGTGGGTGGGATGGGGGCGCCGGAGCCCCGGGGAACCCCAGCCGCCGCCGGCCCCGACGGGCTGGCGCTGGCGCTCAATGGCAAACTGGCCGCGACGCTGGTGGCGGGCGGCTTTGGGTCGGTGGAGGCCGTGCAGGCGGCCAGCGATGAAGAACTGCTCGCCGTCGCGGGCATCGACGCCAAGGCGCTCAAGCTGATCCGCCAGCGCATTCCGGCGCAGGGCGACCTGACGGCGTAGGCAACATGGTGTCAACGCAAAGGCGCAAGGGCGCAAGGGCGCAAAGGTCAATCGGTCGCTGGCCCACGGCAATTGCCGTGGGCGCACTGCGGTCTGCCTGTGGACGGGGGCGGGACGCCTGCGCTCTCTCGCCCTGCGCCTCTGCGCCCCTGCGTCTTTGCGTTGAAATAAGGACTTGACGAACGATGCTCACCGTTACCGACTACCGCACCACCATGCGCAGCGTGCTGGCGGCCACCGTCGACGCCGGCACCTGGACCGACGCCCTGCTCGACGCCGGGCTGCGCCTGGCGCTGCACTACCTGGGCGAGAATGGCCCGCCGGCCGAGACGACGCTCGTCTGTACCGAGGGACGGGAGCAGGACATCAGCGGCGTCGCCGGCCTGCTCGGCGTGGCTGCCGTGGGCTGGCCGTGGGACGACACGGCGGCGATCTTTCGCTATGGGCGCTGGCGCTGGGCCGCGCCGGGCGTGATCCACCTGGAAAGCGGCGTGCCGGCGGCGGGCGACAGGCTGCGCCTGCGCTACTGGCCGGCGCTCACAATCAGCGGGCTGAGCGGTGCCACGGCGACCACCGTCCCCGACGCCCTGCTCACGCCCGTCGCCACCGGCGCCGCCGGCTACGCCCTCCTGCAGCGGCTGCGCCAGGTGGGCGAGCACCCGGCCCCGCCCAAGGCGACCGGCGCGCTCTACACGCAGATCGCCGGCGAGTGGGTCAGCGTGCTGGCGGCGGCCGCCCACCGCTGGGCCAATGCTGTGCCCGGACCCGCCTGGGGCGCAATGGGGCTCTGACACTGACGCCGTGACAAGATGACAGGATGAGGGGGTGACGCGCCGTCGACCATCAGCAATCAGCAATTGTTGATGGTTGATTGCAAATTGCGAATTGCTGACGGCGCTGCCTCCCTGCTGACCAGATGACAGGATGAGGGGGTGACACGATGAAGACAAACGGCCAATGGTCAACGGTCAACGGTCAATGGTCAATGCGGCGCGCAGCCTCGCCTCTTCTCTCTTATCTTTCTCTGCGTCTCTGCGCCTCTGCGTCAAATCTCCTTCGCTCTGCGGTGTGCCTGGCATGAGACCGATTTCCGACGACCTGCGCCGCGCCCAGGCCTTGCCCGGCGTGGCGTGGACGGTGACGGCGGCCTTTCAGAAGCGCTCCTCCTTTGCCGGCGATCGCCTGCTCTATGAAGAGGGGCCGGTCGCGTTGTGGAGCGAGAGCAGCCGCCCCTACGCCGTGGCCGGCCACCCCTGCGACCTGCAGGCGACCGCCTGTGCCTGCGCCGAGGGCGGCTATCTGCTCCACGTCCTGCGCTCGGACGCCGCCGCCAAGATCGGCGTGCGGCGGGTCAATGGCGGCTACGGCGTGCTGCCGGCCACCGCCCCCACCGATGTCGCCACGCTGGCCAGCCCCTATGCCGCCGGCGCAGTGAGCACGCCCGGTATCGCCCGCGTGGGCAGCGCCGTGCGCCTGCTCTACGCCGACGGTACCCGGCTCTACGCCCTCGCCTCGGCCGACGACGGCCGCACCTGGGCGGCGCCCGTGCTGGTCTACGACGGGGCCGGCGCCTACGTGCGCTATTCCAACCTGGCCCTCTGCGGCGACACGGCCGGGCGTTGGGTCGCCGTCTACTCGGCGTGGACGCCCACCGGCCAGATCCGCCTGCGCGGGGCGCACGATGTCGGCGCCGGCTGGGTCAACTGGCCGGTCTATGGCTCGGAGGTGGAATGGGAGGTGGCGGGCGTGCCGGGCAGCGGCGCCGTCTCGCTGGAATCCCAGGTCCAGATCTATCTCTACGGCTGGAACTACGGTTGGTCGTCGCTCGGCGTGCTGGCGGTGACGCTGGCTGGCGGCGCCTTTGTGGCGTGGGGCGAGGGCGTGCGCACCGTCGACCGCGCCGGCGTGCGCGGCGAGATCGGCTACCAGCGCGTGCGCACGGGCGCGGCGGGCGGCGCCTACTGGCTGCTGCTCAGCGAGGGGCTGGCCGACGGCCAGCAGTACCCGGCGCTGGCCGCCCTCGACGGCACGCCCGGCGCCACGCTGCTCGAAGAGCCGCAGCTCGTGACCACGGCGCCGCTCGCCTCGCTGGCCGGCGCCGAGACGCTGACGCTGGTGGCGGCGGGGGCGCTGGTCTATGTGCTGGGCGCGGCCGTCGCGCTCTGTCTGCGCAACAGCTACGGCGCGCAGGCCTGGCCGCTGACCGTGCTCGGCTATACCTACCGCCAGCGCCTGGGCGAGGGGGGCGTGGCGCACGTGCGCGCCGCCCGCTTCAATGCCTGCTGCTACGCCGGCGACGTGATCGAGCTGACGCGCACGGCCACGGCCACGCTGGCCGATGGCAGCGTCCTCACCGGCAGCGACCACCGCCTGCTGCGCGTGCTGGAGAAATGGCAGACCGAGACGCACGACGAGCTCGTCTGTCTCGACGGCCCGGGCGTGCTCAGCCGCCACGTGCTGCGCCGCCCCAAGGTGCTGCGCGCCGGCGACCGCAGCCGCGCCGACGACGTGCGCAGCCTGATTGCCTGGTCGGGCGTGGACCCCGACAGCATCGCCCTGCCCGACGGCAACGCCCCCTCGCCCGGCTTTGTCGGCCGCCTGGGTGAGAGCGGCTGGACGGCGCTGGCGCGCTACCTGCTCGACCAGCCCGTGGTCGTGCGGCCGGGGCGCCACGACGGGGGAAACATCGCCACCGACCATGTGGCGGTGAGCGTGGTGGCCGCCGCCGCCGACCCGTACGAAGACACGGGCGTCGAAGCCAACTTTGTGCCCTACGGCTATACGGGGCTGAACTACGAAGGCGTGGACCACCCGCTGGGCCGCTACCGCTACCGCTCCCTCAGCGAGCGCCTGCTCACCGTGGCCGTGGGCATGCTGGCCGGCGCCGTGGGCGAGAGCGAGGATTGGCGCGCCAGCCTCACCGCCGGCTATGACGGCGTGCGCCCGCGCGTCGCCGTGCGCATCGGCAGAGGATGGTCGGGCGATGAGCTGGCCGCCGTGGTCGAGGCCGAGCGCCGCCGGCGCATGGTGGCCGATGTGCTGGTGTGGCTGGAAGGGCCGGCGCATGTGGGGCTGGAACTCTACGACCTGGTGGCGGTGCGCGATGACGAGCGCTTGCGCGTGGTGGGCATCGCCGAGCGCTATGAAGGGGGGCGGCTGGTGCAGGAGATCGAGCTTGGGTAGGGAAGGTAAGAAGAGAGCCGCCAAGGCGCAAAGACGCAAAGGGGGCGCAAAGAAGAAATGATCAATTGCTGATGGATGATTGCTGATGGCTGACGGGCGGCGTCGGCGTGGGGGCGGGAAGGGCCGGCTCCGGCTTCTCCTCTGCGCCTTTGCGCCTCTGCGTCAGATCGGGGTGTTGCTACGGATCAAGGGCTAGGACATGGAGGTGTCTATGGCAGGCGAACAGGGAATGTTGCGCCCGGTGGCGGGGATCGTCACGGGGCTGACGCTGGGCCGGGCGCGCGTGCGCTGCGAGGTCTTCGGCCTGGGTGGGGTGAGCGAGTACACGTGGCCGGTGCTCAACGGCGCCGCAAATCTCCAGGAGGGCATGCGCGTCGTGGTCTTCTTCACCGGCGAACGCCTCAGCTCGGGCGTGGTGCTGGGCGAGGCCACGCCGGCGGTCGACTGGCGCCAGACCGGCGCCGAGTGGTGGGACGGCTACCGCGCCAGCCTGCTTGGCCGCAGCGCGCCGGTGGCTGACGGCGTGGTGACGTGGGCGAACGTGGGCACGGCCTTCCCGCTGGGCGAGCCCGACGGGTACGCCACCGTGGGCGGCGTCCTGCTCCCCGACGGCAGAGTGTTGTGCGTGCCGGGGGCGGCGGCCACCGCCCGCATCTTCGACCCGGCGACCGACAGCTTTACGACCTCGGCGGCGGTCTGGCCGTGGAGCGCGCCCGGCGCCTACCACCTGAGCGGCGGCGTCCTGCTGCATGACGGCCGCGTCTTTCTGGCGCCGCGGCTGGTGCCCTACGGCTACCTCTATGACCCGGTCGCCGATACGCTGTCGCGCACCGCCGCGCTGACGCCCACGAGCGCCGGACCGCTGCTGCTGCCCGACGGCACGGTGCTGCTGGCCAACTACAGCCAGCTCTATCGCTACGATGCGGCGGCGGCGCAGCTGCTGCCCTGCGCCTGTGCCGTCGGCGGCGGCGGCGTGCGCACCATGGCGCTGCTGCCCGACGGTACGGTCTTTGTGGCCTGTATCGGCGGCGCCGGCTATCGCTATGACCCGCAGAGCGACACGGCGGTCGCCCTGGGCGGCAGTTGGAGCACCCCGCTGGCGCCGCCCGTGCTGCTGGCCGACGGCCGCCTCTTCTGTCCGGCAATTGTGGGCGGCACGCTCATCTATGATCCGGCCTCGGGCGTCATGCAGGCGGGGCTGGCGCCCTTCGAGATTCCCGAGGAGGGCGCGGTGGTCTTTGGCCGCCTGGCGCTGCTCGCCGACGGCCGCGTCCTCAGCGTGCCATCCTTCGACGGCAGCGCCGGCATTTACGACCCGGCCGCCGACACGTGGACGCTGCTCAATGGCATGGGCCAGTCCAACGGCGAGGGCTACAGCGGGGCGGTGCTGCTGCCCGACGGCCGCGTCTTCTGCCCGCCCAAGGAGAGTACGCCGGCGATCCTGGTGTCAACGGGGCTGCCGGGGGGCTTTGATCTGGATCTGCTGCTCGCGGCCTACTTCAACCGGGCGGACGGCGTCTGGTAGGAGGGGCGAGTTGCGACGTCTTTTGACGCGGAGGCGCAGAGGGCGCAGAGGCTCGCAGAGAAGAAGAGGGGGAGAATGGTCAATGGGCAACGGTCAATGGCCAATGGTCAACGCCAGGTGGCTCGACCCTGCCTCTCTTTTTGCCCTGATCTTCTCTCTGCGCTCCCTCCTCTTCCTCTGCGTCTCTGCGTCAAAGTTCTTTGATTCCACGGAGGATCGACCATGAGTGAAGCGCTGCTCTCCCTCGGCCAGGTGCTGGCGGTGAATGAGACGACGGCGACCGTGCGCGTGTGGCTGGCGAGCGGCGGCGTGGTGGAGGTGGAGTTGCCGGCGCTGGGGCTACATCTGCTCGAGAGTGGCGCGACGGTGGTGGTGGGCTTTACCGGCGAGGGGCCGGCCAGTGGCGTGGTGTTGGGGGCGGTGGCCGGGGCCAGTCTGGCGGCGGTGGCGGGACACATGCACGACGAG